>Ga0247608_10000077_pt1 | contig 189566 bp, 335 predicted proteins | sample 176DNAGHGlowgp2_FD_193490 | JGI IMG/M metagenome (GOLD analysis project Ga0247608, IMG submission 193490) | Sheep rumen microbial communities from Palmerston North, Manawatu-Wanganui, New Zealand - 1766 DNA GHGlow gp2 | ecosystem: Host-associated > Mammals > Digestive system > Stomach > Rumen... | reverse complement strand
TGGAATGTTAACGACACCGTTACAGTTAAAGGACGTATTCGTGTAACTTCCGTTGAAACAAAGCCCCAAATGACTAGCAGCTGGGGTGAAGATGTACCAGAAGATACCACTCGTATGGTACGTGAATTAATTATTACTACTGGTGATGATCAGGGTAAGGAAGAAGATTTTGCTTATGATCCCACCGAAATTAAGAAGGCATTTAACGTTCGTAAGGCAAAGATTGAGCAGTTACAGCTTGATGCAAAGAATAGCACTAATAAAACAGCTTCTGCTCCTGCCGCAACTACTCCTGGTAAATATAGTTGGGAATAATATTCTCAACTTCCAGGAGGTGTAAAGCATGGCGAATATTGATATATTTTCTCTTGAACCAAGTAAGATTTCAAGAGATTTAAAAGGTAAATTTTTGTTAATTTATGGGCAACCTAAAACTGGAAAATCTACTTTTGGTTCTCAATTACCTAGAGCATTGTTCCTTAACTTTGAACAAGGTACAAATGCATTGGCTGGCATACGTGGTGTTCCAATCTTACGATGGACTGACTTCAAAAAAGTACTTAGCCAATTAAGAAAGCCTCAAGCAAAGGAAATGTATGATAGTATTGTCGTAGATACTGCGTCAATTGCTTGGCAACTATGTGAACAATATATTTGTCAGCGTGAGAGCGTAGACAATTTACGAGATATTCCTTGGGGACAAGGTTGGGGAATGGTAAAAAATGAATTTTCTGAATGTTGGCGTGAAATTACATTACTAGGTTTTGGTATTTTATTCATTGCTCATAGTAAAGACAAACCAACTGAAATGAAAGATGAAGATGGAAATTCTATAACTGCGGTTGCGCCAGATTTACCAAATAATGCTTATACAATTATTAATAGTATCGTAGACATTATTGGTTATCTTCAAGTTCAAATGAATAACGACGGTACTTCTGAACGTTATTTATATACTCGTTCTACTCCAACAGTATTCGCAGGTTCGCGTTATCAATATCTTGCTCCAAAAATCAAATTTGGTTATAAGGAACTAGTTGATGCAATTGGTGATGCAATTGATAAATCAGTAGAACTGGATGGTGCTCAAGTAACAGATAACACTGAATTTGCACAAGTAAAATCTCGTCCATTCCAAGAAGTTATGGAAGAAGCAAAAGCTATTTGGATGACATATTTAGAAAAAGCTAGTACAGATGAAGAAAAGGATCAGCGGCTAAATATTATGCGAGATATTATTAAAAAGGTGTTTGGAACCGAAGATTTTAAATTAAGTCAAGCAGTTCCTTCACAAACTGATTTAGTAGAATTATTCGTAGATGAAATGAAAGACTTAATGCAGACCCCTTAATATGGGGTCTTTTTTATTGACTTTTTGTCAAATTTATGGTATACTTTTATTAGAATAAAAGTAGGAAGTGAAGATATGCCAAGAGCTACATTAAAATGTTATACTTGTAAAGAAGAATTTCGGCGCGAAGAGTTGGTTTCATACGCCTCCCCAAATTCAACCGTGTCTCATAATTATTGTCCCAAATGTTTAAAGGAGCGACAATCAAAAGATTATTTTTCACAAAGAGTATGTGAAATTTTTAAATTAAAAAGTCCTGGTCCGCGTATTTGGAAAGAGCGCCAAAGAATACAAGATAAATTTGGCTACTCAGATGAAGTAATTGCGGACTGTTTAGATTACATTTATAATGTAGAAAAATATAAAGTTTATAGTGAAAGTATTTCTTTAGTAGCTCCTGATATGGTGGAGCGAATGAAAAAATATAAAAGAGAACAACAACAGAAAAAAGTATTAGAAGAACAAAGAAATAAAAATATAGTTCAAGCAATAGCACAATCTAAATTTAAAGAATATGTCGTACCAGTCCAAGAAAATACAAAAGTATATGAAAGTAAGTGGAATCCAGATGATTGGTTAGACATAGATTAAGGAGAGATTTGATTGACTTTATCGGATAATCAAGCCGCTCGTCAGATTATTGGTTGCTTGATGCATAATCCTCTTTTGTTTTTAGAGTATCCAGACATCGTGCCAACAGATTTTGATAATAAGGTGGCACGTATTTGCTTTGTAATAATAAAGAAAATGTATGAGCAAGGCGCGAAAAAACTAACTCCAGTTGAAATTGACCAAGAAATAGAAAATCACGAAAATAGTTTTCTCGCATACAAGCAAGACGGCGGATTAGACTTATTAAAAACAGCATATGAATATGCTGAATTAGCAAATTTTGAATTTTATCACGATCGTTTTAAAAAATATTCGCTATTACGAAGATTACAAAAAGAAAAATATGATATTAGTGAATTTTATATAGATGATAAAGATATTGACGATCCAATGAAGGCGGTTGCTATTCAAGAACATTTTGATAAAGCAACTCTGGAAGAAATTTTAAATTCGGTGGAAAGTCGATATAATTTAATTAGAAATGATTTTTTAAATGGCGGAAAATTAAAAGGAGACCCCGCAGAAGGAATTTTTACGTTAATTGAAAGTTTACAAAAAACTCCAAATATAGGGCCAAGCTTAGAGGGGAAAATATTTAGTACGGCTTGTCGTGGAGCAAGAGAAGGATGCTTTTTCTTAAAATCGGCAAGTACAAATGCAGGTAAATCAAGAACTTCAATTTTTGATGCTTGTAGATTAGCATATCCAATTAGATGGTCACATGATCAAGGAACTTTTATTGAAGAAGTATCAAAGGTAACAGGAGAATTTAGAGAACCACGAAAGGTATTATTTATTGTAACAGAAATGGATAGAGAAGAACTACAAACAATTATGTTAGCTTATCTTTCTGGAGTTGATGAAGATCATATATTAACTGGCGCTTATGAATTAGAAGAATTAAGTAGAGTCAAGTACGCGGGAAAAATTATGGAAAAATATAGCGGTAATTTTATTATAGAGGAAATAAGTGATCCAAACTTAACAAATGTCGAGGCTACAATAAAAAAATATGCCACTATTGACCATGTTAAATACGTATTTTTTGATTATATTCATACAACTGCAAGTATGATGAGTCAATTCACAAAGAATGGTCTACGTGAAGACGTAGTACTTATGCTTATGGCAAATCAATTGAAACAAGTAGCAAAAGATTATAATCTTTTTATTTTTTCTGCAACGTAGGTCAACGCAATGGCAATGACAGATGACGGGGAATTTAAAAATGAATCCTGTATTCGTGGCAGCAAAGCTGTGGCAGATAAGGCAGATATGGGATATGTAATGACAAGAATAGGAGAAAAGACTTGGGAGTCATTAATGCCATCATTACGCGCAGCCGCACGCGATGGGATAATTGACCCAATTATTTTTGAAAATCCAGATTATAAGCCAACTCATATTTTAGATATTTATAAAATGCGTCGTGGGCGTTATAAAAATGTTAGAATTTGGATTAATCTTCATTTAGGAACTGGACGTAGAGTTGACTTATTTATGACAACCGCTGATAATAAGCCTATTGATAAAATTCCAGACTTATTTAATTCAGCCTCAGAAAAGCCAATTAATTTTTGGCGTGATGATTTGAAAGGATAAATATGTTAGATACATTAAGTGGACAAGATAAAGCCTTAGACTTAATTGAAGTTTCTAAAAAAGATATTATAGAATCTATTACATTACAAGATGTAAAAATCTTTTTAGAAAGTTTAGGCGTAGACCAAATAGCAGTTTATGAGGATAAAGGATATTTAGTTTGTCCTACTATTTGTCATAATCCGTTACATGAAGCGCAAAGTATGAAATTATATTGGTATCAAAATAATAAAATATTTAGATGCTATACAGAATGTAACGAAGCAATGTCTATTTTCAAATTATATCAAAAATTTATGGAAATTAATGAAGATAGAATTGTACGTGATGATGAAGCAGAAGATTATGTAAAGCACTGTTTAGGCCAGATTAAAATTAGTAAAAAAAGAACAGTGAATAATGAATTAGATATGAGTAAATATGAATTTGATAAGAATATTCCTGTTCTAAATGAATATCCTAAAAGTATTTTAGAATATTTTACTTCTTATTATCATCCAATATGGCTTAAAGAAGGTATTACAAAAGAAGCTATGGATAAATTTCAAATTAAATTTAGTATAGGTCAAAATAAAATTATTATTCCACATTTTGATATTAACGGACGATTAGTTGGCATTCGCGGCAGAACATTAGAAAAAAAAGAAGCTGAAGAATATGGCAAATATCGTCCAATTCAAATTGGTAATATAACTTATACACATCAACTTCAATTTAATTTATATGGAATTTATGAGCATCAGAATGGTATTCGCCGTCGTAGAAGTGCTATTATAGTAGAAGGAGAAAAGTCAGTTTTACTTGATGACGGATTTTATGGAGATTTAAGTAATACAGTAGCTTGTTGCGGTTCTACATTTAATAAATATCATATTAGTATGCTAACAGATATTCTTGGCGCAAATGAAATAATTGTAGCATTAGATAAAGAATATACCGATTGGCGTACAGATAAAGCTAAAAGATATAGAGAAAAATTAGAAAATATGTGTAGAAAATATAAAAATCAAGCTGCTTTTTCATATATATGGGATTTTGATAATGTATTAGAAGAAAAAGATTCTCCCTTTGATAAAGGTAAAAAAGTTTTTGAATATTTATATAAAAATAGAATTAAAATAAGATAAGGAGACTTAATATGAAATATAAACTAAGAAATAATTATACAACCGATCCAGACTACGCATTAGAAGAAATTCTTCATGATCGTGGAGTGGAGGATGTGGGAAATTTTTTATTCCCATCATTTTCCTGTGAATTGAATCCATATGATTTAGATAATATTGAAGATGGAGTTGCAATGCTCTTAAAACATTTACATAATAAAAGTAATATTTTATTTGTTGTGGATTGTGATGCAGATGGATTTACAAGTTCTTCTATACTTTGGTTATATATTAAAAGTGTTTTTCCAACTGCTAATTTAAACTTTACTGTTCATGAACATAAGCAACATGGACTTAGTGATAAAATTGAATGGTTAGAAAATATTAATGACCATTATGACTTAGTAATTGTACCAGACGCAGGAAGCTATGATATAGAGTATCATGAGCGTTTAATGGAGCTTGGCAGTGATGTTTTATGTTTAGATCATCACGAACAGCTTTATGACGATAATGGTAATCCTGTAATTTCTAATTTTCCAAATACAATTATTATTAATAATCAGTTGTCAGAAAAATATCATAATAAATCGCTATGCGGCGCAGGCGTAGTATATAAATTCTGTGAAGTTTTAGATGATACATTGGGAGTAGAATTATCACATAATTATTTAGACTTAGTTGCACTTGGTGAAATTGCTGATGTAATGGATAGAACAAATATAGAAACTAATTATTTAATGTTAGAAGGATTACAAAATATAAGTAATAAAGGATTTAAAACGCTATTAGAATCGCAGTCATTTTCATTAAAAGAAAAGGCTGTATATCCTTGGGATGGACTAACGCCAATTGATATTGCCTTTTATATCGCTCCGCTTATTAATGCTATTACTCGTGTAGGGTCAGTTTCAGAAAAAGAAATAATGTTTTATTGCTTTATTGAGCCAGATAAGATTGTTCCCAGTACTAAACGTGGGGCTAAATCAGGAGATACAGAAACTGCCGCAGAGCAAACTGCGCGCGTAGGTAAAAACGCAAAAGCACGACAAGATAAACTAAAAGAAAAAGCAATTGATTTAATTGATTTTAAAATCCAAAAGAATGATTTATTAGAAAATAATATTATTTTAGTAGAACTTGATCCAACTGATAACATTCCACAAGAATTAACTGGCTTAATTGCAATGGCTATTGTATCTAAATATCATAAGCCTTGTATGATTGGCCGCAGAAACAATAAAAATGAAATTCAAGGTAGTATTAGAAGTGATGGCAATTTTGCTGGGCTACCAAGTTTTAAAACTTTTCTTGAGAATAGCGGATTAATGACATATGTTGCCGGGCATGACGCCGCTGCAGGCTGGGGATTAAAGTATAATAAAGTAGATAGTTTATTAGACTATGCTAATAAAAAATTAAATGCGGCAGACTTTGAAAACTGCTACACAGTAGATTATATTTTAGATGCGAGAAAAGATAATTCAACATTACTTGCGGCATTAGCCTCACATCCAGAATGTTTTGGTAATCATATTGATGAAATTAAGTTCGTTATAAAAAATATCTCATTAGCTAATGTAATGGCTATGGGCGCGAATAAAGATAGTATGAAAATTTCTTATAATAATGTAGACTATGTTCGCTTTAAAGATGCAGAATTTGTAGATGAAGTAATGAATAATCGTTTAAATACTTTAACTGTTTATGGGCGCGCAAATTTGAATACATTTGCTGGAAGGACTACTATTCAAATTTTCTGCGATGATTATCAATTTGAAAAAGATGAAAGTAAGTATGAATTCTAAGAAAAAGTGTTGTGATACTTGTATATATTATAATTGGTATTATGACTTTTGTAAATTATGGGAGGTTAAAATAGATGGCAGATCAGTATGTAATAAACATAAGGAGAAAGAAAATGAAATATCTTAAATGTATAGAGTGTAAATATGAAAAAAATTGTCCCGTTAAGCGGTCATATTTAAACGCGGCGTGTATAACTATTTAGAAACCTAAAACACTTAAATAGCTTAAAGAGGATTATGAAGAATAGATCGAATGGGACTATATGGCACATATGGATATTAGAGGTTGACAAATAATAAAAATTATGCTATAATTATTATAGAATAATAGAAAGAGGTGATTGTGTGAGTAAATATCCAGGCAGTCTTCATAATCACACAGATTATAGTAATGAAACTTTACGCGACTGTATCAATAAGGTAAATGCTCTTATTGATACAGCTATTAGTTTAGGTCATGAATGTGTAGCAATTACAGATCATGAGACTATTTCAAGTTATATTAAGGCAGAAAAATATTATAAAAAAATTAAAGAAAAAAATCCAGATTTTAAATTAATTCGTGGTAATGAAATTTATTTAACACGAAATGATTTAAATGCAAAGAACTTCGATAAAACGAAGGATAAATATTTTCACTTTATTCTTTTATGTAAAGATTTAGAAGGTTATCATCAAATTTGTGAATTATCTACAAGAGCATGGAAGCGTTCATACGTAAGCCGCAGATTACGTCGTCGTCCGACTTATTACAGAGATTTGAAAGAAATAGTTGGAACAAATCCGGGGCATTTAATTGCTTCTTCTGCTTGTTTAGGTTCGCAATTAGATAAGTTTTTACTTCAATATATGGATACCAGAGATGAAGAATATTATGAAACTGCGAAAAGATGGTGTCTATATATTCAGAATATTTTTGGAGAAGGTAATTTTTATCTTGAAATGCAGCCTTCACATAATAAAGAACAAACTTTTGTTAATAAGTATTTATTAAAAATTAGTCAAGAATTAAATATTCCATATATTATTACAACAGATAGTCATTATTTGCGGCCAGAAGATGCTTTTATCCATGAAACGTTTCTAAACGCGCAAGATGGTGAACGTGAAGTAAAAAGTTTCTATGAAACCACTTATATGATGAATGATGAAGAAATTCGTTCATTCTTTCAATATTTAACAGAAGAACAAATTGAAGCAGCATATAAAACTATTAGAGAAATAAAGGATAAATGTGAAGATTTTAGTATCTTAAAGCCATTGGAAATTCCTCAGCTCCCTTGGCGAGAATTTAGACAAAGACAACCTGATGAAGTTTTCGCTTTCACAAGACTGATACCTGCATTAGAGAAATTTATTAAATCACCATATTATGCTGATAATCAATTAGTATTAGCACTTATTGAAGGCATTCATGAACATGAAGATTTACAAAATCAAAAAGCATATGACGCACTAAATGAATGTCTTGAAATGACTTGGACTTCAAGTGAAGTAAACAATGCGCGTTGGTCAGCTTACTTTTTAAATCTTCAAAAAATTATTGATGAATGCTGGAATGCTGGAACATTAGTTATGCCGGCTCGTGGTTCTGGCGGCGGCTTCTTACTTTTATATGCATTAGATATTATTCAAATCAATTGTTTGCGAGAAAAAACTGCTACGTATCCATGGCGTTTCTTGAATCCTGCTCGTGTATCAGTATTAGATATTGACGTTGATATTTCAGGTATTAAACGTGCTCAAGTATTGGAACATTTAAGAAAATTTTATGGAGAAAATCGTGTATCTAATGTAGCAACATTTAAACTTGAGAAATCAAAGTCTGCAATTTTAACTGCATGTCGTGGTTTAGGAATTGATGTTGATAATGCTCAATATATTTCTTCATTAATTACAACCGAACGTGGTCAAGCTTATACATTAAAACAAATGTATTATGGTGATGAGGAAAATGACATTAAGCCTAATCTAACATTTATAGATGAAGTAAATAAATATTCACAATTATGGGAAGTAGCTAATCGTATTGAAGGACTAATTTGTGGAATGGGTATTCATGCGGGTGGCGTTGTATTTAAAGATAAAGATTTTACAGAATCTTCTGCTTTAATGCGCGCTCCAGATGGAACCATTGTAACTCAATTTGAGTTACATGACTTAGAAGATGTTTCAGAAATTAAAATGGACTTACTTTCAGTTGAAGCCGCGGACAAAATTCAAACTTGCTTAGAGTTATTAATAAAAGATGGATATGTAAAAGAATATCCAACATTGAGAGAAACTTATGAACATGTTTTAAATGTTTATGATATAGACAGAGATAATTCTGAAATGTGGAAAATGGTCAATGCTCATAAAATTATTAGTTTGTTTCAAATGGAACAGGCCAGTGGAACTCGTGGAATCTCATTAACTCATCCTCAATCAGTAGATGATTTGGCGACTTTAAATTCAGTAATTCGTCTAATGGCAACAGAAAAAGGCGCAGAAGCTCCATTGGATAAATATGCGCGTTTTCGTGCCAATCCTTGGATGTGGGACAAAGAAATGCGTGATTATGGATTAACAGATGAGCAAATGAAGTTATTACATCATGAATTAGATATTTCAAATGGATTATCTATTACACAAGAGCAATTTATGAAATTAGTTCAACTGCCAGAATGTGGCGGCTGGGATCTACAGTTTGCGGATAAGCTTCGTAAAAGTATTGCGAAAAAAAATCCAAAAGAATATGAAGAATTAACTGAAAAATTCTTCAAAGGAATTGAAGAAAAGGGATGCGACAAGAGATTTTGTCATTATGTATGGGATGTTCAAATTGCCTTAAGCCGTGGATATGGATTCAATGCAAGTCATACGCTCGCCTATTCAATTATTGCTTTACAAGAAATGAATCTTGCATATAAATATCCAATTGTATACTGGAATACAGCTAATTTAATTGTAGATAGTGGTGGTATTCAGTATATGGATTCTGAAAATGATGATGAAAATGTAATTGAAGTAGAGTTGGCGCCAGATGATGATGTAGAAGAAGTTGCTGAAGAAGAAGAGGAAGAACTTGAAGAATGGGAAGAAGCTAATCAAGTTGTTGTAAATGACGAAGAAGATAAGAAAAAGAAAAAGCAAAAAAATATTGATTATGGACGAGTAGCTTCAATTATTGGCAAATTAGGAAATTATGGAATCAAGGTTTCGCCGCCAGACATCAATAAATCTTCTTTTACATTTACTCCTATTGCACAAGATAACATCATCTTGTACGGACTTAGAGGAATTGCACGTATATCTGGTGAGAAAATTACTGAAATTATGGGACAGCGTCCATACTTATCTTTGAAAGACTTTTTAAACAAAAATAAATTAAATAAAATTCAAATAACTAATCTAATCAAATCTGGAGCGTTTGATGCAGTAGAAGATAAACCTCGTGAAGAAATTATGCATGAATATATTGAATCTATTGCTGATAAGAAACAAAGATTAACATTACAGAATATGCAAATGTTAATTACTAAAGAGTTAATTCCAGATGAAATGAGTTTTTATGCGAAATTATTTTTGTTTAATAAATTCTTAAAAACTTGTAAGCATGAAATTTATTATGAGTTAAATGATGCCGCAATTAATTTTATTAGTAATAACTTTGATGCTGATATAATAGATAATGGCACACTAATTAAACAGAAAACCTGGGATAAAGTTTATGATAAAGCTATGGAACCTATGCGTCAATATCTAAAAGAGCATAAAGAAGAAATGCTGAATAAATTAAATCAGGCATTATATAATGAAATGGCAGACAAATATAGTCAAGGAAATATTAGTAAATGGGAAATGGATAGTATTAGTTTTTATTCTCATGAACACGAACTCGCATGCGCGGCTGATCGTTATGATAATTTCTTTACATTGCCAGAAGAACCTGAGATTGAATATAGTTTCCAGAGTAATAATGGACAAGAAATAAAAGTTTATAAACTCCATAAAATTATAGGAACAGTAATTGATAAAGATAAGATGCATAATACTGTAACTTTACTTACTCCAACTGGAGTTGTATTAGTTAAAATTTATAAGAATCAATTTGCTATGTACGATAAGCAACTTTCTCAAAAAGGTGCCGATGGTAAAAAGCATGTTATTGAGCCAAGCTGGTTTAAACGTGGAAACAAACTTATGATTCAAGGCATTCGTCGTGGAGAAAACTTTATTCCAAAGAAGTTTAAGCGTTCAATTTATCCAATTATTTCTAAAATTATTGAAGTAAAAGATGATGGAGAATTAGTATTTCAATATGAGCGTGCGGAGGTAGAAGAATGATAGGATTAGTTGATTATGATTTACAGACAACAACGTCTGTAAATCTTACTCCGCCAAATATAGAAATAATGAAACTAGCGCGGTATTATAAAGTAGAAGAAAATACTTTTTGCCGCCTAGTTTCATTACAAGATACTGAACTAACTGGCTATGATAAAATTTATTTTTTCAGTGAAAGCGACAAAGAAATAAAAATTCCTGAAGCTTTTAAAAGAGCTAATAATATTATTTACGGCGGCACCGCTTTTACTGATAATTATAAACCTTTTGAAAATAGTGTTATAGATTTTACAATTCCAAGCCCTAGTATTTATAAGGATTTTTTAAAGAAAAAATATCAAGATGGAGTATAGTTTAAAGTAATTAATCATATTCTTGATGATAGTTATTATAGAAACTATGCCGGAAAAGATAAACTTCCAATCCCACCAATACGTGCGAAACAGCGAGTATTTTTATATGATAAAGATTTCTTTTATCCTGATTGGCAAGACACAATGAATGAAATTGCCAATAGGAAGCCTTCTACTATTATAAGAATCCACCCTATTGTTTGTCATACAATTACAGATTATTTTAATATGAGAAATCAATTAAGATTAAGTAGAAATAATGCAGTTTTTCTTGAATTAGATATTCCATTAGAAGAAGTAAATTATATGTTAAAAAAATATAAAAATCAACTTTTAGCAGATATTACTCCTACTTCTAATATCTACTTAACAATTGGAGATACGCGAGACACTAGTTTCCAATATTATAAAAATTATATTTATAAATTAAATTTATTATATGCTTTTTGGAGCAAAAAGATTCCAATAAAAATTAAGTATATTTATCCCAAATCTTGGGCTACAAATCCAATAGAACATTTATGTATATTAACTGAACAATGGACTTGCGGAAAAACTAAAAATACAAAAACTTTAAACGATCGAATGGTTATAAAAAATCCAAAAAATATTCCTATCGAGCGGGAAGAAAGAAATTTATTATTACAATTCTATCCTACAGTTAAAGAATTATTCAATCAAAACTATGAGATATTAGCAAAAGGAGGAATTTGGAAATTATGAATATTAATGAAATAATTGAAAATCGTAAGCGATTAGATGCAGAACTTAAAATGGCCCTTTCTACTATGGAAAAGTCAGATAAGGTTCAGAGGATTCGCCGCGAAATAAAAGAGAATCAAGCGATTTGCCCGCATTTTAGTCAAGAATTTAATTGGACTTCTCCAGATGGAAAATGCCCATATTGTGGAAAGTCTCATATTTAAGGAGTGAATATTATGATTAAAGTCATAAAACGTAATGGCGATATGGTTGAATTTGATAAAGAACGAATTATTATCGCCATTACAAAAGCTTATAATGATGTAAATTATACAAATACAACGCCTTGGTATGCTTCAACTATTGCTAATGAAGTATATGATGTAGCAGTTGAGGAAGAAAATCCTTTAACAGTAGAAGATATACAAGAACTTGTAGAAGATTATCTTTCTGATTATGATAAAACAGTCGCAAAAGCGTATATAAGATATAGATATAAACGCGGAGTAATGCGTTCTTGCTCTGACGAGTTTATTCGCTCAATTAGTGAAAAGCTTCAAGCGAAAAATGTTCAAAATCAAAATGCTAATGTTGATGAACATTCATTTGGCGGCCGCGTAGGTGAAGCATCTGATGAAATGATGAAGCAATATGCTCTTGATTTTTGCATGTCAGATATGGCGAAAAATAATCATTTAAATAATGAAATTTATATTCATGATTTAAGTGCTTACGCAGTTGGAATGCATAATTGTCTAAGTATTCCATTTGATAAATTATTAGCAGAAGGTTTCAATACACGACAAACTGATGTGCGGCCAGCTAACTCAATCAATACGGCATTTCAGCTTGTTGCCGTTATCTTCCAACTTCAATCTCTAATGCAATTTGGCGGCGTTTCAGCTACTCATTTAGATTGGACTATGGTGCCTTATGTTAGAAAAAGTTTCTGGAAACATTTTAAAGATGGATTAAAATGGTTAGATAATGATTCAAATGGAGCACATTTTTTCTTAGGAACAGATGTTACAAAAATGCCCATTGAGCCATATAATCATCCATCAACAGACCCTCAAACATTATTAATAGTTTAGACAGCTCAAGATATGAAGGCATATAAGTATGCTATGGAAATGACTGAACGTGAATTACAACAAGCGGTTGAAGGCATGTATCATAATCTCAATACACTTCAATCTAGAAGTGGAAATCAGCTACCTTTCACATCCATTAACTACGGAACCTGCATCCTACCTGAAGGCCGCATGGTAATAAAAGCATTACTTGAAGGCTCAATAAAAGGCGTAGGTAAGTTCCATAAAACTCCAATTTTCCCCTGCGGTATTTTTCAATGTATGAAAGGTGTAAATCGCGCGCCAGGTGATCCAAACTATGACTTGTTTAAATTGGCGCTTGAATCAACTGCAAAGCGTATTTATCCTAATTATGCTAATGTTGACTGGAGTGGTAATGCTGGATATGATAGAAATGATCCTAAGACTTACTTTTCAACTATGGGCTGCCGCACAGCAAATGGCGCGGATATAAATGCCGAACCTGGCACTAATCCTCAAACCAAAGATGGCCGCGGCAATATTTGTCCAGTAACAATTATTATGCCAACACTCGCAATGATTGCTAATAATGCAACTCAAAATCAAGAAGAGCGAGTTATTTATTTTATGGCATTATTAGATAAAAAAATTCATGAAGCCAAAGACATGCTCCTTGAACGCTTTGAATGGATTTGTTCTCAGTCTCCTTCATCAGCTAAATTTATGTACGAAAATGGTACAATGCTTGGCTACCATCCAGAAGAAGGTATTCGTTCAGCTTTAAAGCATGGTACCATTGTTATCGGCCAACTAGGATTAGCAGAAACACTTCAAATTCTAATTGGCAAAGACCATACAACAGAAGAAGGAATGACTTTAGCAAAACGCATTGAGCAGTTATTTAAAGACCGCTGCGCAGAATTCAAAAAAGAATATAGATTAAACTTTGGAGTATATTATACTCCTGCTGAAAATCTCTGCTATACTGCAATGAAAAAATTCAAAGCCAAATACGGAGAAATCCCCAATGTCTCTGACCATGAATATTTCACCAACAGTATTCATGTTCCAGTATGGCATGAAATTTCTGTATTCGATAAAATTGATATTGAAAGCCAACTAACGGGATATTCAAGTGCTGGATGTATTACTTATGTTGAATTACCAACTGGTGTTAAAAATAATCTTGAAGCGCTTGAAACAATTGTGAATTATGCTATGGACCACGACATTCCATATTTTGCTTGTAATCTAAAATTAGATTGTTGCGATGATTGCGGTTATCAGGATGAAATGAATGATACTTGTCCTCAATGCGGCAGTCATAACATTTCACAATTACGCAGAGTTACTGGTTATTTAACCGGCTCATATAAAAAAGCATTTAATTGGGGCAAACAAAAAGAAACAGAAGCTCGCGTAGAGCATATACACTAATATGAGTAAAATTGCTGGCATATATTGGGATGATACCGCGGCAGCACCCGGTATCTCCCTCTCAGTATATTTTTCTGGATGTCACTTCCATTGCCCCGGATGTCATAATCCAGAAGCACAAGACTTTGAATATGGTGAAGAATTCAATATAGAGAAAGCATATGAGATATGCTTCAAACTAAATAAAAATAATGTTATGCGGCGACTAAGCATTCTTGGTGGTGAGCCACTAACAGATGAAAACTTATTAGCTGTATCACAACTAATTGATGTTTGTAAATATCAATTTCCTGAACTAGAAATATATATTTGGACAGGATACACTATGGAAGAATTAGAGGCGCGGCAGAAAATTAATGATTTTTCCGCACGACTATTAATTAATATTTTAAATAAAACTACTTGTATAATTGATGGGCGCTTTGAATTAGATAAACGAGATATTACATTACCGCTTCGCGGTTCTTCTAATCAACGAATCATTTATTTAGAGCATAATGAGGACGAACAATAATGTTCGTCCTCTTTATTTTTTTTATTTGACTTTTCTAAAAAATCATGATATAATAAAGTATAAAGAAAAGGAGTGAATGGTGATGTAATGTGATATATATAGTATTATGTGGAATTATAGTTATACTTGGAATTTTATTATTAAGAAAAAATAAACAAGATAAAACTGAATATGAAAATTATTAGAAAGAATTAAATGAAGTAGTTGCTAGACTAGCAAATGCAAGAGCAGATTGCGCGAATGAAGTAATGAAGGCTAATGAAGCAGAAGAAAAATATCATTCTATTATTGAAAAATATAGACAAGCTACTGCTCAAAATCAAGAAGAATTAGATAATTATTTCACAAGACAAAAAGAATTTCGTTAGTTGGAATTAGATACAGAATTTGAGCGTCAAGAGCGTGAAAGAAAGGAAAGTCTTGACGCAAGAATGCGTATATTTACAGAATAGGCGCAAGAACGTATTAATAAGGCTGAGACAGATGCTAATGCTGAAATAGAAAGGTTTAAATAGGCATAGCAAGATATTGCTAATGTAACTCTTCATCAAGAAGAACGATATGAAGCACTTCTCGCGCCATTACAATAGTATGAAAAAGAAAAACAAGAAAAATTGTTTTATACCATTCAAGTACCTGACGAATATAAGCAAGATATAGATTTTCTATTGACTACTGTATCTTAGAAAGTACAACATCCAGATATTATTAATAAATTAGTTTGGGCTGAATATGTTAAGCCATATATAGATGAAACTTTTAAACGAGTTGGTATTACAGATGAACCTGGTATTTATAAATTAACAAATTTAGATAGCGGCAAAGCCTATATTGGAAAAAGCACTAATATTAAAAAAAGAATTGCCGATCATTTTAAAAGTTCAATTGGAATTAAAACAATAGCTGATTAGGCAGTACATCATGCTATATTAGAAACTGGATTTTGGAACTGGTCAATTGAATATATAATTTATTGTGATAAAGATGAACTTAATGATTTAGAAAAATATTATATTGATTTCTTTAAAACACAAGATTTTGGATATAATAAAAATGCGGGTGGTGGCGGTTAATGGATATTGAAACTTTATATGGATGTAAAGAAGTACCAAATATAAAAATTTCTCTTATGGAAAATGATAAAATTGTATTCTCATTTGAAAATAATGGTGTAATTAAATATGATTATTAGTATGGAACTAATAAAGATATATTATATGTAACATTATGTATAATGAATCCTAATACTTATCATATTTTAATTTCTAAAACTTATGATAAATATATTATAGAAGGAAAAAATACATGGAGAAATCAAAAAACTGGAAAAGATGAATGGATTGAAAATCCTGCACGAGTTTTTACTAATTTTTCTATTCAAAATTGTTTAAATATTGAAGATCCAACTCAATGGCATTTAACTTTTTGGAATGAGGTGTAATGATGGAATTTATTGAATTTCGTGGATTTAAAAATATTTTTATTGGCCTTGCTAAATATAATGAATAGTATTGTTTAGTATATGGAAAAATTGGAAAGGCTAAAATTAATCAATCAGAAGAAAATGTAGATGTTTTTGGCGCATACAATGAAAAAATTCTAAATTTTTGTAAAAATAAACAACTAACTATTGATATTCCATTTATACCAACTGAACATGGAGCTTTAACTAATATACAACTAATTTCAGATAAAAATGAATATTATACAGTACTTTCTGTTTTGGAGACTTTATTATGAGCGAACAAATAAATGATAAACCTTCGTTAGTAGAAATAATTCAAAAATTTGCTGAAGTAAACGGGCTTTCGATCGAAGAAGCCGAACAATTAGTTGGTACTAATACTGAAGAAGAAACTCTCAAAAAAATAGAAGAATATACACTACAACGTATTAAAGACAATATGCCACGGCCTATGAATAGAGCGCAACGACGAGCTATGGCTAAGTAGCAGAAACGGGCGAAAAAAACTATTAAAGGCACGGCAGAAACAGTTACAGATTTTAGTAAAAAAATTAATTATATAAATTTAATTCAACAATTACGAGAACTAAATGAAAAAAAGGAGAATGAAGAAAATGAGAACATTAGTTAAGCATACTTATACTTACAACATTGATAATGAAAAAGAAGCCGCAGATACAGTAGAAGAATTTAAGCAGAAGCAGTATGATGAAGGATATACCGTAACTAAAACCAAAATTGATTATAAGAATAAAAAGGATAGAAAAACTGGTGAAATCATTGACGAAAATTGGGTAACAGAAATCACAATTAATTATATTCTTTAATGAGGTGAATATATGTCTGAAATGTTAAATATGGCTGATATGGCTGAAAATAATAAACAACTTCAAGATCTTATGGACGCAATTAATTAGATTATAGAAATTCCCGAAGAAGAATTTGCTAACGAGGAATTTATTAATGCCATGAATGAGGCTATTAAAAATTCAATTACTCCAGCAATTATGAAGGAATCAGTAGATCAATTAATTAAAAATTTAGAAAATGAAAATTATACACGAGCTCAAGCAATTGAAGATGTAGTAAATCTTAAAACTTCTATTCAAGATTATATTAATAGCTTAAATCCTTCTAAAAATAAGCATAAAATTATTGATCAAATTTTTAATTCTTTGTATGAGGTACTTGATGCCGCGGTAGAAAAGTATCATAATTATAGCATTGAATTACCTATTCAACTGGAAGAAGGAGCTATTGTTCCTACCTATGCTCATGATGATGATGCAGCCGCAGATTTATATGCTTTACAAGATACAAATCTAAATGCTAATACTTATGGAAATAGAATTCATACTGGAGTTCATATTCAATTACCAGAAGGATGGCTCGCACTAATTATCCCTCGCTCCAGTATTGGCGCAAAAACCTCACTTAGACTAAGTAATAGTGTGGGATTGATTGATAGCGGCTATCGTGGAGAACTTGGTGTTCTTTATGATAATACTTCTGATAATGATACTTTTATTAAAAAAGGAGATCGTGTCGCACAACTATTGGTAATGCCATCTTATAGATTTAAAGCTAAAGTAGTAGAATCTTTAGAAGATTCTGAACGTGGTTCCGGCGGCTTTGGCTCAACTGGTAAGTAATGCCAATTAATGTTTATACAGTCGCTAATCATTTAGAAACTGAAGGATGGAAGCTGGTTAGCGACTCTTATAAAAATTTAAATACTGAATTAGAGATGGAATGCCCAGAAGGGCACCGATAGTTTTAGACTTATGGAAACTGGCGCAAACATCCTATTTGTGAGCAATGTATGGCTGGTGATCCATATAAAATCAAAAAAAATAAGGTGCCAGCAAAAGATGCTGACACGGTACGAGTACTTGCTTTAGACGCGGCGACTAACATAACTGGTTATTCTATTTATGATGATAGAGATTTAGTAAGTTATGGTACATTTAAAACTAGCGGAGAAAAAGCAGAAGAAAGAATACATGAAGTAAAAGAATGGCTGAAAGCAGCAATTGCCGCCTGGGAGCCAGATTTTGTAGGAATTGAAAATATTCAATTGTAGTCTTTTGGAAATAATCAATATTAGGTCGAAACCTATAGAGTTCTCGCAAATCTTCAAGGAGTTTTAGTTGACACGTTATTTGAAGCCTGTATAGATCATGACTTAGTATCAGTAAATACTTGGAGAAATTATTGTAATGTAGGGCAAGGAACTGGCCGCGAAAATAAGAAAAAGCAAGCACAAGATAAAGTTAAATTATGGTACAATCAGAATTGTACGCAAGATGAAGCCGATGCTATATGTATTGGAAAATATTTTGCTCATCTGTTAAAAAATAATAAATCAACATGGGGAGAAGATATAATATGATTGAAATTACTTTAAGTGAACTAATGGATAGCGCATCTGTAATGCAAGAACTAGCTAAGAAACCTATGAAAACCAAGGCGGCATTTCAAACCGCGCGCCTAATGCGTGAAATTGAAAAGGAATATAGTTTATTCCAAGAATCTCGTAAGGGATTGATTGATAAGTATGCTGACAAGGATGAGAATGGAGCGCCTAAAGCAGATGAAAATGGCAATTATACTGTGCCAAAAGAAAGTATTGAAGAATTTAATAAAGAACTAAAAGAAATGCTTGATCAAACTCTGTCACTAAATGTTGAACCTATTTCTATTGAAGACTTAGGTGATGCTGATTTCACTCCTGCGGATATGATGTTGCTTGCTCCTTTTATGAAGGAATGATAAGTAAAAAATAAAAGACCCGGTCGAAAGACCGGGTCTTTTTTTTTAATCAATTGATTTTATTATTTGTTCCTTTATACTAATAGTATCACTTAATGCAAATGGTAAAGTAAAAGTAACTTCAGGAGTAGTATCATCCTTCTTTATATAACATCTAATAGTACAAATATTTAGTTCGTTTGAATTGTCCTAAGAATAATTCTAAGTATAAGTAATTTTTTTGAATGATTTATTCCCAATAGTAAAATTGTTGTGTTTTAAAATATCTTTAAATAAATCTACAAACGAAATATCATTATAAGCTGATTTAGCAATTCCACCATTCGAATAGTAGGCAATACAACTTAATCCAATTTTATCTAATCTATTAGGATCATAAAAATCATTTATAGAATTATTATATAATGATGCAGTAATAGAACTTACGGTTTTAGTATTATCCACAGCAGCCTTAGCTTTAACTACAATATATTGTTTATTTGAAGCCCCTCGTGCGGATGTACTAATATTAACAAATTCATATCCGCTATCTGGAGACTCAATTTGTCCTACATATTTTCCACCATTACTTGAAGTCTAATTTATATTAACAGTTAATGAAGGAGAAACAGAAGTTGTCAATCCAGTAATAACTTGTGTTCCTGCTGCGTTAGTACCATAAACAGTATAAGTTCCATTAGACCAATTTCCACTTAATTTAGTACTCATTCCAGTAGTAGAATTTGAATAAGTATAAGTACCGGAATCCCAAGTTCCAACAACTGAATCAGAACTAAGTAATATATTACTTCCATTTTCTGCCTTAACATTATATTTATGCGTAGAAGAATCCCAACTGCCAGTAACATATGTATTTAAAACTTCAGTATTATTAGTATCATTTGCTGTTACTCTATACTTTTTATAAGTTTCTCCAGACTAAACATCAATATCCCAATTACCTGAAATTGTTGTTGTTCCTAATGTTATATTAGTATTGTTATCGACCGCCGTATAGGTTGTCCCGCTCCACCCGGCGTTCATATCTTCTTCAGTGGAGCCCGGCTTAAAATTTTGTTTAACTGTAATTGAACCAGGATAAGTCTTATTACCGGCTTCTCTTGAATATCTTAAAATAATTTTATTAACATCTGGATCGCATGGTATAAGATATGTAATTTGTCCTCCACTACTACTAATAGGACCACTGCCATAAGCAGTTCCAAGTAATTTACCACGGCTTCCTGAAGCACCAGCAGAACTATTTTTATATGACATACAAGTAGATTTTACAATATAACCGCTATTATAAAAATTAACTGTTATATAATATGGACCAGTTCTTAAAGTATTTGCAGGAATATCGGCATAATAATACCTGTCTGTATCCCCTTCAGCCATTTCAGACCAGATTCCCATTGAATATGTACCAATATTAGCAGTACCTTCTACATTACCAGTAGTGCTTATTGTTCCGCTCTCAACGGTTAAAGATTTGCAATATAAATTACCATCAATATCAACATAAAAATTAGCATTACCCCTATCCATACTAGTTCCAAATAATATTTCTCCACTAGTTCCATATAATCTTACAGTTCCAGCGGTTGTCATAACCAAATCACTTGGACGAATTATGATACCGGAGAATTTTCCTGAAGTGTTCCTACTTCCAACTCCAATTCCATCACTATCTAATAAAATAATTGAATCTTGAGAAGCTACCAATCCAACGCTATCTGAAGTAATTCTTAATCCCGCGGTTGGAGCATTAGAAATATTATAACTATTTCCGGAGCCAGTAATCTTAAATGTTTCAATTCCAGAAGTAGAAGTAATATTTGCGACTGTTCCCATTACTATTTTATCAGTAGTAATATCTACAACAGAAGTTTTATTTCCAACAACTCCAAATAAAATTTCAGTTGGAGAAATTGTCATACTAGCAGCAGTAGAGGTTTCAGAATTAGTACTAAATAAACTAATTTTAGTATTAGAACCTAAAAATAATTCATCTGGAGTAATTTTAATTCCAGAAAATCCTTCCTAATATCCAGTTCCTTCAACATTAGTAACAGTGCCATAAACTCCTAAATTAATTACAGTAGAAGAAGCTAAATTAATACCATCTTTAGTTATATCTACAGAAGAAGTTTTGGTTTCTGAAGAAGATTCATCCCCAGTACTATTTTCTCTATTCTCACTAGAAAATAAATGAATACCTTTACTTCCCCAAAGACTAATAATACCTAAATTTGCATCTTCATAAATTTTAGCGCCCTATAATCCGCCAACTGATTTTTCAGGATTTGAAATAACCCATCCTTTTGTACTTGCTAAATTATCTGACATTTTAGCAGTATCTGCATCACTATAAACTTCATACCAAGAGGTCATAGCTAAATAAGTTTCAGTCGCAGTTTTATTCCAAATATCTCCAGGCTTAAAATCCCAGCCACCATTATCTTCTCCAGTACGATTTCCGGTCCCAGTTGCAGGATAAGTTTTTACTTCTAATCGTTTAGAAACTTCCTACTAGAAATTTTTGAAAATTTTATTATTTTTACTATTAAGTTCACCTAATTTAGAGGCAGAATGTCTAATATCTCCAATAATTTCTGCAGCAGTTTTGAATAAATCATTAAAATATTCATAAAATGTAAATCCTTCGCCATCAATTGTATCATGTATCCTAATACCATTAGCATATAAATTTCCTTTAATATGAAGATTTACACCATCAAATACTAAACCCCATTTATCATAAGTATCAGTAGTCCATTTTTCCCAGCCTTCTGGGCCATCCATCTAACCCAATCCAAATGCTGTTCCGGTTCCACTAGTATTAATGTTTTGATTACCCGTAGGGGTATTACTTGTTCCCTAGTCATTAGCAGACTAATTATTGCCACCGGCAGGATCATCATCATCACTGGCAATCTAATCACCGCCACTAGCAGACTATTCTCCTGAAGAAGAATTATTAGTAGAAGAACTATTATTAGTTAAAACATTAGCATCATCTAAAAGTACATTTTTAGAACGTATATATAAATGACCAGTAGAACCAATTCTTATTCCGTCATTAGCTATACTAACAAAAGAACCAGCAATATTATCAGGATTGCTTCGAAAATTATTTACGGCAGAAGCTACCCCTAATATAATTCCTTCTTCATCCATCAGTAATAGATTACGAATCTTGCGTTGTTCTATAATAGTTTCTGTTGCCATTCCAATAGACTCTCTTGAAATGACTACTCCCGAAAGTTCACCATCGGTTTGTAATAAATCATAAGGAGAACTATTATTGGAGCTAGAACTATTAGTGTTTTCATTAGGATCAGAAGCAACTTCTTCTCCAGAAGTAGTAGTAGTAGAACTAGAATTTTTATTTACTTCTCTAACAATACCTGCTCCTAAAATAATATTTTCTTTTGTAATATCTACAGCGGTAGTCTTATTATTATCTTTTAAATCAGAAACTCCCATTAAAATTCTAGTTGGACTAATTTCAACTGCAGCGCCACTTGTTGTAAATCCATCTGCATCTCCATTAGAAGTAGCAATTACTTTACTTCCGCTAAATAAGCTAATTTTCTAATCAGAGCCCATCCAGATTCCTTTATCTTTATCAATAGAAATAACAGAGGTCTTATTTTGACCAGAAGGTATATCTCCTGCGCTAGCTAATATATTAATTCCCGCTCCAGATTTAATTTCAATACCATTTTTAGAAGCCATTACTATTCCATTTGCATCTAAATCAATTTTTGAAGTAGTATCATCAATAGAATTTATAGTATCATAAACAGTATTAATTAAATGAATACCACCTAATTGATTAAACTATCCCGATTTATCTTTAGAAGCAGTAATATTAATTGACGTACCACCAATATTTACACTTTCATTTCCTACAATCTCAACATCTTCATTTGCGGCAATATAAATATTTCCACCGCTTTTGATATTAATATGATTTTCTGCTTTAAATTCAATAGTTCCGGCAACCGCATCAATGTCCATACTCGCGCCTTTAATTGCAGCTAAACTATAGTCATGTGTTCTTGACCAGCCACTGGTACTAGATTTATTCTCTTCTGCAACCGATTCTGTAGGATATATCTCATTCCAATAAGCAATAGCTATATAAGTCGCCTCGACATCATTTCCTTCGTTAGTAGTTGTTCCATTATCAGTAGTCTCTTCTGTACTTTCTCCTTCGTCAGTAGCTGTTCCTTCTGCGGTTGTTTTGGTTTTTTCCCAAATATCTCCAGGTTTAAATAATGCCACATGAGCTGGTCCTCGTGTAACATTAGGAGTTAAATTAGCAACAACATTTTCGCGGAAACCAGCTAAAATACCAAAATCATCTACTACTAAATTATTTACGTCAGTTATTGATCTAGTTACTCTAGATAAAATTTCACCTGCATCTTTAAATATTTCTTTTAAAGTATCACTTACTTTAACATGATCTTCAAATTTATATCTTAAATAATCAGGTAATGAATAGCCATTTCCTCCTTTAGGGTCAATAATTCTTGTTCCTTGAGCATATATATATCCTTTAACGTGTAAATTTTCTCCATCAAAGAACAAGCCCCAAGAACCATTACCCTACTATGGAGTTCCATCGCCATTTACAGTTAATGTTTCAAATTTTTCTCCAGTCTTTTTATTAGTCTTTTCATCAATTATATCTGTAATCGCTGCAGGATATTCTCCATTATTATCTTTCTAAATTATTGCTAATCCCATTTTAGTCCAATCTTGAACATCTTGTCCTAAACCAAATGCCGCTCCTTTCCATGGCCCATTAGGATTCGCTTCTGTCTTTTTGTGTGCAGTAGAATCATCAATATAAACATTTTTAGTATTTATATAAAACTGTCCTTTAGAACCTAAAAATACTCCATCATTAGTTAGTTTAATAAAAGAACCTTCTAATTCAGAATTATTAGTAACTCCCTGCTTTTGTAAATCTGCAGCTTTACCAAGAATAATACCTTCTTGATCCATTGAAATTAAAACACGAGCATCTTCTTTTTCAGTCTTTTGTCCAACCGCCATTCCAATAGAATCAGCTTTAATAACAACTCCAGCAACATTTTCCCCAGTTAATAATACATCAGTTGAACTTAATTGTTCTAAATATTGTATATTAGAGCCAGCCCCAAAAACAAGCTAATCCTTAGTTAAATCAACTACTGTTGCATTAACTAGACTATTCTATAAACTTTGAGTAGTTTCTCCGGTGTCCATTGATTCTTCATTATTTAATTTTTTCATAGCATGGAATGCCGCAACCCCAAATAAAATGCGCTCATTAGAAATCTCTACTGCTGCGCCTTGTCGTATAGTTTCTATTGAGCTGCCGGCAGCAATTGAACCATCATTTTCTACCCCAGAAATTCTTTTCCCAGCAAATAAACTAATAGTCTAATCAGTTCCCATCCATATGCCTTTGTCTTTATCAATTGAAATTACAGCGGTCTTATTTTGTCCAGATTCAATATCTCCTGCACTAGATAAAATATTAATGCCCGCGCCAGATTTTATCTAAATACCATTTTTAGAGGCCATTTCAATACCAGATGGAAGAATATATACTTTAGAAGTTGCTCCAGTAGGAGTATAGTCTTCAGTTCCATCTTCTTTTATATGTTCTGATAATTCTGGAGATGAAAAGCCTTGTGCATTTTCAATTCCAATATCCGTTACTGTTGCTTCTGTAATTTTCTTTTTAAGAATAACACTAGAAACTAAACGAATACCACCCTCTATTTTTGTAATATCATTTTTAATTAATTCACCAGTGGCGCCATCCAATTCTTCATATATTGGATTGTTATTATCATCATATTTTAAATTGCCATTAGAATCTACTGCCTGGCGCTTTTCAATAATTTGAGCAGAACCAATATTAATATATTTACCACCAATATTAACTTCATTATTACTTAATATATCTACCGAATCATTCGCTGCTAAATATAATGTGCCACCACTTTTAACGTCTATACGATGTTCTCCTAAAATTTCAATTACTCCATTAACAGCATCTTCATTAATTTTAGCTCCTTTAATTTCAGCCAATGAGCCATCATAAGTACGATTCCAGCCATCCTTACTTGCCACTGCTTCTCTTGCTTTCTAATCAGCACTTTTTGCTCCAGTAGCAGTTAAATCAGAATCATCTTTATAAATTTCGTCCCAATTATACATAGCAACATATGTAGCCTTTGATTTAACACTAGAAGCATTATAGCCACCAACGCCACTTTGCTAAACAAATTTTAAATGTTCGCTTTTAACAAAAACTGGAACTTCATTTTCATAAACTATATTTCCGTTCTCGTCTCTTTTATATGTTTGAAGAGTTTCTGTAATAAGTACTAAATTTTCTTTGGTAGTATCAGTAGTCCCCAAATTAATACTATCTGTTTCTTCCCAAATGTCTCCTACTTTAAAATGAGATTCATGATATGGCCCCTTACTACCATTTGGAGTTAAATTCTTTTCTACGTCTTCTCTAAATCCATCTAAAATCTTAAAATCTTTGCTAATAATCTTGCTAACATCACTTAAAGAAGTACGTGTGGTAGCAATAATTTTACCAGCAATCTTAAAAACTTCTCCTAAATTTTCACTGACTTTTACATGATCTTCGAAAGTATAATGTAAATATTCATCAAAGTCATAACGACCGCCGCCAGGTCTATCCATAACAAAGAAATTTTTAGCGAATATAGTACCCATAATAAATAAGTTACCATCTTCATAATATAAATATGGAATACTATATCCATTTTTATCTTTATATTGACTAATAAAGCCAAATTGAGAAGAATTAACTCTAAAATAGGCTCCACTATTATATTTTTTTAATTCTTCTGTAGTTTCCCGTTTAATACCAGATTTAATCTATAATCCAACTTTTTTATTTAATTGAATATCAGTAATTTTTTTAGAATCTGTAAATACTAGTCCATACTCTCCATGAGCAATTCGAGCAACCTTTCCTTCCGCAGCAGTTAAATCATATAAATAGCTATCTCCTGCAGTAATACTAGATATATTTTGAATTAAAACCCATTTTCCTTTATTTTCTTTCTCTACGGTTTCTTCTGAAGTTTGGCCTTCATTTCCTCCTGGCTCCTACGTAGGTTCTCCCTCATCATTTCCCTACTATTCATTATTTCCTTGAGCTTTTGAAGCTTTTGCAAAATCATAGTCGATTTCTTCATCAGTTTCTTGTTCAAAAGCTTCTTCTTCTTGAATTAAAAGTTCTTCCTCTAAATTATAATCTGGTTCCCATCTATAAATTCCTTGAATAATATCATTACTATTTTCATCTTTTCCAAGGTTAATCCAAATATCGCCATACTATAAATTTTTAATTTGTTCTTCTGTTAAATTAGGAGTCTAATCTTCTAATGGAATTGTTTCTATTTCTTTTTCTGGGGGGTAAGTATTAGTATAATTCTAAACTACGAATGAACCAGCTTCAGGATCTAATACAGAATTCGTTCCAACAGTAGTAGTATTTCCTTCTTTTTCAAAATCTTTTCTTTTTTGTCTTGCGTCTTCATCCTCGGCAAGCTGCTTTCTTATTTTATCTGAATTTTCCTATAAATTAACAGGATAATAACCAGTTCCAGAAGAATCATACATTAAAAGTCGACTACCCTGTTCTATAATTGAAGAAGCCTTTCTTGTGCCTGGCTTTTCACATCCCTCTTCCTTCCAAGCTTCAACTTTATATATAGTAGTATATTTTGAACCAGTAATATTTGATTGATAAATACCTAATAATGCTTTAGCAAAACTATAATCAGAATTATCGTTTTCTATTGCCTTAAAACACCACTGGTCATACTCGTTAGGTTCAACATTCTACCATGATACTGATTTTTTAATTCCTTCACTCTAAGTTACAGTTGTTTTAATAGTCTTTATCACTTTATTTTCAATACCAGTTACTGGAAAAATAGAAAAAATAGTTAATTCTTTTTTAGGTGCGCGAATATTATACCAAATATCTCCACGTTTTCCTAATTTATATCTTTTTCTTATTGCTTTAGCTTCATTACTTTCATCATCAGCTTTTGGGCGTTTATGTGTGCCATCCTTACATAAATAATTAATCATTTCTTCTTCAGTATCATAATATACTGTAATAGAATCAAAATCTTTGTCCCCTTCTTTAGGCCATATTTTTTTAATATTTTCTAAAGTTAAACCATTACAAATTAAAGCATCGGGATTTTCTAAATATTCATTTAATGATAATGAACTTTCTTCATCATTACCACCAATTTTTAATTCATTAGCAAATATAGTACCTTTAACATTTAAATTACCAGTATCTGCATCAGCATAAAAAACACGTTGATTATAATAATTTTTTATACTAAATCCATCCCAGGTAATAGCTACTCTTTTAATGCCCTCTTTAGGTACCCAACTTTCTACTTCTTCATTCTTATTATTTAACCATCTGAATAAATGTTTTCCGACATTAATATAATCACTTTTATTATTATTTAATACTAATGCCCCATCTTTTACTATTAAGAATAAACCATTAGCATCCATTTTAACAAACTATGCGGCATCTAAATCAGAATTTTCATCTTCATTTAACTTAGCATTTATCATATTAATAGCAACGTCTTTAACAGTTAATCCATTTTCACCAGTTTTAGGAATATATCCTTCTTTATTTATCCACTGATCTATTGTAGATAAATCTTCAAAGAAAGATTTATAAGCAAATAAACCTTCTCCATTTAACTAAAAACGAAGCTTATCTCCGGCATAAACCATTACTCTATTAGTATCTAACTGTCCAGCTGTAATTAATGAAGCATTAATACCTTCCGGCGTAATGCCAGTATTCCATCTCCAATTGCCGTCACCATCTTGTTCGGTAGAAGTAAAAATACCGCCACCACGAATAGCTACGACGCCACTTTCGCTTGTACCCCAAATGCCATTTTTTTCATCAATTGTAAGTCTGCCATGATTAAAAGCATAATCTAAATCAGCTTTATAAATAGTGCCCTCAATAGCCCAAGGTTTAAGTGAGCCACCGGGATAAAAAGCAGCAGTCGCCGCACGAATGGCATATTGACTTTTTTTCATTTCATTCATAGAAGCCAAAATAGTAGAAAATAAATCTTCAAATTTAGTTTTATAATTTTTAACTTCAACTTCATCTTCCCAAGGTTTATCTAAATTCAATGCTATCTAAGATATATATCCCATAGTATTTTCAAATTTAAGACCGCTATCGTTTATATGAGCAATATATCTTAATCTATTATAAGCATTATGTAAAAACTATTTATTTGCTAAACTTAATTTAATAGTGTATGAAACTTTTGGATAAGCATTTTCTTTGAGTATCTGTTTCGCATCTAAATAAATTGCAGTATCAGCATTGGAAATATTATACATAATTCCAAATATAGCTTTTGTATCTGTATCAATATAATGACCACTACTTAAAATCACTTCAGGCTTTAAAGTAATATAATAATTAGCCCTTATTTTTTCTTCATCTTTTTCTTCGGTTTTAATTTCATCAGCGTCATCTTCTTCTCGTTCATCATATTCTTCTGCCAAATCTAATAAATATTTAGGTATTTTTGTTAAACAGTAATAATCTTCAACTGCGGTTAAATCTTTTTTCGCAAAAGTAACAGCTAACTAATCAGAACTAGTTTTAACAGCTAAAGACTCAATAACCATACGGGGATAAACGCTAATATAATTTTCAGGATTTGTTTCATCCTCTGCATCATGCCAATCCTCACGAAGAACTTCAACAGACCAAGAACTAAAATAAAGTTTTTTAACTTCTTTTTCATTTTCGATTACAGTTTTAGTTTCTAATGAGCCAATTTCCATTTTACGAGAACGAATAAAATCTATCATTGAAACTTCTTTTGTTCCAATAATTTTTGTTTCTTTAATTTCATTTCCGTCTGCATCTAATATAGGGTTATTATCACTATCTAATTTAGTTTCTGTAATACGACGCATAACTTGTATTTTTTCAGGAATACTATCAAATCCATTTAAAATTAATGCTGGAACAATTTTATAATCATCTTCACTTATAATTCGTTTTACAAAGCCAAAAGTACACTAAGAGCCCAGCGCGAATGCGCGCATATCTGCTGGATCTAATTGACTATTATCACTACCCTAAATTGATTCAAAATTAGTATAAGGCTTTTCAACTGTTATTAAATCAACTTCATTTGGAGGTATAGAATCACCATAAGAGGTAGGCTATCCGGCATGATCTGTTATTGTAAATGATCCATACTTAACTTCTTTATCATCTTCTGCGTTATTTAAATAATAAAGCTAAGTATCATTGACATTAGTATTTACATTTCCTTCACTTGAATATAAACTTTCTAATCCATTATAATCACAGAAAAAGAAACTTAAATTTTTAATACGAGCTTTAACGTCACTAATAGTTTCTCTTTTTTCAATAATTTGATTATTTTCATCCTTCATAATTTTCCCATTAGCGTCTCTTTTTGGTACTAACTATGGCATAAAAATTGATGAAAATCTAGAAGAAGACAAATCAATATATGGATAATGTTTTTTTAATTCTCCTGCAACTCCCGCGGTATAAGTACAATTAAATTCATCTTCAAATGATTCATCATCCCAAATAAAATGATTAATATTATCTTCTTTTTCGCTTTTTATTTCTAAAGCAGTAAGGTCAGAATCTTCAAACTTTTTAAAAATATTAATTTCATCAATATAATTATCACCGCAATCTTTATAATCTTCTGGATTCCAATATCCTTCACGAAGCGCAGGTCCCATCATATGCTCAAATTTCTAAATTCTCTTCTATTTTTTCTTTAACAATTTATTATATTTATATTTAATCTTTTTAATTTTTTCTTTAATTTCTTTAATTTTAAGACTATATTCATTTTTATCTTTAGTATCTTTCTCTAATCTTGTAGTCCAAGTAGAAATAACTCTATCATAATATAATTTAGGAGTATAATTAAAAGTTAAATAAACCGTTTTTCTTTTATCTTGAGCTAAATATAAGTTGGTAACTTTTATGACGTCACCAAATTCATCATACTCGGCATGTCCTCGTATTTCATCCTATAATCTACTAGCTTTTCCATTTGTTGCTGCTTCCGGGTATCCGACCGTCCCTGTCACATTAAATGTTCTAAAAATACGAATTGATTTAGCATCTACTCCATGTTTAGTAATATTAATATAATGCGGAATTTCTAATTCATCATCATCACTATTTTTATCTTCATTCTAAGTTAATAAAATAGCTGTTGATGGATTCCAAGGAGTAATCTCAATTTCTCCGTCTCCATCAGTTAAAGCATTATATAAGTCTGATGCTGAAGAAATACGTTCTGTATCTAACTATATACCATTAATTGCTACCTATAATTTTGCTTCTAAAATAGGAAGCTAAGCCTCTAATGCATTTAAACGACTCTATATTGGTATAATAGTCAAATTTAATTTTTTCATATCTTTTTCATAAATACTAATTTCTTTATATTGTTCTTCAGAAATAGTACCAATTTTATAAAGATATTCAAAATTTAATAAATAATCTTCACCACTATTATTAGCTTCTGTGTCAATAACAGTAAGCGCTCCCGCCGCAATTGTATCATCTTCAACAGCTTTAACAAACATTTTTGTAGCTAAATCTGCGCTATCCATCTCACGGGTAATTTCAGAAGTGGAATAAGGATATGTAAAATCTAAATATCCTTCATTTTCATAAATAAAATTATTATAAAAAACAATCTTTCTACCAATAATATGATAATTGTCATCATGAATATATTCATAGCGACAAAATACTTCAAATGCTTCAGCTAAATTCTAAGTTAGGTTGTAAATGTTACTCTCTTCTTCATCAATTAATCTTTCTTTTTCAGAAAATGGTTCAATACGTGAACTTTTTAATGATTCTACCTAACTATTTTCATCTTTTTTAATTTCCCAAGAAGCAACATAAGGTTCTTCATATATAATATAACTATATCTTTTATCTCCCTTAGTATATGCATCATAATTCATTTCTATTGAATAATACCATTTAGTAGGATTAATTTCCGCTTCATTTTCAGGTAATGGCTATAAAAACTTATCTAACCAATAATTAATATTAGCAATTGGTCTAGCATTTTTCCAAGCCTATTCACGTTTTTCAAATTCTGTTAATCCTTCATATGTATTATCATTTTCTTCTGTAGATTCATCTTCATTTTTTTCATTCCAAGTCTATCCTTCGTAAATCGGTCTAAAAGCATATTTATCTATTGTATATTTATATTCTATTACTTCCTATTCACCATTTTCATTTATTATAGGCTCTCCATCTTCATCTCTACTAACCTATTCATCGCCATATTTATCTATAGCTGGTGCATTAGGACCATCTTTAAACCATTTATAATCTTCATCTAAAAAATCATCTGAACTTAAAGAAATTTTATATCCAATTTTACCCAATTCATGAAATGCTAATCCTTCACAACTAATATTACATATTAAAGTATCATTAGAATGACTTTCATTTATTTTAGTAATCAAAAATTCAAATACGGCTTCATCTTCTGTAGCCTTATTAAAAATTACTTTAATTTTTCTCATATCTACAGCAAGATTACCATTTGTAGTATTATACCATATAGGATTTTCTTTTAAAATATTAGCATTATAATCATATAAATACATTGGAATACTAAATGTTAATTCCTAAGTTCCATCAGTATTCAATATCATTTTTGGTTCCTAAATCTAACCTTTACTCTCTAAATCTGAATGCTTTAGGACGGTTATAAAATCGTCCTAAAGCGTCCAAACAGAGACTTCATAACTACGAATAGTTTCATGCTCATCTAACCAAAGCTATTCATCTTTAGATTTATTCCATTTTAAAAGTTCCCATTCGCTCATTATGTGTCCTCCTTTTACTCTTATAGGTACATATATCTATATTTGAAGTTTACATTAGTAATTCCACAAGATATATCATGATATACCTTATATGAATATTCTGGATGGTCATTTGTCCATTGATAAATATAACCATCTTCACCCGGATAATTTCTATCTTCAATTTTTAAGTACCTAGTCTTAATAGCATCTCCACCATCTTCTTCTATTTTTTCGCCGTTAAAAACATAGCTAATAGTAGTTTCTCCTGTTTTACAATTAATTTTAAATGTAATAGGCATTTGTGACAATATGCTTTGTAAGCTTCCTACTCCTTTTTCTTTGACTACATAATTTCTAATCAAACGATGATTAATTCTATCTCGATATAATTCCATTTTTTCTTCTTCTTCTTTATCACTTTCACTAATCTAAAGCGCCTAATAATAAGCTGTTATTATACTGGGAGTAGTAATACCAAATTCCTAAGTATTAATACTTTCAAATGTAATAATATTATAAGGTTTTTCTCCTTCTCCAACATTACTTCTACATTTTAATTCTAAAGGATTTGTAACAGTAAATTCTAAGGTAGGAGCACAAGGAGCTGTTCCAGCATAATAAAGGTATATAACCTCATCTTTTGCCATTCCTATAGTTGAAACGCCATCTTTAATAATTGTTGTTAATTCAGCACGTCCACCAATAATTGCTCCTATACGCGCTTCTGGCGGAGGACTACTAACTTCTGCGGCTGTAGCTACACGCGCTGGACGCATAAAATTTTCTGATTCTGTATCTACAATTATATCAGTTCCTGTTAATACTTTTCCACGTAGAGTATTACCAGATGGCACCCCATCTTCTTCCATTATTTTCATAGCTTCCGCACTACTAACTAAAGGTTCAAATGAACTTGTACTAGGATTATACCAATAATTTGCCTATTTTTCATCTAATAAATTTACTACTGAATACCAAAATGGATCATCCATAATAAATTTTAAATCAATCTTTCCTTTATATACAGTTGTACTTGTCTATATTCCATAAGCACGACTAGTAAATTTCTTTTCAAAAGGTAACATATGATATTGAGGCGGTTCAGCTACACGAGCCATAATAGCACGATTAGGATGCTAAGCTAAAATAAGTTCTCGTGCAAATCCAGGTTTAAACCATTGAGAAAAAGATGTTAACTATTTTTCAGTAATTTCGTCTGTAAACAAAGCTAATTCTAAAGTATTCTAGTTATAATGAGTACCCCAATATAGCTATCCATCAATAATTTCTGAATTAGTTATGTGGTCATTAAATTCAGAATAAATATATCTATCCATAGAATTATTTTCAGTAATTGCCAATAAATTAAAATCTTCTATATTTTTTCCACCATATAAAAAACTAATAAAAGAGCGATGCATTAAGGGAAGACGAGCGTCTTCCCTATCATGCGTTGCTAAAAATACCTAAGTACGATATTTTTTACTACTTTCAACTTCACTACCTTGTAATATCACCATAACTCATTTTACCTCCCTATATTATTCTGAATTCCATTTTTTCTTGCTATTTTAACCATTTCATCCATTACCATGTCGCCTGCTCTACGGGCATCATAATCATTAGCAATAGAAGCAATTTGTAAGTTTACTTCTGCCTTTTCTATCGTTACTGTATTATTAGAAGAGCTGCTAATACTATTATATTGACTCTAAGAAATCATTCCATTTATTGCATTTTTGAAATCTACTAATAATGACAATAAAGAATTATTCGTATGTCCTAAAATATCTTCTCTTAGCATACGAGTTTGCTCTGCATTTAAAACACTTTCTGGTTTAGTTTTAGTACCATGAAGTATTGCAGGGCCAGTATAATCATCTAATCCGCCTTTTTTAAATTGAGGCCATTTATTATATTCATCTATACTAGTTGTATTACGACCATTATCTACATAAGATACAATATTCTTAGTGTTAGTAAAACGACCTTTTGCTTTTTTAAAAGCGTCTATCGCAGAGACAGAAGATTTATCTTTATGATTACTTACTGCTCCGGTATTATAAGTCCCTTGTACCCAACCTAAAAAATATTGTTTTTTTGGTTTAGTAGGAGTTTCATTTGGATTATCAGCTTCTTTTAAATATGATACGTCTTTATCATTAGCATTGTTATTATTATTCTTATTGTTATTATTATTTTTATTATTATTATTATTATTATTTTTATTATTATTATTATTATTATTATTATTATTCTTATTTTCTTTTTTCTTATAATAATAATTAATAGTAACAGTTTGTCCTTCTGGAACATATACAGAAGCAGGAACAGAATATTCCATATTATATCCTGAAATTCTATATTGCGCATCAGAAGGGCCGGCATACATATTGGGTCTAACAGAAAAATCTTTAGGCCCATTTCCTGGAACAGGAGCACCGGAAGTTAAATATGGAATTACGCGCAATGTTCCTTTTTTATTTTCTGTTTTATTTGGCTTTTGTTCAGAAGTATTATTATTAGTATTATTATTATTCTTATTGTTATTATTATTATTATTATTACTATTATTATTACTATTATTATTGTTATTATTACTATTATTATTTTCTATATTATTGCCTGTTGCATCTTTTAATATCTATCCAGCATTTTCATCTGTGGTAATACCATTAGCTAACCCTCCGGTATCCTGTCCATGCTTTTGTAACCAATCATCAACAAACTTATCTAATTTCTTAAAGACATCTTCACCGTACAGTTCTTTTATAGCCTATTTAGCCGCGTCTGCTCCAACATTTGCCACACCAGTACGAAGATCTTCAACCGTTACTCCTTTACCATTAACATCTGTTAAAACCGCTTTTACATCATCTCGATGAGCAACCCATCGTTGAATTAAGCTATTTAATGTACTAAGATCGTTAGTAGTAGCCCAAGTAGATTTAGTAGCCCATTCTTTAGAATTAGCTGTAATAAAATTACTAATTTGTTCAGGAGTGCCTTGCATTATTTGAGCGACTTGGTCCCAAAGTAATCCATTTTCTTTTTGATATTCAAGAGTTTCTGTCATTAGCTCTATCTGAGCATCCAATCTTTCAATTTCCATATTAGAAGCTTCTTGAATAGCATCAATCTATTGTTGCTAGGCGTTAAAATAAGCATCCTTTTCTTTTTGAGAAATCTAATCCTATAAAGAACGAATAGAAGAAGCAGAACCGCCAGAACGCTGTAAGATACCAAGTCTACGACGCATCTTATTCAATTCTTCTGAATCTTGCTAATTCTCATACATTTGACGTTCTTTATCTAAAGATTTCTATAATCCGTCTATAAATTTCGTTGAATTTTTTTCTAAAGCGTCTCGTTCTTTCTGAGCGTCTTCAATTTGACTTTCTCGCATATCTACAATAGCATCAAGAACTTTGTTTTCAACTTCTAATTGATTATCGGTTATTTCTTGAACAGTTTCATTAATTGAAATTTCTTTTTGTATTATTTCATCTGCATTTTCATCAATTTTATCATTATATCCTTCAATTTCTTCTTTTCCACTATTTAAGTAATCCCAGCCTGCTTTAATTAGATCAGCATAATGATCCTCAGTTTTTTCTCCTTCTGGAACAATAGGCTATCCTTCAGAATTATACTTCATATAATCCCCAAGTCCCCAATCAAGCATTTGCTAGTACTATTCTTCTAAAGTGTGAAGTGGAGCATTATTTAATCCTTTAGCAACTAAATCTGCTAACCCTTTATATCCTACTTCATTATCATTAAATTGAAGCATTCCAGAATCATCAAAAGTATAAAATTTAGAAAATAAATCATTAGTATTCAATTCATCAATACGATGTTTACGCCAAGCTACCATTGAAAACTGTAATTCTTGTAAATCTTTTAATTCTTGAGCACTTTTCTAAATAGAACGACGCTGACTTTCATAATAAGCTGCACCATCTTTTAATTCACCATGATTAGATTGTAATTTCTAACGTAGAAGTTCTTCATGATTAATTTCTTTTTCTAATTTAGCAATTCTCTATAGTAAATTATACCAGCGTTCAACTTCTGCGACAAAAGCAGCCATATTTTTATTATTCTTTCCACCACCGCCGCCTCCGCCGCCACCGGCACCAGCTAAATCCTATATAGACATTCCAGCTATACTTTTCCACATATCTCGCAATTGCTTCAACGCCGCCAATGCTGAACTAGCTGAAGCCATGGCTGGGCCTTGTACGTTTCCTGTTGCTAATGAAGTAGCTTTCTTTTCATTAGTTACAGCTTTTCCACGACCACTAGAACCGTTCTTCAAAAGTTTTTCGGTTTGTAAGTGGTTGAATACAATAGCATCATCAGGTAAATCAACAAATTCAGCACCATTTTGTCCAGCGACATAATAATGTCCATTTGTTACATAGAGCTCAGGACCTAATTCGCCCATTAATGTCCGACGACCTTTTGCTAAGGCTACATTGCCAGTAGCTACTACATAATTATCAGAGAAAGATCTTCCACCAGGTCTTCCACCAGGTCTTCCACCAGATCCCCCATTAGGTCTTCCAGCAGCCCCAGCTCCACCATCTACATATTCTGTTGTAACGGTAATTTTCGCAGTCTTAGAATTAATTATCTTAATAGCAGCATTTACTATTTTTAATGCCTCATCGGTATTACTACTTACTTTAATTTCTGGTCGCATTCCGTTAATTGCCTATACTGCACCAGTAGCTTTATTTATAGCCTATTTATTATCTCCATCAATTTTTATCTTAGGATTCAATGATTTAATAGTAGTATTAATAGCTTCAGTTATAGCTTCAAGAGCAGGCTACAATCCATCTGAAAGATGTGTAAAATCAATGGGTGGAGCAATAATTCCTTGAGGTTCTGGAGTTTCTCCTTGTGGAGCACCAGTAGGAGTGCTTATAGAAGAAAAAGCTTCAGAGATAGAAGAAGAAATCTTTTTAGCTAATTCTAATAAGGTATTACCAACTTCTTCTAAATTAGTAGTAAAATTAATATCTCTTTCAATGCTTTCTTCAGTTAATATTTCTTTAGCAACTCCATCATTACCATATGTAATTCCTACAGATGCAGTTATTGGAGCAGGTGTATCATTATCTAAAACATTATTTTTAACTTCACTAGTAATATTAGTCTAAACTTCTTTTACGAATGGATCTGGGCCAGCTACTATTTTAGATAATACATCCGCGCCTTCACCAGTTGGGGCATTCGCACTAATTGTCATTTCAATTGGTTTATTTTCGATTCCTAATTTAGTTTTCAATTGCTCTAAATCTATTTCTGACATATTAGGATCAAATTCAAAGCCATAATTTACTTTGAATGTTTCCGCTCCATTCCCATTATCCCATTCAGTTTTTAATTGATCAAAAGTTTTTCCTACTAAATTATTAATTTGAGCCTGTGATATGTTTGATTTATCTACTTCTGTAAAAGTTGGAGCGATTTTATATCCAACTTTATAAGCATATTCTTGTATTTCCTAAGCAGTTCCTTCTTTACCATTATTTAATTTATATTCACTTGCAATTAATTCGTCAATACTGTCCCAAGGATGATTTTTAGAATCTAAATACTAAATTTTATCTCCAGAAGTAATAACTGGTATTCCCTCTTTATTACCAATTTTTATTACGCCTTCATAATCTATCGAGCCTTCTTTTCCGCCCTTAATCGGAGCCAATCCTTTGACTCCGGCTTTTTCAAGCATAGCGGCTCTACAAGCATCTTCAAAATTAGTAATTGTTAAATTACCTACTTTATAACCACCGGCTTTTTCATCCCATTCTACTACAATACCATTGCTAATACCTAATTTAATATCTCCAACTTGAATTTCGCCTTCAATATCTTTGATTCCAGCAAAAACTTCTTTAACAGAATTCCATATATCATCTTCACTAAAATTATCAGATTTTGCCGCTTCATAATATGCCCGTAGTATCGTCGCATATGCGGTTTTCATCTAATCACTAATTGAATTTAATTCTGATGGGGTCATTTCTAGCATTTTACCAAAATTAAGTATTGACCCATTAATATTTATATTAGTATCATTAATATTCTAAGCTAATTCTTTATTAAATTCTTTGTTTCCTTTAGTAATTTTATTTAAAAGATATTGACGAGCATCTTCATATCCTTGACTAAATTCATTCATATTTCGTATAATATTACCCTGTTCGTCATATCCTTCAAATTTAAATAAGTCATTAAAATCAATGCCATTACCTTCAACATCAATATCGCCAAGTTTTTCCATTGCTACGATAGTTTCTAAAACAGAAATCATACTATCAAGCATAGATATTTCTGCTTCTGCTATAGCTTTTACGCCAGCATCAACATTTTTCCCCATGGCATCTGCGCCAGCTTCGAAGTCAATAGACATTTTTCCTAATGAAACTTTTAACTCATTAGTAGATGTATCAATATCAAAAGAAGCAATTCCTTTATTAACTAATTTTGACGCTGCTTCAAGACTTCCATCTAATTTTACTCCTGCAAATTCAAAATCTTTACCAACTTTACCTGCCATGCGATTCATTTCATTAGCTATATTATACCAATCTTGATAACTAATAAATCCACCGGTTTTATTACCCTTAGCATCAGTAGTAATTTGACTCGCTGCATCCCTTATTGTTGTAAACATTTTAATTGCATTATTAATATAATTAATGGGGTTATTTTGTCCACTAGGGATAGGATTAGACATAAAGTTGTATGAAGAATCTTCTGTTGTAGAACGAACTGCTAAAATTTCTTTTGCAACAGCAAGTTCAGCATTATATTGATTTAATCTGGCATCGCTAACTTTTCCGTCTGCCGCACTAATTCTCTAGTTTTCTTCAGCAATTGCTTTTTCTAAATCTTTAATATGAACTAATAAACCAGTACTATTTTTAAATTTTTCATTATTGTCTGTTAATGATTTAGATAATTCTTCAAATACAATCTAACTTTGAAGGCTATTAATATTTTTTAATGCCAAATAAAGTTTAATTGCGGCAGCCTAACTTAATTCTAGTCCTTCCTTAGTAGTATTAAAATCAGCATTAGATAAATTAATTCCTAAAATGTCTCTTGCATCCGCCATTAAATTCAATTTATCTACATTATTTAATCCACCACTAATACCTTTTGTAATAGCATCAGCAAATGATTGAATAATCTACTAAATTGTATCAGCCAATTCAGCAATTTCAGAAGTTAATAAATCTCCATGCTCCATTGCCGCAAGCGTAATTTCCTAAATAATACTCTATATATTAGCATTTTTATCAATAGTTAATAAGCCATCATTTATAAAGCCGCCATATTGACTAATTTTTACACTTAAAGCAGTTCCTAAATCTTCACCTAACTTATCCATTAAGTAAGTAAGATTTACTTTATCTCCACGAGCACTGGTTGTTAAATTTTTAACTTCATCGAAAATATTTTTTTCAGTCTTTCTATTTAAATCAATAAGGCCATCATTATAAGCACTATAAGCAGATAAATATTCTTCTCCGCCTTTTGACCATTGCATTTGATTAGCAAACTGTTTGAAATCAGTAATTCTTACTTTACCAGCGCCAATCTATTGTATTCCGAAATCTTTCTAACGATCAATTACATCTTTTAATTCATAACCATTTCTTGCTAATAATTCTCCTAACGCATCATAGGTCATTCCCATAGCATTAGTAAGAATTTCAATAGAATCTATTTCTTTCTAATCCGCAGTAGTTAAAATTTTAGCGTAGGCGGCATTTAATTGGGCAGTAGTATGACCAGCAGCTGTAGTCATAGATTCATATATTTTCATATAAGAGTCTACAAGATTTTCTACTGCTGTTATCATATTGTTATTATCTACTGATATTCCAGCATTTATAAGTTCAATTTTCTATTCATCAGTAACAAATTTGCCTATTGCTTGTTCATCTAATAAATCAAAAATGGATTGGAGTGTATTAATTCTAAAATTAAACGCGGCTTCAATATCTTCTTGAGTTACTTTATCACCTTTAATTCGTTTAATTTCAGCAATCGCGTCCTCTCCACCAGCACGAAGTATGTTAATAGTATTATCTGCCTGGCCCTCTGCCCATTCTTTTATAGCTTTAGAAGTACCAAATATACCATATTGCTAAGAATGAGTTTTATAATAATCTATAATAATATTTTTATATTTCTACTAATCTTCTTTTGAATTTGCTGCTAAAATACCAGATACATCAATCTAATCAATAGTAAAAGAATCAATTTGTTTTTGTATCCAACTATTTATATCTTCTGGCTTAATTGTTCCATTTTCTGCTAAGGCTTTTGCCTATGCCTTTAATATAGGTTTCAACGTAGTGGCATCTAATCTCCAAGCGCCCAAAATTTCATCATAATCAAATTTTGCCCCAGAAAAATCAGACTTAAACTATTCCATTTGAGCTATACTAGTCGTACCACTAGTTGCCATTGAAAGAATTGATTGAATATTATTAATATAAGTATCAAATGCTTGATTAGTTAAATCATTAAAGATATTTCCCAAAAGTTTTAATAAAACAGCAATATTAACTTTAAATGTGCCGTCTGCTTTTTTTTCAGACAAAGCAGAACTTATATCTACACCTAAATAAGCAGTTTTTAATTCTGCTAACATGTCTTCAGTAACATGTTCAGAATTTTCTATTATAGTAGATAAAGCCCCATACTTGCGCCCATCTCCAAGCTAATATTCTAATTGTCTTACAAGAGCAGTGAGAGCGTTAATTGCTTCTGGACTTGCCCCTTCAGCAGCATATTGTTGAATTAGCTCATTAATTTTGCCAATAGCGTTTATAGTTGGAGTAAATTGCTATGTAAAAGAGTCCCAATTAAAGCCATAACGCTTCATGCGTCTCTATATTAAATCATCTGTTAAATTATCTATATCCGTTTCTGGATATAAACTCTTTAATAAAGTTTTAGCCTAATCCATGGAAACACTAGAAGCAATTATATTCTATAAAGCTTGTTGCTATACTGGTTTTTTACCTTTATATTCCTATTTAAACTATCTAATCCATTGCTAAGAAGCAGAATCAGTAAAATCACTAGTTTCTAATGCCATTAGTGCGGCTTGCATCTAAAATTCAGATTGAATCTAATAAATTCCCTTCACCGCGGAAATTCCTAGTTTTTGTAGAATTTCGGTAGGAATTTTATCAACTCGAACTCTTGTTCCAACTTTAGCAGAAGCTAAAGATTGAAGCTGAGATAAGGCTTGTTTAGCAGAATCATTTTCATCTAACTATTTAATATTCTATTCTATACTATCAGCGATAAAATCTTTATAAAATTCAGAAGTTGTATCAATCGTTCCTTTCCATAATCCTTCTAATGCTTGTACTAATGTTACATTTTTCTTTAATTTTAGTCCGCCTTTTTCCTTATCTATTTCAAAATATTTCTAAGCTTCTTCTGTTAAATTTCCAGACTCATCTACTAATGTATGAAAAATATCTTCTGTCGTAGAAATATATCCATCCCGAATTTGATTTACAAGAGAAGCAAATTTGTCCTAAGATTGAATAAATTCAAAAACTTGTGAAAAAGCCTCTTTATATTCTGCCGTATCTGTTCCGCCAGATTCTTCTTCAATTTTTGATAATATTTCTTGAGCTTTTGATAAAATATCATTTGTAGAATAATTATCTCCAACTATTCGCTAGGTCGCCTATGACATCTATTCATAAGAAATTTTAGAAAGGACTTCTGATAAAGCGGTCTGCTACTATTTTAATTCGGATTCTTTACCTTTAGGGAACAATAAATTTGATATAATCTATGAAGCATTTAATTGGTTATCTTCTCCATAAAATAGATTGATTATCCCTTCAAAATCTTCATCAAATTTTTCAAACAATCCTTGTTCTAATAAACGCCATAAATATTCAAATGCTCTATCTCTATTTTCTTCAGTAGTATCTCCTTTAAGTATTGCCTTTTCAACTATTTTATCAAATGCAGTCTTTATATTCTATTTTTCAGTCTGAGTATAAGTACCGCCAGCAATATCTTCATATTTTCTGCCACGTAACCAATCAATCGCGGCTTGCTAAGTCGCAAAATCAATTTCTTTCTAAGTTTCAGCAAATTGTGTTGCTGTATTTGTTATATATTCTTCAAGATAAGCAGCTACAGAATCATATTTATCTTTATTTAATTCATACCCTTGAACAAGCTATGCAAATAAAGTAGTCAATTGTTCAGGATTTTCATAACCTAAAAATGAATATCTTTTAACAAATTCCTAATAAGCAAATTCTTTATCTTCAAACTAACCATAACTAACAAGTTGGGTTCCTAAATTATCTATTCCACCTTCTGCTTCAATTAATTTATTCTAATTTATAATCTAAGTATTTATTCTATCTAATTTTTTATCAGCTTCTCCTGTTGCTTTATTAATTGCAACTTCTAAAGCAGTCTAATTAGCTACATATCCGCCCAATTCAGAATTATAATCATACAATGCTTTCCAATCTAATTCAGATTTGTTATCACCAGTATAATCTTTTAATAATTCTTCCGCAGCTTTCATTGCTTCCGATCTGGACAAAGCTTTAGTTTGATTATCAAAAGCCGTTTCTAAAGCTTTGGCTGTAGTTGTAGTTGTTTCTTTTAACTAAGTCAATGCTGTAGAAACACTAATAGTATATTTATTAGCCGCAGCATATAATTCATCTGCCAGAGTTTTATACTCTTTTGGATCTAATTTTATTAATTGTTCTGCCGCAGATCTTAATGACTCAGAATCAGAAAAATCTATATTTTTTGTAATAGAAGCAATTTTTTGCTAACCTTCATCGCCCAAACCAATTAAAGCAACGAAATAATCATTTAGCGTTTCTCCATAAATTCTAGCATCAGAAAATAATCCTTTATCTAATAAATTTTTATATTCTGCTAACCCAGCACGAAAGGAAGGAATTAATTGAGTAATTAAACCAGATTCAGCATTTCCTTCTTCATCAAAAGTAATGATTTGTTCTATATTTTTTAATCCTTCTAATTCATTTATCTAATTTTCCATCCCTTCTAAAGCAGCCTTTCGAATAGCTTCAAAATTTTCTTTAAAGGCTTCAGCATATTTTTCCCAGCCATTAGTTAATATTGATTCAATTGAATAAAAGCTAGAAAATTGTGAATAATCTAAATTCATTAATTTATCCGCAGTTGTAGTATCACTTAAAATTAATTTTTCTAAATTTTTATATTCAGTAGTATAATTATCATCAGCAACAACTTCATCAACTGTATTAAATAAACTAGATATAAATTTTGCATATTTCTATAATTTTTGTCCTTGAGATTTATTATTAGGATTATTAATTAATTCATTTATTCTGCTCTAAACTTTTTCTTCTATTTCAAAATTATTAATAACTTCATCTATTGATTTTTCAGTTGCATTAAGATTATTAAAGATTTCATTAATTTTTAAACGCATTTTTGAAGCCAATTTTAATAAATTTTCGTAACTATACTAAGTTACTGCTTTATATGGATCAGATTCTTCAGATAAATTATCAAATTGTTTTAAGAAATTTGGGTCAATCTAAGTATAATCATAAATAGCTTTTAAAATCTAGTTTTTAATTGATTCTCGTTCTATTCTAAAAACTTTTTCATTATCTTGAGTTAAATATGAACTAAATGTATCCCAATTACCTACATTACTACTAATATCATTTAAAATCCATTCATATATATCTTCTTCAGCCTAAGAAATTTCTCCATTTTCTTTAATAACTCCTGATAAAATTGCTTCTCCACGATTAGCAAAAGGAAATTCTGTATCTAAAGCAATCTTAATATCTTTTAAATTTTCTTCTGTTGTTTTACCGTCATAAATAAGCTGTTTATCTTTATATACTGTTGCGACATATTCGCCTAATAAATTTAATGCTGCATTTTTATAATTATAATTTCCATTTGTGGCTTTAAATAAAGAAGAAGCATATTGTTTTAATTGATTTTTTTCAGTAGGAACAGTTGTATCCGCTACACTTAATGCATTCTATAAATCTTCTGCCACTTTCATTCGAGCTTCTAAATTTTCTTTTTCGGCTTTTAAACTTGCTGTAGTAGCCTAAGCCGCAGCTAATCGAGCCTCTGCCAATTTCTATTCCATAAGAGTTGCATCAATAATTGCATCTCCACTTGTACTTATACTATCTATGAATTGTGGATAAGAATCTGCAAGTTGATTCATATATTCTGCATATTCTTTTGCATCTTCAATAGAATCATACTAATGCTTCTACAATTCAATTAATTTATTATAAGCACTTTCTAAATTTTTACTTTCATTTTTCGCTTCCGCTTCTTGCTATTTTGCTTGCTCTAACCGTTTTTCCGCTAATTCAACCTAACGCACAGTAGAAACATTTAACATATCAAAAGCAGAAACCAAATTACCAATATTTGTTACAACTCCAGTAATTAATCCAGTAAGAGCACCCATAGGACCAAATGCCGCTCCGGAAAGAGTACTTCCTAATATTCCAAGCCCTGCTCCGCCAAGCATCTAACGTCCTGCTGCCCGATCCTCTGTATCTAATGTGCTGGCACCATACTTACTTAAACTTGCAACTGTAAGGCCAGCCCCTACAGCAGAAACTAATGCTCCGGCATTACGTGAAATTAATTTACCAACTTGACCAAAAATTCCGGTTTTTGCCCCAGAATTACGAGAGCCTTCTTCTCGGCCTTGTGCTAATGCTTCTCCTTCTCTTCTGCCTTGCTCTCTAAAATCTGCTATTGATTTAGTAAAAGTTAAATTTAAATTACTCTTAGTCTAATCAATTCCAGCAGCTATTTCAGCAATTATTAAAGATAAAACATTTTTAATGACATTAATTAAATTCATACCAATAGCTAATGCAGTGGTAGGAATCTTATCGAACATCTTTGGTAAGTGATTAGCTGCATCAATTACATTAGTAATGGTATCTAAAATACCTTTATATAAATTTTCAATACCAGAACTAGTATAAAATTCTTGAATAGTAACTCTCATACGCTCAATACGAGCATCAATAGAGTCTAAAGTTTTTAAAGTTTGAAATTCACCCGTACCTTCCGCATTTTGAGCAGTTTCTAATGCTTTTTTATACTCATCAATATTGCTTACTAAAGATAAGAAACGAGATTGTTGTCTATTACCAGCCATTAAAGTAGCAATATATCTTTGAGCATTTTTATCAATAGTATCCCATTTTTCTCCTAATTCAAGAATAACATCATCAAAATCTCTAAACTGTCCATTTACATCATGTATAGTAATACCAATAGTTTGAAGAGCTTTATCAACTCTGTTGAGACTCATTTCTTCGCCTTCACTATCTACTAGTTTACTTGGATCGCTAGTCATTTCACCATAACGAGAAATAACAGACTTTAAAGCGGTACCAATATTAGTAGCAGACTCACGAGTAACAGAAATCATTGTTGCCATCATTGCTGACGTAGCTTCAAAACTAGAACCTACGGCTTCAGCGGAAGATGCAGTCTTACTAATAGCAACAGCTAATTCTTCTGTACTAGATGCAGTAGTCGCAGCTAAGGCACTATAAACATCTGTTACGTGCGCCGCATCGGCCATTTCTAGCTTAAAACCACGAATAGCAGTTGTCATATAGTCCGCAGCGGTGGCATAATCTAATCCAGCAATACGAGCCATTTTTAAAGTTTCAGTAGTTAGATTCATTACATCGCCTTGATTTAAACCTTGTTGATAATAAATCTAAGATACTTCATAAACACCTTTAATGGCAACGCCATATTGACGAGCAATTTGGCTATATTTACCAATCTATCCCCATAAATCTTCTTGAGACATATTTGTAACAACAGCAATTTGTGTCATTACTGTATCAAGTTCTTGAATATGGGTTTTCATATCTTGAATGGCTTTCTTACCAAGATTTAATACTTGATAAAAACCCATCCACTATTTAATTGCAGTTTGAATATTACTTAAAGATTTTTGTCTATTTTCAAATTCCTTTAATTTATTAATATACTAAGTTAAAGCATTTTCTGCTTCATGCATTGGCTTAGGATTAAATTCAGGAATTAAATGAGTTAATGCTTCTAATTTATCAGAAGTAATTTTTCCCAATAATTTTTCTAGATTTTTTAAATTTTCCTCATTTAATTTTATTTTTGTACCATTATCGTTCATTATTAAGCCTAGTTGCTATAAAGCTTCACCTAATGCTTTAGCTCTATCTGAAACAGCCCCTTGCTCATTATTTAATTCTTGCAAAGAAGTATTTAATGTATTTTTTAAAGCAATATGTAAATTAGAGAATGCCGCTTCTAAATTAGTTCCTTTAGTCATTCCAGCAATAGCCGCTTGCAATTCAGGACCAATATCTTCCATTTTTAAATCTGATTTTAACCAATTTTTAACAATTGACTAAAAGGCACTAGCATTGCTAATCTCTCGTTCTGAAAATGCAGATTTAAACATGTCAGATACAGAATTTTTAAGCTATTCACCTTTATTCTTTAATAACTCTTCAGCTTCTTTAGTGGCTTTATCAGATTCAGAATTTAATAGTCCTATTAAACGAGAAATATATGCAGATACCCACTCAAAATTTTCACGTTCTGGCGCTTCAAGACCTAAATTCTAAACAATCTACTTTGCTTGCGCGGCAGCACCCTCTCTAGCTGCCTATGCATCTCGACTACTAACCTTATTTCCATTAGCATCTTTTGTAAATCCGGAAGTCTAAATTTTTCCTAATTCATCTATTGCTTGCTAATACTTATTTTTTTCCGTCTGTAATTTATTAATAGAAGTCTCAACTGCTTGCTGTATCGCTCGAACCTAGAATTCTAATGCAACTTCCGGTCCATTTTTTTGAGTAATCTAATTAAAATTAGAAGTTAAAGTATTTGAATCAAATAAATCATTATATTCTTGAAAAGTTTGTTTTAAATTGTTTTTTAAATTTTCTATAATTAATTTATTAACTGTAGGAGTTGTAGCTGTAAGAGTAGCAGTTTTTAAGATATTAAATGGATCAGATGAAGTTCCATTTGCTGTTTTTACATTAACTCCTTCTAATAATTTAATCTTATCTCGAATTTTATCTAAATTAGCATCAACTTCTTTAGTAGTATTTTTTAGTCCTTCTTCTAATCCAGAAAATGTCATTTTAGATAAATTACTAAATAATTCTTTAGATAAACTACTTAAAGTTTCAAATTCTTTTTTTGGCTCTCCGTCAAAAAAAGTACCTATACGATTACTTTTTAATTCTGTAATAGTCTTTTGAGTTTCTTCTATCTAAGTACGAATGGATTCTATTTGGCTAGCATCTTCCTCAGAAAATAATAAACTACTAGCATTAATATTACTCATTCTATTTGTAATAGTGGCAATTAAATCGAAAGTTTTTTGTAACTCATTTGAAAATTTCTTTGAATCAGAAGAGGTCTAAAAAGAACTTTGCATAGTAGCTTTTAAATGCTCTGCTCTAGTAGTTGCCTACTCTATCATTCTAATAATGGTTTTAAATTCATTAGATTTAGGATTAACCCCCTATTCTAATGCATGGCGCAACTATGCTATTTGATCCTAAGCCTAGCTTAGAGCTAAACTAACAGGGACTTCAATGGAATTCGCCATATATCCTCAACTCCTTTTCCACATAATAAAAAAAGAGCCACCTTCCAAACCGGAAAGTGGCTTATATATCATCGCTATCAATATCTCTATCCAAGCGAGTTATTTCCAATATTACACTATTCTTATTGCCGCCCATGTGCTCTGGCATACCAATAATATTAAACACGGACATTGTTGGATCAGCCCTTTCTCCCAAGCGTAAGTTAATATCACTTACTACTCTAACTTTCGGCATATAAATTAAATTTGTATAATTAATGCCATCGTTTTCATCCTTGGAGTAAAACTTACCCTCAAGAGTGAATAATCCATTAAAACGCTCTTTCTGAATAGTATAGATAAGAGCTTCATCCTTATATTCATAATAATAGTCAATTATGTACTATTTACTAGTGTCCGCTAATTCCTATAATTGCTTATCCTTATATATTTTAATACAAGGACGTTCAATATTTTCATCAAAGGGATCTTTTTCTCCCTTTATTCTTTTTCCATAAACTTTTTTTTGAACAGCATCACGTTCATATTCAAAAATAAAAGTTTTTCTTTTATCATTTGTTACGGGCCAAAATTCTGGATATAAATTACCATTCTTTAATAAAATTGGCCCTTCTTTTTTATGAATATATAATGGTTCATTCTCTGTTCTTGCAGTTACTTCTGAACTTAATAATATACTCATACTGGTAGAAGACATTACGCCCTCAGAAAGTGAAAATTCTACGGCATCGCGATTTTCCCACACGACTCGTGGAACATTAGACCAGCCGCCGCGTGCAAGAACTGGACGCGTTGTTTGATTTAAAGATGCCATACTTATATTTTCAAAATATAAAACAGGTTCCTATTCTTCTATATATCGTTTTCCAAACTGCATTGGAACTTTCGCTCTTAGTACAACTTCATATAATTCTTTTACACCAAAGTATTCATCTTTCATATGAATCACCAAAAGAAAGAGCCAGGAATTAATCCTGGCTCTTATTTATATTATTCAGATCCACCGACACTGCCATTATCGTTACCAGTATTACCATTAGTATCACCAGCTACTGTATAACGAATAAGTTTCATCATTTCAGTTTGTCCACGTTCATTAGTATCACGTAGCACATTTAGAGTCATTTCAAAAGTAGAAGGATCACCTTCAGCTTCTAGCGTAATAGTTACGTCAGAAGTTACCTTTGCTTTACCAATAACAAACTGGAACATTTCATCCTTACCAGTTTTTTCAGAACGCATAAAGGTATCACCAATTACTTTATAAGTACCAGGGAAAGTGTCAGGAGAAATAGTTACTTCTACAGCAGTTTCTGTAGCGCCTTCAGCACCAGTAACTGCTTCCTCCCAAAAAATACGAATATGATCATCTTCTTTAGTCACTTCTTTAAGTCCTTTACCAATCATAGAAGGATTAACAAAACTAATAGGTTTAGTTCCATCAATAGTCTCTCCTTCCGTAATTAATTGAGTACGAGTACCAGTTGTTAAATTAATTAACTTAATTGGATGCCCTGTAGTAGCTTTAGGAGTAAGATCAACACCATCACGATTCTTTGGTAGAGGAACAACTCCACCTTGTTTACATACTACTTCTTCTGAATGATGTACATATACAGGTTCTGCTGTTGCTGGACGATGAATAGCACCACCAAGCATAAAACGTAAAGATTCTAGTGACATTAAAGCATCTTCTAGAGTTAAGTTAATTTCCTTACCATAGTCCCACTGTACTAGTTTAGGATTACCCCAGCCACCTTGTGCAGCTACGTTTTCAGCGGTTGTTTCAATGGTAGAAACTTTTAAAGAATCTAAGAATAATACAATATCGCCCTTATATACACCGGCTTTAGTATCGGTTTCTAGGGCTTCAAAATATACATTGGCAACTTCTTTAATACCATATTTATCAAAAATATTAACACCTTGTGCCATAATAAATTACCTCCTAAATCATGATTTTTCAGAGTTAGCAATGGAACGCATCCAATGCTTTAATTGAGATTTTTTCAGTTTTGCACCAGCCAATGCGGCTTGATTATTTATATTAAACTGATCACGCCATCCCATCCGCTTGAGCTAGTCGTGAAAAGCATAATAAGTAATATTCCAAATATTATCCATACTAAGATTACAATGATTAATAGCCATACTACCTATTAAATCGGATAATTTTAAATCTGAATGTTCTTGCTATGCTTTTTTAGCTTTTGCTTTAGCAAGTTGCTCTCGATTTCTTCGCATTTTCTCTTTTAAAGCTTTAACATGTGGAGGGTCATCTTTATTAATAATAATTTCCTCTCCTTCAACTTCAATAAAGTACATGCGCTTTAAAATATGCTAAAACTCATAAAATTTATCCTCAGTTAATAAGTGCTTTTCTTGTAGAGGGCCTAATACAATTTGTGCCGGATCTAAAGAAAAAGATATTTCATTTTCATGAGTAAAAAATCTTAAGGCATTTCTTACAATTTCATTTACCTATGGATCGAGTGTTATCATTAACAATAAATATTCAAAATCACTCAAATCATTTAATAAATTATTTAATTCCTTATCTTCACTTTTTGAAGCTGGTTTAGAAGAAGTAAGGATACCTAAGTATTGTTGAAAGTTATCATAACCTTCTTCAACGATTTCTCTTAAAGTAGCAGGATATATAGCACAAATATCATCTAAAAATATTGGCACTCCGCACTAAAATTTTAAAACTTCATTATCAGTTAAATTCATTAATCTTATACTCCATAGAATATCCGCCAATCCAAGGGGATAATGTTAAAGCATCCGCTCGATAAAATTGTAACGTACCAATTCCTGCCATCTATGATTTATTAAACATAGCATCTACTTCCTACATAATAAGATATGGCCGCAATGAATGTCCATTCAAAAGCCATTCATCGTAAGGGCAAGCTATATCGAATCTAACAGTAGAAAGTTTAAATTCAGGGTTCAATTGATTAACTATAAAATTATCAAAAATAGCAGTAATATAAGACATTTTTTCAGTGCTATCATCATAAATCTTAGGGACAATAAGAATCTATTTATTAATTAACTCGGCTCCATCAACTTCTGGCTATTCTTTACCAGTAACAGGATCTATTGCCTCAAATGGATCACGAGTATGATATTTTAATAATCTACAAATACGTGGATTCTACATAAGTTTATTAGCAATTCTAAAAGTATTTTCACCCATTACAGCAAAGCGTCTCTAAGTATTATTTAAATCCATTTATCTCACCTCACCATAATGGAACAATCTTAATAGTTTTGATATAAGTATTACCTTGATATTCCGCAGTCAAAGTAATAGTTCCTAACTTATTTTTATTATTAGCATGAACCACAGCATATTTGTTATTAACTACTTCCTATATAGTAGCTAATGCAGAATCTATACTAAAATTAACCTAATCAATAATATCAGAAGTGCCCCTTAATTCATAGCGTTCTGACCTATCTAAACGAATAGTATCCGCGCCTTCAATATAAGCAGAAAACTCCTATTCTTCATTTCCAACAGTAATAATTAATTCCTATTGAATATCTGGATAATCTTTAAGTCGTACTATAAGAGTAGTAGTTCCAGCGCCAACCGCCGTTGGAACTCCATTTATAATACGAACTATTTTTTTATCCATAGCAATATATTCTACTTCTGTTTTATATGGTTTACCATTTTTAGTAATCGTATATATAGGACTAATGGTTTCATTAATATTAAAAATCTAAGTTAATGGTGGTAGTATTAAATCATATTTTGCCAATTTATCTGTATCCGCGACATTATTTTCAACGTCATCATAAATAGAATTAATTTTATTTTCTGTAAGAGAAAGATAAATTATTCCAGGAACACTTGTATGATCGTATTCAACCACAGTCCAAGATTCCTATTCTACAATAAAATTAGTTGCGCGTTCAATAGGATAACGAGGCATTAATAGCTCGGCATATTTATTGGGCTAAGGCGTTATAAGTGAATTCCACGTTCTAAAATTCCCTTTAATTTTATCACTTAAAGAACTAACAAAATAACTCCAAGATTGTTGAATATGCCCATTTTTATCAATCCATTTCATAAGATAATTACAGCGAACAATCCAAAAAGTTCTATAAGTTCCATTAACTTTCTTTTCTTCCTATATAAGAAGCCATTTTTCTATAGAACCATCTTCTATAGTCCAATTCATTATATCGCCAACTCGTAAAGGAATATCATTAGCTACATTTAAAAACATAATTTTTTGATATTCTTTATCTTTACTAGTTAAAATAATTCCACTAAAATATAATCCTCGCTCTACTGATAATTCACGCACAGTATGAGGGGATTCTGCCATCCATTTTTCAAAAGAACGTATTCCACCATTTTTAATACGTTCCGCAGTAGTTTCTCCTAAATGATTTAAACGGGAATAATAAACATCAAGATAATTCATCCTCGGGTTCCTCTAAGCCGCCAACTAAATTCATACATTCAAAAATTGTCTTTCTAAAATATTCATAAGACAAATAACGTAATGATTTTAGTTTTCCTAGCAATGGCCACCAATTAATAGAATTAGCACCAAGTCCATCTAATTCAATAATAATTGAATCTAAAAATTTTTCCCATTCTCCATCTTTTTCTTTTTCACAAAGCAATCCAAATAATCGGCCTTTTAGTTTATTCTTATAGCCGTCAAATGTTACATCATACGACATTCTTTTTACCTGCCAATTTTTTAAATAAATTTGCGGGACGCTTAGAACGAGATCTATCGTAAATACCTTCTGCTTTACGAATCTCTAAACTTACTGCCGCCTCTAATTTAATTAATTTATCTAAATGATTTGCTTGTGAAAAATCTTTATCAGCGTATAACTAACGAATATTTTCCCAGCTATTAATACAGCGTTTTACCCATTCATGCTTCATATATAAAGCAAGAATCTAAATTTCATCATTCGTTAGGTCATTAACAAACTGATACGTTTTAAGTTTAGGAGAATCTAATGGCTCTTCATCATTATTCTAGTCTACTTCTTCTATATCCAAACTTACACGCGGATATTTGAATCTAAAAATTGCCATCTATAGAAGTTCTTGCCAATCCCGCTCAACAATTGCTAGCTCTTCTTCGAGGGTCCACTCATCCGCGGTAATACGGGCCAAAAAAGCATCATAAACTTTTAGAAAAAGAGTTGCCATTATTTTTCTTCGGCTTGATGCTTAACACTAATAGCATTAATTACATCTACGCCGCAATATTTCTTAATGAGAGCGGTAAAAGCACTATCTGTAATATTATTGTCTACTGCAATAGTAATAATTGCTTCACGTGCGGCTGGAGATGCTTGTGGAATATATTTTGCAAATTTAGTGATATCTCGCTCTACTAGCATCTTCTCAATTTCAGTACGGTCAAGAATACTAGCCTTATTAACTTCTAATTCAGCGCCTTCTTCCACGCCGTCTACTTTAATATAACCCGCACGAATCATATTTTGTACGCCTGGATCAAATAGTAAATTATCATATTCTTCCTGGGTAATAGGAATAGTACGTCCAGGGGTTAAAGTACGATGAAATTTAATTTCAGGTACGCTTAATACAGCAGTAGCAGTACTAATGTTTTTAATTGTAATTTTGCTCATAAAATCTTCCTCCTTTTATCTCAAAAGAAAAATGGGGCGGGCGAGTATCTCACCCGCCCCATGCGTAAGTGTTATTATATCAATTAATCGCCAGGATGTGCTTTGTTATAAGCAGTAGCAATAGCGGTATCAAGACTATTATTATATTCTTCCCAGCCGCCAGCGTCAATACCAGCATTATAATAAATTCCCCAATAGTTAGGAGTACCTACCATACCTACGCCTACCTTTAGATAGCCTTGTAGTACAATAGAATTATCTCCTTCATGGTCGTCCCATTCACGGAAATAAGGAGAACCTTCAAATCCTAGCTTTACAATCTTTTCTTTTCCAGCAGGAATTACATAAGCAAAAGAAGGATTCATAGCTAACTTGGTATTAGTTTCATCAGTATAGGACTGTGGCATTACTACAATAGGAGTGCCGCGGAACTTACCAATATAACCACGTTCACGTACTTCAATCATATCTTGATCAGAAATCTTAGTAGTATTGTTATAAACAATAGCATTTACCATTTCTGCCGCAAATTCAGGAGAACAGTAAATTACAGGAGTGCCATAAGCAGCTACTACATTTACTAACTTAACCATTTCAACAGGATCAAAACTAGAAGCAACGACCTTATTCTTAGCAGGACGTCCAGCTAAATTCCAAGAGCTTAGTAAGCATTCTTGAACCATTTCAAAAATACGGTCAACAATACCTTGCTGAATGATTTCATAAATATCACTCATATTTTCTACGCCATCTAGATAACGTTCAAAATCAACATATCCAGCACCGCCGATAGCTTGAGGATATACATCAAAACGATCACGGTCTAGTCTGAAGGTTTCATAGTTACCAGATTCAGTAGCACGAGTTACAAACTGACGTCCACGTTGCTTTCCACGTACAACACGGAATTCAATGCGGCTTCCTTGAGGAACACGAATAACTTCTGTGAACATATCAAGAGCGCCCTGAATGCTTTGAGGTAATACTTCTTCTAGATTTTTTTCGAGTAATTCAAATAATTCAATCTTATTACGACGATACTTTGAGCGGCTTAAATGGCCTCTTTCGTCGCATAATAGCTTCACTAGTTCGTCACGTAGTGCAGCTTCATAATCGTAATCGGCAGCTGCGAACTCGGCAGGTACTTTACGACCGAATACGCCATTCATTAGAGTATATAAATCTTTATTCATAAGTCCGCACCTCCTATTATAGTCTTACAATCTGATACTTAACGCCTTTTTCGCCGTTAGGTACAGTATAGAATTTTACAACTTTTGCATAAATGCCAGCATTTGGCTTGGTCTTTGTAATTTTAGGAACAGCAGAGCCAGCTACAGGAACTATATATAAAGGAGTAGTATCAATAGCTTTTAGCGCATCAAATAGAACTTCATCAGAAGTCTTTTCACTACCAGTAGTAGTTACAGCGGCAAATTCAGTTTCATCATCATACTGTAAGCAGTTAGTAGTTACGGTATCGCCTAGACTAAAAATACCAACACGAGGATAATCGCCGGCAATCTTGCGGCCAAAGGTCTGTAGACCATAATGGAAAATGTCATATTCCTTTTCTGTGGTGTATACGATACCAATAGGAGTATCAGTTACAGCAGCAGGGGATTTAATAGCTTTAGCAGCCTTATCGGCTACAACCCACATACCATTTTCGCAAGGAGCGTCAATAGTAAATTCAGGACCAAGTGGAGTTTGAGAAACTACCATACCAGTCTTAGGGAAAGCTACTTGATTTAGTTCTAAGGTAGCATATACCTTTTCACCATGACGATATTTAACAGAATAACTATCGGCATTGGTCAATGGAAATCTCTTCATAATTATTTCCCTCCTTAATTTTTACGATACTTTTTCATAAGTACGGCAAATTGTGATTCTTCTTCTTCTGGTAGTGGTACTTTCTTTACTTCTTCACTGCCAGCAAATTGTTTCTTGGCAAAGGTAACAGCTAGTTTACCCTCCAATTCATCATAAGAGAAGTTCTTAGCCATATCCTTAATTGGCTTAATTTCTTCTTCTTCTAAATGATTTTCATAAGTTTTTATTAAATTTTCTTTTCTTTCTTCTTCAGCCTTAGCTTCTGCTGCTTGGTAAGTAGCAATTGTAGACTGGAGCTTTTCATTTTCTGAACGCAAAGATTCAATTTCCGCATTTTTAGTAGTTTCAATTTCACTAATGCGAGTTTCTGTTGCGCTGAACTTGTCTTGTAGTTCATTATAGGAATTTTGTAAATCCTCAAATTTCTGTTGTAGAACTTCAAATTCAGTTGGTTCAGCAGGAGTTTCTTCTACTGCTGGCTCTACTGCGGCTTCTGGTTCAACCGCGGGTTCTACCGCAGGTTCTACCTCATTGTTTTGAAATTCGGCAGTAGGCTCATTTACTTCAGGTTCTGCAGCGGGAGTAGGATTTTCTAATTCCTTATTTTCTAACTCATTCATTTCGTTTTCTCCTCCCTTTACATTATTTTCAGCCTCTTCTACTTGTGCTCTTAAATTAAACAAAAGAGAAGAGAATTTCTCATATTGAGATTTATATGTATCATCATTTTTAGAAAAGAAATGAGATACTGAAAAGCAAGGCTCATGCTACCCAATTACACATAAACCCAGCATATCTCCTTTCGTATAGACAAAGTATTCTTGATTATCAAATTCAGCCCAATCGCCTTCAATTGTACTGATATTTAACTCCATACTTTGATTCTATCCAGCAATTTTTCTTGCTTCTTCCCAATACTTAGAAAAGAGTACCACAGAAAAAATAGCGTAATCACGGGTTACTCCATCTGTATCGGTAATGGGTTCCCAGCCCAAGAAGCTTTCTACATAGCCATATCCATTAGCTAATGTAGGACCAGTATGTGATGCCCAGGATTGAGTTTCTGGATCAAAGAACCCAACAACTGGAGTATCTCCACGAGTAGCAGATTTAATTAAATATTCTGCATATTCATCAGTAATATAAGAACCATTACGATTTTTATATTTAGTAAATACAGCGACCTTTAATCTACTGCCATTACCAAGTTCAGGGCCGCTACTCATAGGAATTTCTTGGGCAGGAGAATCTAATACAATAGTATCAAAATAAATAGGTATCTTTCTATCCATAACTATTCTCCTTAACCTGCGGCCGCAATATTGGCCTAAGTTTTCTCAGATTTTTGCTCGTCAGGAAGCTCTGGACGGCCCCCTGTATTATTTATGTCTCCACTAGACGACTTACTACTAGCTTTTTGTGCGGAAGAATTACTTTTTTCTTCACCAGCTACTACGCCGCCAGGAGTGGTATAAGAAGACTAAAGCGGAATCATCTTCAAAGACATTTCTAAGAACTCATTTTCAAAATTCATTAAGCTTAACTGTTCCATTTGTTTAATGCCCATGGCTACGCCCGCGAACATTTTAGAATAACCATATTGCGCTCCACTAAAGTAGGCTCTCTATAATTCTTCTCTATTAAATACAGTTGTAGGCATAATTTCAAAGTCAAATGTAAGTTCTTTTCGAGCAAATCTCTGGTTTAAATGAAATTTAATCCAAGTTTCATAAATATTTAAATAACCACGCATTAATGATTCATCTTTTTTAATCATATATGCTAGTGCAGAACTGCCGTCAGGATTAAATAAAATATTTCCACGCCCAAGCGCGTCCCAAGCATTCTTCTTATATTTATCAATTCTATCAGCGGATTGAGAAGCAGCAGAATTTTCTTGTAAACTTTCTAAATCAGTTTCACCGAAAGTAGTTAATACATCCACTGTATCAATTTCTTGTAACATAGCCGCTACTGCGGAATGCATGTCTGCAACTTCGTCCAAAGAGAATACTGGTTCGCCATCTTTATCAATCGGCATTTTTTGAATTAATAATTTATACAATTCATTTTCGTCACGCTTTTCTTCTCTTTTAATAGCATCATCCAATTTCTTTAATGTAGGAATACTTGCTATTAATAATGGAGTTTGATCATGAGCGAAACTAAAACTAACTCCTCCCTCCGCCGCAGAAAGCATTACCCATGGATCAACTAGCTTTTTATTTTTAAACCATTGTTTCCAGGCTTTCTATATTGGCTCAGGAAAGGTAGAAACTGCCTCTTCCTATAATAATGGGTCAGAAATATAATCAAAATAATGTAAATTAAATTCTAAAATATTTAAATTATTGAAATCCTTAAAACGAGAGCGACAATATTTTATAGGTAAATCTTGTACAGTTACTTTCATACCATCGCTTCGCATAATACCATAATATACTCCATTTTTTAACCATTCGGTAGTAATACGCGAAAAAGTATTGGGAACGTCTAAATTATCTACAAATTTACAGGCATTATAAAATGCTTTTATAATTTGTGCTTTAGAGCCTTTACCTTCTTGATATACAGGAATTATTACAGTATCATATAATGGTAAGTGTGCGAGAAAATCAATATTATTGCGATAAACGCTGTTAGTTCTATAAAAATAACGTGATAATTCTCTAATAGAATCAATATCGCCAGAACGAATAATTTCTAAAATTTCTTCTAATTCAAAATCATTTGCTACTGGTTCAGAATTTCTATATCCCCAACGCGTATAAGCGCGATCATTCAAAGGTAGACGACGAACAACCTTAAATTTAAAATCATTAAAATTATATCTAATTTTTTTCTCTTCTATTGGTTTATTTTCGTCCATTGTTCTCACCTCCCTTTTCCAGAACTATAAAATGCATACTGTCCAATTTTTTTCTTTTTTGCCTTTCGCATGGCTATATCTTCATAATATTTTACACGGAAAAGTCCATATTCAAGCGCAGAAAAACGGTCCTTCTCTATTGAGTGAGAAATGCGATCTACTTTAAACTGATTTTGTACCCCCGTAGGTTTTAATTTTAAGTTATTTAATTCATCAATTAGCCGAGAAGTCATTTCATATGGCATTAGATAGACGCGCCGATCAAATGGCGTCATCTTCTTTCCACGGCGAGTATTCATTAATTTATCTTTAACAATTCTTTCATGAGCTAAAAACGATACAGAACCATTATTAACTTGTGAAAAGAAATTAGAATGAATAATATCATCATTAGAAGAACCAGCTTTTATATCATAAATAATTCCATTATATTCAGGCCATGGTTCTTTTCCTTCTTCTTTTTTCTCTGGCGGCAAATGATGATCGTTATTGAAGGCATAATATGGCGGAAATTGTTCTCCGGTTGTCGCATCAAAAGATGGAATTACCATTGCGTCTAAAAGTCCAATACCGGGTCCATTACCGTCAATGACGATTTCTCTTGGATTATATAACTAAATTAATTTTTTTAAACGTGGAGCCTATTCAGTAATAAAGTTCGCGCCATGGATAACTTCTGTGTAAACTACATTTTTCTTAAAGCCACTTGCACTAGGTAAAACTTTAATTACCATGACAGCAGTATTTGCGGAATAACGTGCAACGTCAACTCCAATCAAATAAAAAGTATCTGGATTAGTAGGATTTTCTTGCGCTTTACGCTCACATTTTAATAAAGTTCTTCTTTTTACTAATCGCTTAGAATCGAGCCATGCTTCTTTGCTATTACCAGACCAAATAGACAAAGATTCACGCGCAAATGAATCTTCACTTACAGTGTTAGAATACCGCTAATCCATAAGGGTAGCCTTGTTGATAAGTCCATAATGTAGCGGTACTTCATAAGATAGCCCCCAGGAAAAGTATTCTTTTGGCCGCAAAACCGCATTAACTGTAATCTCGATTAATTTAGAGTACATAAAAACAGTACGTTCAGCCGCGGTAGTAATGAAAATTTGAGCAGCCGCAGGTTCATCAGGATTAGTGGTTCCATCAACTTCTTTTCTAGCAATATTCATTTGGGGCCAAATAACTTCGTTAAATGGTACTTCATCAATTAAAGCACATTCTTCAAGTACAGCTCCAGTAGCACGAAGACCACGACTTGTATCTTTAGAAATAACACTAATCATACTTTCATTCTTTAAATAAATCTCATAGTAGTTAGAACTTGATTTAATACCGGTCTTCCCATCATCCGTGCGTGTTTTTAATTCATTGCGCAATAAGGGCCAGTGTCTAAAAATTTCTTCAAACTTAGCTTCAGCAATTTTAATAACTGTTCCTTTTGTATCAGAAACAATCATAATTGTAGAGCCAGGTAGTAAGACCGCGCGCACAATTGCACTAAGATAGGCTGTAAATGATTTTGAAGTTGCACGAGTAGCAGTCCAGAAATGGTAACGATACCGCATACTTGCGCGCAAAGCAATTCGCTAAAATGGTTTTAAATGGAAATTAACTGCATCCGCAGAATCTTGAATAGCATCTAGGAAAAGGTCAGGGTATAGAATCCATAAATTTAAATATTTAGTAAATAATTCCTAATTAGTATCTAGAAATTCTTTGGTTAGAACAATACCTTTTTCAATTGGTATGCCGTCACGGGTTACTAGCTCTTCTGTCATTGTTCCAACACCCCGCCCTATAGGTCTGCCGCAAGCTCTTGGTCTCCTTCATATTCAATATCGGCACTTTCATCAAATTCAACAGCTTCATTTTCAATTTCTTCAAGGCGTTCAGTCATATTATAGCGAGCACGTTTTTCTTCAACTTGTTCCGCAAAGTTGCCTTCATTCATGACAAGACGCTTTAAATAATTTTGAATATTTTCCATCATAAAGTCTACTGAATCTTGCGGCTCGGTATGCCAATTTGGATGCCATCCTTTTTTGCCATAATAAACCATTAACTCTCCTACGGATTCAAAGTCAGCCGCGGATTTAGCATTTGTAGCTTCGAAGTGGCAATTTTTAATAATATTTTCAATTGCGTCCATATCTTTTTTAACATCTAATCCTTGACGTATTCCTTTTTTTGAACGCAATGTCAATTCGCATAGGTCGCGCGCACGCGATTTCAAAATTGGCGTTGAAACATTTTGCGTAGCTAGAATCTAATTATAGTAATCTTCAAGCCATAATAGTTCGTCTTTTGTATAGGCAGGCGACCATTCTCTTTTTAATCTCTTAAGCTTGGCGGCGTCCAGTACTTCAATCTCTTCATCAATTGTGCCTTCTTCGCGCGCAAGTCGCCAACGTTCATTTTCATCACTCCATGATATACCTTCATACTTATCGTCCAATAGCGTGTTTAGGTATGCCGTTAATGTATGCCCCCCGTGCTATTCATATAACTAAGTCCATTTATTCAAATCAAACGGAATATCAAGATAGCGGCAAAGTCTATCAACTTCATTCAAATTGTCCTGCTATGTCATTATCTCTAAACATGATGTGCAGATAATAGAACGATGCCCCGGGAAATATGGAGAAGGAGAATACGGAAAATTGTATTCTGGTTTGTCAGCCTTGCATCTAATGCAACGGCGACTCTTTACTTCGTTTGTCATAAGCAGATTGTCCTCCTTTTTCAATACGGCGCAATCTTTCACATTCTTTACAATTTGATGAAAATCCATCTTTACGACTTTTATTGCGGACGTAGAATATTGGATCGCGTGGTAATAGGCGGCCGCATGTATGGCATTTCTTACATTGACTTGCGGGCGTATCTATTAATAAGCGATGCTTTTGAGCCGCAAGCGCAATCTTTTCTGGAATTTCTTTTGCTAAAATTGTACATAAATGATTTTCATTATATTTTAAGCCGTACTTCAACTAAAGGTCTTGAACGATGTCGGTATAGGGCATTTTTTCAATCTTCCTATCCAATATGAATTCGCGCACTTCAGTTAGGTTAGCCATCGCGCGATAACGTTCAAAATCAAAAATTAAAGTACGGCCATAAGTATTCAATTTTTCTTTTAAATAGTCATAAAGAGCGTCGTAATTATTTATAAGTGCTTTAACGTGGAGGGGGTTCTCCCAATCAAATGTGTGTTCGCACACGACCCATTTTACTTCAATTTCTCCTTTCTCATTTAATCTTGTTTCATAATTTTCTAAGTTTTTTGAAATTGTATGTAAAAGAGCCTCATCTACACGATGCTACCATTCGGGAAGTGAAATCCAATAAAAGGAATCAGAGCTCCAATCATAAAATTGGGCTTTTGGATGGTCAATAGCTTGGAAGTGAAGTGTTGGCTTATAGGCGTCTTTCAAATAATATTGGTGACGGCGCAAATCTATTAAATTGTGTTTTAGTTGATAGAGACGATAACTATCTTTTAAAATTGTTGTGTTTTCGTCTGGCGGCACTTTACCTTCATTTACGGCAATTACATGTTCCATATGGTCAATGCAGTCCCATAGTTCCTACATGCCTGGAATGTCAGAATCGCCGGGATCTATTAGGTTGCCTTTGCGGTCGTACTTTGGTCGCGCAATTGTCGGCTTTTTCTTTGTATAAGCTTGCTTTTGATGCGCGGGTTTTAGTTCAGACTGATCGGTTAAAGGATTTTCTAAAATTTCTTCTAATGAAAGCAATTTATCGTCAGTTTTTTTGAATGAGGAGTAACGTTTATTACCGTCTGTAGTTTCTCCTCTTTGAACGGCGTTTAGGCCATTTTCGTCTTTTCCATATAATATATAAGACCCCATCTACTCTAATTCTAGAGCCGAGGGGTCTGTATCTAATGAATCTAATATTTCTTTTACGGCGGCAACTCTATCAATGTCGCGGTCGATTGAATAATCTAAAGAGTATTTTCTTTTCATATAAGCACCTCGGTTCAGTGGGTTTCATAACCCTCTACCTATATATTATCATACTTTTTTGAATTTGTCAAGTGTTAGAGTTTTAAAATTTTTTGGTTTGTTTCAAAATAAAAAATATGTTAGTTTTAAAATAAAAAATGCGGTTGAGAGTTGGGAGAGGCGGGCCTTTGAAGGTCAAAGAAAGTCAAAAATCCTAAAATACGCCCCCTCCCCTCTGGAAATTTTTTCCTATTGATATAAATAAAAAAAGAGGGGTTAAAAACCCCTCAAAAATTCCAAGAATAAATTGTTATAATTCCGCGATTGTTTACACTTGCAATCATGATTCCTTTTTCATCACGGACACAAGCGACAGAGAACGGGGAAAAAGCCCATTGCCAACTATGCAAATTCTTTTCTTTTTTATAGGCTTTTTTCATGTATTTTACGGCTTGTTCATAATGATAAAATGCTTTCATGCTGTCAACATTTTCCAAATATTCCGATTCAATGAAATACATTTTTTTTCACCTCCCATGAAAGAGAAGGGAAGATTTTTTCTTCCCTTCTCTTTTGTCGTTTATTCTTCATTATAAGGGCAAGCTTGAAAGAAGGCAATCTTTTTTTTGCTTGTTTTCCATTCTTGCAACATGCAAATACTTTTGTTGACTTGGGGATTGTACTTGATATTGACCTTGAAAAATTGTTCAACGCCTTTTTGATTATATGTTTCCATATAATCAAAAAGTTGTTCCCAAGTGCAACGGATGGAAAAATATTCTGTTTTCCAATAAATCAGGGTTTTTCTTGTTCTGTATTGTGCGATGATTCCTTCTCTTGTGTTTGCTGTATTGCTATATAACCAATCACCCGCGCCGGTTTTCATTTCTTCCTGTTTCTTGTTTTGCAGGTCGCTTTTACCGTTTTTTCTTGCGTGTAATTCATGCCAAGCGCACAAGGGACGGTTATTTTCATACCAGCGATCAAGCCTTTCCTGCACTTCGGAAATCTTTCCGTTTCTGCCATAGTCGGCAGGATTATACAGAAATTCAATGATCCGCGCAACAAAGGGAAATGCTTCCCTTTTCACTTGGGTGCCGCCTTCAATCTTCAAGTATTCAATAAATTTTCTTGCTTGAATGTAATTGAAGTTTTTTTCCTCCATATAATGGAGAATTTTTACCGCAAGCGCTTTATCAATGATTTTTTTGCTATCCATTGTTTTTTTCCTCTTTTCTTTTTATTTTTTTTCTTTTCTGTCAATGTGCGTTTGTTCTCTTTTCCTGTGCTATTCAATTTTCAAGTTTCGCGCTTGCTTTTTCCTTGCAAGCAATGCAAGTATACAGCAAAAAAGCGGGAAAGTCAATAGAAAATGCGAACAAAAACGAGAACAAATTGTAAATAAAATATGAATAAAATTTTTCCTATTTTTTCCATTTTTGTTAGCACTCTTTTCCGGTGAGTGCTAATTGTATTGAATAAAATATAATTGTATCATATTGTATACACAAAAACATATATACAAAAATGTAATTGATTATATATCAGTATAATTGTATACAATTATATAATTATATAAGTATTTTAGTATATCTGTATAAATGTATACATGTATACAATCAACATATGAGCATGTATTCATATGTTACAAAAATGTTACAATTTTAATATTTTCGTAATAAATTGATGTAAAATTTGGTCAAAAAAATGTATAATCTGGTTTAGATGTTAAACATCTAAGCCAAAAAATTGACAATTCGGGCCGGCTGTGGTACAATATACACAAGAGGAGGGGAGGAAGATGTTACAAAAATGTTACAATCGTAACAATTCCGTAACAAATGTCAATTCTGGTTCCAAGTTCGCCATTGTCAAATCTGGCGACCAGATCCTACATTGTCAGAATTGGTCGAGGGTCGCCACGCTCAGCCGTGCGCCGCCTGCGCCATCCAGTGGCTTATATACGCGCAGGCAAGCTGGAAAAAGCTGGACAAGCTGGAAGCTGGAATGTAAGGCACGAGACGAGCTGGACTTTATTTAAGCTGAAAGTCATATTTAGATGTTTAACATCTAAAACAATCCATTGACATATATGCTAATCTATGATAATATATACTTGTCCGAAGGACAAGAAAAGAAAGAAAGAGGGTAAAAACAATGACAAGCAAGAAATTCCAGGGACACGAGAAGGCCGCGGCGCGCATCAACTACTATGAAGATGGTTCTTTTGAACTGATTAGTTACAACACGGTTGTAATCACAGTTAGCCAAGATGGATGGTTACACATCAATGGTCTGTATAGCATGACCACAATCAAACATATCGGATGGTTTATGAAAATGCTTGGATATAATTATCAGCTTGCAAAACAGTTATTGTATGATAACTATGACGTAAATCTTAACACCGGTGAAATTCGGGACTGGGACGCGTAAGCGTCCTTTAGAATCTTAGATGTTTAACATCTAAAAAAAGTATAGACAGAAATATTATATTGTAGTATAATATAATTGTCCGAAGGGACAAGATATTAAAAAGGGGGATAAAACCATGACCACTACTAACACCCACGAAATCGCCGTTGCTTTCTCTAACTATGTTCGCCATCATGATCCGCGGGCGCAGGTGCTTGCCGAAAAAGCGGACACCACTTCTCTCACTGAAAGAGAGATGATGGAACTTGTTGCCCGGTTAGATAAACTTCATACCCAATTTATAGAAGCGCGTCGAGCGCTTTTAAGGGAAAATACATAATCCCTTATTTTTTTAGATGTTTAACATCTAAAAATCATTATTGACATTAAAAAATATATGTGCTATAATACACTTGAAGATAAGGAAAGGGGATTAAGACAATGAACAACGACATCAAAACCTATTTTGAAAATCTCAAGAATAACGACGGCTTTACCATGAAAAGCAACAAAATCATCACTTATAAAACAGGGTGGCAGGTCGCAGATTATGGCACAGAATGCCGCACAATAAAAGAAGCTATTGAAGCGGTTCAAAAAATGAAAGGTAATTGCGGCGTGTGGTACAGTGATGGCATTTACTATGTTGACCACTCTATGCGGATCAGCACTAAAAAAGAGGCGCTAAAAATTGGAAAAGAGCACAATCAAATCTCTATTCTCAAATGGTCAAATATGTCCTTGGTTTATTGCTAAGCAATAAACCTTTTTAATTTAGATGTTTAACATCTAAAAAAAATACTTGCTTTTTTCTTTAATTTATGATAATATATACTTGTCCAAAGGGAAAGGACAAAAAGAGGAGGGCAAAACAATGACTATCAAAAAAGAAATCACCTTGAAAGACTTTGAATTTTGGGGAAGGGCAAGACAGATAGTAAAACTGTTTACTGAAGATGAACTCACCGCGATTGAGTACGAATTGGAATGCATTTATCCCGAAGGTATTGACGAAACTATCTTAAATGATTTCTTTGCCTATAACACTGAATTTATCACTGAAATGATTGGAATGACAGAGGAAGATTTATTATCTCGGGAGGAATAATCCTCCCTTTATATTTTAGATGTTCAACATCTAAGTACACTAAGCAAGTTAGACTTGCTTAACATAATAACACCACTTATTATCAAATATATATTCAAGATGAAAATTAAGCGTTTCTAATAAATGACGCATTGCGGCATTATTAGTCCATGGAGTACAGCCAACTTTACCTTGTGCCTTTTGACTTACATAATTTAACATAATACGTGCATATCCCTTTCCCTTATATTCATTAGTAACAAGAAGGCGTTTCATAGCATAATAATTATATTGATTATCATACACAAGAGATAATATAGCAATGATATTTTCGTTTTCTGTCATGATAAATTGACGATTAAGTCTTACATCTTCCCGAAAGTGCTCTATTGTAATATAAGAAATATTATATGATTTCAGAATTAAATTTACTTTAGAAATATCATTTTTATTAGCCAAGCGAATTTCCATAATTTTGCACCCCTTTCATGCTTATAGTATATCATATCTCATTTTGAAAATCAATATTGCTTTTTAGATGTTAAACATCTAAATTATTTTATTGACTTTTTTATTACATTATGTTACAATATAATTACAAAAAAGAAAGGAAGTGTAACTAATGGATATAGTTCTTTTCATTATTGTTGGCGTTATTGTAACAGTTGGAATGGCCAAAGCGTGCATGCGATAAGCACGCTTTCCAATTTAGATGTCAAACATCTAAAATTATCTCTTGACAATTTCATTTTTAAGTGATAAAATTTAATTGTAAAAAAGAAAAGGGATAGTAAATCCCGAAACGGAGGCAGAAAAAATGACATTTGAAATCAATTTCAATTTCTTTACTAAAACTTGGAACGTGTGGAAAGTTGCCCGAAACTTTTCCGGAGAGACCATTTCTGCCGAAGTCGTAAAGCGTTTCAAATCCAAACGTGCCGCGGAAAATTGGGTCGCTAAACAGTGACCCAAATCCCGAAACTTAGATGTTAAACATCTAAATTCTATTGTTGACAATTTGACTCCAATGTGATATTATATAATTGTTCCAAGGAACGAAAGAGTAAAGGAGAAAAAAGCCATGAAGAAGTTTGAAGTCGGAAAAGTGTATTTGCGCCCCGGGCTGTTTATTCCTTCCTTTTGGGTAAGAAACATTGAACGCACCGAAGAAACTATTATCTTTGAAGAGCTGGAATGTCCCGGCAGCTTAATAGAATATCCTATTGAGTATGACGAAGCTGGAAATGAAGTCGTGAAGGTATGGGAATATTATAATGAAGTTGGATACATGAGGGCATAAGCCCTCTTTTCAATTTAGATGTTAAACATCTAAAAACTTTGATTGACATTATTTATTAAATATGATATACTTATATCATCAAAGGGAGAGAAAAACTCCCAAATATAGGAGGTATCATTATGTGGTGTGTTGTTGATATGTTCGGTTTTGCTTGGGGCGATCTGGTTGATTCTCTCGAAGAAGCGCAGCGACAGTTAAAAGAAATCCAAGAAGATAGTAAGCGCCGCGGATGGGATATGGACTTTGAAATTGAAAGGAGGAGTTAATATCCCTTTATATATTAGATGTTAAACATCTAAAATAAACTATTGACTTCAATTTCATTTTATGTTATACTATACACGTCGAAAGGAAGGAAGGAGGGTTGAGAATGGAAACTCCACCCGGTTAGCAAGCCAGCGCGCAGAATGTCTTGCGCGGCGGCGTTATTGAATGGAGGGCATTCTCCCATTTCCAGTAGTGGCGAAGCTGGAGATGATTGAGCCAAAATAGGCGGCGAACGTGGCCGCCTATTTTTATTTTTATGATTTTAGATGTTAAACATCTAAAATAAACTATTGACTTTTTAATATTATTATGCTATTATATATATGAAAATTGAAGGGAGGAAAAAGTTATGTATCACGTTACTTATTGGCAAAATAATAAGCCTATTACCTATAATTATTTTTTTCAGTCTCTTTGGGCCGCCGTATTCAAGGCTCGTGCCATTACAGAAAGCCACGGCTTCTCCACTGATGTAATGGATGGAACCACGGGCGCGATCATGGTAGAATTTGAGTCCGAGAGCCGCAAGGCAACTTATATTGATAGTGATGTTCCAAATGATGTTAAACTACTTGCTCTTACACCCCTCGAATGAGGGGTTAATTATTTAGATGTTAAACATCTAAAGTCCGCTATTGCTTTTTCCTTTTCTTTGTGCTATAATATAGCCATAAAAGAAAGGGAGGGAAGAAACCATGATGAGTTACCATTGCGAAGTAGAACGAGCCGAACGGGTCGCGCACATTGTCGCAGAAATTGGTATGGGGCAAGTAATTAAGGAAGCATTCATTCACCAGCGCTGGACTTGCATCACCGACACTGGAATCACTATCATCAAAAGCGCAAACAAGCTGGACACTATCACAATTTATGTCACAACTGTTCACGAGCTGATGAAAGTATACGGGGGAGATAAAAAAATACCTCCATTCCTTAAAAAGAAAGTATATAAAAATGAAAGCAAATATACAGTAAATGGAAAAACAATTTGGGCGTAATGCCCAAATTTCTATTTTAGATGTTAAACATCTAAATATTTATATTGACAAAATAAATTCAATATGATATTATATATACAGAAATTGAAAGGAGACGAGAATGATGACTAACTACTCTGAATTTACCCCTAAACAGATTGATGCGGCTTACATCAATGCTCTGGTTGACCTTGTTAATGCTTGCCGTGACTGGCACATTGAACTTGACAAAGTTCAGCATTATGAAAATGGTTGGCGCGTAACCTTCAAAGGACATACGGGTGACGCTATTTGCCATGATGGTAGCTATGGCAGCCCTAACTATGCTCCGTGTTTTTATCCTAAGACCACCAATCAGAATAATTGGAGCCAAACTGGCCCTTGGGAAACCATTGGCTTTCCGTGGGATGGTGATGATGTAAGCGTTCACGATGCCAAAGAACTTGCTTATTATCTTCATTGTCTTAATGAAGATATGACACCATGGGAAAACTAACAGGCTTTTGCCTGTTTTTTACTTTTAGATGTTAAACATCTAAAACAAATACTTGACCTTTTTTCAAATCCATGATATACTATACCCGTAATCAAGGGAAGGAAAACCCACCAAACCAGAAAGGGAGAACGAATTATGAAGAATGCTACCATCAAGACTATCTATGCTATCCTGACCGGCGCGAATACTGACGAAGCGGACAAACTGGCCGTCATCCGCGAGCTGGAAGATGACTTCGCCAAGCAGGCTGAAAAGGCTTCTGCCAAGCTGGACACCTATGAAACCATTCACGATGTAGTGATGGCGCACCTCGGTGACAAGCCTATGACGGTCGCGGAAATCTTTACCGCTTGTGAAAGCGAACTGCCGGACGGCACCACCAAGAACAAGGTACAGTATGGCCTTCTTAACTACTGGAAGGATGAAGTGGTTAAGATTGAAGGCAAGCCGAACCAGTATCGGCGCAAGTAATACGAACCGCCCTTCGGGGCGGTTTTCTTTTATTTTAGAATTAGATGTTAAACATCTAATTTTAAGACTTGACATTTTATTTCTAAGATGATATAATTTACTTGTAAAAAAGATAGGGAATGAAATTCCCGAAAGGAGATTTAAGTATGTACGTTCTGACCACTATGTATGATGATGGGTTCACCAAGGCAGAAACTTGCAATGACATTACAACTGTTTTTGCTACTGCCGCAATTTATCTTCAAGATAAAGAATGTACTGGCGTTCTCTGCTTAGACCTTGAAACAAAAGAATTTATCATTGACTTCACGCGGCGCTAATGCCGCGCTTTATTATTTTAGATGTTAAACATCTAATTATAAATATTGACTTTTTAATTTTTTATGTTATAATATTCATGTAAGAAAGATGAAGGAAAACATCACAAACCAGAAGGGAAACTAAGATGAAAAATAATGGAAATAACACTCGCGGCGGCATCGGATTCTGCGGACTTCTGACTATCGCCTTTATTGTCCTTAAACTGTGCAATGTCATCACGTGGTCTTGGCTTTGGGTTCTGTCCCCGCTTTGGATTAGCTTCGTCCTCATCGTTTTGATTGTTCTAATTACTTTATTGTGGGCAAGCCATTAAGGCTTCCCCATTTTATTTAGATGTTAAACATCTAACTTATAGAATTGACAATTTCATTTTCTTATGCTATAATCCTATTGTAAGAACGAAAGGGAAAGGAAAATCCCAAAAACCAGAAAGGAAAAGCTATGTTCGATTTTTTCAGTGACCATCCCGTGATCTTCATTAGTGTTGCTGTCACCCTCGTACTTGTCATTATCCTTGGCGGTGTATTCTTAGTAAAAAATACAAGAAATATTATATTCAATGGTAATGAACAAGTCATTGACACCAATTGGCGTTATAACTGGGGTATTCTTCAATTAGGAAACGGTGAACTAATTGAAGGAACCATCACTTCTTGGAAAGATTTCAGCGAATCTGATATGATTCAATTTACTATGGATGGAATCACATATTTGACACATTCTTCCAATATTATTCTGTGTACTGAATGTCCTTAAAGGCGACTTGTCGCCTTACTATTTTAGATGTTAAACATCTAAATTCAATTCTTGACTTCTTCTTTATTCTATGGTATACTATACCCGTAAGAAAGGAAGGGATGAATGATGAAAACTATTTGGTTTGACATGGATGGCACTTTGGGCAATCTGTACGCGGTTGACGGTTGGCTTTCTATGCTTCGCGCCTATGACCCTACGCCCTATGCGGAAGCCGAAGTCATGCTGAATATGAGTCTGCTCGCCCGCTATCTGAACCGCTTGCAGGAAGCTGGGTATCAGATTGGAATTATTAGCTGGCTTTCCAAGTGCCCTACCCCCGAATATGACGAAGCTGTGACCGCCGCAAAGCTGGTATGGCTGAAAAAACACTTGCGGTCGGTAAGCTGGGATGCCATCCGCATCGTGGCCTATGGCACGCCTAAATCCTCCTTCATGGAAAATGAAGATGATATTCTGTTTGACGATGAAGCGCCGAACCGTGAAGAATGGAAAGGTGAAGCGTATGAACCTAACCAGATTTTGGAAGTTCTGAAAGAACTTCTAAGGGGTGAGTAATCACCCTTTTATTATTTAGATGTTAAACATCTAAATCTAATTATTGACTTTATTCTAAAATTATGATATACTTTAATTGTTCCAAGGGAAGGGAAAGCGAAAGGCCACCGCGTTTGTTAATGAAAGAGCGGGCAAACAGAAACAACATCGTGGACGACAGAAACCCTTTGCTCTTGACGATGGGAAGAAATGCGAGAAAGACCATCGAAATTTCTTAACAATTCCTTCTCTTGGAACAATATGGGAAAGTAGCTCAATTGGTCAGAGCTTGATCGCGTGAAGGGATAGAGCGATTGAATGCCCTTGATGTTGGTTCGACTCCAACCTTTCCCAATTCTTAATAAAAACCACTTGACAGTCTCTAAATTCTGTGCTATAATCAATGTGTAAAAGGAAAGGAAAATCCTTAACACCAGAAAGGAAAAATTATGTTGTATGTAGTTATTCACCATTATTCTCTTTTTGAAGAAGATGCGGATGGTTATGACTATCTAATTGGGGTTTTTGATACCCCGGAGGCCGCATTTCAAGCGCGAGAAGAATACTTTTCGGACTTCTCAGAAATTGTAAATGGTATTCATTCCATTTCTATTACACCAGTAAAACTTAATACATACAATAGCGATTTGGAATGTAATGTTCCATGGTTAAACTGTAATGGTGAATGGGAAGAAGGGGAGATTTAATCTCCCCTTTTATTATTTAGATGTTTAACATCTAATTTCTCTCTTGACATTTCATTTCTTTAATGTTATACTATTTCCATAGGTGAAGGAAAACACCGCAAACCAGAAAGGCACCCGTATGGCTTATATGGTATTTGACACTGAAACGACCTCTTTAGACAAGCCCTTCTGCTATGACGTGGGATATTCAATTTTCAATGATGAAAGTGATTCGCCTGTCATGCGCCGTCACTTCATCGTTGAACAGGTATGGCATAATTTACCCTTGTTTGAAAGCGCATACTACAAAGAAAAGCGCCCTTTGTATATCGGTCTGATGCGGTCTAAAAAGGCCGTCATGGATAAATGGGGTTATATCATGCGAGCGATGCGCCGTGATATTATCCAATATGAAGTAACCGATGCTTACGCCTATAACAGTGATTTTGATGACAAAGTTTTCACTTTCAATTGTGACTGGTTTAAGTGTAATAACCCTTTGGAAGATATTCCCATTCATGATATTTGGGGCTATGCTTCCGAATTTATCACAAGCGCACAAGCATATAAAGACTTCTGTGAAGAACACCAGTATTTTACAGATAGCGGAAACTATAAAGCAAGCGCCGAAATTGTATATAGATACCTTACAAAAAATAATGACTTTGAAGAAGCGCACATGGGCGCGTATGATGTAGATATTGAAAGCATAATTTTACAATGGTGCTTCAATCAAAGCCAAGCGGAACCCGGCAAAGATTACAAAGTTGTAAAAATCTTACAGCGCCCGCGCCTTACGCCTTACACCGTGAAAGTCAATGGTGAAATTATTCATCAAGGCGAATATATAAAGAAATATATTCGTGATGGGTTGTATAGTTTTACCGAACCGGGGCAATAATGCCCCATTTTAACTTAGATGTTAAACATCTAAATCCAATGCTTGACCTTTTCTTAAGGTTGTGCTATACTATAATCGTTCCAAGGGAGAGAGGAAAGCGGACGGCAGGCAAGAACTCCTCCCGTGCCCTCCATATCCGCAAGGACTGAAAAAGCGTTATGGAAGCCGTAACCACGCCGAGAGGGCACAGGAACTTGTAACAAAAACTTAACAAAAAAAATGCTTGACATTAAGCACAAACTGTGCTATAATGAATACATGAAAAGGACAAGGAAAAGTCCTAAAAACCAGAAAGGGATAAACTATGAAGAGGAACACTATGGCCGCTATCGCTAACTACATCAAGAACGTGCCCGAACTCGCCGCCGAATATGCCGAACTTCAGGCCGAACTGGACAAGAACGCCGAAAAGGCCCAGGCCAATCGTAACCTGTACGCCGCCGCCCATGAAGTGGTTATCGGCGCCCTGACCGACAAGCCCGTGACGCTTGCGGAACTGTGGGAAGCCGTGAAGAGCACTGTCCCCGAGGGCATGACCAAGAGCAAGGTGCAGTACGCCTTGCGGGAACTGTGGGCCGCCGAGGTCGTCAAGATCGAGGGCAAGGTCAACGAATACAAGAGGGCGTAAGCCCTCTTTTCTTTTTGGTTTTATTTAGATGTTAAACATCTAATTTATTCTATTGACATTTTATTTCTAAAATACTATAATTCTATTGTAAGAAAAAGGAGAAGGAAAACTCCTTAAACCAGAAAGGAAAAAACTATGCGGGAATATGCAGTCAACATGCTTTTAGACGATCTTCTTCCGGAAACAGCCTATGAAGTCTCAAACAATGGGTGGTACTACTATGAATGTCTTGGCTTTTATAAAACAGAAGAAGAAGCGCTCGCCTCTGTCAATATGACAAAAGAAGATTATCTAAAGCAACGAGAAGAATATACTAATTGGCATGGCAGTAACGATACAGTAATTCATATTGACCCAATAAATCCGAAAGAATGTATTCAAGAATATTGTAAAGAACTTACAGAAGAAACTAAAAAAAGAACCATCGAAAATGAAGCGGAACACATTAAAAAATTATCAAAAGAAAAAATTGATTACGCCGTTAGAGTAAAAACGCGTGATCAAATTGAAGATTTACTTAGACACTTGCTAAATTATACCGATAAAGAATATGGAGCACGCCCGAATTAAGAGGGTTTATCCCTCTTTCTCTACTTAGATGTTTAACATCTAATTTCATTTCCACATAATTATACAAAATTCTGTATAAAAATTTTTTCAAATTATCCCGAAAAAATACTTGACAATTTTTCAAAATTATGATATATTATATATGAAAAGTGAAGGAAAACACTAAACCAGAAAGAAGGATGAAAAATGGGTAAAGAAGCAAACCGCAACGCGCAGAAAAATGAATTACTTGAAGAAGTCCAGACTATTCTTTCTGAACGTCGTAACGCCGATGTTTTGCGCGTAGGCCCCAGCGAAATCGCTATTCCGGGCGTAGACGCGGATGGAAATGAATTTTTCTATCTGATAAAGATTTCCATTCCTCGCGGCACTCGCAACGGTGAGGGCGGTTATACTGAATATGACGCTTACGCCGCCGCCGATGATTACAAGTTCGATCTTGAAGAAAAGGCGGCAAAGAAAGCGGCAAGCGAAGCCAAAAAGGCCGCCGCCGAAAAAGAGAAGGAACGCAAGCGCGAAGCAAAGAAAGTTGTAAAAGAACTTAATCAAAAAGGATTGAAAGGAATGATCGAGAGCGCGGAGTAACCGCGCTTTCTTTATTTAGATGTTAAACATCTAAATATAAAAGACCCTTACGGGTCACAGGCATAGTCAATAATAACAGGCTTATCATTTTCCCAACCATAATTATTACAGTGCAGATCATCTGTTATGCTCCAAACGTAATCCCATTCTTCATTTGTAAGCGCTCTTATCAAACTCTTGTGACGCCCAATGTTTTTAACACGGGGCATAACATAAAAAGTAATATTATGAGAAACTACCGGGGTGATTTTGGCAAACAGATAGGCAAAGCCATCTTTTTCTGCTTGCGCATACTTATCCACTTCGTTGGGGCAATTTCCAACCCAACATTCCTCATTATAATCATATTTAATTACATAGTCGGAATGAATAATGGCCCAGCGAGAAACACCGTTCCGAACATTCACCCGCTTGTGATTTTTCGCGCAATAGTCAAACAGCGCATCAGCCAAATCATAGGGGTCATCCAAAGACTTTTCGATCACCGGGAAGATTTCATCCAAAAACTTTTGAGCGCGTACAGTGTAATCAGTTTTCATTTTCATAACCCCTTTCTTTATTACGGTTACATTATAACATAAAATACTTGAAAACGCAACCCCTTCTTTTAGATGTTAAACATCTAAAATCAATTATTGACTTCTTTCTAAATTTGTGATATTATATAAGTGTTCCAAGGGAGAGGAAAAGAACCTCGGGCCGATCTGACAGACCGCAAACGCAACGTGTCAGATGCTACAAAGCTCCCGATACACGGGCAAACCTCACTTGCAAGTCCCTTGTGACAAAAATTTAACAAAATTTCTTCTTGACAAACTTCAAAATCCATGATATAATAAATGCGTAATCAAGAGAAGGAAAACTCTTAAAAACCGGAAAGGAAGTATAAATTATGTCTATGAACGCTACTGAAATGAAGAACGCCGCCCGCAATGCTACTATCGCCGCCATGAGTGATGCTCTGAAAGAACAGTCTGCTGTTCAGTTTGCAGATTCTTCGTGGGCTATCCTTCAGAACATTGAAGGCCAGGAAATCTGGACGGAAGTAACCATCAAGACCAAGGCTTACAAGCCCACCAAGACCGCCGAAGCCTTCGACCCCTTTGAGGCCGCGGAAGCGTGGAAGGAAGAAAAGCGCATCAAGGCCGAAGAAAAGGCCGCGAAGGACGCGGAAAAGGCTAAGAAGGTAGCCAAGGCAAAGGAAAAGAAGGAGGAGGAGTAATCCTCCTTTTTTACTTAGATGTTTAACATCTAAATTTATTAGTTGACTTTTCAATATTATTATGTTATACTATATCCATCAAAAGAAAGGAAGTGGATTTATGAAGTTTACTACTTGGACACATGTAGAGGGCCGCGAAGTATTTGACCAAATTAGAAAGCAATTTGGAAAAAACATTGAAGGCGATTTCAATGAACAGTATACCCCTGGGCCTGAATGTTCCATCGGACTCTATATGATTCCTCCTGAAGAATATGAAGATTATAACGAAGAAGAAATCCTTATTTCACAGGTGATTCTAAAAGAGGCCCCTTATCTATTGGGTGAGACTGTTTATATTGATATTGACTATTAACCCGCATAGCGGGTTATTTTACTTAGATGTTTAACATCTAAACTCAAATGTTGACTTCTTTCTAAAAATGTGGTAATATATAATTGTTCCAAGGGAGAGAGCAAACGGAAAAAGTAAGAGTGTTCTCTTGATAACGAGAACGTCACACCTTCGGCCGCTCGTGTGACAACCACTCCTCCCTTGTAACAAAAACTTAACAAAATTTCTTCTTGACAAAAAGCAAATCCTGTGCTACAATAAGGATGTAAGAAAAAGAGAAGGAAAACTCTCAAAAACCAGAAAGGGAACTAATATGACTAAGGAAATCATGAACACCATTTACACCGCTCTGAACACTGTTGACTTCGAGAACAAGCCCGCCGTGATGGAAGCCCTTGAAAAAGAACTTCACCGCAATGACCGCGTAAAGGCGGAAAAAGAAGCCATGTACGCCGCCGCAAAGCCCGCGGTTCTGGAAGCGTTGCGGATTGCCGGGAAGCCCGCGACTGTCGCGGAGATCTTCGCAGAATGCGAAAAGGGACTGCCCGAAGGCTTCACTAAGAATCAGGTCGGTTATGGCCTGACCCACTACTGGACTGACGCGGTGGAAAAGATTGAAGGCAAGGTCAATTCCTACCGCATGAAGGAAGGGGCATAAGCCCCTTTCTTTTTTATTTTACTTTTAGATGTTTAACATCTAAATTTTAAGATTGACTTTTTTATAAATGTATGCTATACTCTATACATAAAAAGAAAGGAAGTGCTTAGAATGAAAGAACGTAATCACGACTTCACCCCCTTCAATCATGGTTATCTGTGCCAGATGCTCCATTCCGCAAGTGATGAACAATTGAACAATATTCTTTTAGACGTATGCAAAGAACAGCATCGCCGCAAGGAAGAAAAGAAGGATGAATATTTTAATAATATTCGTAAGGCAATTTCTGATGCGGTCGCGGCAGGATATACTATTGACTTCTATTGGGATTCCGATTCAGAAGACCCCGCCTTTTCCATCCACTGTAATAACGAATATCTCTATGAAGTTGAATTGACTAATGATGATTAAGCGGCTTTGCCGCTTTTCTTTATTTAGATGTTTAACATCTAAATCTCTTTGTTGACTTTTTATCTATTCCATGATATACTCTATACATGAAGTGAAGGAAAACACTTGAAACCAGAAAGGGATTAACTGGATGAGTAAAAAACTGACCTACATGGTAGTAGACACCGAAACCGCGACCCTGCCCTTCGCTAATGAAATTGCCAACGATGACCCCGAAAAGAAAAAGAAAATTGCCATCGCCCGGCCTCTCGTGTATGACATCGGCTGGACTATTACCAACCGCAAGGGCGAAATCCTGGACAGCAAGCAATTCCTGGTGGCTGAAACTTTCTGCGTGCCCGCCGTGTTTAATACTGCATATTATGCTGAAAAGCGGCCCCGGTATCTGGAGATGCTCAAGCGCGGCGAAACCGTCATTAAAACCTGGGATGAAATTATGGAATTGTTCCTTGCTGACCTGCGCACGGTTGACGCGGTGGGCGCGTTTAATTCCATGTTTGATTTCAAGAAAGCTATCCCCTTTACTGAATTGTATATCCGGAAACTGTATAGCCCGGACTATCAACGGTGGGAACAGGTTCAGCGCCTGTTGTGTGCACGAATCGCAAATGAAAAATACCGTAAAGACCCCGAAAAAGAATTTGATGCCGATTGCTTCAAGTTTCGCGGCGAAGATTTCCCCCTGTTTGACCTTTGGGGCCTTGCCGCAAAAATCCTTTTGAACAATGTTTCTTATAAAAAAGAATGCTTAAATCATGACTTGCTTTCCGCTTCCGGCCTTTACTTCAAAACCAGCGCCGAAACCTCTTACCAGTATTTGGTAAATAAATATGACTTTGTAGAAAGTCATACCGCGCTCGATGACGCAATGATTGAGACCTTCATTCTTTCTAAAATTGCCGCCCGTCATGCTATTGAAATCGGCATCAGCTTTTTCCCTTTCCGTGAACTTGGAGAGACCGTGGACTTTGTAAAGCGCCGCAAGTATCCTGATATTTCTGAATGTGAAAAAGTTGTTTCTGTCCTTCGTGCTCATCTTAACACGAAAGAAGAAGGAACAGCATATTACAGAAAGATTGAAAATAAAATCTTTTCCGTGATGGCGTATATGGGAGAGTAATCTCCCATTTTTTCTATCCTTTCAATTTAGATGTTTAACATCTAATTTTTAAGTTTGACAAATTTCAAACAGCATGATATAATATGTATGTAAAAAGAAAGGAGTGATTCTAAATGGTAGGATTTTATAAGCAAGTTAAATTTGTAGACAATACGCTTCCCGAAGAAGAACAGGAAATTCTGGGCGGGATTGCGGCATACGAGCAAGAAAACGAAAATGAGGAACCCAAACTTCTTTTCGTTATTTGCGGTTGTTGCGGCGGCACGTTTGAACCTGATGAAGTTAAAATTATTACGACCTATCACGACTGGATGGACTTAACCGAAGCAATTGTGGGTGAATAACCCACTTTTTTTGTTTAGATGTTAAACATCTAAATTTGAAAATTGACAAATTTCAAAAGTTATGATATAATTTATATAGAAAAAAGAAAGGAAGTGCTAAAATGAAAGTATTTGTAATTTTCTTCTGGGAAGATAACACTGGATGTTCTACAAACTTAGGAGCATACACTTCTCCCGAAAAAGCACTTGAAGCCATTCCCTCTTTCTTTGAGGTGGGCGAGCATGAATATTTTCGCCGCCCTAATAGTTTAGGGGATATGATAGTATATACCAATTGCGGCCAATATCTTGTAGAGACCTTAACTGTACAGTAAGGGCTAACGCCCTTTCTACAATTTAGATGTTAAACATCTAAAATAACTTCTTGACTTCTTCCTTCACTTATGCTATACTATACCCATCAAGTGAAGGAACAACACTTAAAAACCAGAAAGGTGGCTTGATTATGGCTAAGATTTCTAAGAATGTTGTGGATGCCGACCTGCGCGCCCAAGTGTTTGCTGATCTCATTCTCGACCCTCCCACCGAAGTTGATTTTGATAATCCCCGCGAAGATTATGTTAAAATCAACGACCGTCAGTATGGCGTCATTCTGACCGATAAAAACGGCGTTGAGCGCTATTGCCGTGTTGGCGTCATTGTTGCCGAGGAACGCGAGGACATGACCGCCCGCGAACTGATGCAGTCTGAAATTGACGCTTACAACGAGAAGCAGGCCGCCAAGGTCGAGAAGGCCAAGGCCAAAGAAGCGAAAATTGCCCGTGATAAGAAAGCGCGGGAAGAAAAGAAAAAGAAGGAAGAAGAAAAAGGGGAATAAATCCCCTTTCTTTTGTTAGATGTTTAACATCTAAAATTTAATATTGACTTATAATAAAATTTATGTTATACTCTATCTGTAAGAAGTCAAGGAAAGACTTAAAAACCAGAAAGGATATTAAGATGAATTTTGTAAAAATGATGGCAAGTCATGGAATTGATTTGGAAAGCCTTAGCGATTATGAACTCGCGCTCCTGCTCAATGCGATTCCCCAGGAAACGGAACGACGCGCTCGTGCAACACGGGAACTGCTTATCGCGGAATATACCGATAAAATTAATGACCTTATCAGTGAAATTTCTGAGAGAGGTCTGACGATATATTACTGCGGTTCTCCGATTGACTCCCAGGAAGTCGGTAATCAACTTGTCGTAGGATGTAAGGACGAGTAATCGTCCTTCTTCTGTTAGATGTTAAACATCTAATTTTCAATCTTGACTTTTATATAAACTTATGGTATATTCTATATGAAAGTTGAAGGAAAACAACTAAAAACCAGAAAGGATTGAAAATGACTGTTATTGTAATAAATGAAGAAAGCCATGGATTCCTTGGCGTCGCAAAAGACTATAAATCCGCGGTTAAATACCTATATCAAATGAATTGGCTAAACGAAGAATTTGAACTTAGCGAATATAATTTTCAGAAAAAAACTTGGGACTGCCCTACAATTTCAGAAAAATTAGGGCCGAACTGGCTTGATATTATTTGCTCTTGGACTATAACAGAATTTAATGATTATTTTGAAGGTATGTTTGCTTTTTGGGAAGAAGAAGTTTGGGAGGGCTAACCTCCCATTTCTATTTTAGATGTTTAACATCTAACTTTCAATCTTGACTTCATTCCAATTATATAGTATAATGCTATTGTCAGGAGGGAAAAGAAATGAGCAAGAAAAAATCTAAAACTAAACCCCGTTCCAACTATGAAATCTATCGCGCTATGCGTAAAGATTGGGGCACTATCAGCCCCGTGACCAAAGTGATTCCCGACAAGCGCAACAAGAAGCCGAAGCATAAGAAAGGATGGGATAAAGAATGATTTACTACAAAGTAACACAGATGGTGAGAAGGATAAAAAAATTTTATCCATGGGAAGTAATAGAAAGAAAGTATAGTATAGAAATGCTTCACTATCTTGCCTATCTCTTTCCGGACAAAAAATTTTCCCTTCATGAGTTTGATATGTATGATGCTATGTTTATGAAGGGATACGGAGAAGGCTATCTGGCGGGAGAAATCGCCGCCCAAGAAAATCAATAAAGAAAGGTATGATAAAGAATGAAATTGTATGTGGTATATTACATTAGTGACTACGCTCATCCCATTGCAATTAGTAAAAATAGAGAACAAGCAGAACGCTATGCCTATAAACTCAATAAACAAGCAAAATGGTCACAAGCATGTGTTAAATGTATTACTCTTAATAATGAAATTGTAGAATTTGATTGTGAATAAAAGGGGGAAGAATAATATGCCACCGAAATGCCCGTATTGTAACGAAGAATTGGAATATACTGAATGCTGTCGCACTCAAAATGAAGGTGACTACTATTATGAAACTTGGGAAGGATACTGCCCTAAATGTAATAAAAATTTCTTTTGGGATGAAGTATATAATTTTTCACATTGCGACAGTTTGGAAGAAATAAAAGAGTTAGAGTGATCTAACTCTTTTATATTTAGATGTTAAACATCTATATTTTTTATTTGACTTATAATAAAAATTGTGTTATACTCTTAGTGAAAAGTGAAGGACACACTACAAACCAGAAAGGAAATTGAGAAATGAATATTAGTAAAAAAATCGAAGTTAGTTGGACACGCGAAGAAGCAAAAAAGATTGAAGAATTCCGCAGATTCCTTCAAGACGCAGGCGAAAAAGTCAAAGATTTACTGCCTTACTTTTATAAGGAACTGAATAAAATTGATACTGCCCTGTATGATATTCTTTATAGTAGCTATGATGAAGAAGTGGAGGAAGAAGTGGAATGAAAAAGTTTTTCAATGTAGAAACCGCATATCGCTTTGAGTGGAACGATCTCCGCGCGCTCGGCATGATTCTGAATGTTGCGCTTGTAATGTTGTTTGGGTTTTCCGCATCGTGGTTTGGCCTTGGCATTGCCGTGGTTGGTATTATTAAAGATTTTACCAATCAGCAACGCCATTGTAATGATATTATGATTCACGTCGCCAGCGTTGTATTGAATTGCTATTTTCTTTCCCTTATGTATAGGTAGTTTTAACTACCTTTATTTTTTTTAGATGTTAAACATCTAATTATAAAAGGCGGTTAAACCGCCTTATTTTAATTATACATGGTTTAACCAATCATCCATTGTAGTACACATAACAGTACTCTTGTCAAAATGTGCCCAAGGAATAATAGAACCGTTTTTGTCTTTTATCCAATAAGCGGGTTTAATTTTTTCTTCCGCCCAATCATAAACGTATCCATGAATGTGCGGTCTAAATTTAGGAAGAACGCGCGCCGCGTAGAAAAAATGCGACCAAGACTTCAAGCCAAACCAGTCCGCAATATATTCTTTGCGTTCCCAAGATTCCATTTTGAAGAAGTTAAACATTTTAATTCCTCCCTTCCTTTCAATAGCATTATATCATATTATATTAAAAAGTCAAGTTCAACTTTTAGATGTTAAACATCTAAATAATAAAATCCGCATTATTGCGGATTCAGTGGACAAGTTGTCATTCCTCTATCTTTCAACCATTGAATAGCTTTCATACCGTCTGAATATTGTAAGATTTCTTTTATAGAGGGAGTTTCTTCTGTATATTTAATTGTATAAACAATAATATCATTTTTATTTAAGTTGCGGCTTATTCCATTAAAACCAATGCCCCAACCGCGCAATACATATTGATTGCGATGAAAAAGACGCGCTTCCCAACTTGCGAGCCCAAGAAACTTTCCCGGCAGATGTCCAGTGTCTTTGATACTCTGTAACAAATCAGCACCGCTATATAATTCAGTATCAAATTCAGGTTCCTCATCCTTCATAGTATGGCTATATTGTACGCCAATCTTTTCATTATTAAAATACAGTTCTTCTTTTACCCTATAATAATTCATCATTTCCAAATCCCTCCTTGCTTTTACAATAAGAGTATAGCACATAATAAAATAAAAGTCAATACAAGTTTTTAGATGTTTAACATCTAAACTTATAATGCGGCTTATTGCCGCTTATTCTTTTCGCCATTCTTCTTTTGAGCTAATGATTATGCCAAACATTTCAGGTTTAGTCATAAGATATTTAGCAAAACCTCGTGCTTCTCGCGGATTTGAAAAACTTCTTGCGCCATAGCAAAAATAAGACTTTCCCTTTTCTTTCTTTTTCCATGATACAGTCCAGATAATGTTTTCAGAATCCCACATTCTTCATCCCTCACTTTCAATAGTATTATAATACAGAAATATAAAAAAGTCAACAACTAATTTTAGATGTTATACATCTAATTTCCACTTTTGTCAAATAATTACTTATCTAATTTTTATACTTCTTCCAAATTTATACATCACTTCCAGAATTTGACATATATGTCAAATTTTACCATAAGCTGGAAATTTCTGGAAAAGCTGGAAGAAGCTGGTAAGCTGGAGTTTAGGCAAATCTGAGACGGGCAAGCTGGAAGCGAGCTGGGCGTCGGGCGCAGAGCCCATGCGGGCGAGCTGGAAACCACACAGTGAGCTGGAAAAATTTGTAAAATTTTACACAAGCTGGAAATTTACATGAGTCAAATATATGTATAAATATTCTACAAGCTAAAGGTTTGACAAACTGGAATCTTTACTACAAAATAAACTAAAAATTTAAAATAATTAAATTTATTTTTATAAATAAATTTTATTTTTATTTATTTAAAAAAAAATAAAATATTTGATTTATTTTTAAATTTATGTTATAATAAAAGGGGAAATATAAATATAAATATTTATATCATAATTTATTTAATAAGTCAAATAAGCTGGAATAAATAAAAAAAATAAGCTGGAAGATTACTCTTCCAGCTTTTGACTTGCTTCTACAAGCTATAAAAAATCATTATCTACTATTTCTACGTCGTGCCATTCGCCGCTAATATAATAGCACTATGTTGGTTTACCGTTCATTCGTTTTCTTTTTCCTTCAACGGTATATCCCAAACTAGGCAAATATTCTTTTAATTTATTCCAGGTCATAACCCGAGAATTATTTTTATTACTTTTATCTAATTCTGGCACATTCATATATTCTGCCAAATTTCTACATTGCTCTACTGTAATCCAAGTGTTTAAATATTCTTCTGGTATCTGCGGCGCAAAAACTTTTAAATGTCGCTAATACTAAAATGTCTAACGAGCTGCTTGTATTCTATCTACCTAATTAACAGAATCAATTATGATATGATTAAAACGCTAATCAATAATTGTAATACCTCGCGCAAGAGCTTTATTTACGATAACAAAATCATATTCTGGCGGGACCATACCAGTAGCTACAATCATATTATATACTCTAAGCTGCTCTTGGGTCATAGGTTTATCAATATTATTAGGAGAATGTAATTCAATGGCATTAAATCCTCGTGCTTTCGCAGCTTCTACAAGCTGCTAATTTGGCGCGATAAATGGAGAAAAACACCAGTATCCTTTATTTAATTCAGGCTATAATTCATTTACATGCTGTATAATATTAGTAAAATAAATATCATTAGCCATACGGTAGCCAACTTCTAATTTACCTTGATAACTAGCGCTAACCAATGATTTATAATAAGCATACGCACGCTCAGGAGAGGCAGAAAGACCAATACACATAATTCGGCCTTCTTCTATTAATTTTTGCCATTCACCAAGTACAACTAATGGCATATATTCTTTCTTAGTAGAGAAGGATTGAATAATAGAAAGAACTTCCATATTAGATGCATCTTTGCGCGCGAAATCTGTACGACGTGCCTTTACAAAAGCCTAAGTCGCAAAATCAAATACGCTATCACATTCGTCCCAGCATATAACGTCTATATTTTCTAAAAAAGATAAATTATTTCGTATTGCGCGAAGTCCCAAAGCTTGATAGCACATAACTCCAATTTTATTAACTGATTCGCCCCACGAACTGGGATTCTCCCAAAACATGTCTGCGTTCGTACAACTATCGCTGTACTATTGAATTATCTATTCTTTAAGCGCATTAGTATCAACAAGAAATAAAATACGATTAAGCTAACCATCATGTGTAAATTGCTTTAAATTATTAATTGCCCAATAAGTCTTACCAGTACGTATGCCGCAATCTAATATATTGTAATCGCCGCGGCGAAAAACTAATTTGTTTTGAAGTTGTAAATCGCTAACTGTAATTGTATTCATTTTATCACCTTCTATTTCTAGTATAACATAAATTTAAATAAAAGTCAAATAGTATACTTTTATCATAATAAAAGTAAAAAATCTTACCAACATATTGGTTATTTTATTATAATTACTAAAAAAAATTGTAGTAAAAAAAGTGTAACAAAAATTGACTACACCCCTAGGACTATATAGGGTGTAGTCAAAAAAAAACACACTTTTTTTACTATATATATTTTTTATATATAATATATAAGTAATATTACGAGTTGTCCGCGTTAGCGGACTACGAGTAATATTACGCCCCGAGGAGTTCGCAAAGCGAACTCCGCTTCTATAATTTAAATGTGATATAAAATTAGGTGGTATTTTTTTGGTAGACCCCACACTCCCCTTATAAATACCTAAAAAAATACCACCAAAAAATTACTTATATATTATATATAATATATATAAGTAATATTACGAGTAATGCGCGAAGCGCATTACGAGTAATATTACGCCCGAGAGTTCCGTGAAGCGGAACTCGCACTTCAACGTAATTTCCTAATTTTACCATAAATGTAAAATTTTGGAATTTCATTTTGAATTTAAATCTAATATTTGACTAGTATAAAATTGTAAAAATTGCCTAAAAATTACCCCTGTTTTTTTTAGAATTTCATTTTCAAATTGTTGACAAAAGTAAAAATTTGACGCACTACTCTCTAATCCTCCTACTCTCCCCTCACTACCAATTTTTCCTAGAAAAATTCAGGCCCTACTCTCCCTACATACCCCTCCCCTTTTCAATTTTATTTCTTATTTATAAATTATCTTCCCCTCTTATTTCATTTTACGAGGTACCAGTATTACATAATTTTTATGATTTTTTCTTCTTGACTTTTCACATTTTTTATAGTATAATATATATAGAAAAAGGAGGTAAGTTTATGGATACATTAGAGTTACATAATTTATTACTTCAAGACCAATTAGAAAATGGTCCTCGTAATTTACGAAAAGATTTTCAATTTGACGATTTATTTGAACCTCCTGAATGTCTATGCCAAGATAAAGCGCTTGAAAATAGCTCTTGGCTTTATTGTCCAAATTGCGGACGTAAACTATATCGTTGTGAAAATAAAAGTGAATCATAAGTTTAGAAAGGAAATGGAAATGGAAGATAAAACAATTGGTATTATTTATGCGCTAAAACTTGGCCCTTATTGCGCTGATGAAAATATAAGAATGTTTATGGAAGAATGGAGTGATAGTGATTGGCATTATCAAGGAAGAGATTCCATTGATAAAGTACTGAGAAGTTGTGTTGCTGATTACCTAATGTCATGCGGCAATTCCTATGAAATTGGACGTTATTTTGAAGCTAATTCATTATGGATTGAGAATGAATATGACAGGATGATTTCATTCTTGCGTGACATTCAAGTTACTAAAGACGGAAATTATATTAATGGACTGAAAGATAACCCCTATTCTACATTTGATGTATTTCAAGGAAGCTATATTTATGAATGAAATATGTGGTTTAACAAAAGAGGAATGGTTAGAAGAAGTTAATAATTTATTATTAAAATTAGATATAAATTTGTGTGATGCACAAGGATATTATCGTTCTACTTTTGACATACTTAATGAGTTATGTGAGAAATGGCATTACTTAAAAATGGAGAAAGAAAATAAAAATGAAATTTGAAGAATTTTCCGCGGCTTCTCTTCATAAAATAGCAGGGACTGTTTTACGAGAAGAATTATATAATAAATATTACTATATTGCTGAAGATTTAACTAATATAGCAAAAATTGGAAAGACAAATTTAGTTATAAAAATTTCAGAACTTAATGAAGAAATAGTTAAATGGCTTTATGGATTAGGATTCCGTTTTGAAAGTTTTTATTCTGTTAAGGATTTCCCTTCAAAATGGCATGAAATAAGTTATACTAAATTAATAGATATGATTAATGACAATGATTTAAGTAACATTAAAATTGTATGGTAAAGGAGATTAAAAATGAAAGCGGTTATTGTAATTGATGCTCAAAATGATTTTGTAACTGGTGCTCTACGAAATGAAGAAGCAATTAAATCGTTGCCTACTTTACATAAAGTGGTAGAATGGGCAGTTGATAATAAATATGAGTTGATTTATACAAAAGATACACATGAAGAAGATACGTATCTTACTTTACAAGAAGGAAAAAACTTACCTGTACCTCATTGTATTATAAATACTTCTGGATGGCGGCTAGCACCAGAAGCTCGACCAGATTTTTATTATGATAAATGTAGCTTTTATCCAAAGGCACAATTCGGCTATACTAATTGGCGCGAAGTCCATCTGGAAGATTTTGATGAATTGATTTTTGTAGGTTATTGCTCCGATATTTGCGTCGTAAGCAACGTGCTAATTATAAAAGCACTTTATCCAGAAATTCCTATCACTTTTATTAGTGATGCTTCTGCGGGAGTAACCCCCGAGTCTCATGCGGCTGCCTGTACTGTAATGAAGAGCTGTCAGGTTAATGTAAAAACTTGGGAGGAATATCTAAAATGAAATTAGCGCAAGAAATGCGATTGATTACAGATACAGCTATTGCTAAAAGAGTTGAGGAAGAAAATAAAAAAATTATAGATACAATGAGATCGTTAGCAGAAAATGGTTTTCATTATGTTATTTATCCTACTACTAAATTATCTAATAGCTTTATAACTTATTTAGAAAAAGAAGGATTTAAGTTATATGGACGTTTAAATTCTGATGAAGCTTGGAGTCGTACTTATTCAACAGAAGATATTCTTTTTCCACTTTATAATGAATTTATGATTATGTGGTGATTATATGGAAGTGCGCGAGCACTTCCGTATTTTTTTTGTTATTGACTTTTTTCTAAAATTTTGATATAATAAAAGAAAAAAGGAGATTAAAATGAAGTATTACGAATGTGATATGTGCGGCGAAATTCGTAAATCTACACTAAACTTCAATCCTTTCAAAGATGGCGGTTGGGCTTGCGTAGAATTTGACGTAAATGACAAAGAAATTGATTGGGATTATAATGAAGAAACTAAGGAATTTCAAACTTATGCAGTAATTGCTACGGTTCATCACTATTGTCCTTTATGTTATGAAAAATATTATAAATGGTATTATCCTTTTATGCCGAGGGAAAACTAATGGATACACGAAATTTAGAAGCTAATTTAGCAGAGCATTATAAATATCATAAACTAACACCACAACTTTCAGAAGAAATGCGGCAACTCTATGAATTAAATGTACCATCTTTTCTTTCTACTATTCAGCCGCTCTATACTTCCGCGGGCACTCTTATCTGTTCATCTTTCAGCCGCATTGTTATTGGAGACTATGGGGCATTTGTTGAATTTTCTTCTGAACAAGCAAATAGAGACGCATTTTGTATTGCTCCAGGTCAAGAATATAGATTAGAAAAACGATATAAAAATTGTAAGTATGTCTGGCTTACAATTCCAGATTCAAGTAACATAAAAATTTATTATCAAAAACATACAGTAACATATGCGGACTATATCCCTGGTATGTATTATGTAAGTGTTCATGAGGTGTTTAAATGATAGAAGTTTATACTACTATGCGGTTTTATTATTGGAATATGACAAAAGAATGTGTACGTTCATGGATTATACAACTTCGCGAAAAATTACCATTTACTTCTGGCGGCATTACTTTTTTTGAATTCGTAAAAGTAGCAGAATCTGTAGAATGTACTGAAATAACTATTAAAGGAAGAGCTCCGGCAGAATTTGCAAAACAATTTATATTAGCAAAGGAAATTCAAAAATAAAAATAAGGTAAAAATTAAATGATAAAATGTAAAGAATGTAAGTATTGGCAGATGGAAGAGGAATTTCCTGGAATATCAGAGTTTATGGAATGTACTCGCGTTGATGAAAATGATCCTGACTGGCATTTGAAGTGGCATTTTCGTGGGCCGAATGATTCTTGTAAATATGGAGAAAAGGCGGTGAAGTGGAATGGTTAACATAACGAAAGTAATGAATGGGCTGGAATGCTGTTCGCAAATGGCAGGAGAAATGTGTAGAAAATGCCCGTATGCCAATGAATGCGAAGAAGGCGATGGTCTATTTGCGGGGTCAGCGCATCTTGCGGCTGACGCCCTTTCACTGCTGAAAGCGCGGGAACCAAAGCTTGTTCACGATATAGCAGAAGCAACACTTGGTTATAAACCAAAGGTAAAAGTTGGTCATTGCCCGTCTTGTGGAGTACTTATGTCAGAAACGGACAGATTTTGCAGAAAATGTGGACAGGCGGTGAAGTGGGAATGATTATTGAACTGACAAATCACTTTTCTGAAATGTCTACTGAATATGAAGTTAAACGAATAGATGAGAATCGTTATGGAGGTTATCTATATTTTCGTTTCTACTTTGGAAATGGAAAATGGTCAAAGGAATATAAAGAACCTGGATTTACTTATAGAATTATAGAACGGTGAAATAGAAATGACTGAAACAACAACAAAATATCACGAAGTTGAGCGAGTTGAAAATCTCATGTATAAAGGCTGCGAACCGCATTGGCATTGTATTTATTGCGACAACTATTGGCCCTTTCATTGTTACGGTAAGAAAGACCTCGAACAAATGGAGTGCCCAGCAAGAAACGACAGATTTGTGATGTTTGATAATGATGACGAGGAGATGTGGTGAGATGTATAAATGTGATAACTGCGGCAGAACTACCGAAGAAAAATGGGATTTTGATTTATTTAATGAAGGTCGTTGGACTAGAGTACCTGTAGATGAAAATGGTAATCTCGCAAAATATATTGAACCCGCGGATAAAAATAGTGCATTCATGGAATGTAATGCGGTTACTATTAAACATTATTGTCCTATTTGTTCTATGAAATTAGAAAATAAAGATGAAATTTTATCAACACAGTGGTCATAATATTATAGAATAGGAGTAAAATAAAATGAAACTATATAAATGTGATAGTTGTGGCTGCATTGTAGAAGAAAAATATGGAGAAGATTTATTTAATGAGGGCGGCTGGACTATGGATTTTTTTGACAAAGACGGTAATCCCGCAGAATATGTAGATGATGTAGTAAGAGTAGAACATCATTGTCCTTTCTGTTCTTATCCATTATATTAAAGGAGATATTTTTATGGACATTAAAGAACTTATAGAAAAAGCAACTCCCAAACTTCCCGATCATATTCATGAAGAATATCCAGAACATGATTGGGTAAGAGATGAAGATGGAAGTATAGATGAATTTGCTATGGAATATGATTATCATAATGGGCCTAGATGTAAAAGATGCGGATATGATTTTTGTCTTTGGTGTGAACCTCATGGATATGAAAATAAACCTTGTATAGTTGATGAATTTTATTGCCCTACCTGTCATCGTTGGTTGAGCCGCCAGCGTAAAAATTGCTATTGCGTTGATTGCGGACAATTAATTAATTGGGAAGAAAGTAAATAATGAAAAACTTTGACGCTTATGCGGCAAAACAAATTACTACCGCCGCAATACCTAAGTAGGCCGCAAAAAGAAATCGTAAAGCAATAAAGGAATATAAATATATTTGTAAACTTATTCGTTTCGCGGCAAAACATGGAACTTCTCATATTTATGTAAATTTTTATCCTCTTGAACCAGAAGTCAAAGAATGGTTAGAACAAAGTAGTTTTCAGATAGAATATCTTGAACCCTTCTCAAGTAGAGTTTCTTGGGATTAAACTTATTTGACTTATATAAAATTTTATAGTATAATATATATATGAAAGGGAGGATGATAATTATATGTTAAAACCATTGAACATTATTGTATTTGATAGCGTTGAGGTAGAAAATGCTGCCGCGGAATACTTTGGAAATGAACATAAGGCCAGAGCGCTTCTTTTTGCTTTAGACTCACAGCGTAATAGTGATGAATCTATTGTAAGTATGTATCTTCCAACTGCTGAAGAGCGTGAATTTTACGATGAAAGCACTTGTAATCTTGCTGATGTTATTGTAAAAAATAGTGATCTTGATTATGGCGATACCGCATATATTATGTTCTAAGGAGACATAAAATGGAAAAGAAAAAATGGTATGTAATTAACCAGAGTGCAGAAGAGGATGAATATTCTATCATTGAACTTACTACTAAACAAGCCGCTACCTTTCGATATATTATAGAAAATAAAAAGTATGTTTGCGGCGGAAGGTATTGCGGACATATTTATATGTATGAAGAAAATTTTGATACATATGATGAAGCATTTGATTTCGCTATGTCTCAATATTAATTAAAGTAAAGGAGAATAAAAATGAATTGGTGTATTGAATCGCTTTTAGATACTGACTTGTACAAGTTTACGATGGATCAGGCTTTCTTTCTTCGCAATACTGATTTGCGCGGGAAGTATTATTTTGCTTGCCGCAATAAGGATGTTTATTTCACAGAAGAAATGTATCATGAAATTCTGCGGCAGGTAGACCATCTTTGCTCACTGCGTTTTACAGAAGATGAACTAAGTTATCTACGTTCTATTCGTTTCTTACGCTATGATTATGTTGAATTTTTGCGGCTATGGCATCCTATTCGTGATTATGTAGATATTAAGTGGAATGATGGCAAGCTTGATATTGTAGTAGATGGCCCGCTATTTTCCGCTATGTTCTTTGAAATCTATCTACTAGAAATTATTAGTGAAGTCTACTTCCGTATGAACTATATTTATGATGTTCTAATTGATGGAGCTCGTGCACGTCTTACTGAAAATATTAAGAAATTTAATGACGGTACTTATACCTTTAAGTTTAGTGAATTTGGCGGGCGACGTCGTCTATCTCGTGAGTGGCAGGATGAAGTTGTGCGGCGCTTTGCTACTGAAACCACCGCAATGGTCGGTACTTCCAATGTATATCTCGCAAAGAAATACAATTTGATGCCAACAGGTACTTCTGCCCATGAATTTACAATGGCTATGCTCGGTTATGAAAAGTACCCCCTAGCATACGCTAACTACTATGCTCTTAAAGAGTGGTATGACGTTTATCGTGGCGATAATGGTATTGCTTTGTCTGATACTCTTGGAACTGACGTATTCTTACTTGACTTTGATAGAAGTTTTGCCGCAACTTTTAACGGTGTACGTAATGACAGCGGCGATCCCTACGAATGGGCTGATAAAGTAATTGCGCATTATAAGAAATATAATATTGACCCTCATACTAAAACTCTTCTATTCAGTAATAGTCTATGTCTTGATAAGGCACAAGAATTATATGAAGCGTATAAAGATAAAGTAAATGTTGCTTTTGGTATTGGTGGTGGCGTTACAAGTAATAGTAATGTACATGGACTTAATATTGTTATTAAATTACAATATGTAAATGATCGTCCTGTTGCTAAGCTTTCTGATGATAGTGGGAAAACCATGTCACAGGATGCTGAATATGCAAAATATTTACAGCAAGCAGTAAATTATCGACTTGCAGCCGCGAAAGAAGGAAAATAATATGAATGTAGAAGTGCGTAAATATCGTAAAAAGCCTGTAATTATTGAAGCCTATCAAACCGATACTGAATTAGATATTCATACTCTTGAAGGTGTTATGCACGCAAACATAGGCGATTATATTATTACTGGCGTACATGGTGAAATTTACCCTTGTAAGCCTGATATTTTTGAAGAAACTTATGAGGAAGTAAAATGAAGAAGTATATTTTAATTATTATATTAATTGTTACATGTCTTATTCTTTCTGGATGTGTTTCAACTACCAAAGAAAGTTATTTGGGATACCCACAAGAACATAAAATAATATGCGGTAATTACGCTGTTATTAAAGAAATTGAATCAAATGGTATAGTAGCACTAGTATATGATATTAATACAAGAATTATGTATCAAATTATTACTCAGGGAAGTCGTTGCGGCATTTGTGAATATTATATTAGAGTAAATAATAAACCTGAAATTGCCATCTATGGTTATAATTATAAAGGAGAATAAATAATGGAATATTATATTAATCCTTCTTGGATTTATTGGATTAGTGTTGCTGATTCCTTAAAAACATTTTTTATTGTATTAATGATTGGTAGCGGAACATGTGCTATTGTAGCTCTTTCTTTAATAACAGAAGATATAATTGAAGAAAATACTTTTAAAAAATTAGAAATAATTAATTTTATTATTTTCATAGTTTCTCTTCTTGCTATAACTTTTATTCCTTCAAAAGAAGTATTAGTTGAAATGGAAGTCGCTAAACTTGCAACAAAACAAAATGTAGATTTAACAGTTGAATCATTAAAAGATATAGTTAATTATATCGTTAATGCAATTGCTAGATTAAAATAATTTGACTTTCTTTTAAAAATATAATATAATTATAAAAGAAAGAGAGGGATATAAATGAAAATTGGATTACTTGGCGGCACCTTCAATCCTATTCACAATGGACATTTAGCATTGGCGGATGAAGCCCGCCTTAAATTTGGTTTAGATGAAGTATGGTTTATTCCCGCGGGAGATCCTTATCAGAAAAATGAAAAAGATTTGCTTCCTGCTAATGTACGTTATAATTTAGTAGTTGATGCTACTAATTGTATTGAATGGGCAGAAGTTAGTAGTATTGAAGTATTAAATAAAGGGCCTTCTTATACTTATGAAACCCTTGCTAAAATTAAATCTCAATATCCTGACAATGAATTTTATCTAATTGTTGGCGCGGATGCTTTCATAAATATTCAAACTTGGTATAAGTGGGAAGAGCTTCTACGAAGTTGTAATATTATTGTTGCTACACGTCTAGGCGCGCCAAGTTGTAAATGGTTCATTTATGATTTAAAAAAGAAGTATGGTTTAGACCATATTTATAGAATGGAATTTAGTAATGAACTATCTTCCACACGGATTCGTTATAAAGCCACAAATGGTTCATCCTATCGTTTTGATGTGCCCTATTGTGTATATAAATATATGGAGAAAAATCATCCTTATGAAAAAATTAGCGATACTTCCGATAACGTGTCCACATTGTAATAAAACAATATGGTTTGAACATTATTATTCTATATATTTACTTTGGGAGACAGATAAGTCAGAGCCTTGGCGGCATAGTACGCTTAAACGATGGGATGTTTGTAAAGATTGTTGTAAAAAATATTTACATGGAGAAGAATGAAATGGATAGTTATGATTTTCATATGAAAAATTTTGATGCCAAAGCCGCAAAAAACGCCGTTGTAGAATGGATTCGTAACAAGATGAATAGCTTTGGTACGACCTCCAAAGCAGTAATTGGAATTAGCGGCGGAAAAGATTCTAGTGTAGTCGCCGCTTTGTGTGTTGAAGCTATTGGTAAAGATAGAGTGCATGGAGTTATGATGCCTAACGGAGATCAAAGTGATCTTAATGACGCAAAAGCATTAATTCATCATTTAGGTATTCATGAATATTTAATTAATATTAGAGGTACTTGTAATAGTTTTGAAACTAAGACCGCACTTGCGCTAGCAAAGCCAAGTGATCAAGCTCTAATTAACATGCCCGCACGAGTACGTATGGTTTATCTATACATGATTGCGCAAACTCTTGGTAATGCTTTTGTAATTAATACTTGTAATTTAAGTGAAGATTGGGTTGGCTACTCAACTTGGCATGGCGACTCCGCCGGAGACTTTTCGCCGCTCGCTAAGTTTACTTCTGATGAAGTAGTAGCTATTGGTGATGCTTGCGGCTTACCTTATATTTTAACTCATAAAACTCCAAGTGATGGACTTTGCGGAAAAACTGACGAAGATAATCTAGGATTTACTTATCATACCCTTAATAAATATATTGTTTGTAATGAAATTGAAGATCAACAAGTCAAAGAAAAAATTGACAAACTTCATGAAAAGAATAAATTTAAATTAGAGCCACTTGATTTCTTCCCTGTTGGTAAATGGCAATTTAAGAAATCTAATTCTTGACACACTTAAAATTTTATGATATACTATATATAGAAAAAAGAAAGGACGTGAATTAAATGGCTGAATTTAAGAAAGTTATGGAAGAATATCGGCGTATGTGTGACTCCTTTAGTGAACAATGTGATGAATGTCCTTTGCTAGAATATTGTAGTCCAGAAGCAGAAGATTTTGAAGATATTGTAATGACTTGGAGTAAAGAAAATCCGCCTGAAGTTTATCCAACTTTAGATGACATTTTTGCTGATATTCTTAATTTTTATGATACTAAATTAACTACTAGAGATATTCAATTATTCTATGATATATATGGTAATAAGCAAATTCCTAAAGAGCTTGCGGAAAAATATGGCATTCTTCCCATCAACATGTGCGGACTTAATAAGTATGTTGATGAAGAATCTGAATGGCGCTAAGGAAGGAGAATAAAGATGCCAGTATCTACTGTCGACGACATCATTAGGCTAATTAAGCGGCGGGATAATTTATCTCTAAATGAAGCCCGTATCATGGTCGATGAATGTGTAGAAGAATTTCAAGCGGCATTAGAAGATCCAAATGTAAGTTTAGATGAACTTGATGAAATTGTAAGTTCTCAACTGGGACTTGAACCTGATTATACTCCAATTATTTTAGAGGAACTTTAATGGATGAATAGCATGTATATATTGTAGACTTATATAATCCATACAGAGACAAAGACATTAAAGAAATATTTTATATAAATGAAAGATATTGGACGATTAAAGAGGTAAACCTTGAATGGGGCTTACCTGTTTTGCCTATTCAATTAACAGATGACGCGCCAGAACCATAGGATTTTTATTTATATAATACTTATGATGAAGCTCGTGCGTTTTTAGTAAAAATGAAAAAAATTAATAGGTGATATTATGGGATTAAATGTATTAAAAGATTATCCTTATTCAAAAAAATATTATTTATTGCATCCCTGGAAATTTTTTAAACATACTTATTGTAATATTAAAGATTTTATTTAGCGTGGTACAAAAGGTTTCGCGCCATCAGACACTTGGAATTTAGATTCATGGTTATTACAAGTACTTCCTGCCGCACTTAAATATTTAGCAGAACATTCTCATGGATGGCCCTCAAATGAGAAGTTCCCTGAATTTGAAGATTGGCAAGAATATTTATTTAAAATTGCCAAAGACCTTGAAGATTGCCAAGACTGCGAAGGTAATAATAAAAATGAATATTACGAAGATTATATGAAACAATTAGATGATTGGGATCATGAATGGAAAAGAGATGAACACGGAAACCTTATTTATACGCCAAAGCGAACTGAAATAGATGAAAAATATTTCAATCGCTTAAATGAACTATCTAAAGAATAGCAAACTTTATTAGAAGATGCGTTCGCACGACTTGCTCAAGAACTTTATGCAATGTGGGATTAAGGAGGAATAACTATGCGATTCTATACGAAAAAGCAACTTGAAAATTATCTTGAAGATGAACGTCTTAAGCTTAACATTGCTAGAAATGAATATGAATTACAATGCGGTAAAATGCGAATACAAGAACTTTATTTAGAATATTTTGAAAAATTACTTGGCGTGAAGTTTGATGGTAGTGTTTCTGTTGAAGAAATTGATAAGCGTTTTCGCGAAAAAACCGCATGGAATGAAGCCTTTAATAAAGATTTTCATAAGTGGTACGGCAGCGGATTTATAGATGGCGGTGTAGCAGCACTTAAAATTTGTCAGGCACATGGATTAATTAGTGAAGAAAAACTTAAATTAATAATTGAAGCATTTAAAAATGGTGCAGAGGAAAGTATAAAGAAGAATTTGGAGCATAAATAATGATTGCTAATTTATTAAAAAGAACTGATGGAACTTATTATTGTAGTAACTGTATGATGCGGCAAAGATATTTGCGGCCAACTTGCTATTTTTGTGAATATGAATTTTCAAATTATATGTCTGAATTGACTAAAAATTATGAAGATAAACGTCTATATAATGAAGAAGAGATTGAAGAATCTCAATGGAGAGAATAATGGAAGAAATTGAAGCTATTAAATTATTATGTAAACGCTATAAAGAAATTGAAAATATGAGCGATGAAGAAATATTCAAAGAAGCAGTAAAAATAATAAAAAATTCCCCACAAGAATTTATAACAGTTGAACCGCCAACTGTTACTTTTGTTCCAGAAATTGTATATTGCCGCGATTGTATTCATCGTCCACATAAAGAATACTCAAAAGTAATGGCGCCAAAAACCAAAGAAGGCTATATAGATTATACTTGCCCTTATGTTTGTATTGATTCTTATTATACTCAAATGCCAGAAGATGACTTTTATTGTAAGGCGGGAGAAGCACATGGGTGAATTTTTAACTAATGAACAAATTAAAGAGCTTGCGAAATTAGACGGAATAACACGATTAGAAAATTTATTAAAAGAAGCTTCTAAACAATTTCTATCTCAGAACAATGATGTAAAAGTATGTTTTCCTACACCAGAAGAAATGGGATATAAAAAAGTAGTAAATTGTAAAGATTGTATTCATCGACCTCATAAACATTGGGAAGGCGACGAATATGAGATAGTAGCTCCTAAAAATCAAGAAGGAAAAAATGACTATACTTGCTATTGTTCATGGTTACATATAATTCCTGGCGATAGTTTTTATTGCGGATTTGGAGAAAAAAATAATGTTTGAAAATATTAAATTTCCGGTCGAACCATGCGGTTGGCCGCCAGATCATTCATTTAAAACAAAAGTAATACAATGTAAATATTGCGTTAAACGCGGCGACCCTGTAATGTGTCCAATGTGTTATGATGAACTAAATGATGGTGATTGGATTATTCATGATCGTACAACCGATTATGGCTTTTGCCATTTAGGAGAACAAGAAGATGTCTTTAAAAGAAAAGATTAAGCGAAAATTAATTCATCTATGCGGTGGCTATACAAAAGATGAATTATTACCTAATAGAAAAATAGAAATTGTAAAAACTGAATATCCTATTGAAAAATATAAATTTTCACAAATGTATATTTTAGGCACTCCAAAAGAGTATATTGACGAGGAAGCCGCAAAACAATTTACAAAAATGATTTTAGACGAAAAATTATACGAAAGTGAAACCATCAATAATCCAGATAATCCAATTATGTTAAAAACTACATATTCGATTTATATAGGACGTCCTTCAAAAGATTGACATATTTTTAAAATTATAGTATAATAAGTGTATGAAAGGGGAGATAAGATGATTCATTTTGATGAAGCAGATGAAAATTATTTACACTATAACGTCGGTATGTATGGTGGAAAGTTTATGCCTTGGCATATGGGTCACAGATTTTGCGCCCGAACAGCTTCATTTCTTTGTGATAAACTTTATTTAATTCTATTTTATGGCGGGGCACAAGAAGAAGAAATCATACACAATAATACAACCCTTCCAAAAGAATTTCTTACATTAGATTATCGTCGTAATATGATGCAAACTGAAGCAGCGCTTATAACTCGTTCAACTAAATGTCATGTCATTCCATTGGTAATTGACGTGACTAATTGTAAAACGCCAGAAGGCAAAGAAGATTGGGATGCTGAAACGCCATTAGTTTTAACTAATTGCGGAAAACTTGATGCAGTGTTCAGTAGCGAACCTTCATACGATGATTATTTTAAGCGTGCGTATCCAGAAGCAACGCATATTCTTATTGACCCGCCACGTCATTTTGTCCCGATTAGTGGTACAACTTGTCGTAATATGACAGAAAAAGAAGCGAAAGGATGGATGTAATTATGAAGTGGGAAAATCTAAAAAAGTCGATTAAAGCAATGAAATGGTATGAATGGCTTATGGCCGCCATTATGGTTTTTATTGCCGCAAGAGCCATGTATATTGGTTTTACTAATCCTGGTGAAAGTGCGAATCCCGCATGGCTAACGGTCATTAACTTTATTAGTGCAATTGCCGGAGTATTTTGTGTATTTTTATGCGCGAAAGCTTCGATTTCTAACTTTGTATTTGCTTGTGTAAATACATTTGTATATATTATTTATCTATGGTATTGGAAAATTTATGGTACAATGTTCCTCGAAATTTTCTTTTATGCGCCAGCGAATATTATCTCTTGGTGGTACTGGGCACGGCATCGTGATGAAATGCAGAATGAACTTACTAAGAGTCGCCGTCTAAATTGGTGGCAAAATACATTAGTTGCCGCAGTAATCGGTATCGGTACAGTTGTATATCATGCTATTCTTGTACAAATGGGTGGCAATGTCGCTTGGCTTGACGCCGCAACTCTTGCTATTGGTATTGTAGCTGTAATTCTTGAACTATTCCGTTTCCGTGAACAGTATATTTGGTGGCTAATTACTGACGTCATTGCAGTCGCTATGTACATTCAGCACTTTGACGCTGTATATCTTACAAAAAAGAGCATTTATCTTATTGTAGCTATTTTTGGCGTAATTAATTGGTATAAACTAAATAAGCGAAATAAAACTAATGAGTAAGGAGAAATAATATGGAAATATTATTTAAAGGTTTTATTGGCTCTGGCTCTGATCTGGCGCTTGGATGGTTTATGATAGCTTTGGGAGCAGCTTTATGCCTTGGAGCTATATTTAGTTTTATACAAGGCTATGAAGGTAGTATAGGAATAATATTGATAGGAGTATTAATTATTATATTCGGCTTTGTTCTAAAAGCCGATAATAGAATTCCTATAATTAAAGCAACGATAAATGAAAGCGTCTCATGGCAAGAAATTAATGATAAATATAAGTTGCGCGAACAAACTGGAAAGATATATACTTTTGAAGTAAAAGATACAACTATTGAAGAATGGGAAAGTTTAATTAAAGAGGAGAATAAATAATGATTTTAGTTATTGTATTTATCATTTTAGCAATTGGTGTTATCGGTTTAGTTATTTATAATAATGACTGGTTTGAGCATGAATGGATTAATGATGTAATTTTACCTATCAGCGCCGGAGCAACTATAATTGCGGTGGTAGGACTTCTTTTCTCGTGTATTGCATTTGGCGTTAATTATTTAGGTGTAGACGGTTATATTGAAAAATGTAATAAATGTTACGAATCTCTTGTATTTCAAGTAGAAAATAATCTTTATGAAAATGATATTACAAAAGAAGCTACTCGTGAATTAGTAAAAGATGTTGAAGAATGGAACTGTGATTTAGCCGGTAAAAAAGTAAATCAATACGATCTTTGGATTGGCATTTTTATCCCAGATATTTACGATCAGTTTGAATTTATTTCTCTTGATAATTTTTTAGTAGAGGAGTCAGAAAAATGAGATATAAAGAATATGAAAGACCTCCGTGGTAGTTTATTATTCTATTATTTTTAATTATGTTTGTAATATGGTTTATTACTAGTTGTAATTCTAGTAATACTTATAACAACGGTATTTGCCGTGAGTGCGGTGGACACTATGTTTTTCAAAATGCAGTAGGACATAGAAGTAACACTAATTATATTTATGTATGTGATACGTGTGGCAAGTTAATTGAAATAAATCAATATTATAATTCAAATTGAGGTATGTTAATGAAGAGTGCGAGAGAAATACGAAACAGTATGCCTATATATATTAGAGAACAAGAGAGAAAAGAAAAAATTCTTTCTCAATTAGCAGAACAGATAGAAGAAGCAGCGAAGAAAGATGAATTTTCTATAACAGTTTGGTTATCTATTGAAACTTTGTATAAAATTAATGATGATCTTTTTGAACTTGGCTATAGAATTGAAGATATTACTGGCTGTCGAACTATTGATGAATGGGAAGTTCGTGCACGAAAATTTCTCACTCCTGAATTTCGTCCTCGGCTTGATATTGATGAGCATTGTTATTTATTTCCATATCGTATTAGATGGTGATTAATTTGAATAAAGAAAAGATAGAATCTGTATTAAATAACTTAGAAATTTGTATCAAAGGCATGTGTAGTTTATGTGAATATAAGCAAAGTTGTATGGATGGCCTTATTGATGATTGTTATGACATTTTAAAGGAAGTCTATGAATATGAAAACACTTAGAGAGCGAACTGAAGATATTTTACAAGATTTAGAAGATTGTCATAAAAATAATTGTGACACTTGTAAATATTATGATGGTGATTGCGCGCTTAAATTAGTTGAGAAAGCAACGGCAATTATAAAGGAATTATATAACAATTTTTATATATATAAAGATGATGGACATGATGCCTGTCCAAAGTGCGGCTCTACTAATTATTATAAAATGTATGAAACACAAACTCTTTTATATTATGTAGGACCACCAGAACAAAATCCAAATAAAAGATGTATTACTGTAACTTGTGGTAATTGTGGAAATATTTATAGCTTTCAAGAAGGTTATAGTAATACATTGGAGGACTTAAATGGACGAGAAAAACATTTTTTAGACGGAAGTATTAAGCAAACTGACTTCCTAGATAGAGAAAGAGTGCGGCTTTAAAAATGCCGCCTTTGTGGTTAGTTTTATTTTATTATTTATTGACCCTAAGACTTGGACTGTTGACAAGTCTTATTTAGCTAAATTTTATCAGGCTATTGATATTGTAGAAAAAAATGAAGAATTAAAAGAGTTATTTAGTAAAAAAGAAAATTTATCTTGACTTTTTATAAAAATTATGTTATAATTTTTACAGGAAGGAGAGAAAGAAATGCTAAAATGGAAAGATGTTAGCGGCCAACAGTTAGATTATGGAGACATAGTTGAAGATTTTGAACGTAGATACATTGGAATAATTGTTCATAGTTATTTCAATAATCAACCCGTTTTACATCTTATCAGTCAATTTAGTTATAAAACTATGACTTATGTTTCAGTCCCAAATCATGGGACTAATGAATCTATGGAACGAAGCTTTATTCCACGACATAATAAACTTTATTGGATTTTACATGATTATCGTCTTTCTAATATTGAATTATTGAAAAAGGGGACAAATAATGAATATTAAAAAAATTCAGGTTATAGATATAATTCGTGACATTAATGAAAAGGGCGGGTTTAAAAATTTTAGTGCTTATAGCGAATGTTATAATCGTATTCTAAGATTAGAAGGCCAAAAAGAAAGAACCGCACATTGGATTAAGTTAGCCAATGGTATTACTTTATGCTCTGAATGCCAAACTAAAATTTCAGAATATCAATTAGAAATTGGTATTAATAATTATTGTCCATGTTGTGGTGCAAGAATGCTAAGGAGAAAATAAATTAATGACTACTGATTTTAAGTTTATAGTTCTCGTCATGATGTTTTTCTGCCACATAGTGGATGACTATTATTTATAGGGTATCCTCGCTTCAATGAAACAAAAGATATGGTGGGAAAAGAATGCACCAGATTAGCTATATAAAAATGACTATAAAATGGCATTGTATGAACATGCTTTTAGTTGGGCGTTTATGATTTCATTACCATTACTAGTAATAGCAATATGGAAAAATGACTCATCATTATATTATCCTATCTTTATGTCTTATGTTTATAATACTTTATGTCATGCTTATGTAGATAATTTAAAAGCAAATCTGCATAGGATTAATCTAATTCAAGATCAATTAATTCATTTTGGACAAATTTTTTTAACTTGGCTATTTATTTTAATAATTTGACTTTTATTTAAAATTATATTATAATATATATGTAAAAAAGAAAAAGGAGAAAAAAGAAATGAAAATTAATATTCGGCCCAAGGATTGTAAATTTATTGTTGATCAGGAAAAGCGTAAGGTAATTTGTATTATTGACAATACAGAGAATAAGCTTTTTGACTTTATTGATTATGGTTTTGGCCTATGGAGTAATTGTCCACTAGATCTTGAACGTACATTAATAGAAAAACTAACAATGCCACGGCGATTCACTGGTATTGCCACTTGTGCTGAAGGAGACACCTGGGATGAAGAAGTCGGTCGCGCAATTGCTTATGGTAAAGCAAAGCATAAGTTTAATGTAAGTCTTTTCAAGCGTGGTAATTATCTAGTAAATTATATGGATGAATACATTGGAAAGCTTGCCCGCCAGTTTGATGAATATGGTGAACGAGTATCTAAGAATGAAGATAAGCGCGAAGAATGGATCAGCGATCGAGTAGAAAAGTAAAAAAATAAAGAGGAGCTCATAAGAGCTCCTCTTTTATTTTACTTAATGCGGCCTAAATTTCGTCTAATTTATTATGTAATAATTTCAAATCTGCCGCAATATCAGATAAGTTCTCGCCGTAACAAAACATTAAAGTGGTTTGTGGATAGTAGAAATTAAGAATAGCACGATAAGAAAAATTATGTTTTGCGGCATAAATGCTGCCTTGCTAACTCATTCCTACGCTATGTCCGTTTTTCTTATAACCAGAAGCTAATGTCCATGGATCTTCTTTTGCAACAAGATATGGAACTGCGCTTCCCCACTTTTCTTCCGCTGATACTATCATTCCTCCATTGCTAGAAGAATAGACAGCATCAATAGGCTTTTTGTTATAGTAAAGAACTTCACCAGCGGTGTCGTTGGCGGCTTTAATACAGTTAGGATATACTTTAATATCATAACGATTCGCGCGATATGCCTATGCAACAAGAGATGAATCGGAAATTGGTTTTCCCCGTAAGACACCGCGTTTTACAGCATAGGTTCGCGCCGCGACAGCTTGTGCCTTACATGCTTCTAATGGAGAATTACCAATCTCAGAAGCGACAACTGCCGCAACATATTGTTCAAAATCTACTTTAACAATATCATTAATTTTAGCATTAAAGTAATCCGCATTTTCTTGCCGAGTGATTTGTACTTGAATTTCCATAATATCACCTCCCTTATTTTTAGGTATTATGGCTTCTAAGTAAAATCACTTTTTTATACAAAAAAAAGAAGCCATAAAGGCTTCTAAATAAATTTTTCATAACAGTAACCGCTATCAGTCGTATAATGAATATGTTGGATACCAAGAGATTTAAGTGCGGCACGGCAAGAAGGACAGGGGCGGCACATTGCCAGCTTACCGTCTTTAAATTCTCTATAAATATACAAATGAACTTTAGAAAAATCAATATCTAAATATTTAATTTTAGAGCAACACATTTGTTCTGCATGAGTTTTGGAAGGAAGATAATTATTCCCACAATCTTTATAGCGCCAAATGTTAAATTTTGCTTGGTCAGTATGCGTTCTATCAGTGTTCCAGCCTTTTGCCAATACAGTTCCTTTATAGACTGCAATACAACCAATATGGGCTTTTCCGCCGCCAGTATAATCAGATTTAAAACTACATTCTCGCGCTAATTTAAACAAGTGAGAATCGTTCATTTTATCCCTTCCTTTCTATATATATTATATCAGAAAATAAAAAATAAGTCAAGAAGAAAAAGAATGAATTTATACATTGAATTGCCACTCCTGAAATAGAGGAGACTCTTCTTCAAATGAAATTATTTGAAGAGAAAAAGGTATTACGGCGACGGGCCGAGTTAAAGGAGGGAATATAATGACTGCTCAAATATGGTATGAAGGTGATCCAATTACTTCTTAGCATCTGAACGATATGATTAAAGATACTGAAAACGTAGCTACTAGTGTAGAGACTATTAACGATAAGACAATTCCTGATATTCGTGATGCTATTAGTGACGCAGTAACAAAGGCTAATAAAGTAGAAAATTTTGAAAGTGATATATCAACTTTAAAAAGCTGGAAGAATAGTAAAGAAAATATTTATGATACAGCAGTAACTAATGCTCAGAATGCCATAGACGCTGTTGAGGCAGCAAAATCACCTAATAAAAGCTTATTAGGAAAATTAAATTCTATAGTTAATAATGCAAATACTACAGCAGAAACTATGGCAAACTAGGCTTTAGACGCGGCAAAAACTTATACTGATTAGGAGGCGGCTAAAAAAGCCGATAAAGCAAGTCTTGACGCAACTAATACCAATGTTAGTGACATTTCTACCGCTTTAGGAAATCTTACTAAATTAACAGGCAGAAAAACTGACTTAGTTGCTAGATTGACAGCTATGGATAGTGATATTGCTTCAGCCGAAACCGCTGCTTATAATAGAGCAAAAAATTATACGGATGATAAACTTAATACAATTGTAACTTATTCAGATTTTAATGACTTATTAAATCGTGTTTCAGGAATTGATGGCGGTAAACGTGATGATGTAGGCGGGAAAAAGCATAATGAAAGAATATTAGCACTTGAAGATCAAGTCATTAATGATCCACAGTCTGGCTCTAATATAAAATCTAACGTTGCTGCTTTATTAAATGAAGTTAATAATGCTCATCGAGCAGTTCAGTCTGGACAACCAGTAGACACGCTAGCTCTTAGATTCGAAGATATTGAAGATCGTTTAGATAGCTTAGATGGCGGTGAGGCTGGTTCTGAAAGTAATAGTCTTGTAGATATAGTTACTGCAATTCGTAGTGAACTAAATGCAGCGCACCGAGAAGTTGAAGCGGGACAACCCACGGATACAATTGCCGCTCGCTTCTCTTCTATTGAATAGAAAGTTAATACAATTGCAGCTGAACTAGGAATGTTTAATACTGAAGCAATTGAAGATACTTAGAGTAGAATTGATAATATTGCTTCTGATTTAAATGAAGTAAAATCTGATTTAAATACTGAATCTACTGGTATCAAAGATAGATTAAGTGCAGTTGAAGATATTGCTAGTAAGGCCGCGGTTGCTTCTACAGTAAATGCCTCATTAGATAATTTAAATGAATCATTAACTAGTTTAGATGAGCGTCTTGACGCAATTGATGGCGGAGAAAAGTTAGAGGGAAATGCTTTAAATAGTAGAGTAAGCACTCTTGAAACTACAGTAGGAAATTCAACTGCTGGACTAGTAAAAAAAGTAAATGATTTAGAAACAGCGCCAAAATCTGCTACGAAAGTTATTGATGCTGTAACATATGATACTGAAGGTAATCCAATTTTAGTTAGTGAAGAACCTTCAGAAGATGTAGATTATTTATTAAAAAATGGAGATAAATACTATTACTGGAAATATATAAATGAAACTTGGCAACTAATCAGCGGCGGTAGCGGCGGTGAAGCAGAACTACCAGATGAAATTATCAATGAAATTGGCGTATAGAATGTCCAAATTGAAAATTCTGCTGAACAAGATAAATGGCCTACCGAACAATCTTTTTCTGGTGGATTAGTTGCTTATGCAGTAGAAGATACTGAAAAAGTTAATAATTTATTAGGTGATTTTGTTGCAGTTCGTAATGCTCGTATTCAAAATATCTATGATAGTAATAATGAAGTAGAGTCACAAAAATTACAAGTTTTAGATACAAACGGTAAGTTAATGGAATATGATATCGTTGGTGGCGGCGGTAGTGGAACTGCAAACTTATATAATGCTCGTATTGATTCTACTACGCCCGCAAGTCGTTCTATTCCTTCAAATAGTACCGATCCAGTTACAATTAGTGCTAAAGTTTTAATTTAGCAAGGAAATGCTTTATTGCCCAATGCAACTGCAGAAGGAAATATTTAGTATCGTAGAAGAGGAACTACTGCTTGGAATACTGGAGATAGAATAGAAGTTAAAGCAAATATTGAAGACGAAAAGTACATTATTCCTAATAATACCATTTTTAATATAAATATTACTAAATATTTAGAAGAAGATATTACAATGGAATTTCGTATAAGATTAACTGTTTATCCTACAAGTGAAGAAACAAATGCTTTTTCAACTTATTCTTCTACTTTTAGAGTTACGCGAGTAAATATTTCTATTGTTGATGAATCATTTAATTATGGTTCTGTAAAAAATAGTAATTTCTTATTCCCCTATCGTTGCTTTGGACAGGGTATTACAAAAACCGTGCATTTTCTATTAGATGGAAAAGAAGCTACTAATCCAGTAACTACAAATTCTCATAATGAAACCTTATCTTAGCTTATTCCTATTGCTAATATTTTAAAAGATAAACCAGAAAATGAAAAAAATGGGATGCATACATTTTAGGTTTATTTTGTAACAGAAGCAGGACTTGAATCCAATAGATTAAATTATTATATTTTATATAATACGGATAATGAACGATTAGCCCCCATGATTGGCGCTTCTGCAAGAAATACTTCTATTATGGATGGAGATGAATTAGTAGTAAACTATTCAGTCAATACGATTGGGTCTGAAACAACTGATAAGGTTGAAATTGAATTATATACAATGAATGGACAAAATAAAAATCCTATTTAGACTGATGTATTAACTGACGTACAAAATAATAAACTTATTGACCCGCCATATAAAACATTTAATTATCCAAGTTTAAGAAAAGAGCACCAAAGTGATCCCGATCCAGATCCAATTACTGTATATGTAAAATTTACTGCTACACATAATAATTTAAGTGATTCTCAAACGATTGCGGTACAAATTAATTATTTAGATACTAGTTATAAGCTAACTGAAGAAATAGATAATTTAATTTTTAAATATAGTGCTTATGGACGTTCTAATAATAATGTAGGAAAAGAAAAATATACTTATACATACACTACACCCGGCGGTCAAAATCTTGAATTCATTGGCACTTTTAATAACTTTAATTGGGCCACTGATGGATATGTAGACGGTGAAAGTTTAATCATTGGTGGCGGAGCGACATTAAATATAAATGTTCCTATTTTTAGCACAACATTTAATAATGTTAGTATTGAAACAAGTCCAGAGATAGAAAACATTACCACTAATGGTCGTACAATTGAAATTGATTATGAAGTATTATCCACAACAGATTTAAAAGCAACAATTATTGATTGTATGAGCACAGGTACAAATCCAACTGGTTTTAGAGTAACTCCACAAAATTGTTATTTACTAAATAGCGGATCTAATATTGACATTGATGAAACAGGATTTATTAAAAATGAAGAAAGTGTTGCTGCGGCTTATTTAAATCCAGGTACACGCACTCATTTAACTTTTGTTATTGAACCTATTTCTACTGTTTTAGCCGCGGATGGGACTTATCATCAATCTACTAATATTTATGTTAACGGTGAATTTGCAAATTCTTGTCCATACAATATTACTGGTAATGATTTTAATAATAATGCTACAATTACAATTGGTAGTGATACCTGCTTAATTAAATTATATAGTATTAAACTATATAATCGTGGTCTAACTACTGAAAAAGTATTACACAATTATGCAGTAGCCCCAGTAGCAACTCGTGATAAAATTATTCGTCTTGAACATAACGATGTTCTTAATGATTAGGGTTTAGTAGATTATGAAAAGGCGCGTAAAAAATATACTTGTTTATTATTAACTGGTATGGGAACTGTTAATGGAGTTCAAGTACCGACTATGGCACCATATAAGGGATATCCTTCTGTTGTTGGACGCTAGAAAGATGGAGATACGGTTGGAAAAACCGAATCTGGTTTATTACTAACTAAGCCTGATGCTACAAATAATGAAGGTTATTCTATTGAATTTAATTTATAGGATAAACTTATTGATCCTAATAATTTGTATGGCTATGCTAGCTCTAATAATGTACAAGGTACTTCTTCATAGAAATTCCCTGTAAAAAATTTAAAAATATATTTAGCTAAAGGCGACGATAATGATGTAATGGTATTTGATGAAAATGAAAACATTTCTGTAAAGCAAGTATATAAATATAGTATTAATACTGCTGCGGCAGCCGCGTATAGAAGTATACACGGAGATGAAGCAGAATTACCTACTTATATTATTGATTGTGGAGCTAATATTTCTACACTTGTAAAAAATTTAGTAAGTGTACCTACTCAAAATGAAGTAATAGAAAAAATTAAAGAATATTTAGCAACGGAAGAAGTAGAAGTAGGAAATGCTTATGATTTATATAGCACAGGTGATGAATTAATTATTCATCCTATTAAAGCTTATAAGAAAAGCAAGAAAGTAAAATATGCATTAAAAGAAGCGGGTATTGGCGAAAGCACTTTGTGCTGGAAAGCAGATTATATGTCTACTGATCATGCTAATACTTTTAATGCAAACATTGCTAATACTTTATACAGTGCTGAAGATAGATTATCTGATCGTTGGACTGATCAAACTCAATTTACTGTTTATGGAATTAAATGTTTATTATTTCAGTAGAATGGAGACGATTAGCCTGAATTTGTTGGGGATGGCTGTCTAAATAATGATAAAGGTAATCATAAAACGTTCGGTTTGGAAGCTCCTAATGATAAAGATGACGACACAATGTGTCAAAAATGGGATTTTCGTAATAATACTGGTAGTTTATTATACTTTAAACATGATGGCTTATTTGAAATAATTGATAATAAACCAGCAATAGCGCGAGAATTAGAATGTATTTATCCAGATGAAGGAGATTTAGCTGATATTAATAAAGTTCCCAATTATAATCATTTTTAGATTTTATCTTCCTGGTTAGGAAATCGTGCTAATTACTGGTATGAACATGATGCCAATAAGCGTGCAGACAAGAAACAAATTTTTATTAATGAATTTAAAAATCATTTTAATTTTAATCATATTCTTATTTATTACCTTTTCATGGAATATACTGCGTTATGTGATAATCGTGTAAAGAATATTCATATGAGAACTGATAATGCAGGCGAAGAAAGAATTAAAATTAAAGATTCTGATTCATATTATTTTGAAGGAAATAATAATCCTAATTCAGGCCCTTGGACACTTTCAGAAAATCTTGAAACCCGTGTAATGCAAGAACCAATTATGGATGATAATGGTGATTATTAGTTTGATGAAAATGGTAACATGAAATTAGGTAATATAGAACATGTATTTGTTAAAGATAGTGTTATTAATAGCATAGATTGGGAGCAAGGAGACGGACATTCTAATTTTGCTATTTGGGCTCCAGTATTGTATGACCTTGATTCATGTTTTAGTGCAGATAACGTTGGTTATTTAAAAATTCGTTATGATGCTGATTGGGATTATAGTCTATACAATAAATTAAAATTTGCGGGCTTTGATTCTATTTTATGGTTACAAGTAGAAGACTGTTTCTAGCAAGACTTAAAGGCCATGGCTAAAAAATTATATAACTATACTACTGGCTTAAAGTATTCAGTATTTTATCGTTAGCAAATTACTGATAATTTAGCTTCTTTGTGTCCTGCCATCGTTAATCAAGATATGATATTAAAATATGATAAGCCTTGGACTAATGGATTCTTAGATTATACAAAAGATCCGCCAGCTCCAAGTACTGATAAATATAAATATTTACAACGTGGAACTCGTACTGGACAAAAGGCTATCTTTATGAAATAGCGTTCATTGTTCCTAGCTAGTAAATATGATGGTAATGAATTTCTTCAAGATAAAATTACTTTCCGCGCGGGAACATAGGTTAATCATGATAATTCTATTTTAACTTTAGTTGCTAACTAGAAATTATATCCTGGCGCATAGTTTGGCGATGTTAATGATACAACTAAAGTTACGCGTCGTGCAAATAAAGTATATGATTTTAATTTAAAAGATTGGAAAGATATTAATGAAGAAGAATGGGTTCCTGAATTTACTCCATGTCAAATATAGCACTCTGGTAATATGAATAATACTGATGGTATTGAAATTTACGGGGCTTCAGTATTAAATGATATTGGAGATATTTCTCGCTTCCATCCATGGCAAGTTAAAATTGGTAATGCGGTAAATTTAAAGAAATTAATTCTTGGGTCTGATGCCATTGGATATTCTAATACATCAACAGATGATATTGATGGTTTAAATTCTTGCGTATTATTAGAAGAAATTAATGTATGCAATTTAAAGAATTTAACTTCTTTACAATTAAGTAATAATGGTTTTATTAAAAAAGTATACGCAACTGGTAGTGGTTTAAATACAATTGCTTTGCCTCGTGGTGGAGTACTTGATACTATTGCTTATGGTGAAAATATAACTGACATTACAATTATTAATTAGAGTCGTTTAACTAATTTTAGTTATGAAAATTCTGAAAATAATAATTATGCTAATGTTATGCGTTTATGGATAGAAAATACTCCTAACATTCCAGTTGTTGACATTATTACTAAAACTATTCAAACTGTTAAAATTAATAATGTTGATAAAAAAATTAGTCATTTAACTAATGGAATTAGATTAATTGGAATTAATATTGAATTAGAAGATGATCCATATTTCCTTGAAATATTAGCAAGTGATTTAATGGAAAATAAATTCTTATCAAGCGATGGCGGACGAAAAGATTAGACTCCACAAATTACTGGTAGAATTGGAATTAATAAAATTAGAGCTTCTTTGTTAAATAAGATTAAAGAACGATATGGCAACGATTTAATAATTGATGTACACCAGTAGACGGTTACTGAAAATACAATTCAGTTTTTTAATGGCGAAGTACTTTATAAAACTTTCTATTTAACTTCAGAAGAAACAATTCCAGATCCTACCACTTATCCAGATCCAATAACTGGCTAGGTTCCACCATTGCCATAGAAAAAAGCAGATCGAGTAGCAACTTATACATTTGCTAATTGGAAAACTGCGACTGGTTAGATTTTAGAATCTGGAATGTTAGCTAATAATAATTATACTTTCTATGCTTAGTATAGTCAAACTCCGCAACTTTACACTCTTGTATGGAAAGATAATGGTACAACATTGACATCCATTCCAAATCTTACATATAATCAATCTTTGGTCGCTTATACTTCTCCTTCAAAAAAAGAGACTGGGAATCTTAAACTAAATACAGTTAAAAATAGTAATGGACACTATTATGCTTTTAAAGGATGGGATAAAGCATTAACCATTTTAAACGAAGAAAACTTTGAATTAGAAAATAATACCGCGGTTGTTAATGCTATCTGGGAAGAAAGTACTATTGATTTTAATAATGAAATTAATATTACGGACTTCTCACAATTAAATGCAGCAGATTTATATGGTTTAGGACAATTAAATGGAGACATTAGATAGAATTGTCTAGAAAATTATCGTGGGTCTGGCACTGTTAATTTTACATTAGGACATGACTTTAATTATTCTAATATTACATCAGAAGATTTATTATCTGGACAAACATTACCATATATATTAAATGGTAACGTAAATAGAGTTATTACCTATAATAATATTAATGAAATTTATCCATTAAAAGAAAATGAAAGTTTTACTTTAGCTCTAGACTTTACAATGTTATAGGATGTTCCATCTTCTGTAACTGAAACTATTTTAGCTTCATGCTATTATAATAATAACAATAAAACAATACATGGATTTAAAATCACTTATGATGTTACTAGTTCATAGATTCGTGTTTATTGGGGAGATAACACTAATTATGCTACTATAGAACAAGGTTCTTTAGCCAGTAATGATGGATACCGTAATATTGTTGTTTTATCTCATGAAGCTAATAGTAATGTATTAAACGTATATTATCGTAGACCAATTTCTACAAATGCACTACCTGGTGAAGTAATTGTTAGTTCTTTAACTCTTGAAAATTATACTTCAATTAATGTACCATTAATTTTAGGTGGTAACTATCTAGTTAATACTAATACGGGTGAAATTCAAAATATCATTGAAAATGATGATAGAAGTTATGTCAGAAGACCAGCAAAAGCGCAAATTCATTTTATGAAATATTGGCACGCGGCATTAAGAAGTGATGACTGTAATGCTTTAGCCAGTTGGCCACATGAGGATATTTCTTTTGTTTTAACTGGTTATGATAATGGTAATACTCGTACAGAAGATAATACTATTACTGTAGGACGCTCTTCAAAATTAAATTTTGCTTCTGTTTCTGTAATAGGAGATCGTGGATATTAGTGGAGCAGTAGCACTTCAGATATTGCAGTTAATAATATAGCAGGATGGCATAATTCTAATATTAAAAATTATTGTTAGACTGTAATTTACAATGCTTTACCTACCGTGTTACAATCAATATTATATACGAATCAAATTCCATGTATTACTTATGAATATGTTAACGGTAGTGGAGGTTATACGCAATGGCAACGAAATGATACTCCTTATATAGATAGTAGCGATATTTATTTACCTTCTGCTAGAGAATTAGAAAATATTACTGATACTATTCTTAGTAGAGAAGCTAATCTTCGTTGGCAGACAATACCTGGAGATAATATAATTGTTTATAAAGATTCAAGTGTAAGCAACAGAGCTGAAGAGGGCATTTTAACAGATGAGTTATTGAGCCAAATTTAGAAAGTTCGCTTCTATGAAAAATAGGTTAAATTTAATAATGTTATATTTACTACTACTAATGATCCATCAGGATACAATTATAATAATGCCAGTATTGTACCGAAAGAAGGAAATTATTGGTTAAGATCAGCAGATTAGACAATGTATGTTTATTCAAATAATAGTTGGAAACCTGCGATTATTTGGAGCACCAGAACAATTATTTTACGTAATTCTGGAGATCAATTAAGTCCATAGAATTTTGAACGTATTTCTTAGAGCGGTGTTTTAAGTATTCCAAGTGGTGGCTATAATAGTGTTCCAGATACAACAAGAGGACTTTGCATTGAATTTGCAATAGGAGGTGATAGTGTATGAAATACTATAAAATAATTTAGGACCAAAAAATAATTGGTGTAAATGACAGTTTTGGATTCAGATATATAAATTCTATTAATAATATGATTTTATCTACAGATATTACTAAAGCTAATTTTTTAGAATATAAAAATACATTATATCACGACTCCTGGATGAAAACGATTCCTAATGCTTTTAAACGTTTTCAAATGGCAATCATCAAAGAAATTAATGAAGAAGATTATTTAAATTTGTTATCTGCTTTATAGATTAATGAAGTAATTATTGAAGATAATAATAATCCTGAATTATTAATTCCTATTGTATAGCCTGAAGAAATAGATATAACTGGTATTGAATTAATTAAAAGTGCAAAAATAAAGGAATTAAGTCATATTTGTAATTAGACTATTGAAAATGGTATTGATATAACAATGCTTGACGGGAAAGTTCATCATTTCTCATTAACAACTCAAGACTAGCTTAATTTAATTAGCTTACAGGCAATGGTAGATTAGGGACTTGAACAAATTCCTTATCATGCTGATGGCGAGCTTTGTAAATTCTATACTCCAGTAGAAATAAAAATGATTATTTCTGAAGCAACTAAATGGAAAACCTATCATACCACATATTATAATGCACTTAAAAATTATGTGAATTCATTAGATGATCCTTATGTAATTGCGAATATAACATATGGAATAGAATTACCTGAGGAATATCAATCTGATGTATTGAAGGCATTAAATGCTTAAAAAATTTGGTAAGGCCGCAATACTATTTTTAGTATTCGGCCTTATCTATTTTATAATAGAAACATTATGGAAAGGTCATCTAACCCATTGGAGTATGTTTATTGTTGCAGGACTCGCGGGTGTACTAATAGGCGGCATTAATGAATATATTCCATGGGAGATGCCTTTCTGGTATTAGTGCGGAATTGGTATGATAATAGCAACTATTCTTGAAGGTATAAGCGGACTTATATTGAATGTGTGGTTGAAATTAAATGTTTGGGACTATAGTAATGCTCCATTAAATTTCTTTTACGAACAATGTTGTATTCCATTTTGTATTGCTTGGTATGGATTAGCGGGACTTTGCATTATAATAGATGATTATATACGATGGAAATTTTTTAATGAAGAACAACCTCATTACAACTTTTCGCTGAGAGGTGACTAATATGCATAAAATAACTATTTATCGTCACTATTTTACTAATTGTGATTGTTATAAATCTGGAGTAAAACAAGAGCCAAAAGGAATACAAGTTCATTCAACTGGCGCGAATAATCCATATTTAAAACGCTATGTAGGCCCGAATGATGGGCGTTTAGGAGAAAATAAATATGGAAATTATCATAATAAACCAGGATTAAGTGTTTGCGCGAATGCCTATATTGGAAAATTAGAGGATGGTACTCCCGCCATTTATCAAACCTTACCTTGGGAATATAGATGTTGGCTAAGTGGCAGCGGAAAAGCGGGAAATGCTAATAAACTTGGATACATTGGATTTGAAATTTGTGAAGATAATAAGAAAAATAAGGATTATTTTGAGTAGGTAGTAATGGGATTATCTGTATATTTAACCGCCTATTTATGTAAAAAATATTCAATTCCAGTTAGTAAGGTGCTAGACCATTCTGAACTATGCGATATAGGTCTAGCCAGTAACCATAGCGATATTACTCATTGGCTTAAACTATATGGCGTAACAATGAAGGACTACCGTGAAGCAGTTTCAGCCGCCATTCAAGAAGGCGTACAAGTAACATATGTTGAAGGCGATAAAGTTTGGACTGATGGAGATGCAGAGGAAGAAAAGCCTGCCGTTCCAGATTTAGATACCAAAAAAGCATTATTGGATTTACAGCAAAAGTTACATGACGCTTTAGTAATAGTCGATTAGTTGATACAGAAAATATCTACTACACAGAAATAAAAAACCAAATATTTTTATTTATGTCAATACAAAAATAATGAGAAAAGAATTTGACTTTTTTTTAATCCTATGTTATAATATATTCATAAGGATGGAATAAATCCATCTATATAATAAGAGAGGAATATATGAAGAAAAAGTATTACGACGAAGAAGATGAACTTGATTATCAGCCGGTTGAAGCTTATAATCCTAAGGAACAAGAATTTGGTTGTCAATTTTGTTGGGATGATAAAAAGAAGAAGGAATTTGAAATTTACTTCTTTGACCGCGCAAATAACATGAGAATCTGCAATTATTGTCCATACTGCGGACGAAAATTTGGGGAGTGATATTATGTATAATTCTGAAGGAGGGCCAGGATGGGGTGGAAATTAGCAAAATCCTATTACACCACCACCATTACGTCCTTTATATCCAATGAATAATGCTCCTCGTTATGAAATTATTAGAGTTAATGGAGAAGCGAGCGCGAAAAATTTTAGAATGGCCCCTAATAGTACTGCTTTATTATTAGATAATACTATGCCTATTGTATGGTATGCTCAAACAGATGGCACTGGTTATTTAACAGTAGCTCCATTTGATATTACTCCACATCAAACTCCAAAACCAGTGGATATGAATGACTTGTCCGCTCGTGTAACTAAACTAGAGGAGATAATAGCTAATGTACAACAATCCAATATTGGAACTACAAAACAATCTAAGAAACAGCGGCAACAATCCGCCGCCGTAGACTCCAACTTAGATCAACCCACAAGCAATTCAACAATTTAAAACGCTGTTTAATTAGGCTAAGATGGCATAGAATCCAACTATGTTCTTAAATTAGTTAATAATGTCAAATCCATAGTTTGCTTAGGTTTTTGAATACGTTAGGCAAAATGGCGGCGACCCACAAACAGCATTTTATAATTATGCGAAACAACTGGGTGTTGACCCTCAAATGGTTTTAAATGCTTTATAGTCATGATAAATAGAAACCTATCTTTTAAAGATAGGTTTTTTATTATACAAATTTATAGGAGGTAATTCTTATGAATGATAATGGATTAAGTGCTTCTGATGTAGCTTTAATGAGCCATAATAATGATGGCTTTGGCAATGGTTGGGGTGGAATGATTTGGTTATTTGCTATTTTAGCCCTAATGGGCGGCGGCTTCGGCGGTGGCTGGGGCAATAATAATGGTAATGCAATCTAGGCTGATGTAAATCGTGGATTCGATAATCAAAATCTACAAGCCCAAACTCGTGACATTCTTGCCGCCGTAACTTCTGGAACTGCTCAGTCTGTTGCTGCTGCTAATCAAGTATATCATGATATTACTGGTTATGTTGGCGATAAGTACATGGAACTTCAGCGTGACGTAGCAGCTTTAGCAGTTGGTCAAGCCAATGCTTTAGCTAATCAGAATCAGTGCTGCTGCAATATTCAATCTCTAATTCGTGAAATGAATTATGAAGCCGCAATGCGTGATGCTACAACTAATGCTAACATTGTTGCTCAAAATCAGCGTGTATTAGATGCTATCACTGGCAATCGTATGGATGCTATGCAAAATCGTATCAATCAACTTGAATTACAAAATCAACTTGCTGGTGTAGTCCGCTATCCTAATGGTTGGACTTATAATGCTGGTACTAGCCCCTTCTGCGGTGGCTGCAATATGTAATAGAGCGTATTAAGTACGCCAATATAAAAGGACGTGCTTAACGCACGTCCTCTTTTTTTATTATAAGGAGAGTATAAAATGAAAATCATTGAATATTTGTCTGATTAGATTGCTGACGAAATCGAGTGCGCAGAAAAATATGCTAAATGTGCTGTATCTAAAAAAGAAGATTATCCTCAATTAGCAGAAGTTTATTATAAAATTGCTACTGAAAAATTAAATCATATGAGTTTATTACATACTCAGGTAGTAGCTATTATAGATGCTTATAAAAAAGAAAAAGGCGAACCACCAGAGGCTATGAAATTACTTTATGAAATTTTACATCGCAAGCATGTCGAACATGTAGCTACTGTTAAAGGCATGTTGGCTTTATATAAGGAGGGTTAATTATGTTACAAGCTTATAGTTCTGATTTAGATGTTGCCGCCAATGCGGCTTTTCCATTTAATAATGTTACTTTAGATAAAGGATGTGGTGAAACTCTATCCGCTCCTGCTTCTATTCAATTAAATCAACGTGGCGTATATCTAGTAGAAGTGGATGGGTTTGCTACTCCCGCGGACGCGACGTTAGTAACTGCTCAGCTTTATGTTAATGGAATTGCTCAGCCACAGGCAATTAGCTCCTTTACAGGTGTTGCCGCAACTGCTGATACTTTTGGATTCAAAACATTTGTTCAAGTAGCCGAAAACAATTGTCAATGTAATTGCTTCTCCAGTCCAACTGTTCTTCAAGTAATCAATGGTATTACCCCCTTAACTGATGCTCATATTAATATTGTAGTAACTAAAATTCATTAATGGAGATTTAAAATGACCGTTGAAGAAATTTTTTCTAATATTTCAACTCATATGGCAAAAGGATTATTAATTCATAATTAGTTAGCTTCTTTATATGGATTTTTAAATTTATGTGGCTATTAGAAATGTCATGAATATCATTATTACGAAGAAACTCGTAGTTATCGTCAATTATAGAATTTCTTTTTAAAATATTGTAATAAATTAATTCATGAAAATAACGTAGAATAGCCAAGTATAATTCCCGCTAATTGGTATAAATTTACTAAAATAGAAGTAGATACAAATACTAAGCGATCAACGATAAAAGAGTTAATGAAAAAATGGGTTGATTGGGAAAAAGAAACTAAAGTTTTACTTGAAGCCAGCTATAAGTAGTTATACGAACTAGGTGAAATTAATTGTGCAATTAAAATAGCTAAATATGTCGAAGATGTAAGCCATGAATTAGCAGACGCACAAGAAGAACAAATTCACCTAGAAAGTATGGGATATGATATTGTTTATATTATAGATTAGCAATCTTGTTTATATAAACAATATTGTAAAAAAATAAAAAAAATATATGAGGATGATGAAGAATGATTAGATTAATACAACGTCGTCTAATCATTCCACGCGGAGATACTGGTTCATTTTTTATCCCCTCTTTACCTAGTGCTAAAGAGGGGGATATTGCTATATTTTCTATTTATGATGCATTGACTAGGACAACAATATTTGAAAAAAGTATTCCAGTAACTGCGGATAAACTAGAAATTAGTTTAACTCATGAAGAAACGGTTAAACTAAAGCCAAATAAATATTTATGGGATATAAAAATTTATAATGAACCAGTCTATGATGAAGATGGAATTTTAGTCGGCGGAACAAAAATAGATTCTTATTATGCCGCCTTCTCACTTCCTGTATGTGAGATACGAGAGGTGGCACAAGATGTGTAAAGAAAGATGGAGAACAAGAGATAGATTATTAGAATATGATATATCTATTATGCCAGCCCGTCCACGTACTGCCGGATTAGCTATGGTATATCCATGGGAAAATAATTTACTGCAATAGGTAAGTAAATAGTTATATATTATTGCGGCAAATAGCGGGTTTAATGGTACAGAAAACGATTTTAATTCTCATTTTGGCGAATATTTAAATAATAAACAAGTTATATTTGCTGCTTATACCGCCTTTCCACAAACTGGAGAAACAGATAAATTATATTTTGATTAGATAGATAAAATTTTATATTATTGGGACAATGAGTATATCCCAGTAAATGCAATGTTGATTGCAAATACTACTTTGGAAGGAGGTGGAGCATAATGGCTTATAATAATATAGTAAAAGTTACACTTAAAATACGTAATGACTTGGCAGCGAATTGGGCTAATAATAATCCAACACTGGCTCAAGGAGAATTTGGATTAGAAAATAATTCTTTTTTACTTAAAATTGGTGATGGAACTACTCCATGGAATTCATTGCCTTATTTAAATAAGTTAGACCAAAGTTATTTTATTCAGGCTGCCGATGGTACTATTACTTTTAATTCTACTTTTTAGAATATATTAGCAAATGTAATTGTAAGCAGTAGTAAAGATGCTAATGGTGTTGGAACTATTGACGGACCACTTCGTATTGACTATGGTACAGATAGCTTAAATCGTCCAAATATTCCCGATAGTGGTGATATTTTAGCTATTGTTAATAAATACTATGTAGATAGAGCAATTGCTTTAGCCGGGCATTTAAAGAAAGAAATTGTTACTACATTACCCGAAGCTAATGTGGCAGATCCTTATACTATTTATATGGTATTAGACAGTAGCGCAAAAGGGGCAGATAAATATAAAGAATATATGGTTATAAATGATGCCAATAGTTAGCCATAGATGACTCAAATTGGTGATACTTCTATAGACTTAAAAAATCTAGTTACTGGCAATAAAGAAGCAGGTCATTTAATTGCGGTTGCTGGAGATGGCGCACTAGTAGATTCCGGTATTGCCGCATCAGAAATTGGTGCATTAGAAGTTGCGACTTCTACTGACTTAGGCGGAGTTAAGTCTGGAACAACCACACCAGAAGATGAAGTTGTGCGCGCTTCAATGTTTTCTTCAAATGGAGAACTAATAGAAAAAAATAAAATAATTGTTGATAATCGCGGTTTTATGACACTAAATAGAGTATCAACTACTTTATTATATGTTCCCACTGGAGATTCATTGATACTCGATGGTGGAACCTCTAATGGGGGTGTTGTAAGTGGATAATATTTTAAATGCCCGCATTAAGTTAAAATATGATACTTATGCTAATTGGGAATTAGTTAAAAATAGTTTTATACCGCTTGCTGGTGAAGTTATAATTTATCAAATTCCTGCATAGCAAACTTCTACTGGCTTAATGCCACCAACTGTTGGAATAAAAGTAGGTAATGGAACTGATTATTTAAAAGATTTACCTTGGATTCAAGCAGTTGCTGGCGATGTATATGCTTGGGCTAAAAAATCTGCTGGAGAAGCAGGAGATATTACTTCTACGATATTAAAAAATAATATTGGAGATACTCAAGCTTCTGCGACTACAACTGCTAATGTACAAGAAGTATTAAATTATTTGACAACAACAATTAATACCTTAAGTTCTGGAGCGGGCACGGGCTCAATTGAAAGTTAGATTTTAGCCAAATTACAATTGTTAGATGTTTCAGATAGTGCAGAAACAGGACAATTTGTAACCGCTGTCTCAGAAACAGATGGTAGCATTAGTGTTAGTCGTGCCGCGTTACAAGCTAGTGATATTCCTAATTTATCTACTGATAAATTAACTTCTGGTACATTACCTGTAAATAGGGGTGGTACTGGAGCTTCAACTCTTACAAGCGGAGAAGTGTTAATAGGTAATGGTACAAATGCTGTTACAACGAAAGCAATTGATACTACTGTTAATGCTAATAGTTCTAATTTAGTAACTAGTGGAGCAGTTTCAGCTGCAATTTCAACTGCAACTGCAGGATTAACAGGAGCAATGCATTTTATTGGTATATCAACTACTACAATTACTGATGGTGGGATAGAAGATCCAACAATTGGTAATACAACGGTCACAGAAAAAGCAAAAGGCGATGTTGTTCTTTATCAAAATGGCTCAAAACCAATTAGACAAGAATATGTTTGGACTGGAACTGCTTGGGAACTATTAGGTGATGAAGGTTCTTACGCAGTCAAAGGTAGTATAACTAATAACGATATTGATGATAATGCAGCAATAGCTCAAACTAAAATTGCAGGAAGCACTGCAAATACTACTTTATCTGATGATTTAAGTTCATTGGCGCCAAAAGCTAATCCTGAGTTTACTGGGACAGTAACAATTCCAGTTACTCCTATAAATAATACTGATGCAGCAAGTAAAAAATATGTAGACGATACTGCTGCGGCAGCTAATACTACTTATGCCTTAACTTGGAATAATAAGACAGCAACTTCTGATGCAGAAAAATTAATTTTAACTCCGAGTTCAGGAACAGTATAGAAATTAGACTTAAAAACTGTAGCTACCACAGGAGATATATATGATTTAGGAAATGCTTCAAATACATAGAAGCCTCCGATCGATAATGGGAAAGCGCGTACCGCTAAATATTTCATATGGGATTGCGGTGATGCTACGCATTTAATAGACTGAGTTAATAGTAGGGATACGATTAATTCTTTTAATTACATAGTTGAAAAGATACTATGATTATATTATCAGTTGAAAATGACACTGAAAAAGAGGTATATTATCACTGATAATATACCTTTTTTTCTTTTATAAGGAAGTGAATTAAATGGCTGATAACATTTTAAATGCAAGAATTTAGTTAAAAAATGATACAGAAGCGAATTGGAACTATGCTACTAATTTTAAGCCTAAAAAGGGTGAAGTTATTATCTATTCAGTAGATGAAGAAGGGCATGATCATCCTCGTATAAAAATTGGGGACGGAACAACTACAGTAGTGAATTTACCTTTTATTGACGCGGCAAATACAGATATCTTACGCGCAATTGAAGCCAGTAACGGCAGTACTAGTGGATTGCTAAAGAAAACAGCATCTAATACGTGGGAATTAGATACTAATGAATATGTTACTAGCTCTGGTGTAATAAAAGTATCTACCGGAACTGGATTAACTGGTGGAGATATTACTGGAACTGGTACAATATCTCTTGCAGATAAATATGGTGATACTAAAAACCCCTATGCAAGTAAAACAAAAAATTATGTATTAGCCGCGCCAAGTGATAAAAATGGGGTGCCAAGTTTTAGAGCATTGACTGCAGCGGATATACCAGATATTGGCGGAACCTATCTTAAAAGAACTGGTGATACAATGTCTGGAGATATTAGCTTTAGTAATACAGGGACATGGCCTTCCACTGAAGATGAAGTTTATCCATTAAAATCAAAAGGATTAACTTGGAGAGGAACTTCTGATTAGTTTAAGCTTTATTATAGAGTAGATGCAAGTAATGAAGGCAATTTAGTATTTGAATCTTTAGATGATGGTAATGAAAAAATTATTTTTAGAACTACAATGACAAATGGAGATTTTGCCGCAATAAACAGTAATAGTAGAATATTTTACCCTATTAATAATAACACTGGTTCTATTGGAACTAGTGATAATAAATGGGCAAATGTTTATGCTACTACATTTATTGGAGATTTGACTGGCAATGCTAATACAGCGACCGCATTTTCATCTGGTACAACAGTAGAATTAACTGGAGATACAACTGGTGAATCTAGTAGTTCAACTAAAGGTTGGACAGTAACTACCACTACCAAATTTTTAAGCGGTACAAGTGAGACTACTACGGCGCTTACTACGTCACCTGGTACTGGAAAAATAAAATATTCATTTCATGTAAATAAAAATACTGCTGGATTATTTGCGCATACTAATAATGCTAATAGTATTATTACATTAAATAAGTACGACGATAATTATAATTCTCAATTGGGTTTTTCAAGTAATGGTAATATTTATTATCGTAATTTTAATGGTTCTGCTTTAGATACTAAAACCCCTTGGAAACAACTTGCTTTTACAGATTCTCCTACATTTACTGGTACGCCAAAAGCGCCAACTGCTGCAAATGGAACAAGCACTACACAAATTGCAACCACAGAGTTTGTAAATAATACATTAGCTTATGCAAATGCAATGACATTTAAAGGTACATTAGGCACCAATGGCACAGTCACCGCGCTTCCCGCGTCTCATAATGCTGGCGATACTTATCGTGTTATTACTGCTGGAACATGGGCAGGGAAATATTGTGAAGAAGGTACTTTAATTATATGTACGACTGATGGAACCACTGCGAATAATGCGGACTGGACATCAGTTGAAACGAATGAAGATGGGGCGGTTATTGGGCCTACAAGTTCTACAGACAATGCAATCGTTCGTTGGAACGGAACAACGGGTAGGATTATTTAGAATAGCAGTAATGCTAGTATTGATGATAGTGGTAACATGGCCATTAATTCTATTAAAACAACATTAATTAGTGGTGGAACAAAAATTTAGTTTAAAACCTATACAGATAATTCCACTATTACAACCGCGACATTTGATGGTACTTCTATTCTTCCTGGAACTGGTGATGCAGTATTATCAAGAAATTTAGGTAGTTCAACTTATAAATGGGCCAATGTTTATGCTACAACATTTTATGGTAATTTAAGTGGTAATGCAACCACTTCTACATGGACAACATTATTAAAACCAATCGCAGACGACACCACTGCATCAGCTTCAACATGGGCTATTCCAACTGGAAGTTATCAAGTATGGGGAGAGCGATTCAGTGATACTCGTTTAAAATATACTCCCAGTGGTGGTTCAGAATCTACTGTAACTGATACTGGTGACTTGACTATGTGGCTAACTAGCGGCGGAACAACTAATACTGCCACTTTAAATATGCGTATTGATGGCACTTATTATGGCAGTTTTAGTGGTAATTTGAGCGGAAATGCTTCAAGTGCTACTAGTGCTTCTTATTTAACTGCAACGCAATTAACTAATTAGGATCTTAATAATTATAAAAATCAATATCCAACTTGGTATTATGCGGTTGGTGGGAATACAGTTACTAATGTTCCAGATGGAGTTACTGCCTTTGGTATGTATGTTTACCGTAATGCTGATGGGTATCGCGTACAAGAACTTTATAGTTCTGGCGGTGCTAAATGGATGCGTTATTGGAATACTGGAGCATGGAGCACATGGGAACGGGTATTAACCAGTGCCAATTATAATAATTATGCTCTTCCTCTATCTGGTGGAGAAATGACCGGTCGCATTTATCGTAAAGGCACAGCATCAAATTGGCATAAAGGTCGTGATAATGCATTAGTAGCTATTAGTACTAAAAATGGTTATAGTCCATTAGCTTCAATGAAAACCACTAATGGCTCTTGGGAAATTGGTACTTATGATAACGCTTCTTTTACAGATGATTTATTATTTACGTACATTACAGATACTTTATACAATGGTTCAAGTGCAACAACATCCGCTCAATTACGATTCTATGAAACTGGTGGAGCACTGTTTACTGGACAAACCACTATTGAATACACCCCTACCGCTACTGATTCTACTGCAAAGGGAATGATAAATCTAACATCTAACGCTACTGCAGCAGTCGCAAAGAGTGGCAGCTATTCTTGGGGTATTAATCATTTAGTCCCTAATTTAGCTAGCGGCGGCCATACATGTTTAATTACTGGTAAAGGAAATGGTACTAATAATTCTGCTGTATTAGAATTTAATTATAGTACAACTGCGGCAAATAATAGTGTAGGATTAGGGTTATATGGTAATAATAATTTATTAACTATAAATAGTAATGGTGTCGCTAAAATTAAAGCCACCACAGCCTCTGAATCTACAACAACCGGTGCTTTAGTTGTAGGCGGCGGTATTGCTACTGGCGCGGCATCGTATTTAACTGGTAGCGTACATATTGTAGGTCCAGCAAGCGAACATCCTTTGATTGTACGTGGTATTTCAGGATGCAATGCTTAGGGAGTTAGAGGTGATACTGTAAGTAGTGCTGATTAGGGCTTATATCTTAATTTAAAAGGTGGCCCAGTATTTGTTGGATATGCGGATGAAGAAAATAGCGCAAATTATTTGCATATATAGTATAAATATAATGCTACCTCAACAACAACAGGAGCACTACGTGTTGATGGCGGCGCGGGTGTCGCGAGAGATTTATATATTGGCGGCTCAACTTCATTAGGTGGACAAACTACAATTAATTATACAACCCCAGCTTCATCAGAAAAAGGTTCATCACAATTATAGATTTGCGATTCTTCTACTTCTAGCCCAGTTGCCGCGATTGAATTACGTCGTGGTGCAGTTAATAATACAACAAACGGTAAGGCTTCTTGGCAAATTGTTAATGAAGCAGGAGAATTAATTTTCCGTACAGATTATAAAACTAGCGGACAGGCCACGACTTATAATAACGAGGTTATGCGTCTAAAATACTCAACATAGGGAGCAACAATTAATGGAATACTAGCGGCTACTGGTGGCAGTTTTAGTGGAGAAGTTACTTTAGCTAAAGCAAATAATGGTTCTAATTTTGGTATATATGTAAATCATACCAATCCAAATAGTGATACAACAAAAGCAAAGAAAATAGCTTTAATGGTTGGCGGCACATCTGGTAATGGCGGTTTATATGATTTTACAAAAGGTAAGTGGATTGTATATAGTAATACAGCAGGCGATGTTACATTAAACGGTAATGCCTTAACTGCTACAACCGCGACGAGCGCGGGCAGTGCAACCAAATCTGATGTTACTGGTAAAGGTGCTCATACCGCCACGGTTGCAACAAATGAATTTTCTAGTATTCTAGATGTAGGTACGATGACCGTAGTGGGCAATGTATCTAATACTTCAATGCCAAAAATGAACAATGCAAATGCGGAATTAATTGTAAAGGCACATCCAACTAGTGGTTCAAATTATTATGAAGCAAGACTTGGCTTTAGCAGTAATGGGGCATTATATTATATGCCAGTTAATGCTACAACTTGGTAGAGAATTGCATATTAGGCAGCATTAGGTGATTACTTGCCACTTGCAGGCGGCAATATGACTGGTAAAATTTATTCTTCAGCCGCGAGAAAATTACAATGGACTACTTCAGATAATGACAACAATTCTGATGGAGCTAGCTGGTATGGACTTGGTGGCTTTGATGTGGAGGAAACTAGTGGGGGTTCTACCGTTACACGTCAATGGATTTGTTTATCAAATTATTGGGGGCTAAGTTTTAGAGCAAAAGATGATAATCATGTAAAAATTAATGGCAGTATTGTTCTAAACGCGACCAATTATTCTTCGTATGCGCTTCCTCTATCAGGTGGAACGATGACTGGAGATATTAAAGGTAATCAAACTGTTGCTCTTGGTACTACTGCTAACCCATTCCATAATATTGTATTGGGCGGAGAAACAACAGCTACAATGACTGCAGCAAGTACAAATCCACGTATTACATTTTAGGAAAATACAGGAACACAACCAGTACATTTAATTTATACTGATTTGGATAGTTATCGTTACCCCGCGGGGTTAAAACTTATAGGTGGAACTAGTGCTTCTCCCGCATGGCTAGAAGTTGAAGGGAATGTATACGCTGCAGCTTTTAAAGGTAATGCTGATACAGCTACTACCGCGACCAATTTAGCAAATAATCCATCTATCTAGGCAAGCACCAGTAATGCCAATTAGGTAACTATTACTGCCGGTGGGAAAACTAGTAGTGCTTTTACTGTACCTTATGCTACTTCTGCTGGTAGTGCTACAAGTGTAGCATGGGAAAATATATCTGGACGCCCAACTGATTTAAATGAGTTTAATAATAACTCAGGATATGTGACTAGTTCTTCTACAACTTCTACTAATAATGCAATTGTGAGATTTAATGGGACAAACGGAAGAACTATTCAAACCAGTTCAATAAGTATAGATGACAATGGATATTTAAGAAATGTTGACAGAATCTATGCAAAACAAGATATTGATGGGTTTTACTTTCTTTCCTCTAGTGGCACAAGCATTCCAGGATACTTTAGTCGTTTAGGTTTAAATTCCAAATATAGTGATGCAGATTTAACAAATTATGTATTGGATGTTAAAGGAGCTTCACGTTTAAACGGCGCGACAACAATAAATGGTAATTTAATATTTCCAACCGCAAATATTTTAGATTGGAATAGTGATACATATAGACAACGTATAACAATCACAGATGATAGTACAACGAATACTGCTGTATTTACATTCTAGTAGTCTACTAATGGTGGTACTTCATATACAGATTTATTCACTATTAAAGATAATGGTACTGTTGTTGCTACAACATTTAGTGGTAATGCTACAACAGCGACTAAAGCAAATTTACTCGCGTCTAGCGCAACAGAAAATACAAGTGGTTTATAGTATTATTCGGGTTAGCCAACGGTTGGTTCTGCGGATGGGAATGCTTATGAGGGATCCAGTAATAGTTATAAATTATGGAGTTATCCAGCGGATTATACTTCTCATACAACAAAAGCGAATATCTAGACAATACGTGTTTATTGGAGTTCAACATACTTCCATGATATTTTTATGTCTCCTAATAATGAAAATTTATTACACCGTTCAGTTGTGAATAATAGTGCAAAAGACTGGAGAGTCATATTAGATACCGGGAATACAACAATTCCAAACACTGTCCCGACCTTATCATGGGGCGCGGAAGCAACCATATTAACGATAAATGGCTCTGCAGTTAAGGTTAAAGCAATGGCGAAACCGACAGCAGAAGATTTACCTACTGCTACTGCTTCAGCTTTAGGTGTAGCAAGTTTTGGAACTGGATTATCAGTATCATCAGGTAATGTAACTCTAAATGAAGCCTCTTCAACAACACTCGGTGGAATTAATCCGTTATATTCTACAACTGGAAAAATTACAGCTTCTCATAGTACTTACGCAACCACTCCTCCTGCAATTCAAAGTAGAACTAGCACTCCGGGACGTTATTATGCAATTGAGACAGATATAAATGGAGTGCCATTTGTAAACGTTCCTTGGATTAATACTAATACAAAAGTAGATTATAAATTAATTTCTGATACTACAACTCAATATTATTTGATGGGCTCTCAGAATGAACCTACAAGTGCTAACGTCGCAGTTACTGCTGGGGGTACTACTAACGCTTATATTATGGGACAAGGAAATTTATATGCACATACTTTACATGCAGAGACTCATATAGTAAATGAACATGTATCAATAGAATATAATGAAACAGATAACTGTTTAGATTTTATATTTTAGTAATAAATATGAGAGATATATTTTATATCTCTCATATTTTTAATATATATGAGTAAAAGGAGGAAAATAAATGAGTTTACAGGTTTGGCTTCCTTTAAATGGGGATTTAAGGAATTTAGGGTGTTCAAATTTACAATTTATTAATTCTAATTCTTCTACTATTATAATTAATAATGAAGGGAAAATTGGAAACTGTTATTGTAGACCCAATATAAAAACTGCAGGAGATATTTCTTCAGATGCTACTGTTTTACTCGATAAGGATTTATCTATTTGTTGCTGGGCAAAAGTTACAGAAACGGTTGGGAATACTGCTAACGGATTAGTCAGCAATCATTCTACAGCAAATAAATCTGGATTTGGCATTAATGTCAAATAGATTTCTACGGATGATTATCGTATATGTTGCAGTACAGGAAATGGAAGCTCTCGTACATATTATACTTATTATGGTACTACTAATATAAAAAATGAATGGCATCATTTAGCTTTAACATATGATAATACTAAAAAAGAATTCTAGTTATGGGTAGACGGAAAATCAGAATTAACTTAGAGTTATACAAATCATGCAATAGCTACAAAAATATCTATATTTAATTGGGATGTACCGGGAACAAATAACAACTATAAACCAGCTTGTTCATTAAATGACGTCCGCATTTATGATCATTGTCTAAGTCCACTTGAAGTAAAAGAAATATCACAAGGATTAATTGCTCATTGGACTTTTACTAAAGAATCTATTATGGACGGGCGAGTTTCTGACGCAAGTGGATATGGGAATTACTTAAATATTATCGGCGGCACAACAGATACTAATACCGCACGATATTCAACTTCTACAAATTTTACTAATGAATAGTATGCAATTTCTCCAAGATAGAGTGGAGACTGGCTACCTAAAGAATAGATGACAGTAAACTTATGGACAAAATGGACTACATGGGGAAATCCCATTTCTTGTACACAAGGCGGAGGATGGAATTTTGAATATGGCGGCACTACATATGGAATACAATTCCCAGTATATTTAACAAATATAGGTGGTTACAAAATAGCGCGTAGCGCAATAGATCATACTAGTTTAACAAATGGTTGGCATATGTTTACTGGAGTCTTTGATGGAACTTCCGTTAAAATTTATATAGATGGAATAGAAAAAACTAGTACGGAAGTTACTTTTTCATTAGATACAATTAAATATGCAAATAATACTCCTTTAGTAATTTCAGGAGAAGCAAAGGCAAGTCAAAATGAACCACAGAGTACTGATCAAGTGGGCAATATAAGTGATGTCAGAATTTATTGTACTCCATTACTTGACAATGACATAAAATTGTTGTATAATAATAGTATGAGAATAGATAATTTGAATAATATTCATGCGGTTGAATTTATAGAATAGAATGAAAATACTCAAGGAACTCAATTTAATCAATCTTATCAAGTAAATGATACTGCTGATATTACTAGTTCTAGTGGTATCGTAACAGAATATTCCGTCGTTGGCACTATTGCTCCAAGTCAAAAAACTAAGTATTTATCTGTCGTAGAATATACTAAAAAATATAATAAATTTTATTTTCAGGGAGCAAATGAATATATTATACATTCTCCTGCTATTTCAATTATACCTATAGATGCTCAATACACCAGTTCAAAATGGAGTAGGACAGGTAACTATTATCGTCAAGTTAGCACTACTCATTTTGTTAAAAACTATTATTATCAAAGTTATTTAGAAATTTATGATAACAATGATAATTTAATAAAAACAATTTCATTGCAATCATTGTCAATACTTAATGATACTCTTACATAGAGTAGTATTACTTCTCCTAAAATTTGTGAGGCTACTGAAAAAACATTAGTAATACCATATGAAGCTAAAAATGCTGCTTATGGAATGATTGTAATATCATATCGTTATTCTGATTTACCTAATGATACTAATAATCAAAATAAAGTATTTTCAATTAATTCCACCCCATTAATGACCCCTTCTCCAGTTAAAATAACTCGAAAAGGACAATTTTATAATCGAATTATAGATTCAAACTCATGGATAAATCAAAAAGTATCTTTTGTACGCGACGGTCAAATAATCGCCAAAGATTTTATAGAAATGTAAGGAGGTGAATATATGGCTTAGTTAAAAGATACATTGGTTACTGGTAATCTTTAGGTAACTAATACTATTCTTTCAGAATCAGCACGAATTTAGACAATAATTGCTTCTACTTCTGATACTGAAGCAGTTTATGGGGCGGGAACTAATGGATAGGTTTTAAAAACAAATGGCACTAATATATTTTGGGGTAATTCTGGTGTAACTAGTGTACGAGTACAGGCCGCCTCTCCACTTTAGTCTAGTGTAAATACTGCTCAAACCTCTTCATTAAATACAACTATTTCATTTGTAGCTTAGACCCATAATACAGTGCTCGCTGGGCCAGCAGGAACCTCTGACTCGAATGCCGCCCCAACATTTCGTAGTTTAACTGCAGATGACATTCCTAATTTATCAACAAGTAAGCTAACTTCTGGTACATTAGGAGTTGGACGCGGTGGCACTGGGGCGACAACTTTTACAGCTGATTGTGTTATTGTGGGTAATGGTACAGGTGCAATGGCTTCTCGCGGCTTAAAAGTTACTGGCGCCGTTGGAGCTGATATTACTCTTTCTCCAGATACTGCGGGAAAGACATTAACAATTAGTAGCGGTAGCACACTATTTTTAAATAGGGCGAGTGGTGCGAGTATAGTCATTTAGCAAGCGAGTGCTGAAATTGCTCGTTTTAATTAGTACAATAATTTATAGCTCGGCGATACAAATGCAACATAGAATACTTATAAATTATACGCCGCGGGCGCAATTGGTTTAACTGGTAAGTTGGCTTTTAATACAAATATAACAACAGAAAAAGCATATATTTAGTATCTAAATGGCGCGATTCAACTTTCTGCAAAAGCTATTAATTCTCCGACAATAACTGATGGTACTGGTGTTACTGCATCAGACTTAGGTGCCTCAGCAAACCCACGTTATCGTCCTGCATCCTGGAAATATAATGCTGGTATAGAACCAATAGATGGAGATATAGTTACTGTTAAAATCCCTAGTGCCGCACATGACTATGGTACTTGGTTATCATTAGACAATGGTACTACATATCATCCAATCATTCATAGTAATGGCTCAAGATTATAGAACTGGTTTAATAACAACATGTCTATTACATTAAGATATGATAGTGCCGCAACATGTAGTGTATATGGCGCAGTAAGTGGTACTAGTATAATCGCTTCTAATGCTCGTGCAACAGCACATGGATGCTGGCGTCTAATTACATAGTATGATTCAGGTATTAATTATGGACTTCGTGTTTATAGGCAAAAGAGTGGATATAATGGGGATTATCCATTATTAGTAAGTCGTACAAAAATAACAACCACGGGCGGTATAGGAACTACTGAAACGGATGGCAGCTCTACTAATACTATATATGGTGTTGTATGGGATGATATCACCAAAGTTCCAACTCTTAATCCTTCAACTGGTTTAATGAAAGTTCCTGGTGGAATTGAAGCAAACGTTACAGGCCATGCAAGTAAAGATTTAGAGGCTGCAAATATAAAAAGTTATAATAAAACATTAACTAGTAGTGGTTGGAATGCTACTAACGGTATATATACATAGAATATTACAATTAATAGTGACGCAACTGACACTTTAATAATTGGCCCGCAAGGTACTGCTACTGAAGGCGTTCATACCGCTATTGTTTCTGCAGGGTTAGAATTTACACGATCAAATGGAACAACTATTGTTGCAACAGCATTTGGAGAACCTCCTACTGAGAATATTCCCATAACAATAGTTTAGATAAAAGGAGTTCAAGTAAGTTAATGATTTTAAATTTATTTTCAACTTTAAGTACAGAAGAATTAAGTATATTTGGAATAAAATGGAATACTAGTAGTAGTAATTATTTTAAACTTTTACCCAATTCTTCCAATACTAATAATTAGGATCCAAATAATTATGTTAATGCCGGTGACGCTGATGATACAACTATATATAAAAACTTTTCTCCATGGAAAAAAATGCTAACTTATAATATTAATGAATAGAATAATATTACTAGAGTTAATAGTAGAGATGACCTTGATAATGCAAATAACAATCTTTATGTTTATTTACCAAAGTTTTATTATAAAGCAATAAAAGAAGGTTAGGATTACTATATGTACATAGCAAATAGAAAGCCTCCTTCTTCAAAATATCCTGGATTTAAATTACATCCTGGTTCAGGAGTATATATTTCTAAATATTATTTAAACAGTAATAATAAATCAAGTAGTGGATTACAAATAAAGTATAATACAGTTGATAACTACAATTATACTAATGGAAAAACAATTAATGATGCAATTACTGGACTTAGCAATAATTATGAAGTTATGTCTATAGAAGTATATAGTGCTTTACAATTACTTTTTTTAATAGAACAAGGAACTGATAAATGGAATAATAGTAATAGTACAGATAGCTATATTACTCAGTATACAACTGGATGTACTAACCAAAGTGCTGTACAAAACGGATTTTTATCTTGTTTTAAAGCTAATAATATTTTATATTATTATGGTATTGAAGGACTATTTACTTCTCCATTTAGTACTTGCCTTGCGCACTCTTATTTTTATATAGATAAAAAATCAACAAATCATTCTTTTAAGCAAGCTATTACTAATACCATTCCCGCTAGTACCAGTGAACTTCAAGGATATACAATTCTTGAATAGCATACGATTCCAAATGACATCATTCCTGGACAAGTAACATATCATTATAATATAATAAATACATCTGCATCTGCACAAAATGATTATATATTTTTTCCTTATAGTTCGAATGTAGGTTATTATAGTGATCCAACCCCATATGAATATACTAATCAAACTTATTCAGGTTTTCAGTATACTAAAATTGAAGGACAAACTATTTGGAGTCATAGAACGCCATATTGGTATAGTGGAAATATTTTTGGTGGTTGCTGGTGTAGTGGCACTAGAAGTGCTTCTAATGCAAACAGTTACTCTGCTTTCAATGTCAGAGCAATATATAAACCACAATAATAGGAGGAATTTATTATGATTAAAATTATTTTAAACAACGACGACACCCATCTTATTGAAGCTAATGAAATGAATTATTCAGCAACAATGGGAATTGATAATTATTCTCAACATTCTGAATCAATTGGATTAAACGTTTCTTTAAGCTCACTATCAAGCGCAAAATTCTTTGAAAATGTCCGTATTGAAAGTCTAAAAATTCTAAACGGACAAGATGAAGAAATAGTTACTTTAACCTTCGCAGAAGATTTATACATCACCAGTCTTAATTCTAATATATACAATAATAATAATTCTACTGCTTATATTAACATAAATAAAATTAATAAAAGAGTAGAACCTGAACAAAGTGAAGAATAAATGATAAGGAGCGATTAATTTCGCTCCTTTTCTTTTGAGGTGATAGATATGGCAAATATTATGACACAGCGCGGTTCACAAGATAATGTTATAACATATACACATTTTTGTGACACCGCAGAAGATAAAAAACGAATTGATCCTAGATATATTACTTTAGGTTCAGTCTGCGTTGTATTAGAAGATGAAGATAATAACAATGAATTAACGTTTTATTTAGGAAAAAGCAATAAGACTTGGAAACGAGTATAAGGAGGTATTGAATAATGGATATTATTGATATTATTTTAGCCTCAAAAAAGTCATTTACAGGAGAAACCGAAACACTTGTACGACAAGCTAAAGCTGCTATGGCGCAAGCCAATGAAGTGGCTGCAATTCTACAAGATGCTTAGGATGCTAATGCTGCCGCTCAAGCCGCAAATGAAGCCGCACAAGAAGCTTAGACAAGGGCAGAAGCAATTGCAGATGACTTCGATAATTTAAAAACAGATTTTACGTCTGCCGCCGCGGCTCTTACTAATGAAATTGTTGAAGATAAAATTCAAGAAGCATTAGTTCCAGTACAGACAGATATTGATTCTTTAGAAACTACAATGGCAGACAATTATACTGAATTATCTACGGCAATTCAAAATACTGCCGCAAATGTAACTATATCAGATGCTAATACAAGTAATGCCAAAATTAAACGTGCGACCATTACTAAAAATGGTAGCTCTACTTCATATGATATAGAAAAAAATTATACTAGTTCAGGAAACAATGAAGATGGTTCAATGACACAAAAAGCTATCAAAGAATATATAACTTCAATAAAAACTGAACTTGAAAATAAAATTGCACAAATCCCTTCCACTGGCGGCGGAACAATTGGAAGTTTCTCAATTGATGACGCAGGTAATATTATAATTATTGGCCCAGATGGTAAACCAATTGCAGGTTCAACCTCAGAATAGGATATTATTGCGGCACTTATTAATACTGGTACATATAATATAAGTGGAACAATAGGATTATAGATAGACTATGTAAATAAATCCTTTACTAGAATATAGGACGCAGAAAATAAAACAGCAGGAGCTAATTTCGATTCTTATTCCATGTATGGCGGACGTATGCGTTGTAACGTAACAGACGATGGAACAATAACCGCATTTTATGGAGATTCTAATTATGCTGATGATGGAAGTAATGGACAAGTTATGGTATATCAACCAAAATTTTATTACTAGAGAATCCCAATTAATATGACCGGACTTGAAAGTGGTAATATTATTAAAAAAGAAAATATAATTTTATCTACTCAAAAAAAATCGGGTTTTAAAGTACATCCTTTATTTATAAATGAAGACAATGTTGAAGTTGATTATGTATTATTACCAGCTTATCAAGGAAGTGTTTATGATTTTTCCAATAATAATTATAATACTACTTCTACTATAACTATTGATTTTGCTAATGATAAGCTTTCATCAGTTGCTAATGCTAAACCAGTTAGTAGTAATTCTACTAGTAGTCTTACAATAATTAATGCTGAACAATTAGCAAAAAATCGAGGAAATGGATGGCATATAACAAATATGGCAGTTGAAAGCGCAAATCAAATGTTAGAAATGGTAGAATTTGGACAATTAAATATTCAAAATGGAATAGAGTCTGGAATAATAAATATTCCAGCTGTTTATAATACAAATTGTGCTTCATTGACAGGTTCAACCGCATCACTTGGCAATAATACCGGAGTAGCCCAAACAACCATTTCTGAAATAAATGGTGAATATACTTCTTATGATACTTCTGGAAAAAGAGCAATATCTTATCGTGGCATAGAAAATCCTTGGGGTAACATTTGGCATTTTATTGGCGGAATCAATATTTATGGACAAGGCAATGATGAAGGCGGATATCCATATATTTGTAAAAACTTTAATTATAACTATACTACTGTAGATAATAATTATGAAAGTGTAGGATTTAAACTTCCTACTATGCATTCATGGGTTTCTGCAATGGGATATGGCAATGATAAGTATGATTGGGTATTTATGCCAGCTGAATGTGCTTCTGCCAATAGTGCTTTGCCAGTAGGAGATAACTTTTGGTCTAAAGCAAATTTAAATGGAACTAATTGTGTAGTGATTGGCGGAACTTGGGAAAGTGAAGATAGCGCAGGGCCATTTTATTATGGATGCGATCGAGAAATTACATATTCTAAATATTCCTTTGGCGCGAATTTAATGTATATTCCTTAGAAAAATGATATTTATACTGCAAATATAAATAAATGGAAAGCAAAATTTGAGGGGTGATTAGTATGATTAATTATGGTAAAATTCAATCATTTGAATATCCTCAAGAAATTGAAATAACTGATTCTATGGTTTTTACTGCAAAAAACATTATTCCTTTTGAAAAAGAAATAGATGAACATGTAATTAACGGGTTTGAATATGATTATACTGGATATACTAAAGACGAATACATTCAATTAATGAATGAAGAAAATTCTAAAGCTATTGCTAATTTACAAGAAGAACTCACCGCGGCAAAAATTTTATTGGGGGTGGAGTAACCTATGACCTTAATAGAACTTGCTCGTAAATTGCGCCCTTATATTGAAAAAGCCGCTATTTCTTTAGATGATGCTGATGCAATTGAAGCCGTACAATTATTTCCAGAGTGGCACGCAAATGAAGATAATTATGAAAAAGATACACGAGTTCGATATAATGGTATTTTATACAAATGTTTATAGACACATATACCACAACCAAATTGGGACCCACTTTCTGCTCCAAGCCTATGGGCTAAAGTACTAATTCCAGATGAAAATGTAATTCCTGAATGGGAATAGCCAGATAGCACAAATCCATATTAGATTGGAGATAAAGTAACTCATAATGGAAAAACTTGGGAAAATACTATCGCAAATAATGTATGGGAACCAGGTGTTTATGGATGGGTTGAAATAAATATTTGACTTTTTTAATTTTTTATGATATAATAATATTGTTAGAAAGGGAAAATCCCATTCTAATAATATTAAATATGTAGGATAGGAACTACATAAATTATAAGGAGAGGAACTTATATGAAGTTTTATAGCGAAAAATTAAACAAACTATTTGATTCTGTTGAAGCTTGCCAGCAAGCAGAATTCGAAGCAAAAGAAGAAGAAAATCGTCAGCGTATTCGTGCAGAACGTAAAGCCGCAGAAGAAAAGGAAAAGAAAGAAAAGGAAGCCGCAGAGCGTAAGGCTATGGCGGCAGAAGTTACCGCAGCGCTAGAAGCGGCTAATAAAGCACAGTCAGCTTATAGAGAAAAACTTGAAGCTTTCTGTAAAAAGTACGGTACTTTCCATTTTTCAACCGATGGGGTAAAGAACGTACCCGCTTTATTTGATATTTTTGATCCTTTCTTCAAAAATTTTCTTTAATTGATGGCTTGGGTTGAGCCGTAATCAACCCTTTTATATGCTCCCTTAGCTCAGTTGTATAGAGCACGGTCCTTCTAAGTCCGGTGTCCTGGGTTAGAATCCCAGAGGGAGTACCAGTAAGAGCCTATCACGCCTCTTTACAATGCGCAACCCGATAGGACTTTTTACAACTAAGGGTTTTCTTATTTCATCCCGCCCGCGAACCTGCTAGCGAGGGGAGCGGAGAATAAAGTAAGCGCCGGGGCTTGGTTTGCGTTAATAACCGCCATGAGCTCGTAGCCATGTAAATTAATCCGGAGTAATACTACGACGTAGGCCAACTTTTTCGAGAATGAAAGTTGGAAGGAGCTGACTACCTTAACCAAGTGGGCGCGGAGAATACGGCGCGAGAATCCGCTCGGATTGCTTTCGATATAAGCACTATTGCCAGTCGCGGCAACTGTGAGATATGCGGCCGCAATTGATATTACGCGAATATTAATTGCACTATCCATACTAAATTGATAGTGAGAGATTAAAGACACCCAATCTTATATAGTCGATTTACTTGAAATTTAGTATGGATTTTTTCTTGACTTTGTACTAAAATTATGATATAATTTTTATGTAAAGAGGGAGGATGAGAAAATGCCTGATTATCTTGATGATTTCCTTTGTGATCGTACTATTGAAGAAATGGAAGAAGAGTATATTTCTCGTGATACCTGGTATGAAGTTGAAAGTACTTTTTGTGAACAGATGGGAATCGAGGTAGAATGTTACGATGATTAAAGTTATTAAACATGGGCATGCTCCTTACCAAATGACTTGTAAGAATTGTGAATGCGTTTTTACTTTTGAAGATAGTGATATTCAGAATAATCATTGTCAATGGGATTATGAACAATATATTTATTGTCCCGAATGTAAATATCAAAACACCATTCATTCTCGTGAAGATTATCGAACTTCAAAAAAATAATTATTTGACTTAAAAATAAAATTATGTTATAATTTTTATGTAAGAAAGGGGAAGAAAAATGCAGAAAGAGAACTGGCGGTGTATAGTATCATTGAAATATGGAGAAATGACCCGAGATTTTGTAGTTCTCTATTCTAAAAAACCTTCAAAAAAAGAAGTTTTTAATTATATTCGTAATATTGGTTTTGACTTGACCAGGGTTGAAATTGTAAACATTAAAATAATAAGAATTTGACTTCTCTTAAAAATTATGATATAATAAATATGTAAGAAAGAAGGGAAAGAAATGAAAATGTATCCGTTTCGGTGCCCGCAATGTCTACATGTAATTGTAAAGTCTAAAACTGAAGTTAAGACTTCAAATCGCCTCGACCGTGATGGAGATTATTATTCTTTTCGTTGTCCTACTTGTAATTATTTATTCTATGATTATGAGTTTGGAAACTTTCTTCGTAAATATAATCCAGGTCAAATTGACAATAAAAGAATGATAATTTATAAAATGGGGCTATAACTCAGTTGGTAGAGTGCTTCCCTTGCAAGGAAGAAGTAGTGAGTTCGAATCTCATTAGCTCCACCATTTGTCCGAATGACTGAACGGACTGTAAACCGGCGATGCGCAAGCCTTGGAGTCCCTAAACGCAAGAAGTCTTTATATGCCAATCTACTTGTTGCCGCAAGTAGTGCGGGAGCGGCAACTCCCAAAAGGTGAAACGCGGCCACCAGAGAGTACGCCGGACACCTCGCCCGTTGAGGAGGAAACAGTAGGGTAGAAACTCACCAATTCCCTACGACCAGAACATAAGGGCATATGGAATGGTAAATTGTGAGATTTATATTCCACTAGCACAATGGTAATGCAACTGACTCTTAATCAGTGGATTCAGGGTTCGATTCCCTGGTGGAGTACCAGAATGTCGCGAGGATGACTGGGAGACGACAAAGTAGGAGAAATCTGAAAAACGGGAGTCATGACCCGATCTCTTTCCCGAGATACTGGCAGCATCAACTCGTTAAAGGTTGAAACATGACCGTAATATGGATGTTGCACGCGTGCGCGCTTACTTCAGTTGGGAGAAGGCTTGCCTTACAAGCAAGACGTCGTTGGTTCGAGTCCAGCAGTGCGCATTATAGACTCTTACAGCAAACAACACTTTCAGTGTCGTGGGTTCAACTCCCATCTTATGCAATAGCGTGAGTAGCTCAAGAGGTAGAGCATGAAATTTCGAGTCTAGTTATTTGACTTAAAACAAAAATTATGATATAATAATTATGTAAGAAAGAGAGAGTATCGCGGACAGGACAAGCGGTTAAGTCATGGGCCTCATAAGCCTCAAGGACTGGGTTCGACTCCCAGGCCCGCGACCAACGGTTGATACCAGACCGTTAGAAGGTATTCGTTCAAGGTGAGAAACATCGACGTAGTGATGTTAGGGCGAAAAGGTAACGACGCTGCCCGGGTTCGACTCCCGGCGGTGGCGGAGGAAGGCCACGGTGTCAAAAAACTCTGATGCACTTAGAATCTAGCCCCGCTCGAAGGCGGCCACTGGAGAGCGCAACCGCACATCGTTCGCGGTATATAAAATAACGATGTCGGCAAGCAGGGCCAGACTGCTGTAGCTCTGGTAGTCAGGCAGAGCATCGGTGCTAAGGGAGCTTAAAGCAATGCGCAAATCATTGCGCCTATTAGGTGCCCAAATGCCGTAATTAGCGTGTAAGTTTTGAAAAACTAAGGTTAAGAAGCTTTAGACCACACGCTAGGAAGAATGGGTTAAATGGAGTTTGAAGAACAGCCAAGTCCAAACAGTAAGGACGTAAAAGAAGAAATGTGAGTTTCCGTCACACTCGTAGTTGATGGTGCGCTACACTTCGGAAACGGGAAGTGGGGATGGACGAAGACCAGATTGAGATACGTATATTAGAAGAATCGCCATATTAGTGCAGGTTTCTAATATATGGGCCACCTCGATAGTCAAAAGTGCCAGTTGTCTTGATTTCTGGCCTAAACAAAAAATCGAAGCAGCGTCCTATTCCACTGAGACCAATAGGAAATTTAGCGGACTTGCGCGTTAAATTGGAAGAATATCAGGCAAGCGTGATGTACCACGTAAGAAGTACAACGGCCGAAAAACGGGATGGAAGGAAAGTAATGGGTGAAGTCCTTACTGATTGTTAACAAATCAGAAAAGCGGTGGAAGGGCCCTCCGCACCCGTCACATTGTGTAGGCTAAAATGCGACCGCTGTAAACGGTTAGGGTGAAAGCTAACCCTTAACAATGAATGTAGGAACAGCATTCTGACGCAGTATAGTAAAATGAAAATGGGAAGGGAATCCTAGTGCTCTTCCAAGAGAAGGGAGTCATGACCTGAATCTCTTGAACGCGGTTTATGTGGTCGCCGCATTTTCATCATGTGAAAGTACAACACATGCCCAGAGTTTGGGCGCAACCTGGGTTATCAAACGCCTATATGCCCTGATAGTGTAGTGGAAGGCACGCCCGGATATACCACCGAGTAGGATTGGTTCGATTCCAATGAAGAGCAAACAGTTGACACGTATCTGTGTAAAAACGTGAGAGATAAAGTTGATGAAAGACAAACATAGAAATTAAAAATTCGTTGTTATTATTGTTGGCGCAATAATAACTAGTCAACTGCATCTCGTCGTTCCGGTGCGCCAACACTGGAATTATGCCCGCATCGAATAATTGGTTAGTTCGTCACCCTTTCAAGGTGAAAATTCCGGATCGTTCCCGGATGTGGGTACCATCGTGCTTTGAGATCAAATGTGGCTTCAGCAGTATAAATATGTAATGCCAATGTGAGATTATGACGTAAGCCTTTAGCTTTAAAGACTATCTATATGACCCCATAGTTCAGCTGGTTAGAATACGGCGCTGTCACCGCCGAGATCGCGGGATCATAACCCGCTGGGGCCGCCATTCGCATCGCCTCCTTTACGATGCAAGTCTGCGGAAAACACGGATTTTTACTAAACTACTACTGGCGTATTTGGGAGAAGTGCTTATGAATGAACTTTCTAAGCAATACTTCATAATCAAATATGATATGTAGCATGCGGCTTAGCGGCAGACTATAATAAAAAGACAGGCGAAGTAAGTAAGTGTGCGGTTACACACTATAATCTCTAATAGTAGGGTGCCTGTAATGGAGTTGAAAAAATGTATCCCTTATAAGGATAACAGCCCTAATAACCCACGCCGAGGGTGTGCTCGGCTTTATATGTGGCAACCAGTAAGCGACCAAAGTAATGCTTACGTGAGAGACACCTTATAGTTTACGGAGACGTCCCTATAATGATGTATAGCTTAGAGTGCTATTTGCCGCACCATTTAGACAGGTCAGCAATATTTTCTTAATTTGTCTGTATAACAAGGGATGTGAGTTCGAATCTCACTTAGTCGCTTACGCGGCTAATAGTTCAATGGATAGAATGTATATAAGTCTGTCTAGTTTTTATTTGACTCTGATGTGTGGCTAGCAACCTACTGCTATTCTAATTTATGAGGTATACTGAAATGAATAATGTAAGATTAAAAATTCTACCACCTTGGACGATTACAGTAAGAAAATTAGAAGCTCTATTTGACGGAGATCCTCTAATTGCTTTCAATGTTGATTTTAGTGGCGAACATCCAACAGTAGTTCTTGCTTGTAATAACGGCGATAAAGTCGCGGCTTTACAGCAAATTTTGCCAGAAGAAGTAGGTTTTGGCAATGTTAAACTAAAAATTATGATTGATGGAACTCCAACTAATCGCGCCTTTACCAGTAAGGTTGAACTATTTGATACTGCATTCAAAGGTAATCCTGCTTATGCATACTCTGTTTGTCCTGCTGAAGAAGGTTATCAGTGGATTGGTACAACTTACGTCGTATTTAATAATTGCGTAGTGCAGTTTGCCGCAGATAATCTAAACGATTGTCATGGTATTATTAGTACTCTATATCAAGATATTGCAGAAGAAGTTCTAACTGGCCCAGCAACAGAAGGTGTTTTCTATAATACTAATGTTGAGCGTGCAAATCTTGGTAAGCCATTAGGCGAGTGGCCCTAATATTTGACTCTTATTTAAAATTATGCTATAATAAATATGTTGAAAGGGAGAAATCCCTTTCGTATGGCCGATTCGCCAAGTGGTTTGGCAGGTGGCTGTTAACCACCCCAGGGGAGTTCAATTCTCTCATCGGCCGCCATTAAGACCTGTCAGCAATTCTTCTTTTGCATAGAGAGCACGTGATAGTTAGTTCGATTCTAACCTTTCCCCATTATGGGGAAAGATGCCCGATGGCCGGGCGCGTTTATAGCGGGTCTTGTATATTTGACTTTTTTAAGATTTTTTGATATAATAAATATATCAAGAGAAAGGAAATGATTTTATGGAAAAGAAAGAATTATCTATTCAAGCCACGAAAACTGAATTTGTTAAGTCTATTTATAATTGGTTAATAGATACTTTGAAACAGCGAGGCCATGAAGATTGTATTAATTGTTTTACAATTGAAGGTTCTAGCATTATGTGTTCTCTTCCCGACAATTATTTTCTTTCATATTCTATTCCTGCTAATACTAAAATTGAAATGAAATTTATTGCTAAAAAATCTTAACGCAACATGACGCAGTTGGTCAGCGTGTCATCCTGATAAGATGAAAGTCCCTGGTTCAAGTCCAGGTGTTGCGACCACTTTCTTGGCCTATTGGGTTAAATAGGCAAATGCGGTATTGGTATAGCGGTAGTGCCCTGGCCTTCCAAGCCGGTGACGCGGGTTCGAGTCCCGCATATCGCTCCAAGCCGAGACACGTCAGCAAATTTTCTTAAAGAACAAGCTATTTTTGGAATTGCAGTAAAAAGGCACCGGGTCGGCTCCGGGAAGATAAGCGTGTCTAGTTTTAATAGACTTGCCCGCGCCTCTTAATAATGCGTACCTGGGGAGCACGTGGCTACGACGGTTAATAGTAGCAATATGGCGAGGTAGACCAATTTGGCAGAGTCAAGAGACTTAAAATCTCTGTAGTGTGGGTTCGAATCCCATTCTCGCTACCATTTTATGTCCTCGTAACAGAATTGGCATATGTATTCGGCTCAAACCCGAAGTTCTGTGGGTCCGACTCCCACCGAGGATACCAAAGTCTACTGTTATCGCTTCATACGACTCTTTTAGCAAATTGTGGAAAAAAAAGAAAAACTGAATAGAAGCGAATTATGTCCAGTTGGCGCAATTTGGCAGACGCGCATGGTTTAGGCCCATGTTTTTGAAGGTTCAAATCCTTTACTGGACACCATTCAAATATTTAGTGGCGGAATATGTAGACGTAAATACAAATCCATGAGGATGCAGCAGTTGACGGTTGGCGAGCATGCGAGGGTTGAGACTACGCGCCGAAAAAGCGGTTCCAGTCGGAGAGGACATAAAACTTGGAATCATGGAGAATAAAGCTCGTATGTGTGGTGAAAATCCACACCTAAATATTTGACTTTCTTCAAAATCTATGATATAATAAATATGTAAGAAAGGAAAACGAAATGTAAAAGACATTTTGTTTAGCAATTATGAACCAAGTGAAGATGCGCTAACCACGCAGCTTGGGATACTTGAATAACAGCCATACACTACTGCCCGGGATACTAGGCAAGTGCGGCCGCAAAACTAGTAATAGTTAGCGATAGCGGAGAAACTCCAAATGTTAAGAGTATGCGCCAAGTAATTCGCTTGAAAATGCACGATTCCTTACGGCGACACAATAGGAAGCCAGGTTAAGAGCCAGGCCAAATCCAGATAAGGTATTGGGGTGGTAGCCAATACAAACTCTGGAAAAACCACAAGTCGCTATGTCGATGAAAGCCAGAAATGGCATATAAGTAAGGTTTGCGGTTGGAGTAGCCCAAGACAGAAATTTGTATGTAAATAGAAATACAAATACAGATATGAATTTCTGCTGAATGGTTTGGGTGAAACTTAGAGGTAAACAATCCTCTCTATTCTCGGCGCTAGGCGCGGGAATCGGATGGTATAAGGTCGCTACTTATGCCACAGCCCGGTTTTCAATAGTAGCATAATATTCAAGAAGAATTATGAGGTACGGCGAAGGTCGCAGTAATTGTTAAACAAAGTGTCTTTTATACTAAAGAAATAAGAGTAAGGGGCATTTTAGCAGATGGGAAGAATTTCTCGTCAAACCGCAGAGTGGATGATGCGGATGCGTTTTTCTAATCTTTGGTGTCTTAGGTTTTGTGCTATATAAATAATATTTGCGGTGGTGGAATAAACGCAAGCAGAATTAAAAAACAATCATTTGATTGTTCAATAATCTGTAGCGGATACAGTGGCAATGTTAATGCAAAGTGCATTGTATCAGTAGACACATAGTGTTAGGGTGCTTCTCCAGAAGATAAGAGCAAATGCTTCAAAAAGTAACTATGATAAATAAGAAGAACTCGGCCAATTCACTTATTTATCATGTGTAGTGAAAATCTACACCCGCAAAAATTTAAACCGCAGAGTGGATGATGCGGTATAAAAATATCGACCATCCCTTATGAGTGGGGAAGTTGAAATACTGTCAGCTACATAGGGTGAGTCCAAAAGCCCATGGTACTAATGGACTATGCGTGAATACGGAAACACAGAAACCGTTAAAAAGAGCCTGAAACGCTTGGCATTTTATAAATTAAAGGAGAATATAATATGAAAATTTACATTTATATAGATGATATTCGTGAATGTACTTGGGCTAACATATTAAAAAGTAATCAATACCAAGTTCAGGTATGCCGAGATTATCATAGTACAATTGATATATTAGATTGTTGTACGAAAAATGATGAAATTTTCATTGACCTTGACCATGATATTGGACTTGATGGTTCTGGATATGATATTTGTAAATATATTGTAGAACATCAAATTCCACTTGTTGGTTTTCATATTCATAGCATGAATCCTGTTGGTGTGCAGAATATGCGGCAATTACTTACTCATTATGGATACAAAGAATACTGATATTTGACTTTATTCTAAAATTATAGTATAATAAATATGTTGAGAGCGTGGGATATATAGTTATATGGATGTAAGGCGCCACCACGAACAGTACTATATACGGCGATTCTCAACATTAACTAGGGCGGACAAGGCTTTGGCGCATGATTAAATTGAGAACTTGGGAGATCGAAAGATCGAATGATAACCAATAATCAATTTAAAACAGGGCGGTGGGACGCGCGTGGCCCAATAACATCTTATGCACTAGCGTGCAAAAAGTTTCTAGAAGCGTAAAAACGCTTCTTGTATCTCCCGTTCGTCTAACGGAATAGGACAATAGACTACGGATCTATTAATGAGGGTTCAAATCCTTCACGGGAGACCATTACGACGATTACAGCAATAATTTTAACAATAAATTAGGGATTTATTTAGTTAGAAGTCGTCGTGTTATTTATGGGTCGGTATACCGTATATGGAAGCGGCGCTGACTGTAAATCAGCTGTCAATGACTCAGGTGGTTCGATTCCACCGCGGCCCACCAATAGTGTTGCGAGCTGAGTCGCAGGAAAGTTACTACCCTAAGGCAACCGTTGTGAGTTTGGTGTTCAAAACTCTCATATGGGCGAGTAGTCAAGTGGTCAAAGACATTGGAACCGATAAAATGAATCTAGTAATTGAGGTTCTAACAGCTACTTAATGGACTGTAAATCCAAGGCGAAAGCTTCGCAGGTTCAAATCCTGTCCTCGCCCACCATAAAGGGGAGTGGTGTAACGGCAACACGCAGGTCTCTAAAACCTGGGCCTTCTGAGGGCGTCATTCTCGGTTCAAATCCGAGCTCCCCCGCCAATTATAGACCATTTCGGCAATTAATTTTGGTTAAAAAAAATTTCTGTAAAAAATTTTTGAATAGGTTCGATTCCTATAAATTAAATGGTCTAGTTTATGCAGGTATAGTTTAGCGGTAAAACTTCTGCTTGCCATGCAGACGTCGCGGGTTCAATTCCCGCTACTTGCTCCATTAATCACATGAGATAAAAGTACGATCAATAAAATAGTCTATATCCTTCGTTGACGCTATAAGGGTAATTAATGAAAAGTTAATTACGGTGGATAGGTTCCATTTGGAGAATCGGGAGAATGGATGTGATTTATATGCGCCATTAGTTTAGTTGGAAAAGCATGTGACTTGGGAGATTGGTGTAGTGAAGGCACATACTCGCGCAAGTAGGGCCAAGTTTGAATCTTGGGTCTTCCACCATTAATCACAGTATCCGCGATTCAAATCCGTGTACTTGCTCCAATGCTGTCGTAGCTTAGTTGGTAAAGCGTGCGCTTGGTAAGCGCAAGACCACGGGTTCAAGTCCCGTCCTCAGCTCCATATGCGAGTGTAGCCAACCGGTAAGGCACTTGACTTTTAATCAAGGTACAGTGGGTTCAATTCCCACCACTCGCATTAGATATATGTGGTAAGTGGCGAAATGGTATACGCGTCGGGTTGTGGCCCCGATTTCTCATTAGAGAAGTGCAGGTTCAAGTCCTGTCTTTCCACCCATTATGGCACGGTAGCTGAGACGGATTAGCAGTGGACTGAAAATCCACATAGGTTGGATCGTTACCAACCCATGCCACCAGGGGATTGCTGTTTATTCCGAAAGGCAGTAGAACTGTAAACAGCGGCTGAAATGTCGTTAGATAGGGATACGGTAATTTTTAAGAATAGAAACTGGAAATTTTATTCAAGTTTGTCGTATTTAAAAGAGGAAACACCAGGATCAACCTATCATATCATAGGTCGGTGGTGCAATTGGTAGCATGACGGTCTCCAAAACCGTTGATTGGGGTTCGAGTCCCTACCTTCCTGTTTAACTCATCTGCCATGTGTAGAAAGAGCGGAGCATAAGATAATAAAGGATAGAACAGGCAGCTATCACTAATATAAGAGATGCAGATTGTCAACTGCTTATTATCTTGTGCATATGCGTCCAATTCTCGTCGGTCGGGAGAGGGTCTGCAAAATCCTTGTTAGTTGGTTCAACTCCAACTGGACGCTTTAATATTTGACTTTTAGTTAAAATTATAGTATAATAGATATGTAAAGAACGGGGTGTAGCGCAGTTGGTAGCGTGCTTGATTTGGGATCAAGAAGTCGTGGGTTCAAGTCCCACCACTCCGACCAGTAACCTTTGAGAATGGGAATGTATAAAGGTGTTGCCGCCGAAGCGGGTCGCGAACCAAATCGGAAAGGAAAATTCTCGTATCCCAGACGAACCACTAGGGAATCTTAAGGAGGTGGTCGCCGTGAGCCCGGTCGTTAAAGATATACAAATGTTATTGGTATATCTGGCTTATTTTGAGGTAACAATTATTACCGGTGGGCTGACACCTAAAATCCGACAGACTTACCGGACGAATGTGCCGGCGGTTGGCAGGCAACGGAAAAACCTGTGTTCTTATCGGACGTATGTGCCGATGGCTGGCGGACAGCAGAAAAATCAGCCATCAAACGCTTCATTAATGTAATGGCAACATAAGTGTTTCGTAAACACTATATAGAGGTTCAATTCCTCTATGAAGCTTCAAGAAAGGTGATAATATGTATAAAGATCAAAAGCCCATTTATCGTATTCTTTTATTCTCAAAAATTCCTGCACCAAATGAATGCGGCTGGCCTGATTGTGGCACACAAGATGACGTAGGCTTTTACTATGAATATGAAACCGCAGTTCGCGCTATGCATGAAAATTGGTGTGATATTCATGAGTATATGTTTAAAGCCGGATTTATTTTAACTTTATATCCCGGCTGTTATGATAGTGCAACAAAAGATCGTCGTACCTATTTTGAATGGAATGAAGAACGCGGTGGATTTTTTGAAAAAGAAGAACCAGAATGCTTTAAACATTTTTCTTATTAAGGAGAATTATTGCTATGATGTTTGTAACAGATTTATTAGACCGTTTAGAAAATTTACGTATTTCTGATGACGATTTTTTTGGGAAAGATTATACTACTCAATGTGCCTATGAAAAAGCAAACGATATGTTTGATAATTGTTTACAAATAGTGTATGATTATTTTGGAGAACATATGTCTGAATGAAGTTATATTAATTGAAGAACGTATAAATAATTGACTTTAATTTAAAATTATGTTATAATATATATGTAAGAAAGGAGAAATAAAATGGAAGAAAAAAATGCAACTTTAAGTTTTTCATTTTATCCAGAAAATTATCCTGATGTAGATTTAACCTTTCACTGTTCAGAAGATTTAACTATGAGTGAATTAGTGAGTTTTTTTCGGCGATTCGCAATTGCTTTAAGTTTTAGTCCTAAAACTATAGATGACTATTTTGGCGAAGAGGATTAATTCCTCTATATGGGGCATTCGTATATTGGTATGATTACGCCAGTCTTATAAACTGGTCAGGATGGTTCGATTCCACCATGCCCTACCATTTAAAGGAGAATAAAATGAGCTGGTTTACAAAAAAGAAAAACAATAATAAAGTAGAAGAAGTTCCAACACTTTATGTTCCAAAAGAATGTGAGCATTTTTGGTGGGATTCTTCACCATATTTTATATTTTCTTGGAATGTTTATTATAATGAAGCTAATAAAAAACGAGAAAAAGAAAAACAGCTTGGTCGTTTAGTTATAAAAATCTATGAAACTTATATTTGTTGTAAATGTAAACAACGTAACGATGAAGTCTTATATACAATTGAAATAGAAGATATAACTCGAAATAATGCTTTAATTGAAATCGAAAAACGAAAAGAAGAATATAAAGATTTTTGTAGACCTCGTGCAGAAGTTGAAGATGAAATTAATGACTTAATTTATGGAATTGATCGTAATCTTCTACAAACTATTGCTTTATATCAACCACGAAAAGTGGGTTCAGTAATTAATTCTAATGTCAATGTTCCTATTTTAGATAAATTTTTAAAGGAGAATTAAAAATGGATAGTACTTCAACAACATATACTGTTAAATCTAATTCTGATAAACCAGTTTCATTACCGATTCAATATGGCTGGAAATGCCCTTCTTGTGGAGCAATTATGGCTCCTTGGCAGAACTCTTGTATTAACTGCATCGGCACACAAATTACTGCTACTCCTAGTATTACATGGCAATCTACTGGAGATCCTAATCCTTGGTGGAATCAAGTAACATGCAAATCTGGAGATACAGCTACTACCACTTGTAGTAGTGTTAATACAACTCTTACAAATAATTCTTTAAAATCCGCAATGAAATCTCATGGAATTAATATTTGACTATAAATAAAATTTATAGTATAATATATATGTAAGAAAGAGAGAAAGGAAAGTGATGATTATGCGTAAAATGAGTCGTACTGTGTTTTCTTCCTCTTGGAGCCGTGTCAAGCAAGCTAAAGAACTTGATGACTGGCAGTGTGAGACGTAATCTCTTGTTAGAAACAAATTGCGGCCAAAGTATACGTCACCGCTTCTTATATATATTTCTTGCCTATTGAGTAGGTCGGCCGCTGAAAGATAGGGGAGAAACCGCTAATTAGCTATGTTCCTGCGGTATATAAAAAGAACATAATTCGCGGAGAGAAGATTCTTAGAACGGAACACTTCATGCCCCGAATGCGGCAAAATAAAGTCCTCTAAGACGTAGTGCGGTATATAGCGATCGCAACAGCGTGAGAGTAAAATAAAAAACGCTAACAACATGTTGGGGTTTTCGGTGTACGACCTCGAAACCGTATTATAATGGGCTAAGCCGATAGCCTATACATTGCGCGGCTTTATATAGCATATACAGAAAGTATTAATGTTGCCGCAATATTAATACATCGGCTTATATGGGGAGGTACCCAAGTGGTTGAAGGGGGTTGCCTACTAAGCAATTAGGCCAGGTAACTGGTGCGTGGGTTCGAATCCCACCCTCCCCGCCAAAGTCATTAACAGCAATCTTAACAAAAACCGCACTAAAAAATGCAGCTATTTTAAATGTGACTTGTATTGAAAGGAGAATGAAAATGTATTACTACGTTATTAATTACTGGGATGAAATTGACAATGAACCTCGTACTGATTCTGGCATTGTCGCCGCAACTTCTTATGGAGAAGCCGCTCAGCGAGCTACTGAATATTATGGGACTAAAAACGTAGTAGATATTCAGCTTTCTGAGCTTGAACAAGTTCTTTCTGAAGAAGAACTACTTGATATGTTCGAGAGTGAGGGCGAGTAACCGAATTGGCATAGGTACCAGACTAAGAATCTGGGTTTTGAGGGTTCAACTCCCTTCTTGCCCATTACTTATAGGCGAGTAGCCAAGCGGCTAAGGCAACGGACTTTGACTCCGCTAACGTAGGTTCGATTCCTACCTCGCCTGCCATTCAAGATCGTTACAGCAATTAATATTGGAGATAATTTGATGGGCGATAATAAATTATATATAACGATCTTGCTTATAAATAAACATAGGCTCATTACAGCAAATGTAATAAAAATTATTTTATGAAATACTTAGAGATAGCGTTTTAAATTAATAATTAATTACGAGCCTAGAACTTATGGTGATTTTATGAGACAAATAATTATTGCGCGTAAAGATTTAAATATGAGTGCAGGAAAATTAGCCGCGCAAGTAGCACATGCTTCTTTTGCTTTTATATCAAATCAAATTCGTAATACTCCCGCAATTGAAAATGAAACTGGATATAATGTTTCAGTTTTATTAGATAAAGAAGTAATGGATCAATGGTTTAAAGGAGTTTTTACAAAAACAGTATGTGAAGCTAAAAATTATAATCAACTAATGAAAGCTACAAATATAGCAAAAGAACTTGGATTAAAAGAAAATAAAGATTATTTTTTAATTTGGGATGCTTGTTTAACTGAGCTTACTCCTGAAAAAATTGATGAAAATGGAATTGGAAGAACATTGACATGTATTGGATTTAAGCCGCTTCCAGATGAAGTTGCTTGGAAAATTTCAAAAAAATTTCAACTTTATAAATAAAATTATGACTCTTACAGCAATATACTTACCGACATTTTATTACATATATGGTTAATATGGAAGAGTCTAGAAATATGCCGTCGTATCACAATGGTAGTGGGCTCGCCTTGTAAGCGAGATGTTGTAGGTTCAAATCCTATCGGCGGCTCCAATTAAGATAGTTATTCGGCTCTTACAGCAAATACTAGCCGAGGTTGTCTAGGGGACTAAGACACTTACCGTAAAAAGTAAGAGACAAGGGTTCGAATCCCTTCCATAACTATCTTGTTTTATGGGCAGATGGCCGAGTGGCTTAAGGCGGCGGTCTTGAAAACCGTTGGCGTGACGAGCGTCCGTGGGTTCAAATCCTACTCTGCCCGCCAATTGTATATAAAGGAAGTGTTATCTATGCGTCCAACTGCCGAAAAACGTCATAATGATTTTAAAAAAGCAATTCGTAAACGTAGAATTGATCGTGAAACTGCCCCACAAGGTTGGGAACATGATTGGTATGATAACCTTCATCAATACAGTAAAAATAAGATTCATTGTTCCTGCCATTTATGCGCGACTAAAACTAATAATCGTGGACATTATGGGCCAAGAATGAATTGGAGTCCGCGAGATCGCCGTCAATTAGACGAAATGAATTACGATGAAGAAGAGGAAATTGAATAATTTCCTCTTCTTTTTTATTTGACTTATTATATAAATTATTATATAATATTTATATAAAAGAAAAGGAGATTAAGTATGAAGCCTACTTTATATATTCTTTGCGGTGCTCCTGGGTGCGGCAAATCTACCTTTGCGAAGCAATTTACTTCTGATTCTGTAAAATGGATTTCTCGTGACGAAATTCGTTTTCGGTTTATTAAATCAGATGAAGATTATTTTTCTCACGAAAAAGAAGTATTTCGGCACTATTCTAAATTAATTGCACAGGCTCTTAGCGAAGGTAAGCACGTACTTGCTGATGCAACCCAACTTAATGCAGCTTCGCGTAAAAAGCTAACCGCAGCGATTGATCTTGATTTTACTGAATATAATATTGTTTATGTAATTTTTACGGCTTCTGCTGAGACTTGCATTGAACATAATAAAAATCGTGAAGGCCGCGCGTTAGTTCCAGAAAACGTTATTCATCGTATGCGCGCTTCGCTTACTATTCCTAATCACGAAGACAAACGTGAAATTGGAATGGTTACTATTGATGGAGAATTGGAAATATGAGTGAAATCTATCTAACGAGTGATACACATTTTTCTCATAAGCCAGAATTTTTGTGGAGTCCCCGCGGATTTTCTTCTGTAAGAGAAATGAATGAAATAATTGTAGAAAAATGGAATAGTATAGTAAAATCAGATGATATTGTTTATCATCTTGGTGATATGGCTTTGACAGATACTGCGGATGCAATTGCATATATTAAAAAATTAAATGGTTTTATTTGGTGGATTCGAGGAAACCACGATTCAAGGTCGAAAGTAGAAGAAATTACTAAAGAATGTAAAAATGTTTCATTAATTAGTAATCCAGAAGCTTCTTGGGCAACTATGTTTAAATATAACAATAAAATTACATGTTATCTTTCTCACTATCCAACATTGACAGCTAATTATGATGAAAAGCATTTTAATCAACATGTAATCGCTTTACATGGGCATACTCATCAACAAGCTAACTTTTTATATCCTAACAATCCATTCTGTTATCATGTAGGAATGGATAGTCATGATTGTAAACCAGTAAACATTGAAGAAATTATTGGAGAAATACGTCAACGTTGGTTTGATTTACAATCGTTAAAAATTCCAATTGAAGATTTATACACCTATCCAATGAAAGGAGAATAATATGAAAGAGGAAATTCGAGTTCGTTCACAAGAATACAAAGTTTATATTACTAGTGATGGAAAAACATTTACAAGTAAACGAGATGCAGAAAAGCATGAAGTAGAACTTATGCCAGAAAAACAAATTCCAAAGTGTTATATTGAATTACTAACAACAGAAGATTACGAATATTGTTATAAAATAGAATCTGAGGATGATTTAAAATATCTTCAACAAAAGACATGGCTTCGAAATGCTTATTATCATTATGATGGTCCTGGATGGTATATTGCTATTCGGCATGATGGCGGTGATTATGAGGATGATTATAATGTATTCTCAGTAAAGCATTATATTCAAAATCTTCAGCATGATTTAAACGCCTTAAAGGAGCTTGAAACTGAATGAAAAATCCATTCCTTGCTGGAATGCTAATTGGACTCGGGTGCTGTATGTATGTTGCTATTCCAGATAAAACAATTGGAGCCATTTGTTTTTCATTAGGCTTGCTTGCTATACGATTATTCCAACTAGACTTATATACAGGAAAAACTCAATTCTTTTTAAAAAAGAATTCACCATATAAACCAATGAAAATCTTTTGGATTTTTATTGATAACTGTCTTGGAGTAAATTTTATTTTTCTCTTAGTTATGTTTTTTTCTCCAAATATACTTGTTGGCGCACAAAAGATTGGTATGATAAAAGATGCTATTCCAATTGATACTTTAATATTTAATAGCATTATGTGTGGAGCTTTAATGACAATCGCTACATATAGGTTAACTCCATTATGGATTAGCACATTAGCCGTAGCCGCATTTATTCTAGCAGGATTTAATCACTCTATTGCTGACTACTTCTATTTTGTGGCTCTCGGTCATGGCCCCATATCACTTTTAAAAATTTTAATTATAGCCGCAGGAAACTTAATTGGCGGTCGCCTTGCCGCAGCATTTGAAGGAGATTAATATGAAAGAATATGTTGACGTAATTAAACCTAGCGAATGTCCGTATAGTAAATGGATTCCCAATCCTCCATTTATTGAAGAACCTGGATATTATAAATGTAAATTAAAAGATAAAACTTGTAAAACAAACATTGAAAAAACTGAATGTTTATGTTTTAAAACTATATAAGAGGTGTTTATTATGAAACGAGAAATTTTTGAAGTATCAGCTAAAATTGTAGATGCTAATGGAAATTATAGTACTTTATCCGGTTATCCTAAAGTATTTGATAGTAAGTTATTTAATAATAACATTTCAACCGCATTATCTCGCGCATATGGAGAATATTATACTACATTAGGAACATTATATAAGCGCGAAGATAGACAGTTACAGACAGTAATACTTTTACGCTCAGATGGATTAACGTTAGAGTATAGATCTATCGGAGCAATTGCTGATATTCCAGATCCAGAACCCGTAGAAAATAATATTTGACTTTAGATAAAAATTATAGTATAATAAATATATAAAATAGCATAATAAATATATAAAGAAGAAAACCTACGGTCGTGACAACGACTAAGATGAAAAGGAGATAAAAGGATATGAATGAATTACTAAAGGGTCTAAAAACTGTTTCTAACGTTACTACTACCGCCAATGGAGCTACTACTTATAAATCCACCATGAATAAGGTCTATGACCTATTTGCTACTGGCGCTGCAATGCGCAATGCTTCTGAAGAAGATTGTATCTTACTATTTAAAAATGCTTATGAAGAAGATAAGTCTCTTGCTTTGAAATGCGTATTTTATCTTCGTGACGTGCGCGGAGGCCAAGGCGAACGTCATTTCTTCCGTGCTTGTATTAATTGGCTAGGTAAGCATTATCCTCGTGAAATGCAGAACCTAATCAAGCAGATTCCTGAATTTGGTCGTTGGGATGATCTATATTCTCTAGTAGGAACCAGCGTAGAAAAGGATATGTTTAAGTTTATGTATAATCAGGCTGTGCTTGACGTATCTTGTAAAACTCCTTCTCTACTCGCCAAGTGGCTAAAGAGTGAGAATACTTCTTCTCAAGAAAGCCGCGACCTTGCAACTAAAACTCGTGAAGCTTTTGGGCTATCTCCTCGCGAATATCGTAAGATGCTTTCTGCTCTTCGCGCCCGTATCAATATTGTTGAAACTCTAATGTCTCAAAATCGTTGGGATGAAATTGAGTTCGATAAACTACCTTCTCGCGCTGGTCTAATTTATAAGAATGCCTTTGCACGCCATGACGTAACTAAGGCTCGTTATGAGAAATTCATGAAGGATGAAACCACTAAGGTTAATGCAGGAACTCTATATCCTTATGATGTAGTACATGAAGTAACCAAACTATGGGGACATAATGGCTGCAATGGCTGGTGGGGATATAATAACTATGATCTTAAAGTCGGAGTCAATGATGTAAATCGTCTAGCCGTCAATAAGTATTGGGATAATCTAACTGATTATTTCCATAAAGCTACTCTTAATGCTCTTGCCGTAATCGACACGAGTGGCAGTATGACAACCCCAGTGATGAATAGTGGCGTGTGTCCTATGGATATTGCTATTTCTCTTGGTCTATACTGTGCTGAACGTGCGAACGGGCCTTTCAAGAACCACTTTATTTCTTTTAGTTCTCGTCCTCAGCTAATTGAAACCGTTGGTGTAGACTTCTGCGATAAGGTGAGTCGTATTTATCGTCAAAATCTTTGCGAGAATACTAACATTGAAGCAACCTTTGACTTAATTCTAAATACTGCGGTAAAGAATCACCTACGTCAAGAAGATTTACCTAAAAATATCATCGTAATCAGTGATATGCAGTTTGATGTTGGCCGTGGTTATTATGCCCGTAACGGCAGTGGCTCTCTAATGGAAAACATTGAACGTAAGTGGAACAGCTACGGCTATAAAATGCCTAAGCTAGTTTACTGGAATGTCAATGCTACTGTTACCAATGGTAATATGCCTATGCAAGACAAGCAAGGAGTAACTTACGTATCCGGTGCCTCTCCTGTAACTTTTGAAATGATTATGAGCGGAAAGACTTCTATTGACCTCATGATGGACAAACTCCTAAGTGAGCGATATAAAGAAATTCACTCAGTTCTATAATTTATAAAATATAGGGTTAGATGAAAGTCTAACCCTTGATTTTTTTTAAAATTTTTGATATAATATATATGTAAGAAAGAATGAAAGGATTGATATTATGTTTCCTAATTTTCATTTCTCTATCGAACGTTGGCGTAAGAACGAAGAATATGGTGTCTGGGTTAGCACACAAGGACGAGTACGGCTTATTCAGAATAAAGAGTTCCTAAATATTAGGATAGATAAAAAAGGTTATTGTACAGTTTTTACTAATAAAGGCCCGCAGCTCGTTCATCGACTAGTTGCTTATACTTGGCTCGGCGGAAAACGAAATGAAAAATATAATATCGACCATATTAATAGTAATAAACGTGATAATTCAATCAAAAATTTACGTTGGATTGAAGTTCAATTAAATACTGATTATGCCAAATATACTCAAACAGATTTAGAAACAGATTCTATCGAAAGTGTCGAACAAACAGAAGATTTTATTGAAAAATTTAACAGCGATCCTAATAAATCAGGAAGTATTTTATTAAAATTATTTACAGAAAATAAAATTAATCTTTTTTATAATGACACGTTAGTTAATGAATATCAAGATATTTTAAAAGCAATTAAACCTGGCGGGAAAACTCCTCTTAAAAAAGATGTTTTCTGTCATATTGCTCGCGCTATTAGAAAGAATACTCCTTACGGAACATTTATGTGGCGTTTTGAAAAGAAAGAGGGAATCTAATATGGAAACTATGAAAGCTGTACAAGCTAATCATGAATTAGTTAAGTTAATGGCAGAAAAACATCATTATCAATTTGTATTAATGACATGTTTAGTAGGCAGTCAAAATTATGGTCTAGAAACTGATTCTAGCGATGTTGATACTTATTCATTTGTTCTTCCATCTTATATGGACTTTATTTCCGGTGTTCCTATGGTAAGTACCACAGTTGAAATGAAAGATGGAAGCCATTTAAACATTAAGGACATTCGACTTGCTTTAAATCTTCTTCGTAAACCTTCTCCTAATATTGTAGAATGTTTTTTAAGTGACTATAAAGTATATGAACCAGATTTTTATAATGTTTTTAAAGAATATGATAATAATGTAATGCTTTATTATCTAACTCATGCTAATTATAAAAATATGGTAGATGCTATTGTTGGCACAGTTTATCAATTACATGGACGTAATATGACTGAAGGCAAAAAATATGCTCATGCTTTGCGGTTACAACATATGCTTTACCGCTATTTGGATCCACAGGCTCCTGTGTCTGAATATCTTCATATGCGAGAACATGACTTACAAATCGCTCGAAAGGCTAAAATCGAGTATCCAAATAATGAAGAATGTCGTAAACAATATGAATTTATTCGCCAACATATGAATAACTTTGGTAAAGAATATAAAGTTTCAGAAGTAGAAAAAGAAGTTGAATATGTAGCAAAGTATGACATTAATCGTTTTGAATATAAAATTTTTGAAGTTTATTTTTTTTTAAATGGATTAAGGAGAGCCTATGAGCCAGAAATTAACTTTTAAAAATATTTTAAAACATTGGAAAAAAATTCGTTTACACCGCAAATGGGTTCGCCATTATTGCTTTCTTGCAGGTATCCCATGGCGAGGAATTACTCATGATTTATCAAAATATAGTCCAACTGAATTTTTTGAATCTGCTCGCTACTATGTTGGCACAAGTTCTCCAATTGATGCAGCAAAACAAGATAAAGGATATTCTGAAGCTTGGTTGCATCATAAAGGACGAAATCGTCATCATTGGGCATATTGGTCTGATAAATTTAGCGAAGGAACTGTAATTTATCCTATGCCTAAAAATGATTTTGTAGAATTAATATGTGATTTTCTTGGGGCCGCTCACGCCTATTCAGAAGAAAATTTCTCTTATTATAATGAATTACAATGGTGGGAAAAAGATAGAGAAAAAGGAAATAAAGCTATGAATCCCATTAATAAACGAATGGTAGATATTATTTTACACGACCTTGCCGCGGCAGAAAATGATTTAATTTTAAATTCTCCTGAAAAATTAATTAAATCAGGTTATATTCAACAAGTTTGGGAGGCTAATAAATGAGTTGGGAATGTGCAAATAGTTCGCGTACATTAGATCAAATTTATGAAAATTTTAGAGATATTATAGCTATTAATGCTGAACCATATTTTATGACTAGTTTTAAAAAAGATAATATTATATATATTGCTTCTCCAAATAATTTTGATCAATATCCCGATGAAATTTTAAAGTCAATTAAAGAATTTTATTTGTGGAAACTAGAAAGTGATTAATTTTAAAAAATTAATCACTTGTCTTTTTATAAAAATTATGATATAATATTTATAGAAAAGGGAAAGGAAAGTGATTAGGATGGCAGTTGCTAAATCTTATGAAAACATGGAACAAGTTGGTGAACCTTTTGAATCCGAAGGCAAAATGTATGTGCGCGTAAAAGGCAAGTGCCCTCGATGTGGCGGTTCTGGTCACTATTCTTATAATCCCATGGATGGTACTATTTGCTTTCAATGTCGCGGCTCTGGCATTCAAGCAATGAATGTGCGTTGGTACACTGACGCTCAGCGTGCCAATATGGACCGTGCAGCTGAAAAGCGAGCTGCCGCAAAAGCAGAAAAAGATGAAGCTCGTCGTATTAAATTTGCCGCTCGTAATAGTTTGGGGTTCGGTGAACTTGGGTATATTACCATTGTTCAGGGCGATAATGATAAAATTCAGGAATGGCGTACTGAACTTCCTGAACATACTATATGGTATAACGAACTTTTTGGTTGGTTTATTCCCGCAGGACGCGAACCCGCAAACATTCCTGACGAAATTTATCTTCATGTCCTTAAATGGGAACAAGTGCGCGATGAAGAAGATAAAGAAGATCTTCAAATTCGTGATAAAGAAGAAGTTCGTAAACTTGTTTATACTATGCTTTATGGAGAAAGCAAAAGCCAATATCAGGGAGAAAAAGATAGCTGGCTCGAACATGACGTAATAATTAAACGCAATATTGCGGTTTCTTCTTCTTACGGTGAGTCTCATATGCATATTATGGAAGATGCTGAAGGTAATGTGTATGTTTGGACTACTGCAAGCAAGAGTTTTGAAGAAGGAAAAACTATTCATCTTCGGATGAAAGTTAAAGACCATAAAGAATATAAAGGCGTAAAGCAAACTGTTGTATACTATTGTAAGGTGAAGTAAATGAAATTTTTACATATATTAGAAAAACGTGACAATGGACATATTTGGGACAATGGCTACTGGGAAATTATAGACGATCCGCCATATGAACCAGGATGTCGTGTTAAAATAGAGAATAGTTCTGGTGGTTGGAATTTTCACACTATTACAGAAGATGATGGGATTATAGAATCTGATTGGAAAACTGTTGAACGAAAATATTATCTAAGTAAATCTGACTCTCCATATGGATGGATAGATAAGGATGGAATATTCTATGGATGCAGCTACTTTGAACATAACGATTGCGCATTAGCTTGTTTTGGAATTTATGAAGGTGTGGCCGAACAAACCGGATATGTAAAAGTTTATAAAGACAATGATGAATTAACTTATTATCATGAAGGCTTTTTAACTGATGCTCAGCGGCAAACGCTTATAAACCGTGGTATTGAATTATTTATATTTGATGAAGAATAAGGAGAGATAATGAAAAAACGATTTCACTTTAAACCAGAATTTATCTTTATTATTGGAATAATTTTAGTTATTGGACTTTTCTTCCTTCTTATTTACGGAGCCTATCATAATCATCAAGAACAACTTGCTATCACAAGTGGCTATGTTATTGATAAAGATTATAATGCTCCTTATACTTCTTATAGTTCTCAAACAGTTAATGGAAAATCAATTTCTGTCCCTGTATATCATGGAGCTTCTTATACAATATTAGTAAAAAGTGATGATGGACAGCATCAAGCTTGGTATAATGTTACTCCACTAATTTATGATAAAATAAAAATTGGTGATCATTTAAATAACGTTAATCGTGAATTAAAGTGAGGTGTAAGTATGGTTCTATATTTTGAAAATCGCTATGGAGACCGCCGTGAAATTGCTCGGTGTAAAAACTCTAAAGAAGTTCATACTGCTATTGATGCCTTTATTCGTACTTGTAATAAAGGAAAACCAGAAGATAAAAAATTTAAAGTACATTATACTCGTACTTGGACTGATTTTGATGAACAGTTTAAAGAAAATGTTACTTGGTATGATGTAGGTAGTCATTCTGAATTTTTCCTTCTGAAAGGAGTATTAAATGATAACGCGGGCGGCAGTAAAAATTGAGGATTTACGTCAAAATAAAGAAATAATTATTCCTGTCCATCGACATTGTGATGCTTTTTATATTTTAAAAGAATTTGGTTATAAGCTAAATAAAGATTATAATATTTTACAGCAAGGTTTTTTAAATGAACATGATGAATTTATGACACGAATTCAAGCCTATAATGAAGCTTGTAATTGTAATCAAATTGTTCCTAAAACTAATTTACCGACTGAATTATTTTCGGAGGATTTGTATTAATGGATGATGATAACTATATTGTTGGTTATAACGATGCTAAAGATAAATATCTTAAGCAACAGCGAGAACTCTTTGATAGATTGAATACAGTCGAAAAAGAATATGCTATTCTAAAACAAGCGGCTGGCCGCGATTCAACTTATATTAAGCAAACCGAAGAATATGTTGAATTAGGCAAGGCTTTAAAAACTATTTTAGATTATATTAAGGAGAAATAAATGTCTAACGAATATAAAGATTGGCTTCTAGATACCGCGCAAGATTATCTATTAAATGAAGTATATATGATTGAAAGAATAGAATGGACAACTTCATTTAATGATGGATATTTAATGATTTGTGAACATGCCGATCATTCAAAAGGAGCATATTTTGTATGGAACGACGAAGATTGTGGATGGAGTTATAAATTCATTGAAGTCTAATCAATATTATATTAAAGAAATTTTATGTCCAAAATGTGGCAAACCAGCACAATGGATTCCAATTAAATTAAATGAAAAACAAATTATTAATACTTTAGATTGGAATTATAAATATTATAATTCTAAAATAATAAAGTTTATTTCTTCAGAAAATTGACTTAAAATTAAAATTATGCTATAATTATTTCATAAAGAGGAAATAATAATGACTGTAAAAGAATTACGTGAACAGCTTAATCACTATCCGGATGATAAAAAAGTTGAAATTTTCATTGAATATATTCTAGATAGTGTAGGCTATCCTATTAATGGTCGCGCAGAAATAGAACATATTGGTTATGATATTTATGGAGATATCGAATTAAGTGGATATGACTTATATAGTTAAGAAAGGAATGAAAAAATATGTCTTATACTGGTTTTGTTGTAAGAGTTGAACATCTACGTAAGCATTCTAATGCTGATCGTCTACAAATAGCAACTTTCTTTGGAAATGATACCATCGTTAGCTTAAATACTAAAGTTGGAGACATCGGAATTTATTTTCCTGTTGATGGGCAGTTATCTGAACGCTATTGCCAAGTAAATGACCTTGTTCGTCGCAAGGATGAAAATGGCAAGCAATGCGGCGGTTATCTTGATCCCGATAAGCGTAATATTAAGGCTCTTAAGCTTCGCGGTGAAAAGTCTGATGGACTTTATATGCCATTGACTTCTTTAGCTGATTTCTGCAAGATTTCTGATCTGAAGGTTGGAGACACTATTGATACTCTGAATGGAGAACTGATCTGCCAGAAGTATATCCCTAAGATGACTCGTACTCCTGGTGCACCTGGATCTAAGGCTGCTAAGAAGGCTAAGGCCAACATCGCACCTACCTTCTATGAACACGTTGATACTGCTCAATTGGCTTATAACCTTAATGCTTTTAAGCCTGGTGATACTGTTCAGCTGACTTTGAAGATGCACGGCACTTCTGGTCGTACTGGGTATCTGCCTCTGGTGCATGTAAAGCAAACTTGGTTTGATAAGTTGTTCCATCGTCATGGTAAGGAATATAAGGAGTATGGTTATATCACTGGTACTCGTCGTGTAGTCCTGGATGGAAAACGTACTGGTGGTTTCTATGACTCTGATGATTTCCGTGAAGCTATGGCTGCTAAGTTCGATGGTAAGCTCCGCAAGGGCGAAGTTGCTTATTATGAAATCGTTGGTTTCCAGGGACCTAATGGTGCTCCTATTATGGGTCAGGTTCAGAACTCTAAGGTAAAAGACCCTGAATTTACTAAGCAATATGGTTCAGTAACTACTTTCTCTTATGGTTGTGAGCAGGATGGTAGCTACGAAGCCAAGAACATCCTTGATCCTGGCGTAGAATTTAACAAGGCTCCTTGTTGTGAAGTATATGTTTATCGTATGACTATGGTTAATGAAGATGGCGACGTGGTAGAATATTCTCCTACTCAAATTAAGGAGCGTTGTGAGCAGATGGGCGTGCATACCGTCATGGAATTTGAGACTTTCATAATTCCTCAGGAAATGCGTAAGCTCGATGATAATGGCGATATTGTAAACATGACTGCCGGTGAATACGTACTCCGTATGGTAGAAAAGTATTTCGATGGCCCTGATCCTATCGGTAAGACCCATGTGCGCGAAGGTGTAGTGGCCCGTATCCTTAACCGTTCTAACTTCGCTGTGTACAAGCACAAGAACTTCTCTTTCAAGGTGTTGGAAGGTATTGCCAAGGATGAAGCAACCGCCCCTGATATTGAGGAGGCACAGGAAATTGAAGACTCCTGAAATTTCTTGGTATAATTTTACACATCCTAATATAGAAGCTATTCAAAAAAGAGACAAGTTTTTAGAAAAGCCAGTTAAAGGTTGTATTAATTGCTCGCACTTCTATTTCAACAATGATGGAAGTGCGGGCTGCAATAGTCCTTATGAACTTTATTGTTTAAAAAATAATTTTTTTAATTTTATAAGTAAAAAAGTTGAGGAAGAATATTTAAAAACCATAGAAAAAGAAATTCAACATTATGGAGAAATAAAAAATATTAAATAATCTATAATAATATTACTTACATTTAAGGAGATAAATATGAAAACTTATTTAATTGTAGGCTATGATGCTAATTACGGTCCTAATCATGGAATGTATGATTGGGAAATTCATGACTGTACTGACTATGAAGAAGCAGAAGGTATTGGTATTGAACTTGCACTCGAAGTAATAGAATCATATAGTAGTATAATGGAAGCAATTGAAAACGACGTTTGGGAACAGATGCAAGAGGAAGGAATTACTTCGGACGATCCAGATTATGATGATATCTATGAAGACAGGGTTGCCGAGGCTCTTAATGAAGCTTGCGAATATCAAATTTATGAACTTCGTCCAGATTTCGACTATTCAGGGTTATCAGAAATGGATTGGGAAGAAATTCGTGATACTTATTCTGTTGATTGTATGTAAAGGAGGACTAAAATGATTTTATTTGTTATTGGTGTTCTAATTTTACTAGGTGGTTTATTTTGCGCAATAATGTCTGAAGAATATAAGGGTATTATTAGCACAATCTCAATTGTTCTATCTATAGTTTTAATTGTAGTTTCTTGCATATCATATGTACCTACTGGACATACTGGTATCGTAACCACCTTTGGTAAGGTACACGATGAAACTCGCGACGCCGGATTAGCCGTTCATGCCCCTTGGGAAAATATTATTAAAATGGATAATCGTGAACAGCGTGTTCCTTTCAGTCTACAAGCTTTTTCCAGAGATATTCAGCAAGTAGATATTCAAGGCTCAATTAATATTAATATCAATAAGCCTACTGCTATGATTCTATATCGTGAAGTTGGTACGGATTATGTAAATATTTTTGTAACTCCTCGTATTCAAGAAGATGTAAAAATTGTAATTGCACGCTATACCGCCGAAAATCTAATCGAAAATCGTCAAGCTGCTTCTGACGCAATTTATGAACTTATAAAAACAGAACTTACTGATAAGGGTATTAATGTAATTTCTCTTGCCCTTGAAAATGTAGATTTTACTGATGCTTTTGAAGCCGCAGTTGAAGCTAAACAAGTAGCTACTCAAGAAAAGCAGCGAGCGCAAACTGAACAAGAACGTATGACTATGGAAGAAGAAGCTGCTGGTAAGCGCGCGGTTATTATTGCTAATGCAGAAGCCGAAAAGGCTAAAATTGCCGCTCAAGCAGAACTTGAAGTAGTAAAAATTCAAGCTGAAGCCGCTTTATATGCCGGTGAAAAAGAAGCTGAAATGAATAAGCGTATTTCAGAGTCTCTAACCGATGGACTAATTAATTATTACTGGATTAAACAATGGAATGGAAAACTTCCTACTGTAAGTACTGATAATGTAATGCCTCTATTAAATATGGAAGGAGTATTAAAAGATGACTAATGAAGTAAAAGCCGCCATTCTGCGGCAACGTTATAATCTATTACTAAGTCGTGGTCCTCATAATATGAAAATTGCGGCAAAAATTATGCGTAAAATTCATAAACTTGAAAATACTTAACGAGCATAAGCTCGTTTTTTTTATTGGAGGTGAAGCTATGGCGTGGTTATTTGGAATACCTGATTTTGCTTTGGCACAGGGTTTTACTTATTTTAACGATTTAACAAATACTAGTCATAATGTTGAAAAAGCTCGTATAAAAAAAGAAAGTTTATGGAATAGTGCTACTAGCGCTGCGAAAGGCGGTATAGAAGCCCTTTCAAATGTTGAATCATTAAAGCAAGCTAAAGATTTTCTCTATAATATTGCTGTTTCTGAACGAGAAAAAGAAATTATGGTAGTAAAAGCTTATAGTAAAAAAATTAATAAAGATTTTCCTTTTTTAGATAAATTTGGCCCAGAAGAAATTTTAAATAACCCAGATGAATTTTATGCATAGCTTACTGCTGCAATTAATGAAGCTAGACGTGGTACAGAAAAATATTTAAAAGAATTATATCGTATTCGCTCTAATATACTTGAGCATGAACGTACTTTGGAAAATTATAAAAAAGATGATTATAGGTTTAGATTATCTGGAGATATTGAATCGTTTTTACATCGTTTAACTGGTAATTTTAACTTAAGTGAAAATATATCAGAAGAAAAATATTCTGTTAAAATATAGCAAATGGTTATGAGAATATTAGATAAAATGAATATTCCATCTCGTATACAATCAGGGGAAGATTTTGCGGCAATCGCTGCCGTTACTTTAGCAGATATTGAAGCACGAGTACAAGAAGAAATTGATAAAGAAATTAAACTCAATGATAAGAAAAAAGATATATCTACGATTGCCGATACTGCATTAGAAGAAATAGAAAAAAAGTATATAAACCAATTAGAAAAGCAAGAATAGGATCGATCTCCTGTTCAAAAAGCCATTAATGATATAGCAGGAATAGATTTTTTACGAGTTGTTTAGAATGCTAAAGAATTATTGGGAATTAACAAAACCTCAGAAATTAATGAATTAAATAAGCGAGCGGAAAAAATTTAGAAACTTTATACAGCAAGAAATAAAAAACAAAAAAGCGCTCGTAATGTAATAAAAGAAATGAGATAGAGTCTAAAAAGAAATACGAAATTAAATAGTGATTTATAGACAGTTAATTTTTCTATATCTGGTTCTACCCAAACTAAACATGGAACCATATATGAATTAATTGAAAGTCTTTTAGGAAGAAATGTTAAAGGTAATGTTGCTGTCGATGTAATTACATATGATTTTGGTTATAAATTAGAACAAAATGATGAATTTTATGATCAACTTATATCAGATATAGGACAAGAATTATCCTCTGTTATTTTAGATAAAAAAGATGATTCTGAGTCTAATTTAAGAGATATAAGAAAAACCTTATTAGATATGAATAACAATATTAATTAGTTAATTGAAGAAGCAGAAAAACAACTTGAAAAAGAAAAAAATTCAGATACTGAACAATTATTTGTTTACCATGAAACTTTAAAATTATATAGTTCTGTTGAAACAGGGAAAAGTAAAGATGGAGCTTTCCATGGGAGAAATATGAATATACTTTCTTTTATTGATTATATGGATACTGCTTCTATTGAAGATTTTTCATTAGTAATTAATAGAGATTTACTAAATTTCTTAGCTCTTAACCTTTCTCCTAATGCTGCCGCCGCATCAGCCAAGGGCCCATTAGAAGACTATTTTTCTATATTTGCAGGATTATTAATGTTTGATGATGTTCATAACATAGCTCTAGAAGCCGCTTAGGTTGCGTAGAAAAATACACATATTAAACAAATACATTTATATAATTTAAATGGTATTTACGTACCTGCTTCAATGTTATTATCATATGTTTCTGACGCGGTTTCCGCTGCCTCTTAGTATGTAGAATCTGGAATTGCGGCGAGGGCAAGCATCCATGTCCCGAGTTCTAATGAAGCTTATAATAAATATAAAGAAGGAAAACTACATGGAGACTCTGGCAGAACATATTATCGCGAAGAACTTCGACCAGAACACTGGCAAGCTGTTGGTTCAGAAAGCGCTTCATAGACAAAAGTTACTATTATCTTTTTAGCAGCTTTTTAGCAATTTATTAATAAATTAAGTTCATTATAATTATTCCTTGACTTTCTATAAAAATTATGATATAATAATAAAAAAGAAAGGAATGAAAGATATGCACGATGTATTTTATTTTACTGATATTCATGGACGCCTTGAATTATTTAATGCAATTCGTAAATGGTGTCGAGAACAAGATGAAAATTGCACCATTATTTATGGCGGCGATGCTATTGATCGTGGGCCAAAGGGTTATACTATAATGAAAGAACTACTTAATGATCCTATGATAGTATATCTATATGGAAATCATGAGGATATGTTTGTTAATGCTGCTGACGCTATTATTGGCCGTTATTCTGCTAATGATGAACTATATTATTATCTTCATTCCTGCAATGAAAATAGAGCTAAATCAATTATTCGTACTATGAATGATATATGCAATGAAGCGGTGCTATTACATCTATCTAATGGCGGTGAACCTACTCTAATGGAATGGTTATTAGATGGTGCAGATGAAGAAATTATTGATAAAATAAGAGATTTACCTCGAACTTTTAAATATGAAAATTTAGATTTCAGTCATGCAGGTGGTTCAATAGAAGCTTTTGAAAAAGTGTATAATGCTGAATATAACGACAAGCCCCGTGACATATTTTATGAGCGTGAATTAATTTGGGATAGAGAACATTTTGCCTATGGATGGGCTAATGATAGAATTTGTATTCATGGTCATACCCCAACAATTTATCTTCCAAAAGGTATTTATGGCAATGATTTAAGTGAAAAAAATATTCATCCATGTTGTTGGGGAGAAAAACTAGGAGCAAAAGAAAAGCGTGGTGGGTTAAAAATTGATATGGACACGGGCATAACTTTTGTTGGACGCGCCTTCGTACTTAATTGTTTAACTATGAATGTAACTCGATTTGATGCTCCTGGCATTAGAACTGGAATTGCTAATTCACCAATTACAGTTGAAGAAACCTATAATATTATCAAGGAGGATTAATTTATGAAAAAATTAATTATTTTAATGTTATTATTAATTACTTTATTTATACCTTTTAACGCTTATGCTGCAGGAACTCTTTCTCCTTCTATAAGATCATTATATCATTTCTAGCCAGAAATTGAATTTGATTTTTTAGATTAGAAATTAATTAATTTAGATTTACAATACTGGGAACCCTATAAAATTTTAGAAGAAACAATGCCTGAAATTAATTGGAGAAATAATTATTCTATTGATGAAAGTCTAATTTTATATATAACAAAAAACTATGAATCAATAGAAATGAATTTGCCAATTAAATATAATGATTATGAAGATTTCGTCTATGGAATTTTTATTACTACAGAAGAACAATGTTATGTAAAATGTGGAACTGTAACTGAAAAAGGTAATGTTATATTTTATATTCCTAATATTATTGACACTACTGTTATTTATATAATATCTAATCATAAAGTGAGTTAAATACTCACTTTATTTTTTTATAAAATTTTTAATAATATTAATAAAAACTTTTTATCAAAATTCTCCCCCAGTATTATTACTTTTTATAGGAAGGAAATAACCTTGCTAGGAGGGGATTATATGAACAAGGTACTTGAATTCTTCAAAAAAATTCCTAATGCTTATTACAAATGGAAAAATCGTAATGAACAACTTGAAGCTTTTCTTCAAAATTCTACTAAAAACCATGAACAAATAAATCATATAGATGCTACCGTTACTAATTTAGAAACAGAAGTTGGCACTATAAAAAAATAGGTTGGTTCTTTAGAAAATAGAGTAGACCAAATTAATGGACGTATAGCAACTCTAGGGCGTGGAACTAAAATGGAACTATTCGATACTCTCCATAATTGGAGAGTTATTTTAGTAGCTGAAAAGAAATGGGCCTCCGTTGCCGAAAAAAAAGAAGTTGAAAATATATGGGAAGTATATCATAAAGAACTCGGCGGCAATGGACAGGGTGAACGCTATTATAATGAAATAATGGCTTTACCAGAAAGCGAAGAAGAGTTAAGAGCTAAACAATGAGGTGATATTATGGAAAAATTTAAGAAATGGATTGCTGCTGCAGGCGTTCGCGCACTAAAAACTTTTGCTCAAACTGCTGCTTCTCTTATTACTGTAGGAGCAATTATGAGTGAAATTAATTGGGCTATGGTATTTAGCTCTGCTGGCGTTGCAGCAATATATTCTTTATTAACTTCTATTGGTGGATTACCTGAAATTAAACTAGAAGAAAAATTAGAAGAAGAAGAAGAAGAAAATAAAGAATAATATTTGACTTCCTCTCTTTTTTATGATATAATTATATTAAGAAAAGGGAGGATTAAGATGGAAGAAAAACGTAGCAAAGAACGAATTATAAATTTAGACGTTTATACTGATGGCTCACTTAAAAAAGTAGGAAAGGCAATGACTTTTGGAGGGTGGGCATTTGTTGTTATACGCGATCGAGAAATATTACAAGAGGCGGCGGGAAGCGAATATGGAACCACAAATCAGCGAATGGAACTTATAGCAATTCGCGAAGCCTTAAAATATGCGTCTTCTATCCGCCGCCCTAGCGAAAAAGTAATAATTCATAGTGATTCTGCTTATGCAGTCAATTGTTATTTACAAGAATGGTATATAAATTGGATGGCAAATGGTTGGAAAAATGCCAATAAACAACCAGTCGCGAATCAAGATTTATGGTACGATATTATTCCTTACTTTGATAATTTTTGGTATGATTTTAAAAAAGTTGCTGGACATTCTGGAGATTACTGGAATGAAAGATGTGATGAATTAGCACAGCATAGCGCAGAACAACTAAGAATTAATTGGCGAGGTCAAGATGGATAATAGTATCTATGAAGTAACCCGAGAGGATTATAAAAGTTTTATAGAATAGATAATTCCTGGATGCGGAAGAATAGAGAATGTAAGGAGTGGAATTTATCACTTTACTTATATTTATAGTAAAAAGACCAATAAAAAATTATGCGGAAAGCGTACTTTTATAGGAGAATCTTCTCATAAAAAGCATCCTGAAAAATATTATATTTATGAATTTCCTGATAATGATGAACGTCGTCTTCCTATACCAAAAATGAAATTAGTTTTGGAAACAAAAGAAGAAGTTCAAGCTTTTTTTAACGCTATTTCGCAAAATAATAAGGAGCATAAGAATGATTGAAATTTTTGAAAATGTTCCAGAGAGAGCCAAAAAATAGGCGGAATTTATATTTGATATGGCAATAAGACATTCTAGTCTTCCTACAATAGTAAAAATATTAAATGATTATACTAATACCTGTATAGATGAGGAAGAAAGAGATTTTGTAAATTTTTATTTTAATATGAGAATGGAGCAAATGTTAAATGGAAACGATTTTGATAAGCGGTAAAAGTGCTTCTGGTAAAGATACTTTTGCTAATATGATTAAAGATAAGTTAGAAGCGGTTGGTTGTAATGTTTTAATTATTCATTTTGCGGACCTTGTAAAATTTTACGCAAAAGAATATTATAATTGGAATGGAATTAAGGATGAAGCCGGGAGAAATCTTCTTCAAAAACTCGGCACCAATTTGGTCAGAGAACAATTTCCTGACTATTGGGCTGAGACTATTGCCAAGTTTTTAGCAGTAATGAATCATTACGAAGAATTTGATTGTGCATTAATTCCAGATGCTCGATTTGAAAATGAAATTGAAACAGTTAAATACTGGCTTCCAAATGCTATTTCTATTCGCATTAGACGTTTAAATGAAGATAAAACAGAATATGTTAATCCTGCTTTTAGTGAAGAACAATTAAATCATCCTAGCGAAACTTCTCTAGATGACTATTGTGAATTTGATTATTGTGTCGATAATATTGGTTTAAAAGAACTCGAAGAATCAGTTGAAATAATTCTTAAACTAACTGGACTTTTAGATGAAGGAGAAAAAAATGATTGATTATTTCACGAGCGAACCTATGAAATACTGGGCGCCAGCAGCCTCAATGTCTGCTGAATCTAAACGTCAACATCTTGAACAAATGATTGAACAAGGCACTTATTTATGGTCAGAAAAATTTGATGGCAATTGGTCTCGTGCTGTTATTACTTCTAAAAGAAATGCACTTCAAACTCGTGGAATTAGCAAGAAAACTGGAACTTATGGTGAAATTCAAAATAAAGTTTTCTTTTGGGATAATGTGGTAAAAGCTTTTAATAATGGTACAACTGTTATTCTTGGAGAAATTTATTTACCTGGCGGCATTGATAAGGATGTTGGCGCAATTCTACGGTGTCTTGACGCTAAAGCAATTGCTCGTCAAAAAGATCAAAAACTAGAATGGCGTATTTTTGATGTGTTAGCTCTTGATGGAAAAGATATGATGAATGTACCATTAGAAGAACGCATTACTTATATTCCAAAAGTAGTTAAACGAATTAATTCTCCTTACGTTTATGAAATTAAATATCATGAAATGGATAATAATTTTTTTGATGACTTAAATGATATTTTTTCAAAGGGCGGAGAAGGTGCAGTTTGTTATAAAAAAACCTCTATTTATATTCCAGGAAAACGCGGCCCTTCGGCTTGGGAGACATGTAAAGTAAAACAAGAAATTTCCAATGATATAGATTGTTTTATTACCGGAGTCGAAGCTGCAACTAAAACTTATACTGGAAAAGAATTAAATAATTGGCCTTATTGGATTAATTCTCGTACTGGTGAATTTTTATATGGAGAATATTTTGGAGAATATCAAATTGGTGGAGCCTATGAACCAGTAACTAAAAACTATTGGAATCATTGGCCTGGTGCAATTTTTGTTGGCGTATTTGATAAGAATAAAAATATTATTCCATTATGTAAAGTTGCCGGCTTAACCGATCAAATGAAACAAGAACTTGCCACTAATTTTGAAGAATGGAAAATGTGCCCACTGACAATTGGCGGCATGATGGTTTCAACTGCACAAGCAGATGAAAATGGTATTGGCCTTAGTATTCGTCATCCATATATTAAATCAATTAGAAAGGGCGATCTAAATATTGAAGATTGTACTTTAGAAAAAATTATTAATTAAAGTTGTTCCTCGAACAACGAGGAGGCTCTATGGACTTAGAAGAACTATTGACTCTATTATAGCCAAATGATTTGAATCCTATTACCTATCAATATTATCATTAGCTATTTGAAAAAAGAACTATTTTATTAAATCAAGAAATTACTGATAGTATTGTAGAAATGGTATATTTACCACTAAAAGATTTTGAAGAAGATGATTCCGATGAACCAATTACAATAATTTTAAATTCTGTTGGTGGTTCTGTATCAAATGGATTCTTCTTAGCACATTACCTTAAAAACTTTAAGAAAAAAATAAATATTATAGTAACAGGTTATGCGGCTTCAATGGCCGCAGTTATTTTATGTGCCGGCGGAAAAAATCCGAATATTACACGCTATTGTTATCCATCTTCATATGGACTAATTCATGATGGATATATTACTCTTTCTACCAATGAATCAAAAACTGCATCCGATATTATGGCTTTTAATGATTAGGTTGATAATGATATTAGAAACTTCATGATTGAAAATACTAATATTACAGCAGAACAATATGATTCAAAAACCCGTCATCAATGGTTTTTAACCGCAAAAGAAATGAAAGAGTTGAATCTAATAGATGTAATAATTGGAAGTGACGAAAATGTATAATTTTTTAGATACCTCCGCTGTTTTAAATGGCGCATTAAATGATTACTCTGATTCATATATAAGCATGATAGTTTTAAACGAATTAGAAAATATTAAAACTAGTGCAAATAAAGATGAAGAAACTAAATTTAAAGCTAGAAAAGCCGCAAGAACAATATTAGAATCTAAAAGTATTTCTTATGGAATCGCTGATTAGAGAAAAATAAATAAACTATTAAAAAAATATAATTTTTTATCTGATATAAATGACCATCGTTTGCTATGTGAAGCTATTTTACTTAATACCACCTATAATGTAGAAGTTAATTTTATTACTAGTGATGTATGTTTATATTTATTTGCTAAACGCTTTAAGGAATTAAATGCAATATTTCATTCTAATAAAATTAATGAAAATAGTTATGAGGATAGTTATAGTGGATGGTCTAAATATTATCCAACAGAAGAACAATTCGCTTTATTATATTCTAATCCAGAAATGAATATTTTAAACGCAAAGACTAATGAATTTGCTGAAATATATGAAGGATCTAATTTAAGAGACGTATTATTCTGGACTGGAAAAAATTATCGCCCATTAAAATATAAAGAATTTGTTTCTGTATTAGGAGAGCGTATTAAGCCACGTAACTTAGAACAAAAAATGTATTTAGATTTATTACAAAATCAAGATATACCAGTAAAATTATGTATTGCTAAATTTGGTACTGGTAAAAGTTATTTAGCTTTAAGTTATGCTTTAAATGCCTTACAGTGTGGACGATTTGATAAAATTATTTTTATTAAAAATAACTTAGAGGTAAAAGGGGCCGGAAAACTTGGAACCTTACCTGGCGATGAAATTGCTAAATAGATGCCATGGCTCCGTCAAATTGAAGATCATATCGGTATTCAAAAGTTTGAAGAATATTTAAATGATGGTAGAATTGAACCTGCGCACTTAACCAGTATTCGTGGCAGAGATTTAAAAAATGCTTGTATTATAGTTGATGAAGCAGAAAATTTACTTGCCTCTAATATTCAATTAATTTTAAGTCGTATAGCAAGCGGAAGCGAAGTAATTTTCTGCGCCGACGTTAAGCAATGTGATTATAAAGAAGAAACAATGAGCGGTATTCCTAAAATGATTAGATGCCTTGCGGGCGAAGATAAATTTGGAATGGTACGTTTATTAAAAACTGAACGTAGCCAAGTTGCTGCGATGGCAGACTTATTAGATTAAGGGAGACAAAAGTCTCCCTCTTTTCTTTTTGACTTTTTTTAAATTTTATGATATAATAAAAGAAAAAGGAGAATAAAATGAATAAACAAATATCTGAAAAATATCTACAATCTTTAGAAACAATTGCTGCTGAAATGATATATGAAGAATTTCATTATGTTTTTAAAACTATTGAATCTTTGCCTGAAGAATACCAAGAAAAAGTTATGAAATGCATAAATATTGCGGTTGAAGCAGGAATACGTAGACTATGAATAATTATATTGGAATGTTTCAGGGATTTAAAGTAAAATCAATTCCTGATAAAGATTTTAAAGGCCCTATAATTATACCAGAATGTATGGTAAAATATTTAGAAAAGGCAGAAAAAATACGTAAAGAATACAATGATTTACGTATTGAACAAATATTTAGTAAAAGGAGTAAAAATGATGAACAAACAAAAATATGATAAAGCATAGGTCTGGGAAGATATAATAACTGAATATTTTAATCAACATCCAGATGCTGGCCTTGCTTGGTGGCAGCTTCCATTAAAAGAGCAGCCCGAAGAATTTAAAGCACATATGTATGATATTATTTGGACATTTTTAAATAATAAGGAGAATAAAGATGAATAAGAGACCTCTTGGATACTTAGGCGGCGATATTATGACGCATGGCTCAAACCTTGCGCGCCAAGAAGAATATGATAAGTTTAAGGCGGCAGGAATACCTGGTGAAGTATATAGTCCAGTTTAGAATAAATCCATTAATGATAAGTCCAATATGACAGAAGAAGAAAATAATCATTTGGCAGAAAAAATTTGTGAAGCTGATATTGAGCGTCTTTGGAATAGTGATTATACCGTATTGTGTCCTGAACAATCCGCTATTGGTACGATGTGCGAAATGGGAGTTCTTTATGGATGGAAATATATGGCTGATAAACTTAATAAAATTTATGAAGAACATGAATATGAAGGTAATTTTGATTATAAAGAAATGTTTGAAGAAATGCAAGCTATCATTGATAATCAATTAAATAAAAAAAATTATGCTCACTATTTTGACATTCGTACAAATCATTTAAATGAAAAAGATTGGCGTCGTAGCTTTAGTATCAACCAGATGTTGTATGGAATGATTTTAGCGGCAACGGAAGATCATATGTTACACAATTCATTTGATGAAATCATTCCTATTCTAAAGGAGAAATTTAAAAATGAACAATAAATTTCCTCCTTTCATTTTTTCTCATTTTAATAGTGAATTAATACATGATGCAAATGCTTATATTTAGGATACATATAATACTGAAGGAATATTATACTGTACTCCACAATTTGCAGCGGAAATAATTAACTCTATTCTTATTAATCCATTTGTTTCACCTAGACAAGAACAAATACAAGAACAAGAACAAAAAAGAGGATGGATAGGTAAATATAAAAGAATATATGTAGTATCTATACCAGAATTACATGAATTTTCCGCTATTCTTTTACCAAAAATAAAAATAGGAGATACTAATAATGAGTAATTTGATTTATAATATTTAGGATAAACCTAAAACTTTAAAAGAATGGATTTTATATCCAATTCAACAGGTATTTGCGGTTTTAACCGCAACACTTTTAATTTCAACAATTTGCGGTACTCCGCTTGACGCGGGTATGGCGGCCGCGGGATTAGGCACATTAGTATATTTGATTTTAACTGGCTTTAAAAGTCCTATGTTTGTTTCAAATGCGGGCGGAACTGTTTCTGCTGTAATGGGAGCAATTGCTCTAAGCGGCGGAAATTATCTTTCCATTATAATTGGTGGAGCAATTGTTGCTTTACTTTATTGTATAGTAGCTATTGCAATTAAACATGCAGGAGTAGATTGGTTAAATAAATTATTGCCACCAGTTGTAGTTGGCTCAATCATTATGGTAATTGGTATCAATCTTGCTAAATTTGCTCCAACTTATGTTCAAGTAAATGGTGAATATAATATTATAGGAGTAATTGTTGCTTTATTCGTTATGTTTGTTACTGCAATTACAGCTAAATATGGAAAAGGCTTTTTAAAAACAATTCCTTTTTTAGTAGCATTAGCAGCTGGATATATAGTATGTTTAATTCTTGAAATATTTGGTATTCATTTAATTAATTTTTCTGCTTTTGAAAATTTAACTCTTTTCTCAGCTCCTAAGTTCGCCTTCTTAAATGCTAATATAACTGAATTTGACTGGGCTTGGATTCCACAACTTATTATTTTATTTGTGCCAACTTCACTTGTTCTTTTAATTGAACATGTGGGCGATCATAAGAGTTTAAGTTCAGTAATAGGAACTGATTTAATTAAAACCCCTGGTTTGCATCGTACTTTACTTGGTGATGGCTTTGCCTCTTTTATAGGTACAATTATTGGTGGCCAACCAAATACAAGTTATGGTGAAAGCATCAGTTGTACTGCTGTAAGCAAAGTTGGAAGTACATATGTTATTGCTGTCGCTGCAGGAATGATGATTCTTGCTTCATTCTTCCGTCCACTTATGGCGCTCTTTGAAAGTATTCCATCTTGTATCTTTGGTGGAGTTAGTTTAATTGCTTATGGATATATTGCTTTTAGCGGACTTAATACATTACTTAATAGTAATATTGATTATAGTAATACTGGTAATGTAATGGTCGCTGCTTCAATTTTAACAATTGGTATTGGTGGACTTGCCGCAAACTTTGGTATTTTCTCTTTTAGCGGCGTTAGCCTTGCTATGATCATTGGAATTATTATGAACTTAATAGTTAATAGAAAACCAAAGTGCTGTGGATTACGCACAAAAATTCATCCTATAGATGATTGATTACTAGGAGAATATTTATTTATGATAAAAATAATAGATAAGCGTGCTACTGGAAAAACTTCACGCCTTATACTTTTAGCTAAAGAAACTAATGCTGTAATCGTTTGCTGTAATCCAAAATATATAGAATTATTAGCAAACAAATATGGAATAAAAGACTTAGAAATTATTTCATATCATCAATATCTTAGTAATAGTTATGATTATAGTAATCGAAAAATTCTTATTGATGAAATTGAAGGATTACTTTTAAGCCTTCCTGGCAGTTGTATTGGATATTCAATATCAATAGAAGATAATTAAAATTATTTTAGAAATATTACCTATCATATGATAGGAATATTTCTTTTTATCGAGGAGGTGCCAAATACGTCATATGATTCAAGAAATAATTGATAAATATTATAATTTTATCAAACAAAAAGGATGGACTTATCAAATCGCGGCTGAAAAAATACAATGTAGCCGTACTCATCTGGGACGCATATTTAATAAATTACGAGTTCCATCTATGACTTTGTTAACAAAAATGGAAGAGGTTATGAGAAATGAATGACCATAGACTTTATATTATTTATATGCCTCGTCTTGCCGCTGCGTTACGAGAAATGGGATTTAAAATTATAAAAGTATCACCAAATATTAAAAAACCGCAGTATGATGTATACTGGTTTGAAGATTCCCCTTCTCTTCATGCGGCAATTCCTATTGCAAAAGAACGGGCAAAACAGTTTTAAACCCGGAGGATGTCAGTATGTCAGATATTAGCAGAAATGCTCCTGAATTAATTATATTAGGAGAAAAATGGGAAACAAATAATGAGCAAAGAATCGCTGTGGCAGATAGATTAATTAAAGCTATTGGAACTAATAAAAAATTAAAAGCAAATGAACGATTATTATTAATAATTTTACTAGGGCAGGCTCCCCAAGGATTTCGTATTTCTGAAAAGTGGATACTTGATAGAACAGGTATGAGCCATGATACTTATCTAAATTGTAAAAAGCATTTGCGTGAATTAGGGTATATCAGTTATAAAGAATATGACAATATAACTATAAATATAGAAAAAATTGAGGACTTTTAACAAGTCTAAAATTCCTACCTGTTAATAGGTAGGAATTTTCTTTAATAAGTAGGAATTTACTACTTATTAATAAGTAGGGATTTACGGTTTGATAAGTAGGAATTTACTACCTATAACATAATAATTAACATAATAAATTAAACATAATAAATTATAACTATAAATTTTCAGCCGCGACTTCGTCACGGCTGATAAATAATTTGACAAATTATAAAATTCATGATATAATAAAAGAAAAAAGAGGTAAAAATATGAAAACAATAATTCGTGATCGTGAAACCGGTAAAGCACGTCAATTAATTGAATACGCAGCTGAAAATAATGCTGTTATCGCCGCAGAAAATCCTGAAGCTTTTCGTGTAAAAGCAAAAAGCTATGGATTCCCTGATGTTGAAGTTATAGATTGGAATGATGTACTTGTCGATGAACTTTATCTTCCTCATAAAAAATTTGTAATCCATAATGCTGATAAATTTATGCGTTGGGCTTTTGGAGAAAATTTAATTGGATTTTCCGCTACATTGGAGGAATAATTTATGTACGATTATAAAGATGCAGAAGTTAATGATATTTTAAATTATATTAGTACAGAAATTAATTTAAAAGAATGGGAAACTAATGAAAGTTTATATGAATATTTAAATGATATTCTTTGGAATGAAGATACAGTAACTGGAAATCAAACTGGATATGCTACTGAAGAAGAATGTGAAAAATGGATTGGTGAAAATTTTAAACTTGCTTGTGAAGCAATGTATGATTTTGGATTTTCATTTAAAAATGTCCCAGATAAAAATCCTTGTACCTGGATGGATACAACAATACGTTGTTATTTATTATCAGAATGTATTGAAAAAGCAATTCAAATGGTAAAAAAGAAATTTAAAATTAAACATACATTAACTTATGAATGGGAAACTGACGAAGCATCTATTTTAGATTATATGAAGAATAATCAATGTACGTTTGAAGAAGCAATTGAAGAATTGAAAGAATGGAATAGAGAACAGTTCGCAGATAGAATAAATACTCGAGCGGCAAATATTTTAGATAATTATACTTCTACTTTTAGTTGTAAAGTAATACAAGAATAAACAGGAGAAAAAAAATGACTTGGTATGAAATGGTACATAAAATTGATACAACTTTTGCAGAAATGTATCTTGAAACTAATGACGACTTAAAAAAAGCTATTATTAAAAAATCGCAAGATAGTATGCATGAGATATTAAAAATTGAAACTTTAGCCAGAATTGCTACTGCTTTAGAAAAACTTGCAAATTGTAATATTGATATACATACTGAAGATTTTTTGGAGGATAGTGATTAATGAGGTTATGGCATACTTCTTTAATTTCGGCACTCCCACGAGAACAACTTGTAGCACAATGGCGTGAGCTATCAGCAATTGCGGGCGCAATTCAAAAAAATGGAACTCCAAATCACATTCTTGTAAATTTTGTTCTTGACTACGATTATGACCATTTCATTTCTTATGCCTATTATGTGCGCGAAGAAATGACGAAGCGTGGCTACCGGACAATGAATAGCGTTTGGGATAAAATTACTTCATTGAAGAAAGATTGGACATTGCTGCCATTATATGAAGTTTATAAAGAAAAGATGAATGATACTTATAGAATTATATGTTATTATAATCTAAAAGAAAAATGGTTGTGCGGTGGCATTAAAAGTGAAGATTGGATGAAGATTGATATTGCGGATAGTGAATGGAGAATGAATTAAATAATTATTTTTAAAATTACATTATAATTTATTATAAAAAGAAAGGATGATATTATGACTTTACAAGAAGGATACAATATTATTAATCAAATTCCTAATAAGCCTTTTTCTGAAATTTTTGAAGGTCAAGACTTATCAGATATTATTAAAAATAAAGGCAAAACTGGACAATTAATAGAAACTATTGTACTTAAATTAAATTTATCTTCTGCCCATTTAGATTTTTCTGACGGAGAATTAAAAACTAATAAAGTTAAATCTGATGGAACTCCTGACGAAACTATGGCAATTTGTATGATCGCAGAAATTTTTGATTCTTTAATGGACGCGATTGATTTAACTCAAACTTATCCAATGAAAAAAATTGAAAATTGGATTTATCTTCCTTGTGATAAATCCTCGATTGATCCAAAAAATTGGAAAACGCTTCCTCCAATACATATTAATAGAAATAATCCAAGATATAAAAAATGGTATGAACAATTAGATAAAGATTATCAATTTGCGATTTCTCAAATAAAAATTAATTGTAATAATGGAAAAAATATTGCAACTACTGATGGAAGAAAACATTATATACAATTTCGAACTAAGGGCGCTGGACACGGAACCGGAAAGATATTTTCTAAGAAATATAACAGATATGTATCAGATCAAAGTTATGCAATTTATTTAACAAAATATGGTTTAAAAGAATTATTAAAATATGCGAGGTAATAATAATGGCACTAAATAAAGGATATTTAACCGCAAAGACAGATAAAGCTTCAGATGAAGTATATACTCCTGCTTATGCAGTTAAACCAATTTTAAAATATATTAAATAGACTGATATTGTATGGTGTCCTTTTGATAAAAAGGATAGCGAATACGTAAAATTAATACAAGAAAATGGAAATAAAGTAATTTATTCGCATATTGATGATGAAGAGAATCATAATTTTTTTGAATATGAACCACAAGAATATTATGATGTAATTATTTCTAATCCACCATTTTCTATTAAAGATGATATTATTAAACGATTATATGAATTAAATAAACCTTATGCCTTATTACTTCCAATTCCTTCTTTACAAGGACAAAAACGTTTTCCTTTTATGAAAGATTGCCAAGCTCTTATCTTTGATAAACGTATTAATTATTATACAGATGTAGAAAAAAAAGAAATTCAAAAAGGGGTAAGCTTTGGAAGTTTTTATCTTTGTAGAAACTTTTTGCCAAAAGATTTAATATTTGAAGAATTAGAAGTCAACTAATTAAAAGTTGACTTTTTTCTTAATTTATGTTATAATTAAATGTAAAGAAAAGGAGGATTGATATAGTGGCTTATGATGCTAATTCAATTCAAATAAGAGACTTTAGAACTGCGGCCAGAACAACGCCGGGAATGTACATTGGCGCAGACGGGCAAGATGCGGTTTTTAATTGTTTTCTTGAAATTTTAAATAATTCCTGTGATGAAGCTATTATGGGACGCGGTAATAAAATTGAAGTACTTGTAATGCCCAATGAAATTACAATTTCTGACGAAGGTGCTGGCGTTCCTCATGGTCCCAATAAGGATTGCGAAGAAGTTCTAATTGAGCTATATACCTCTGCCCACAGCTCTGGAAAATTTGATACTAAAAATTATTCGCGTGTTCGTGGTATGCACGGTGTTGGTGCTTCCACTGTATGCGTCTGTTCAGAGCAATTTACAGTATGGACACGACGTGATGGAGCAGAATGGGAACTTACATTTATAGACGGTATTCCACAAAATCCAGTGGCTAAGCAAGTAAGAAAAACAAAAGAAACTGGAACTACAATATATTTTAAGCCTGATAAAAATATTTTTCATATTGATGATGCCACGCCTGCTTTTGATATAAATAGAATAAAAGATGAATTAGAGTTAACTAGTTATTTTATTCCTAATGTTAGTTTTATGCTAATTGATGGTAGTAATGATGAACGTTTTACTTATTTATCAAAAAATGGTTTAAAAGATTTTGCCGCAGCGAAAATTTCAAATCCATTACATAAAAATTATATTTATGCTAGTAAACATTTTGAAGATAATGTTGATATTGAAGTTTTTGCACAATGGACTGCGGGGAAAGAAAAGAGTTATGTATTTTCTAATGGTGCGTTAAATAGCGGTGGTGGTACTCCAATTACCGGTATGAAAACTGCTTTTACGCGCACTATTAATGACCAGTCTAAAGAATCATTTGATAGTGATATGATTCGTAAAGGGTTAGTAACTATTATCAATATTAAACATCCACATCCAATATATCAAAATCAGGTAAAAGATAAAATTCAAAATCAAGAGCTTCGTGGATATACTCAAACTGTTTTTACTGAAGCAATTAAAGACTGGATTGTAAAAAATAGAGAAGATTTTGATAAAATTATTGCTTTACTTACGCGCGATAAGAAAGCTGAAGCTGCAGCCGAGAAAGCACGTCAAGGTGTTCTTAATTTTGAGAAAAAAGAAATAGAACATAAGAAGCAAAAAATTACTTCCTCTGATAAGTTTAAGGATTGCGAAAAACACGGACAAGATTCAATGTTAATTATTTGTGAAGGTAATTCAGCTCTTGGCGGTCTAATGCCTGCACGCAATGTAAATACAGAAGCCCTTTATGCTGTACGTGGCAAAGTTAAAAATCTATTAAAGCATCCACTTGATGAATGTCTTGAAAATCAGGAAGTATCAGATATTATTCTTGCTCTTGGATGTGGTATTCAGAATCGTTATAACAGCAAGAAATTGAATTATGGTAAAGTTGCTATTGCAGTTGATGCTGACGTGGATGGCTATAACATTATGTGCTTAATTGCTACAATGTTTTATGTACTTATGCCAGACTTTATTAAAGAAGGAAGACTATGTTGGCTACGCGCTCCTCTATATCGTTTAACAAAAGGAGACAAACGGGTATTTGCTTATGATGATAATGAACTCGCTGAACTTCGTAAAAAATATCCTAATTGGGAGCAAGGGCGCCAAAAAGGCTTGGGTGAAATGACAGCGGAAGATATGGAAAATTCAATGCTTCATCCTACTGAACGTCATCTTGAAGTACTTACTATTAAAGATATGGAAGCCGCAGCTGAAAGCCTTAAAATGTTAATGGGTGAAGATGTTGAACCCCGTCGTGAGTTCTTATTTAAGAATGTGGATTTTAGTATTTTGAATGGATGAAATAAAAATGTTTGATTTAGATGAATATTCATTTTTTCTTAATAAAAATAAAAATAATCCAAACTACATCTTAGAAATTTTAGATTTATATGATAAAACTGCCTGTGGAGATAAGATAAAAGAATATTATTGTTTTCCAGAACAACAGTTATATATAATTATAGATCAGTCTAATTATGTTCATGGATTTTATAAAAAGAAAGATGACTGGATTTATTGGCCTCTTGGAAAAGTAAATAATCAATTTTTCAATATGAGAAATATTAATTTTAGTATTTTAAATAGTTGAGGTTACTATGGGTAAAAAAATAGATATGACTGGTTGGGTTATGAAAGAACATGGTGTTCCAGAAAGCCATATAACAGTGATAGAAGAAGATAAAGAATATAAAAAAATACATCACATTACAGCTCCTCATGCATATTGGAAATGTCAATGTGATTGTGGAAAAATTTTTAGTGTCAGTGGATTATCTATTCGTCAAGGACACACAATTTCTTGTGGTTGTTATAAATTATCACAATTAAAAAAGAATAATCATACCCATTTAGAAGGACAAAAATTTAATCGTTTACTTGTATTAGAAGATGATGGAAGTAGAAATAGTGATAAAAAAATTCTATGGAAATGTTTATGTGATTGCGGACAAATTGCATATGCTACATCATTTCAATTAAAATCTGGGCATGTACAAAGTTGTGGATGTTTACAAAAAGAAAAAGCAGCTATGATTAATGGAAAAGATTTAACGGGCCAACGATTTGGAAAATTAATTGCATTAGAGCATATTGGTTCTAATAAACATGGTAAGCGTTTATGGCTTTGTCAATGTGATTGTGGTAATAAATGTACAGTAACTTCTGAATGTCTATTACAAGGAGACACAATTTCATGTGGCTGTTTTTCCTCTTCAAAAGGAGAAGAGTTGATTAAAAAAATTTTAAATGAAAACAATATTCCTTTTATATTTCAACATAAATATTTAGATTGTAAATCTCCTAAAAATTGGGTTTTACGATATGATTTTTATATAAATAATGAATTTTTGTTAGAATATGATGGGAAACAGCATTTTAATCCTGGTTGGAAAAATGATTTTGAATATACTAAATTATGTGATGATATAAAAACAAATTATGCAATAGAACATAATATCCCATTAAAACGTATCCCTTATACGCAATTAAAGAAATTATGCTTAGAAGATATTATGTCTGATAAATGGTTAATTAATTGACTTTTACATAAATTTATGTTATAATATAATAAATAAGAAAAGGATAAAAACTAAAATGATGTATTGTAAAAATTGTTCAAATAATAAATCTACTTATTGTACATATGATGGACTATCAACTATAAATAGAGAAGGATGTTATTTAGATGAAGAATATGCTCTTGAAATTGCTTTATTAAAAGCAAAGATCCCTTATGAAGAATGGGCAAAAGAACAAGCAGAACTTTATAATGAAATAAACAGTTAAGAATCTTAAATAATATATTTAACAATAAATAAGAAAAGGAAGTGAAAACAATTTGATTTACGAAACCGACTTTCAAAAACAAATTGAAAATGCTTTCTTGACCTATGGAGCATCTGTGGCGCAGGAACGTGCCATTCCCGATGTTCGGGATATGCTCAAAATCGGCTTGCGTCAAGGACTGTATGCTCAATTCACTAATAAATTAACCCATAAAGATAAGATGCAGAAGGCACAGAAATCCGTCGCCGCAGCAATGGCGCAATCATATGTTCATGGCGATGTAGCAATGTACGATACATTTATTCGTGCCGCTCGTCCCTGGTCTTATCGTTATCCAGTAGAAGATGTTCAGGGTAGTTTTGGTAATCCTTCTTCTCCTGATAGCCATGCGGCGCCTCGTTATGTAGAAATGCGTGCAGGTGAAATAGCAGATTTTTTCTTTACTGGACTAAAGAAAAATGCTATTGGAGAGCAATGGTATTCAAACTACGACGATACAGAACTTATTCCTTCTGTATTTCCATCAATTGGATTTTGGAACATTGTAAATGGTTGTTCAGGTATTGCAGTAGCAATGGCTACTTCTGTTCCTCAATTTAATTTAAAAGAAGTAAATGAAGCACTTATAAAAATTATTCAAAATCCAGCAGTAGATTTCAATGATATTTATTGTGCTCCTGATTTTGCTTGTGGCGGCACAATTACAAACGCAAAAGCAGTAAAAGAAAGTCTTCGTTATGGAAAAGGTGAATCAATTCGCCTGCAAGCGAAATTAACCTATTATCCAGATCAGAATATGATTCAGGCAACTGAATTACCTTATGGTGTTTTTACAAATACTGTTATCGACCAATTAGCGGCTTTGACGGAAGAAAACCCTTCATATGGTATTGAAAAAGTAACTGACCATACAAAGAAAATTGCAGATATTCGTATTTATCTTTCTAAGGGAGCTAATCCAAAGAAAATGATTACCAAACTCTATAAAGATACTTCATTAGAGAATTGGTATTCAGTAAATATGATTTTGTTGGATCAAGGCCGTTTTCCAAAAGTATTTGGCTGGCGTGAAGCGTGTGATGCTTATATTAATCATATTCGTTCTTGTGAACGTAACATTATTAAATTTGATTTAGATAAAGCTCTCGCGCGATTAAATGTAGTCGAAGGGCTTATAATGGCGGCAGCTTCTATTGATGAAGTTGTAGCAATTATTCGTGGTTCTCAAAACCCTTCTGAAGCTTCTCAAAAATTAATTAGTCGATTTGGCTTTAATGAAGAGCAAACTAAAGCAATTTTAGCTATGAAACTTGCCTCATTAACTAAAATTGACGCTATTAAATTAAATGACGAACGGGAAGAACTTAATAGAAAAATTGAAGAGTATCGTCACTTATTAAATGATAGTACGGCTTTGGATAATGAACTAATTAAAATTTTACAAGAAGTTGCTAATAAATATGGGGATACGCGTAGAACAAAAATTATGAATATTGCTGAACCTTCTGAAGAAGAAGCTCAAGAAATTCAAGAAGAAGAATTAGGAATTATGTTATTCGATAATAATGTAATTCGTTTAATTAAAAAAGAAGATTTACAAGGAGCAAAGCGAGGACGAAAAGGAGTTAATATTAAGCCTCCGAAAAATGCTAATTTAATTAATACTTTATATACTACTAATTTAGGCACTGTATCTGCCTTTACAAATAAAGGAAGAATGTATAATTTTTCTCTAAGTGATTTAGAATATGGAAAAGATTATTCTATTTATGAATTAATTATGCCACAAGATAATGAAAGAGTTATTTTATTAATTGATTCAACTACATTTAGTGCCTATAAGTATTTAGTAACTGTAAGCAAAAACGGTTATATTAAAAAGTCACTTATTAAAGAATATGGTTCTCGCGCGCGCAAGGGCGTTGCCGCAGTAAAACTTGAAGAAAATGATACCTTAATTGGCGTTTATCTATCAATGGATAATGAAGATAGAATTTTTATTGCTAGTTCCTCCGGTAATTATAATTTTTATAAATTAGAAGAATTATCTGAAACTGGTAGAGCTACTCGTGGCGTAAAAGCTATTAAACTTATGAACGAAGAAAAAATTCAATCTGCCACTTTAATTAAAACTAATATAGAATATAAAGGTATTTTAACTATTACTTCTTCTGGCCGCGGAAAAATTACTGCTATTGAAGATTTTAATGAAACCTCTCGCGCAGTTAAAGGACCGCAAGTTATGGCTCTAAAAGATGAAAATCTTGCTGTTGTTTATGCGGTTCCTATTACTCAAGAACATATTTTTGTATCAGCTAATAATAAAGCAGTTTTGCTAGAAACAGCGGATATTCCCGTTCAAAATAGAGTAACTGCCGGAGTACGTATTATAGATGCTCGTGATTCAAATACTACAATTGAAATTATGTGAGGATAAATATGAATACTGGATATGAAAAATTATTTAAAGAGATTGCGCATACAAATGAACTTTTAGCAGAACGCGTAATTGAATTAAATCATGAAAAACATGACGAAAATGGAGAAAAAACAGCATCAATCATGAGAGATGATTATGCTAATCTATATGATCGAATTAGAGAAGAAAATTTTGAACTTACTTCATTAAGTCGCAATGACTGGGCTAAATTATTAGTCGGTACAATGATTGCTGTTCAAAATATCGAAGATAGAATTAAGGGAGAACAAAAAGCAGTACAAGGCTATAGAATTGATGTTATTCCTAAATTATAGCGTATTATTGATGAAACAAAAACTGACGAAGAAGCCAAATTATTAGTTGAAAATTTATTTAAAATTGAAGAAACTAATAATTGACTTTTATAAAAATTCATGATATAATATTTACAGAAAGAGAGAAAAAGAAAATCTCTCCTCAGAGTTCTCATTTTAAGAGAAAATAAATTATAAGTATTTGACAATTGAATAAAATTTTGGTATAATAAGTATATAAAGTGGGGCGAAAAGAAAATACTAATAAATAAAATTAATAAATATAACGCACTACTTTAATATAAATAAAATATTTTTAAAAGAAAAAGGAGATTGATTATTATGACCCCCAATAGTGAATTAGTTTTAAATTATCTAAAAAAGAATTATGGTAAGGAATTTTCTAAGTAGGAAATCGCGGATGCGCTAAATATTTCTGTTCCCGCTGTTACTGGTAGTTTAAATGGCCTAATTAAGAATGAATATGCAATTACAACTCGTACCGAGGAAGTAACTGTAACTCCTGCGACTGAAACTCGTAAGGCTCAGATTAAGAAGGTTCTATATCATACCCTAACTGAGAAGGGACTAGCTTATGATCCCGTTGCTGAAGCTGCTGAAAAGCTTGCTGCTAAGGAAGCAGAAAAGGCTCGTAAGGCCGCAGAACGTGCTGCTGCTAAGGCCGCAAAGGAAAACGCCTAATAAATTATCGAGGGCGGTCCCTCAAATGGGATCGCCCTTTTATAATTTGACATAATAAAGAAATTAAAGTATAATAAAAGAAAAAAATATAGGAGAAAGAATATATATGAAAAGTATTAATGAACAAGCTACAAATAAAGTAAATATTGTTGGAAAACTATTAGACACAACTTTTGCCACCGGAAAGACTAAGACTAGCGGCACTCCATATGAAAGAGCAACTGCTACTGTTCGTGTAACTTAGATGTATGGCGGCAGTACCGTTCCAGAGGTAAGCGAAGTTCAGGTTAGTATGTTCGCAACTGAATTTACTACAAAAGGAACTCAGAATCCTGCTTATAAAAGTATTCAAGATTTAAAGGCTTTAAAGACTGCTCAGAATGTTGGCTTTGATGAAGCTGACACTGTTCGTTTTAGTGGCGCAGTATTAAGTGAAAACAACTTTGTTTCCAAGAGCGGACAACTTATTAATGGTTGGCAGGTTCGTGCTTCTTTCGTTGGTAAGGGTTCTACCGCGGATGTCGCTTCTTTCACCCTTGACATTTTTATTATGGACAAGCATCCCGAAGTAGATCGCGACGGAGATCCAACCGGACGTCTAATTGTAAAGGGCGGTTTAGTCCAATATGGTGGAAACCTAGACGTACTTGAATTCGTCGTAGAAGGTGCTGATAAGGTAGAATATATCGAACGTAATTGGGAAATTCATGATACAGTTACGGTAAAAGGACGTATTCGTGTAACTTCTGTTGAAACTAAGCCACAAATGACCAGTAGTTGGGGTGAAGATGTTCCAGAAGATACGACTCGTATGGTGCGTGAACTAATTATTACTACTGGTGATGATCAGGGCAAGGAAGAAGATTTTGCTTATGATCCTACTGAAATTAAGAAAGCATTTAATGTTCGTAAGGCAAAGATTGAACAGCTACAACTTGATGCGAAGAATAGCACTAATAAAACTGCTTCTGCTTCTGCTCCTGCCGCAACTACTCCTGGTAAATATAGTTGGGAATAATATTCTCAACTTCCAGGAGGTGTAAAATATGGCGAACATTGATATATTTTCTCTTGAACCTTCAAAAATTTCAAGAGATTTAAAAGGAAAATTTTTACTAATTTATGGATAGCCAAAAACTGGAAAATCTACTTTTGGTTCTTAGTTACCCAGAGCATTATTCCTTAACTTTGAACAAGGTACAAACGCATTGGCTGGTATACGCGGTGTTCCAATTTTACGATGGACAGATTTCAAGAAAGTACTTAGCCAATTAAGAAAGCCACAAGCAAAAGAAATGTATGATAGTATCGTTGTAGATACCGCTTCAATTGCTTGGCAGCTATGTGAACAATATATTTGTCAGCGTGAAAGCGTAGATAATTTACGAGACATTCCCTGGGGACAAGGTTGGGGCATGGTAAAAAATGAATTTTCTGAATGTTGGCGTGAAATTACTTTGCTAGGATTTGGTATTTTATTTATTGCTCATAGTAAAGACAAGCCAACTGAAATGAAGGACGAAGATGGAAATTCGATAACCGCAGTAGCTCCTGATTTACCTAATAATGCTTATACAATTATTAATAGTATCGTAGATATTATTGGTTATCTTCAAGTTCAAATGAATAACGACGGTACAACGGAAAGGTATTTATATACACGTTCTACTCCCACAGTATTTGCTGGTTCTCGTTATCAATATTTAGCTCCTAAAATTAAATTTGGATATAAAGAATTAGTTGATGCAATAGGTGAAGCTATTGATATGGCAGTAGAAAAAGATGGAGCACAAGTAACTGACAATACCGAGTTCGCGCAAGTAAAATCTCGTCCATTCCAAGAAGTTATGGAAGAAGCAAAGACTATTTGGATGACATATTTAGAAAAAGCTAATACTGATGAAGAAAAAGATCAGCGGCTAAATATTATGCGAGATATTATTAAAAAGGTATTTGGAACTGAAGATTTCAAATTAAGTCAAGCCGTTCCTTCACAAACTGATTTGGTAGAATTATTCGTAGATGAAATGAAGGACTTAATGCAGACCCCTTAATATGGGGTCTTTTTTATTGACTTTTTGTCAAATTTATGATATACTTTTATTAGAATAAAAGTAGGAAGTGAGAATATTGCCAAAAGCTACACTAAAATGCTATACTTGTAAAGAAGAATTTCGACGCGAAGAATTGGTTTCATATTCTTCACCAAATTCAACAGTATTACATAATTACTGTCCGAAATGCTTAAAAGAACGACAATCAAGAGATTATTTCTCACAAAGGGTATGTGAAATTTTTAAATTGAAAAGTCCAGGTCCGCGTATTTGGAAAGAACGCCAAAGAATACAAGATAAATTTGGCTATACAGATGAAGTAATCGCGGACTGTTTAGATTACATTTATAATGTAGAAAAATATAAAGTTTATAGTGAAAGTATTACTTTAGTAACTCCTGATATGGTGGAGCGAATGAAAAAATATAAAAGAGAACAACAACAGAAAAAAGTATTAGAAGAACAAAGAAATAAAAATATAGTTCAAGCAATAGCACAATCTAAATTTAAAGAATATGTCGT
>Ga0247608_10000076_pt1 | contig 190684 bp, 177 predicted proteins | sample 176DNAGHGlowgp2_FD_193490 | JGI IMG/M metagenome (GOLD analysis project Ga0247608, IMG submission 193490) | Sheep rumen microbial communities from Palmerston North, Manawatu-Wanganui, New Zealand - 1766 DNA GHGlow gp2 | ecosystem: Host-associated > Mammals > Digestive system > Stomach > Rumen... | reverse complement strand
TCGGTCTTGCTGATCCTGACAGAGCTGTATCTTTCCCTGCTCGGCAAAACAAGGTCACTCCACTCTTCAACGCTCTTAGGCCATTTTGACCCCTCGTTCGTTTTCCTACAACAACTTGACACCGACCAGGGCTATAAAATACATTGACAAATCCGCGATCCCATCTTATAATTTACCATCAGCGAACGGCGGAAGCGCGGCGCTTCCGCCGCTTTTCTTATGAATATGCAAGGAGCGTGGAATTTTTATGAACACAGTCACGGAAATTTTCGGCAGCATGGTCTTTAACGACTCCGTCATGCGCGAGCGACTGCCCAAGGACGTGTTCCGACAGGTTCAGCGCTCCATGAACGAGGGCAGGCGCCTCGACAGCGCCGCCGCCGCCGTGGTGGCCAACGCCATGAAGGACTGGGCCATTGAAAAGGGCGCGACCCACTTTACCCACTGGTTCCAGCCCATGACCGGCATTACCGCCGAGAAGCACGACAGCTTCATCGCCCCTGTGGGCGGCGGCAAGGTCATCATGGAGTTTTCCGGCAAGGAGCTCATCCAGGGCGAGCCGGACGCCAGTTCCTTTCCCTCCGGCGGCCTGCGCGCCACCTTCGAGGCCCGGGGCTACACCACCTGGGATCCGACCTCCTATGCCTTTATCAAGGACGGGGTGCTGTGCATCCCGACAGCCTTCTGCTCCTACGGCGGCGAGGCGCTGGATAAAAAGACGCCGCTGCTCAGATCCATGGAGGCTATCCAGCGTGAGAGCCTGCGCGTGCTCAAGCTCTTCGGCAATGAGGATGTACACTACGTCAAGACCACCGTCGGCCCCGAGCAGGAATATTTCCTCATCGACCAGGGCGTCTACGAGCGGCGCAAGGATCTCATCTACACGGGCCGCACCCTCTTCGGCGCGCGTCCCCCCAAGGGCCAGGAGCTCGACGACCATTACTTCGGCGCCATCAAGCCGCGTGTGCGGGAGTTCATGAAGGATCTGGACGAGGAGCTCTGGAGGCTCGGCGTCATGGCCAAGACCGAGCATAACGAGGCCGCTCCCGCCCAGCACGAGCTGGCCCCCATCTTCACCACCACCAACATCGCCGCCGACCATAACCAGCTCACCATGGAGCTGATGCAGCGCATCGCGCGCAGGCACGGCATGGTGTGCCTGCTGCACGAAAAGCCCTTCGCGGGCGTGAACGGCTCCGGCAAGCACAACAACTGGTCCATCACCACCGACACCGGCGTCAATGTCTTTGAACCGGGCGAGACCCCGGCCGAAAACGCGCAGTTCCTGCTGTTTCTGTGCGCCGTGATCCAGGCGGTGGACGACTACCAGGATCTCATGCGCATCTGCGTCGCCTCCGCCGGCAACGACCACCGCCTCGGCGCGGCGGAAGCGCCCCCGGCCATCGTGTCCATCTTCCTCGGGGACGAGCTGAACGCCATCCTCGACGCCATCGAAAAGGGCGCGCCCTACGGCTCACGAGAGAAGGAGCTTTTCAAGGTGGGCGTGCATGTGCTGCCCAAGTTCCCCAAGGACACCACCGACCGCAACCGCACCAGCCCCTTCGCCTTCACCGGCAACAAGTTTGAATTCCGCATGCTCGGCGCGTCCCAGTCCATTTCCGGCCCCAACGTGGTGCTCAACACCGCCGTGGCCGAGTCCCTGCGCCAGTACGCCGACAAGCTCGAGCAGGCCGAGGACTTCGACGCCGTCCTGCACGATCTCATCCGTACCGTCATCCGCACCCACCGCCGCATCATCTTCAACGGCAACGGCTACGGCGAGGAGTGGACACGCGAGGCGGCGCGTCGCGGCCTCAGCAATTACCCCTCTACCCCGGACTGCACGCCGCACTATCTGGACGAGAAGAACGTGGCGCTCTTCCTGAGCCACCGCATCTACAGCGAGGCAGAGCTTCGCGCCCGCTGCGAGATGAAGCTGGACGGCTATTCCAAGGTGCTGCACATCGAGGCGCTGACCATGATGGATATGCTCTGGAAGGACATCCTGCCCGCAGTATCGGCCTGCACGGCGGCGCTGGCAAAGGCTGCCAACGAGAAAAAGGCGCTCTCTCCCGCAATGGATGTGAGCTATGAGACGCGCATCGTGGGCGAGCTGAGCAGCCTGTCCGCCTCCGCGGCCATCCACGGCCGTGCGCTCGAGACCGCGATGGAGGGGCTCAAAAACGAGCACGAGAGCCTCGCGGTCGCGCGCTACTACCGCGACAGAGTCTTCCCCGCCATGCAGAGCCTCCGGGCCGTGGTGGACGAGATGGAGCTGCGCTGCGGCTCCCAATACTGGCCCTACCCGTCCTACGGCGAGATCCTTTTCAGCGTCAAATAAAAGCTTCCGTAAAACCGATCACGGCTCCCCGAGCGGGGAGCCGTGAACTGCTTTTATGCCGCCTTATTCATCGCAATCCCCGCAGCGTCCAGCATGTCCTGGATGCTCACCGCGTAGCCGCGCGTGGCGTCGTTGACGAAGACATGCGTGACCGCCCCGACAAGGCAGCCGTTTTGCAGGATGGGGCTTCCGCTCATGCCCTGGACGATGCCGCCGGTGCGGCCCAGCAGCGCCGGGTCCGTCACGCTGAACATGGCGTGCGTGCCGTCGGAATCCCGATAAATGCGGTTGATCTCCACGGCGTATTCCCGGGCGTCACGCCCCTCAACGGTGGAGAGGATCGAGGCGGGGCCCGCCGTGATGACGCCGATCGGAGCCGGACGGGAGCCGAGAGAGACCCCGGCGTGACCGAAGATGCCGACGCCGGTATTGCGGTCCACGACCCCCAGTACCCGCGACAGATCGGACACGCCGTTTAACTCCCCGGGCGCGCCCGCCGCGCCGGGCTGCACGGAGACGATCTGCGCCTCGGTGATGTTTCCGTCCCGCAGGGGGATGGAGAGGCCGGTCTCGCTGTCGCTGATGCTGTGGCCAAGCGCGCCGAAGACGCCGCTGTCCGGGTCGCAGAAGGTGAGCGTCCCGATGCCGCTCAGCCCGTCGCGCAGGAGAATGCCCAGCATGGGCCGCCCGTCCTCGCCGGGTACGGGCGCGACCGGAAGCTGCAGCTCCTGCGTGCCGCGTTTGATTTGCAGTTCTATTTCCTCGCCGGCGCTGTCGAGTGCGCCGATCAGCCCTGCCGCGTCCGAAACGGTCTGCCCGTCCGCGCCGCAGATGAGATCGCCGGGTTTTACGCCTGCGTCCTCGGCGGGGTTTACCGCGCCGTATTCCGTCTCCACCGGGCAGAAGCCCGCCACGATCACGCCGTCGGTGCTGATCTGGATGCCGACGGCCTGCCCGCCCACCAGCAGCTCCTGGGCGAATGCCATCGGAGCCTTGACCGACATCAACACCAGGGCCAGAAGCCCCGTCAGAACAAGTTTTTTCATAAAGGATTCCTCCCGCGCTTTTTTCACACGAATCAGTATGTGCGCGCAAGGAAAAAATAAAGGCGGAACTGTCTGACAATCTCTCCTGATTTTCCAAAAAACCAGAGATTGCAGGCACTTCCGCCGTTTGTCAATAAATGGGGTTTGAAGAGTGAGCCTGATTCAATCGCGCCGCAGGCTCTTCCTTAACTTCACTTTTCGCTTTTGCTCAAACGACCTGGAACAGATAAAACTTGAGGTAGTCCGTCTCCGGCACGTTCCAGAGGATCGGGTGATCCGGGGCCTGCTGGCGGGCCTCGATCTGCCGCAGCTCCACACCCGCGTCCTGCGCCGCCGCGCGCAGCATACGCTCAAAGTGCTCTGCGGGCATGAAATGGCTGCACGAGGCGGTGGCAAAGTAACCGCCGCGCGGCAGGGCGCGCAGAGCGCGCAGATTGATCTCCTTGTAACCCTTCTCCGCCCGGTCTGCGGTTTTGCGCGATTTGGTGAAGGCCGGGGGATCAAGGATAATGAAATCATAGTCGCCCTTTTTGAGCGTCGGCAGCAGGTCGAACACATCGGCTGCGAGAAAGTCCATGCGCCCGTCCAGCCCGTTTCGGCGGGCGTTAGCCCGTGCCATGGCGATGGCGCTCTCGGACACGTCCACAGCCGTCACATGCTCCGCCCCGCCGAGGGCGGCGTTGAGGGCGAAGGAGCCGGTGTGGGTAAAGCAGTCGAGCACCCGGCGGCCCCGCGCAAGGCGCATGACGGCGCGGCGGTTGTATTTCTGATCCAGGAAGAAGCCGGTCTTCTGCCCGTTTTCCACATCGACCGCATAGAAGATCCCGTTTTCACAGATCTCGGTCACGGCGCTCTCCGGCAGCGTCTCCCCGGGCAAGGGATACCAGCCCTTGCCCTGCTCCAGCCCCTCGAGGGCGCGGATGGCGGCGTCGTTGCGCTCAAAGATCCCGCAAATCTCCTGCCCGTCCTCCCGCAGCACCTGTACCAGCAGGGGGAAGAGCATGTCCTTGATGCGCTCCATGCCGACCGAGAGCGTCTGCGTGACCAGAAGATCGGAGAACCTGTCCACCGTGAGGCCGGGGAAGCCGTCCGCCTCACCGAAAATCACGCGGCAGCAGGCAAGATCCGCCTTGTCCAGTACGGTCTTGCGGTAGTCCCAGGCGTATTGGATGCGCCGCCGCCAGAAGGCCTCGTCAAAGCGGTCGTTTGCGTTGCGGGAGACAAGGCGCAGGCCGATCTTGCTGTCCCGGCTGTAAAGCCCGGTGCCGAGGTATTTGCCGCCCTCGCTCACCGCGTCGCAGAGCGCGCCGTTGTCCGGCTCCGTGCTTTTGGAAAGAATCTCCTCGGCGTAGATCCAGGGGTGCCCGCCCTCGACCCAGCGCGTACCCTTTTTGGTTATCGTGAAAAGCGGATAGTCCCGCGTCTGCTTCATGGCTGTGCCTCCGTAACAGATAGTATATGTATTTTAGCACAGACCCGGGGGAATGAAAAGTATCAAAAGGCTCACAAAATCGCGCCTCACGGGAATTGACGAAAACTCTGCGCCGTGGTATACTACAGATTAATTTTGAAACCAAAGGAGATGTTGATCCTTTATGGACGACGGCAGTCGATTGCCACTCATTTTCGCGGTGCTGCTGCTGTTATGCGCGGTGTTTTTCGCCGTGGCGGAGACAGCCTTTGCCTCGACCTCGCGCACACGCATGCGCCTTGCGGAGGATCGGGGGGACATGCGGGCGAAGGAAGCCCTGTATGTGCTGGATAACTTCGATCTCGCCATCAGCGCCATCCTGATCGGCACCAATATCACGCACCTGTCCGTTGCCGCCCTGGTCACGCTCGCGGTCACGCGCCGCTGGGGGCTGAGCGCGGTTTCGGTCAGCACGCTGATCACCACGGGCGTGGTGTTTTTCTTCGGGGAAATGCTGCCCAAGAGCATTGCCAAAAAATTCAGCGACAAGCTGGCTCTCGCCACGGCGAGCCTGCTGGTCTTTTTCATGAAGCTCTTCCGCCCCGCCTCCAGGGTCCTGACTGCCATTGGGCAATGGGCGGCGCGGCAGACCCCCGGCGACGCGGAGAAATCCGTCACCGAGGACGAGCTGTATGATATTATCGAGGATATGACCGAAGAGGGTACGCTCAACGAGGAGCAGGGGGATCTCATCTCCTCCGCGCTCCAGTTTGGGGACGTCACGGTCGAAAACGTCCTCACGCCCCGCGTGGATCTGGTGGCGCTGGATATGCAAAGCAGCCACGAAAAGATCCTGGACTGCATCAAGGCCTGCACCCACAGCCGCCTGCCCGTGTATGAGGGCAGCATCGACAACATCATCGGCGTGCTGCAGATCCGAAAATACATCAAGGCCTATCTCCGCGAGGGGAAAGACCTGGATCTCCGCCCCCTGCTGGATGAGGTTCTGTTTGTCCACCAGAGCACGAAGATCGACGAGCTGCTGCCCGTCATGTCCAAGCAGAAGCACAACATGGCCGTCGTGACCGACAACTTCGGCGGCACCCTCGGCATCGTGACGGTGGAGGATATCCTGGAGGAACTCGTGGGCGAGATCTGGGATGAAGAGGATATCGTCGAGGAGCCCATTGTCGAGGTCTCCAAGGGCGTTTTCGAGGTGGACGCGGACGAGTCCGTCAGCGACGTGTTCGAGCGCCTGGAATACGAAGACCCCGAGGAAAACGAGGAGCTTATCAACACCCTCATGGGCGAGTGGGCCTATGAGCAGTTTACCGCCATTCCCCAGCCGGGCGACCATTTCCGCTATCACCGGGTGCATGTCACGGTGATCGGCATGGAGCATAACCGCATCCTCAAGCTGCGCGTGACGCTTCTTCCCGAGGAAAAGGGAGGTGAGCCGGCATGAGTGCAGAGATGATTCTGCTCGGCGTCATCCTGATGGTATGCCTGTCGGCCTTCTTCTCCGGCTCGGAAATGGCGCTGTCCTCCTGCAACAGACTGCGCATGGAGAACCTGCGCGACGCGGGCTCAAAGCGCGCCGCGGTTGTTGTGAAGATCCTGGATCATTTTGACAACGCCCTGAGCGCCATCCTGATCGGCAACAACCTTGTGAACATCGGGGCCTCGTCCCTGGTGTCGGTACTGGTGATTCTGCTGAGCGGGAGCGATCAATATACCTGGGTCGGCACGGCGATCCTGACCGTCACCATTATCATCTTCGGCGAGACGATCCCGAAGATCTGCGCGAAAAAAAGCGCAAACCGCTTCTCTCTGCGCGTTGCGCGCCCCGTACACTTCCTGACTGTTCTGCTCACGCCGCTCATTTGGCTGGTGGTCAAGCTCAACGGACTGCTGACCTCCTGGATCAAGGAGGAAAAGGACGAGAACAGCGAGGAAGCCGTGGAGGAGCTGCACTCCATCATCGAGACTGCCGAGGACGAAAAGGTTCTGGACGAGGATCAGTCGGAGCTGCTGCGCTCCGCCCTCGATTTCTCCGAAATCTCCGCCATGGACGTGATGACCGCCCGCGTGGACGTCGTCGCCATCGACATTGAGGACGACCGGGAAAAGATCCTGGAGCAGATCGACAAGGCCCCCTTCTCCCGCCTGCCCGTGTATGAGGGCAGCATCGACCACATCATCGGCATCCTGTACCTCAACCGCTTCCTCAAGGCGCTGACCGAGGAAGGGGAGACCGATATCCGAAGCCTTCTGATGCCGCCCTGCTTCATCTACAAGACCATGAAGCTCCCGGCAGTTCTGAACCAGCTGCGCCGTGCGCGGCAGCACCTTGCCATCGTGACCGACGAATACGGCGGCACCCTGGGCGTCCTGTCCATGGAGGACGTGCTGGAGCAGATCGTGGGCGATATCTGGGACGATAACGACGAGGTGGAGCCCGACGTCGTACAACGCACTGAAGACGAATATGAGCTGGACGGCACGATGATGCTCTATGAAATGGAAGAGCTGCTCGGCCTGCCGGAGAACAGCGTCGAGGCGGAGAGCAGCACCGTCGGCGGCTGGACGATCGAGCGTTTCGGCGGCTTCCCCAAGGTCGGCGACAGCTTCGATTGGGAAAACCTGCATGTGACCGTGCTGGAAATGTCCGACGGGCGGAGGGTCGACAAGGTTCTCGTCAAGCGCACGAACAAAAATGAAGAAAAAGAATAAGCATAGCGCCTCACTGTTTCGCAATTGAAACGGTGAGGCGCTTTTGTGTCAGAACTGGAAATAGATAAACGGGCTTGCCCCGGTGTAGCCGAGGGCGAGGGTGAGGCCTGCAAAAAAGAAGAACAGCAGCAGGCCGCGGAAGGTGCTGAGCTTCACGGTGGGGTAGAAGCCCGTGGGCGGGAGACCGAGGCGCTTCGAGCGGATGAGGGCCACGATATGCGCACCCCATACGACCACAAGACCGAAGAGCCCCCAGAAGCTTACATAGTGGATGCCCCGGTGCCCGGTGAAGATGTAGCCGATGATTTTCCAGGCCGTGCCGATGTCGCTTGCGCGGAAGATGACCGCGGTAAAGCAGATGAAGGTGAAGGTCAGGAAGATGTTCACGGCGGTGAGCAGCGGGGATTTGGGAAGCTTTTTCCGGATCGGCGTCGTAAGGCGGTAGACGCACTGAGCCACGCCGCTGAGAAAGCCCCAGAGTACAAATGTCCAGGCCGCGCCGTGCCAGAGGCCGCAGACGGTCATGTTGATCAGGATGTTGAGATAGGTGCGCGCCTCTCCCTTGCGGCTGCCGCCGAGCGGGAAGTAGAGGTACTCCGTCAGCCAGCTTGAGAGGCTGATGTGCCAGCGCTTCCAGAACTCGTTGACATTGGGGGAGAGGAAGGGGACGTTGAAGTTTCGCGTCAGGTCGTAGCCGAGGCAGCGCGCACAGCCCACCGCAATATCCGAGTAGCCGGAGAAATCGCAGTAGAGCTGGACAAAGTAGGCGTAGGTTGCCAGCATCAGCGTTGCCGCGCTGTAGGCCGCCGGGGCGCTGTGCACGGCGTCGATGAAGGGGGAGATGTTGTCGGCAATGACGATCTTTTTAAATAGGCCGAAGAGCATGATCTGCACTCCTGGCTCGAGATTCCGCAGCGAGATGTTCCGATCCTGCCGGAGCTGGGGCAGAAAATCCCCGGCCTTGACGATGGGGCCCGCCACAAGCTGCGGGAAGAAGGCAATGTACAGGGCTGTGTGGATGAAATCGCGCTCCGCCTCGATCTTGCCCCGGGATACGTCGATGCTGTAGCTTAAGGACTGGAAGGTATAGAAGCTGATGCCCACCGGCAGGATGATCCGCAGTGTGCCCGCCCGGGCAATGCCGAAGACGGCGCAGAAGGAGTCCACAAAAAAGTTATAATATTTGAAGACGCCGAGGATCACAAGCGGGATCACCACGCCGTGGGTGAGCGCCGTCCTGCGCCAGGGCCTGTTCATCTGCAGGGCGCACACATGGGCCACCAGCGTGAGGCCCAGCATCAGAAAGCAGCAGCGCCAGTTCCACCAGCCGTAGAACACATAGCTTGCCAGCAGCAGGATGATATGCCGGATGCGCAGGCGCTTTTGCCGCGGCATTTCGCGGAAGACCGGCAGATTCGTCAGCGCCATCAGGGTGCAGACCAGCGTGAAGAAGACCGCGAAGGTCAGGCTGTTGAATAACATGTTCTCAGCCCTCCTCTTTCCCGATCAGCTCGTACACGCCCTCGGCATAGACGCGCAGACCCGCGCTGTTGATGTGTCCCGTGCCGGGCTTGGTGTTCGGAAAGCCGAAAAGCAGCTCCCCATCCTCTTCCATGGCGGCGATATTGCGCTCGGTGAGATCGAGAAACAAGAGCCCGTTTTCCTCCGAAAGCCGCGCAAACGCCTCGCGCTCGCCGGGGCGGGCGTCGATGGCGCCGTGCCCCTCCCGATCCGGCGTCACGGTGGGGGTATAGACCAGGACGGTCTTCACGCCGTGCGCCCGGCTTACCTCCCCGACCTTTCGGAGAAGCCGGGAGAGCGACGCTTCAAACGCCTCATCGGATACCGGCTCCGTCGTCCCGGCGGCTGCCGCCACGGCTACGTTTGCGCCCTTGAAGTACTTGGTGTACATCAGGCGCAGGAAGGGCAGCTTCTGCAGCGCCGTGAGAACGCCGCCCGTGTGGGAGGGAATGTCCGGCAGGGTGCCGTCCGCCGCCGCATCCATGGCGGCGGGATCATAGCTGAGCGTGGCAAGCTCGATCACCACATAGCCCGCGGGCCTGTAAACCTCCAGCGCCCGGTCGAGCCGCTTTGCGCAGTAGAGGAAGGTGTGGCCCGCCATGCCGATGTTGTAGACGTATTTCTCTCCGCCGAAGAGCGCGTTCAATACGGCCCCGGCGCTGTTTTTCTGCGGCACGCAGAAGCCCTCCGTGTGGGACGAGCCCATCAGCAGCACGTCGATCTTCTCGCCGGGCTCATAATCGCGCAGGTTGTTGAAGCCGTCGTTGTTGACGCGCCCGTAGCCGAAGCCCTCCGTACCCCGGAAATAGGGGGCGGATTCGTACTTGTATTCCGTTGCCCCGTCGGGATTTGTGAAATGGACGGGGACGTTGAAGTAAAAGACGCACAAGGCGCACAGCAGCGCGAAGGCCAGCGCCCCCGCAAGCAGAGCCCTGAGAAACCAACCGAGTGTTTTGTTTTTCATAAAAATTCCTTTGCCCCTTTCAGGACGCGGCCTTACGCCGCCCAAGCAGGGAGAGTATGTACATGAGGCTTTCGTTTTTCAAAAGCACATTCAGCCCGAGATAGACCGCCGCGCCGCAGAGTACCTGCACCATCAGCAGCAGCGCCGTCGGCAGCGGCAGCGCGCCCAGCGCGTAGACCGCGAAGGCCATCAGCACCGTGGAGAGCGCGGTTTTCCACACGTCACGAAGCTGATCCAGCACCCCGTAGTTCAGAAGCTTTTTGATGGGCAGGGACGTGACGAACACGTCCAGCCAGGCTGAGACGGAGTAGCCCACCGCGATGGCCTCCACGGAATGAAAGCACACCACGCTGATAACCAGCACCGCGAGCATCAGCGCGCGGCGCACAAGCTCCTGCCGGGCATAGAGATCACTGCGCCCCAGGGATTTGAGGGCGATGAGGTTCGCGCTTGTGAGCGGGATCTGCGCCTCCCCGATGCTGAGGATGACGAGGATCGGGGCCGCCGCGATCCATTTCTCGGTCAGAAGGAGCCGAATAAAGGGCTCCGCCACGGCGGCAAGCCCCAGCATGACCGGGAAGATGACAAAGCTGCCGAGGCGGCTCATCTGCCGCATGATGCCGGTAAACTTTTCCCGGTCGTCCTGTGCGCGCGAGAGCACCGGGAACATGACCGAACGGATCGCCGCATCCAGATTGACGGAGATGGTGTAGGAAAAGTTTCGCCCCTTGTCGTAGTAGCCGAGATCGGCGGCGGAAAAACGCTTGCCGATGATGAGCGGGCGCAGGCTCAGATAGATGTTCTGAATGGCGGAGGCCGCCAGCATCTTGATGCCGAAGCCGCCGAGACGGCGTGCGCTGTCCATCGAGAAGCGCCCGCGCGGGATCCAGCGCAGCACCAGAAAGGCGGAGAGACAGGCAATGGCGATCTGCGCGAAGTGGTAGATGACCAGCGCCCAGAGACCCGCGCCGCGATACGCCAGCACGATGCCGAGCGTACCCGCGAGCAGCGTCGCGGCGAGGTTGCAGTGCATCAGCTCCTTGAAGCGCATCTCCCGCTGCATGCGCGCCACCTGGATGGAGTTGAACGCGCCGAAGAGCAGGGAGAACGCGTAAAAGCGCAGGGGAGCAGTCAGCGCGGGACTGTTGTAGTAGGCGGCGATGAGCGGGGCAATGAACTCGAGAATACAAAGGGCGGCGCCCGCGAGGCCCAGTGTGATGAAAAACACGGTTACATAGTCGCGCTCCTCAGCCGTGCGGGTCTGGACCAGGGCGTTGTTCACGCCGTCTTCTATGAGCAGCAGGGAGAAGTTGACCACGACCTCCAGCAGCGCCACCTGGCCGTTGACTTCCGGGGACAGCAGGCGCGCCAGAATAATGCCGATCACAAGGCCGATGAACTTGACCGCAAAGCGCTCGGTGAATTTATAGATCAGAGATCGAATGACCTTTGCTTTTTCCATTTGGCTTCCTTTCCGGGAGACGGGCTTACGCCCTCATAAGATCCTCGGCGTAGCGCATCCACTCGGCAAAGACCGCGTCGGGCCGGAAGCTCTGCGCGGTCTCCCGTGCGGCGGCGCCGAGCTTTTCGGCCTCATCGGGATCGTTCAAAAGGCGCAGCATGGCGCCTGCAAGCGCCGCTTCGTCCCGCATGGGCACCAGAAGGCCGTTCACGCCGTCCTCGATCACCATGGCGGGGCCGCCGCCCTCACAGTCGGTCGAGATGCACGGAAGCCCCAGGGCCATCGCCTCCAGCAGGGCGTTCGGCAGCCCCTCGTAGTCTGAGGACATGACAAAGAGCTTCGCGTCCTTGATATCGCTTGCAACGTCTGTACTCAGCCCCATGAACTGTACGCGCGCCTGGAGGCCCAGGGAATCGACCAGGGCACGAAGCTCGTCGTGCAGCTCTCCCGCGCCGTAGAGCAGGAGGTTTTCCTCCGTCTGATCGGTAATGCGGGCGAAGGCGCGGATCAGCAGCGCCTGGTTTTTCTGCGCGCGAAGCTTCCCCACGGTGACGATACCGCGCCGGGAGCCTGTGTGTTCCGCGCCGAAAAAGGACTCGTTCACCTGGTTCATGATGATGCGCCCCTTCTTTTGAAGCCGCTGGGGGAACCAGCGCTTCTCCTCCTCGGTCTGGAAGACGCAGCCCTCCGCCATTGGCATGAGGACGCGCCCCACAAGCTTTCCCATGAGACCGGGATATTCCTTCTCCGCTGCATTGCAGACGGAGACCATGCGCTTTACCGGCAGACCCGTCGAGGCCACCATGCCGCGGAAGTTCGGTTCCTGCATGCAGGTGATGAGAAGGTCGGGCCTGCACTTGCGGATGAGCCCTCTCAGCTTGGCGATGCGGTGGGCGTTGCGCTTGAGGCGGCTTTCAAAAAGGCGCTCCGGCTCCATGTTGTAACGCTCCACCCGCTCGGAGAGGGGGTATTCCACCCGCCCGGGCTCCCTGTAGGAGGTCACGAGGATCGAATGCCAGCCGCAGTCGGCAAAGCGCTCGGCAAGCTGGCTGAACACCCGCTCGGCCCCGCCGGGGCTGTGCAGGCAGTTGATGTAGAGCATGACGGTTTTTTTCTCGTCCATGGGGATCTCCTTTGCGTTTATGACTGCGCCTCGCGGTCAAGCCGGGTATAGAGCTCGGTGAGGCGCTTGACGGAGGAGCGGATATCGAAGCCCGCGCGGGCGATGTTCTTTGACACGTCCAGGCGCGCTCTGCGCGTGAGCAGGGCGTCCGCCCACTGTTCCGCGTCGCCGAGGGGCAGATACTCCACCAGCGGCGATACGTCCACCTCCTTCGTGATGGTGTCGGACAGCACGCAGGGCAGCCCCGCAGCCTGCGCCTCCACCACCGTCATGGGAAGCCCCTCCCAGAGAGAGGGAAAGGCGAACACGTCCATCGCGCCGAGAAGCTCCGGCACGTCGGTGCGGTTTCCGGTCATGATGACCTGCTCTGCCACGCCAAGCTCCACGGCCTTCTGCGCCATCTGCTGCTGCAGGGGGCCGACGCCCACCAGAAGCAGCATGGCCTCCGGCTCACGCGCGTGGATCTTTTGAAACACGTCGAGCAGAAACGTGTGGTTTTTTACATCGTAAAAGCGGCCCACGTTCCCGATCACATAGCGCCCCTCGAGCCCCAGCTCCCGGCGGTAGCGCTCGCGTGTACCCGGGGCGAGGACGAAGCGACCGGTGTCGATGCCGTTCGGCAGGAGGATGAAGCGCTCGCTCCGGCAGGCCCGCTTGCCGTAGAGCCATTCCCCGGCGTCCAGGGAGCAGGCCATCAGCACGTCCGCCTGATGGCGCAGCGGAAGCTGCATCACGGCCTTGACCGCGCCCTTGACCCCGCCGCCGGTGGAGGTGGAGTGGCTGTGGATGATGGTCTTGACCCCGTGGGCCTTCGCCACCGGGAGATAGAGGGAGGCATAGCTTCGCGTGTGGGAGTGTAGGATATGGTACTCCGGATGGGTGTAGAAGAAATTATTCCAGTCGCGTTTGATCTCCCCTGCGTTGGTGCCGTGGAAGGCGGGCATGGTGTACACCCGTCCGCCGAGAGAGCGGATCTCCGCGGCAAAATAGTCCTCCTTCGGATGGTCGATCACAAAGTCGAACTGGATCTTCTCACGGTCGATGTTGCGGTAAATGTTCATCATCACGGTCTGCGAGCCGCCCACATCCAGGCTCGCGATCATGTGCAGCACACGGATCATGCGCGCACCTCCCAGGGGCGGATCACGGTCTCGCGCTTCTGGGTGACGACGGAGTTGGCCGGAATGTCCCCCTTGAGGATGCAGCCGGCGCCGATCATGCAGTTGTCGCCGATGGTGGTGCCCATGAGGATGACGGTGCCCGCCGCGATCCAGCAGTTTTTGCCGATGACCACCGGGGCGGTCTTGAAGCGCAGCTCGTCCAGACCCGCGCGAAAATCGTGGTCGTGGTCGTAGATGCAGGCGTTCGGGCCCATGGAGGTACCCTCCCCGATGGTGACGCTGTCGCGGCAGTTGATCATGCAGTTGTAGGTAAAGACCACATCGTCACTAAGCTTCAGCGTCGCGCCCTTTCTCACCTTGAGCTTGCAGCCGGAGTGGATGCGCGTGCGGTTGCCGATGGAGACGTGGCTCCCGTGCTCAAACTCCGTGACCACGTTCGGGGAGAAGCGGCAGATGGGCTTAAAATGAAAGCCGGAGCCGAGGAAGAGCTTCATGATGCTGAACTTGATAAAGGTAAACACAATGCTCACGGCATTGTTGAACATTCTGCGGATGGACATGGATGATTCTCCTTGCCTTATGCCTTCTCCACTTCGTCGAGATAGGCTTTGATGACGATTTCGCGGTCAAACTCCCGCGCGGCCTTGTCGTGCCCGGCAAGACCCATCTGCTCGCGCTGCTCCTTCGTGAGGGCGAGAAAACGCTCCGCCTTGTCGATGAGGTCGGCGCTGCTGCGCGCTTCAAAGATGTAGCCCGTCACGCCGTCCTCCACCGCGTCGCGGGAGCCGGGGACGTTGGAGACAATGCAGGCCCTGCCCACGGCGGCGGATTCCAGCACCGCGTTCGGCACCCCCTCGCCCCCGTGGGAGGGGAGGATCGTGCAGTGGCAGCGGCGGATCACGGCGTCGATGTCCTTCTGAAAGCCCAGATGCTCGATATAGCCCTGGGCCTCGTATTCTTTGAGCTTTGCCTTGTACTGCTCCTGCTCGACAAAGCCCGCAAGCAGAAAGCGGGTGTTCGGGTGCCTGCGCCGCACGGCGACCGCGCAGTCGAGAAGCTGGTCGATGCCCTTGACGGACATGATGCGCCCGACATAGAGAAAGCGGATTTCCCCGTCATCGGGCATGGGACACAGGGCATGCTGCTCGAGATTGACCCCGGAGCCGGGGATCAGCGCCCAGTTGTCCTTCACGATATGATAGCGGAGAAAATAATCCCGGTCGTCGGCGTTCTGTAAAAAGACCTTATAGCAGTTTCTGACGGAGGCGCGGTAGAGACTGCGCACCACCATGGCAAGGGCGTTGTCGTATGCCAGGGAATTGCCGCGCCCCGTGATGTTGCACACCTGCCTCAGACCCAGCGACGTGGACGCCATGGAGCCGTAGATATCGGGCTTGGAGGTGTAGCTGAAAATGATGTCGGGTTTCACCTCGCGCATGATGCGCCGGTAGCGGCGCAGAAGCTGCAGATCCTCCACCGGATTGAGCCCCCTGCGGGACATGGGCGTCTCGATGATCTCACAGCCGAGATCACGGAAATAGGCGTTCTGTTCGTCCGCCGGCAGGGACAGCACCACCCGGTGCCCCAGCTTCACGAGGCGCTCGATAAGCTCCCGGCGGAAGGCGTAGAGCGTAATGAAATGATTGGAGAGAAACAGAACGGTTTTACTTTCTGACATGCAGGTATTCCTCCACCTCACGCTTGAGGCCGACGTCAAAGGGCTCCGGCTCAAAGCCGAAGTCGCGCGTGGCCTTCTCATGGCTGAAAACGCGATCCTCGCTCAGACGCAGCGCCTTTTCCACATAGTCGACTTTGCCGCGCGTAAGCTCCTTTACGCACCACATGCCGCCCGCCACGGCCATCGTCGGCACATTCACAAAGCGGGTCTTCTTGCCGAGATAAATGCCGATCAGGCTGCAGAGCTCCCGCAGGGTGAGCTGGCGGCTGCCCGACACCACATAGTCAAGCTCCGGCAGCTTGTCGGTCATGACGCACTGGTAATAGGCCCGGCCCAGATCGCGGGCGTTGACAGGCTGGATTTTCGCCTGTCCGCCCCGCACCTGGGGCATGACGGGAAGCTTGTCGACCATGCGGATGAACTTGTGGATGTTGCGGTCGCACATGTCGCCGAAGATCATCGTGGGGCGCAGGATCGTGATGTTCAGATCCCTGTCCAGGTACTGCTGCAGCGCCTGCTCGATCTGCTTGTATTCGCCGCTCGCCATGCGAAAGCGCGAGTAAATGCCCGTCGTGTGCACCAGGACGATGTGTCCCTTCACGCCTGCCTTCTCAATGGCCGCCATGAGCGGGAGCGTATCCCGGATGCCCGCAATGTGCAGCACCTTGTCCGCCCCGTCTACAAGGCGGAAGAGATCGTCCGGATTCTTGATGTCGCCGACGACCTTCTCGACGCGCAGTCCGGATTCGTCCAGAGCGCGGGTGTCGGAACTCTCGCGCACCAAAACGCGCAGCGTGCCGTCAAACCGATTTCGTATCAGCTCCTGCAAGAAGTAGCCGCCGGTGTGCCCGGTGATGCCTGTAACCGCAAGGATCATGGCTGTCTCTCCTTTTAATAATAGCAATTCATCTTAGAATACCACAAAAGCCGCGCCTTTACAACACAAAGAAACACAAAAAAGGACGAATCCGCGCGGACTGCGGATTCGTCCTTATGATCACTTTTCAATCAGCACCCGGTTGCCGTGGACTTTCAGCTTTCCGGAGCAGTAGAGGATCACCGACTGGCTGAGGATGCGCCACTCGGCCTCCTCGAGTACACGCCTGGAGAGCGTCTCGGGCGTGTCGTCGGGCCGAACCTCCACCGCGCGCTGGAGGATGATGCTGCCCACGCGCCCGTCCCCGTCGGCAAAGTAGGCCGTGGCGCCCGTGAGCTTGAGACCGCGCTCCAGCACGGCGCGCTGAATGTCCCCCTCCGCATCCTCAAAGGCGGGATAGAGCGCCGGGAAGGTGCCGATGATGCGGTTTTTGAACTGGTAGGGAATAACCCCCAGCGGCAAATCGTAACCTGCGAGGATCACCAGCTCAATGTCCATATCCCTTAGCTTGTTGGCCACCGCCATCGAGTGGCTCGTGCTGTTGGGGAAGAGCTCGGGATCCACCACATAGGCGGGCACTCCCGCGTTGAGGGCGCGCTTCATGGCGTTGACCTCCCTGGCTGTGGAGATGACCGCAACCAGCTCAAAATCCGGTATTTCTTTAAAATACATGGAATCCAGGATCGCCTGGAGCCTTGCCCCGTCCCCGGATACCAGCGCCGCCGCTCTGACCATGTCGAACCTCTCACCCTGTGTTTTGGGCACGGACGCGGCGGCACTTGTCCTGCGGGGCAAAACGCGCTATAATAATACAGCACGACCGACACGTTCCGTGTTATGTCGACTATTATACCGTATTGCGCGGCGGCGGTCAAGCGTCAGGAGTGTAGCTTATGACAGAAATTTATGTAATTCGACACGTTCAGGCGGAGGGGAATCTTTACCGCCATATGCAGGGACACTGGGACGGGGACGTCACCCCCATGGGCGTGATGCAGCGGGATGCGCTGAGTCTGCGCTTCAAGGATATCCCGGTGGACGCGATCTATTCCAGCGATCTCTATCGGGCGCGCTTTACGGCCTCGGCCATCACGCGCTTTCACGATCTGCCCGTTCAGTGCGACAGGCGTCTGCGGGAGATCAACGTCGGTCCCTGGGAGACCGAGCCCTTTGCCAACATCCGCTGGGAGCAGCCGGAGCTGCTGGAGACCTTCATGCACGATTCGGCGCATTTTTATCTCCCCGGGGCGGAGACCTTCCGGGACGTGCAGACGAGGACGCTGGAAGCCCTGTATGAAATCGCGGAGAAAAACCCCGGCCGCACGGTCGCAATCACCTCGCACGGGGTCGCCATCCGCTGCATGCTGACAAAGCTCCTGGGCGTACCCCTCAACGACAGGGAGACGGTGCCGATCTTCCACAACACGGGCATTGCGCATCTGACCTATGCCGACGGGCGCTTCACGGTGGATACGATCGACGACTATTCCCACCTGCCCGAGAAGCTGCAAAGCACGCTCACGATCGAGCCCGCCCTGCGGCATGTGTGCGCCGATCCGGCAAAGCACCGTGAACTCTATGAGCGCAGCTATGCCGACGCCTGGATGGCGGCCCACGGAAATCTCGACGGCTTTGAGCCGGAGCCCTATTTTCGCGCCGCCCGTGAACACTACCGGCGGGATAAGGAATCCGTCTATTTCCTCTACGATGAAAATACCTATGCCGGCCTCGTCGACCTGGACACGGCGCGCGGGGCGCATGTCGGCTACGGCTGGGTGAGCCTCCTGTACCTCTGCCCGGAGTATCGCGGGCGCGGCCTGGGCGTGCAGCTTCTGGGCCGGGCTGTGACCAAATACCACAAGCTGGGCCGCCGCGCCGTGCGCCTGCATGTGGCGGAGGACAACAAGGCCGCCCTGGCCTTTTACCGGGCCAACGGCTTTGAAGAACTGTCGCGCTCACCGGGCGCGGAGACGGAGCTCATTTTGATGGAGAAAAAGCTGGGGAGCCTCAAGCATGACGTACTATGATGAACCCGCGCGCGTTCTGCGCCCGGAGATCGAGCCGGGGCGGCGCGTGCTGGTGATCTCCGATATCCACGCCAATCTCCCGTACTTTCACGGCCTGCTTCAAAAGGTGGGCTTTTGTGACGACGACCTCCTGATCCTTGACGGCGATTTTCTGGAAAAGGGCGCGGAGAGCCTGAAAACCCTGCGCGAGGTGATGGCCCTTTGCGAAAAGGGCAACACGATCGCCATCATGGGCAACTGTGACGGCTGGGCCGCTATCCTCCACGGAAACAGCCGGGGGACGGATGCGCTGACCCGGTATATGCAAAAGCGCAGGCGCGGCCTTCTGTGGGATATGGCGCTGGAGCTGGGGCTGGAGCCGCCGGAGATCGGGGACGGCGCAGATTTTCTGCGCCGTGTGGGAGAGCGCTTTCCTGCGGAGTTTGCCTTTCTGGACGCGCTGCCCCAGGCCGTGGAGGCGGGGCGCTATGTCTTCGCCCACGCGGCGGTGTACCCGGGAAAAGCGCTGGAGGAGCATACCGTCGACGAGCTTATCTACTGCGACGCGTGGTACAGAAAGGGTTACCGATTTGACAAATGGGTCGTGGTGGGCCACTATCCCGTGATGCTCTACTGCGACGATATCGTCTGCGCAAACCCCATCATCGACCGGGAGCGCCATATCGCCTCCATCGACGGGGCCTGCGTCCTCAAGGACGACGGGCAGCTCAACTGCCTCATCATCCCGGATATCACAAAGGATGCGCTGTCCTTTGAGGCCTATGATCCGTTTCCGGTGCGCACGGTTCTGAACGATCAGGCGGCGTCCGATCACTCGGCCTACATCCGCTGGGGCGACAGCCGGGTGCAGGTTCTGAAGCGGGGAGAGGAGTTTTCCCGCTGCCGCCACGTGCGCACGGGCTACGAGCTGGATATCCTCACCAAGTACCTCTTTACGGACGGCGAGTTCACCGACTGCAACGACTGCACCGATTACGTCCTGCCCCTGAAGGCGGGTGACCGCGTCGGCGTGGTGGAGACCTGCTCGCGCGGGTATTTTGTCAAGCACAACGGCGTCTCCGGCTGGTACTTCGGGGCGCTTTCGGAGGCGTGAATGAAGACACTGATCTGCGGCGCGGCGCTTTTCTGCTGCCTGATGAGCCTGGCGCTGCTTTTTATCATGGGGGCTGACAAGTTCTATGCCAAAAGCGGCCGTTGGCGGGTGCCGGAGAAGCGCCTTTTCCTGCTGGCCCTGCTCGGCGGCGCGCCGGGCGGGCTTCTCGGCATGTATGCCTTTCGACACAAGACGCGCCACTGGTACTTCGTCCTCGGCTTCTGGACGCTGGCGCTCTTGCAATTGGGCGCGCTGGGAGTTCTCGCGTATCGGTATATGTAGCCCTCTCAGTCACAGCGCGGGCGAACACGCGCTGTGACAGCTCCCCCAAAGGGGGAGCCAGGCTCGGGTTGGACTATGGCAACACCGCACAATACGCCTGCGGCATCTTCCGGAAAATTTGAGCCCTGATTTCGTCACTTTTTCTTGAGGTACACAAAGTACATCTGCGAAAAAGTGCCATCATCAGAACTCAGGTTTTCTCGGAATCTGCTCTTGCCGCATTGTGCGGTATTGCCCTATGTATCTTGCCGGGCAGGGAGAGGGAAGCGCCGCGCTCCGCTCTCCAAACACCAAACTGCTTTTTTACATCTCATCGTCCACAATGGCGTCGCTGCGAAACAGCAGGCTTACGCACCACAGGGCCGACAGGCCGACCAACGTGTAAATGACTCTGCTGACGGTAGCCGTCTGCCCGCCGAAGAGCCAGGCCACAAGGTCAAAACGAAACAGGCCGATGCTGCCCCAGTTGACGCCGCCGATGATGGTCAGCGCCAGCGCGATCCGGTCCATTAGCATTTGCAATTCGCTCCTCTCTTTGTTGGGGTTCCCGCTTAGTATGTCCTGAAGGCGGCGGCATATGCGCAGGGTGAAAAAATATTTTGAATGTTCGACAAAAGCAGTGCTTTTGCGCGCTTTCTCGCTCTTTACAAGTTTTTGCGCGCGTGTTACTATACAGGCACAGCTTATCCAATTGGCCCTTCGGAAGAAGGACCGCGGCTCATATCTTTATCCCAAACCCTGTCCTGCGGATCGCATTTGCGATCCGCATCTTTTTTCCTTCGTTTATTATTTCCCCGAAAAACGCAGAAACTATCTGTAGATTTTTGCCGTCGAATAGAGTAAAATCAAATAATAGAAAGATATTGGACAAGCTGTAAGGAGCCCTCTATGACTGTTTTTACCATGAAGCTGCTGGCGGTGGCCTCCATGCTCATCGACCACACGGCAATTTTCCTTTTTCCCCGCTTTATTGACGTGAAGCTCTATATGGCGATGCGCGCCGTCGGCCGCTTTGCTTTTCCGGTCTATGCCTTTCTGATCGTCAACGGCTTTGAAAGAAGCCGCGATGTGAAGCGCTATCTCACGCGGCTGGTCGCCTTCGCCGTCATCTCCCAGATCCCCTATGTGCTGGCCTCGGACGTGAATCATTTCCCGCAGGGGAGCGAGCTGGTCGTCTCTCTCGGAGAGCGCTGGTTCGTGTGCCTGATCTTTATTGTTGTGGCGGCGGTGGCCTGGATCTCCACCGTGCGCGCGGACGGTACGGTACTCTGGCCGGTGCTGGCCCTCGGCATGGCGGTGCTGCGGGTGGAATACGCAGGCGTGCGCATCCTGTCGGACGATCTGAACGTCTTTTACACTCTCGCCCTGGGACTTGCCGTGATTGCGGTGCTGGATGAAATATGGAATCCGAAGCGGGACGTCATAAAGCTTCTTATGCAGGCGCTGGCTCTGTTCGGCGCGTTCTATCTGGTCAAGGACAACATGGATTACCGCACGCTCGGCGTGGCGCTGATCGTGTCGATCTGGATCGCGCGGGGCAGCCGCTTCTCCCAGGCCGGGGTGATTATCCTCTGGTGCGTGGTGGAGTACATCGTCGCCGGACACCCGATCCCGCACTTTATTGTCGCGGCCCTCTCCGTGGTGCCGATCCTCCTCTACAAGGGGCGGCAGGGCCCGCCGGTCAAGCTCGCGTTCTACGCGGTTTACCCTGTACATTTGGCGATCCTCGGCGCCCTCACCGTTTATTTCACCTTTGCATAAAAAAGCAGCGGCAAAACGTTTCCTGTTTTGCCGCTGCTTTTATCAGTACGTTTAAAAAACCAAAGCAGAGTGCCTGACCACTCTGCTTCGATTTAAGAAGAACTTGCGTTCTGAAATGAAGTTCTTTCCTGCTTGCGAGTATAGAATACTATAAAGTTGTTTCAAGAATAACCCAAATTTTATTTCGCCATTGTAAAAGATCGTACCGGCCTCCTATAAAATCGGTTTATTGAAAAAGGATCAGTCGAAGCTCAGATTCCACACACAGTCGGCAGGGATGCTGCCCGGAGGGGCGGCGATGTAGGACTCCCCGTCCCGCGCGGGGAGATAGTAAATGCTCGTTTTCGCGCCCAGCATGTGGCCCACTGAGGCCGCGATCGTGATGCAGTCCTCGGGATCGGGGGCGATGATCTCCTTGATGAGGCAGGCGTCCCCGTCCAGCTCTGCCGTGCAGATGCCGCCGGCGCAGGCGTAGAGGCCGCCGCCGAAGAATTTGCAGAAGCGCCGCTGAAACTCCATGGTGACCGGCGTGGGGCGCAGATAGTTCTTTCCCTGCAAAAGCTGCTCACGCCGCTGCAGGTACTCGCCCGAGCTGAGCTCTGTCGGCTGCACCCTCGGCGCGCAGCCCACCTCGTATTCCTTCCGGTGCAGTACGCACTCAAAGCCGAGCAACCGGTGATACCAGCCGTAGAGCGGCGCGTCCGCCGGGAGGATGCACACCAGACCCGCGCCCCGCTTTTTCGCCAGGGCTGCGATCTCTGTCGTGAGGGACTTGCCGATGCCGAGACTGCGATACTCCGCCGCCACCATCACCGCGTAGATATAGCCCGCCACGGGGGACTTTTTCCGCTTTCCCGCCAGCTCAAACCCATCGATGACATGTGCCGCGCCGACGAGCTTCCCGTCTATCTCCGCCACCACGGCGGAACCCATGTTCGGCAGCAGGGCATAGAACTCCGCCGTAAAGCTGAGCGGATCGCCGAACACATCCTGCCACAGAAAGGACAGGGCGGGCACGTCTGCAGCGCGGTATTCCCGGATCGTATAATCAGGCATCGTTTCCATCTCCTATCCATTTTGCCGCGTATTTGCGCAGCAGGTAAGCGGGCTTATAGGACTCCTTCGACTTGCGCAGGGACTCAAGCCCCATGTCGTCCTCGCGGTTGATCCACACAAGCCCGGGATGCCGCTCCAGGAGCATTCTGGTCAGCTCCCTGCATACCATGGGGTACGCGCCGTTGACATCCGCCGCGGCCTTTTCCACATGCACATTGAAGGTGTCGCTGCTTGTCATCTCCCCGAAGGTGAAGCCGAGCAGCTTCCCCTCGGCAAAAAGGACACCGCCCTCAAGCCCCAGCTCCTCATAGTGCCGGAAGGCGCGCTCGATGGCGTTGTGCTCAAAGACGATGCTCTTGTCCAGGCGCTCGGCGTTTTCCTCCGTCCAGGCGTTCAGCATCTCTTCACAGGCGGGGATATTCTTTCTTGTGATCGGCACGAAGCACCAGTCATGCTCGGCCTCAAAACGGTTGCAGTGGTTCTTTTTCCCGTGCAGCGCCTTGCCGGAGTAGGTGGCGAGCTTCTGCGCCTCGTAGATATAGTCGGCGTACTTTGTCTCTTCACAGAAGAGGAAGCAGCCGGGAAACTCCTGCTCGAGAAGCTCTTTGTGCTTCTCGGTGATGCCGCGCAGCAGAAAATCATACTGCCGTGCCGCGGCGTATTCCCGCAGGGCCTCGATCGCGGGGCGCAGCGGGCCGCAGCCGATGGGATAGACAAAGGCGGGCAGGCCGTGCAGGCGCACCTTGGTGAGCGTCCGCTCCCCCAGATCGCACACGAGCTGGCGGTAATGCTCGTCCCAGATATACATGTTGCCAAAGTTGAAGTCCGCGCTGGGGGAGTCCTCACACAGGAGGTGCCGGTCGATCCACTCCTTGTCCAGCAAAGAGATTGCGTGAAACTCGATCATAGATATACGCTGTCGCAGACAGCTCTGATTTCCTTTCTCAAGCTGCGAAGATCCATAAATGCCTCCGGCCGCTTGCTCACGTCGCGCAGCAGGGCCGAGGGGTGATAGGTCGCCATGAAGCGGCGGCCGTCGATGTCATACCAGACGCCGTGCTCGCGCGTGATGCGAAAGTCCGGGTCGATGAGCGCCTTGGCCGAGATGCGGCCGAGGCAGACGATGATTTTCGGGTTTACCAGCTTAATCTGCCGGTCGAGCCAGGCGCGGCAGGCGTCCTGCTCAATGTTCTGCGGGTCGCGGTTTCCGGGCGGACGGCACTTGACGATGTTGGCGATATAGACCCTGCTGCGGTCAAGGTCGATCATTTTCAGCATGTCGTCCAGGAGCTTCCCCGCAGGGCCGACAAAGGGCTCGCCCTTCAGATCCTCCTGCTCGCCCGGTCCCTCGCCGATGAACATGAGCTCCGCCTGCTCGTTTCCCACGCCGAAGACCAGCTTATGCCGCGTTTTGCACAGGGAGCAGCCGCGGCACTGGGCGCATTCACTTTTCAGAGCCTGCCAGGAGTCCAAGCATATCCCGCCTTTCACACCGGGAAAGAAGCGCTTGCAAGTCGCCCGGCGGCGTATTATAATACATTGCAAATATTAGCACCTTTTTCTTCTGCCCGCAACTGCTTTTCGTGCGGGAACCAATAATCTGTGGAGATGCAATATGGCTGAATTTGACAATTACCTGTCCCCCGGCAGAAGGGGACATCTGATCGGCATCGGCGGCGTATCCATGTCGTCGCTGGCCGAAGTGCTGCAGGGCATGGGCCTCAGCATCAGCGGCTCGGATATGAACGAGGGAACCAATGTGCAGAGCCTGCGCCTCAAGGGCATTCCCGTCCTGATCGGACACCATGCCGGGAACATCACCGACGATGTGGAATTCGTCGTCCGTACCGCCGCCGTCCATGACGACAACCCCGAGATCCGCGCCGCGCATGAAAAGGGCATCCCGGTCTTTGAGCGCACCCAGGCCTGGGGCGCGATCTCCAAGGACTACGCCAACGCTCTGTGCATCTGCGGCACCCACGGCAAGACGACCACCACCTCCATGTGCACCCATATCATGATGGCGGCGGACAAAGACCCCACCGTCATGATCGGCGGCACCCTGCCGCTTCTCAAGGCGGGTCACCGCGTGGGCCACGGCAACACCATCATCATGGAGGCCTGCGAGTATTATAACTCCTTCCTTTCCTTCCATCCCACCGTCGCCGTCATCCTGAATGTGGAGGCCGACCATCTGGACTTCTTCAAGGATCTGGACGACGTGAAGCACTCCTTCCATGAGTTTGCCCTGCGTGTGCCGGAGGACGGCTATGTGGTGGCAAACCTTGACGATCCCAACACCATGGAGGTCATTCAGGACATCAAGGGCCGCGTCATCACCTTCGGCCTGGGCAAAGACGCCGACGTCACCGCCGAGAATATCGAGTTTCTGGGCGCCAATTCCCGCTTTGACGTGATGTATAAGGGCCGGCTCTTCACCGACGTGACTCTGCATGTCCCGGGCATTCACAACGTGAAAAACGCCCTTGCCGCCACCGCCGCCTGCATCAGCCTCGGCGTGCGCCCGAACGCCGTCAAGTACGGCCTTGCCGGCTTCAACGGCGCGGGCCGCCGCTTTGAGTTCAAGGGCAAGTATAACGGCGCGGACGTGTATGACGACTATGCCCACCACCCGGGCGAACTGAAGGCGCTGCTTGACGCAGTGGAGCAGCTCAACTACAAGCGCACCGTGCTGGTCTTCCAGCCGCACACCTATTCCCGCACCGCCGCCCTGTTCCCGGACTTCGTGGAGCAGCTCAAGCGGCCCGACGTGGTCTTCCTCGCGGAGATCTTCGCCGCGCGCGAAAAGAACACCATCGGCATCTCCTCGGCGGATCTTGCGAAGGAGGTCGACGGCGCCATCTTCTGCCAGACCTTTGACGTGATCGAGGACGCCCTGCGCGCCATCGCCCACCCCGGCGATATCGTGCTGACCGTCGGCGCGGGCGACGTCTACAAGATCGGCGAGAGACTGGTCGAGGAGAAAAAGTAAGAGGAAGGATCATACCCGGCAGGCCCGTTCCAGCCGGGTATTTCTCCGTTTCCAACATTGCATGTCCCCGCGCTGCCGGGTACAATACAATCAAATCCAAAACCATCAGATAACAGGAGGAATGCCCCATGAACGAAGTTCTCCATACCCTGTCCAAGATCGGCATCGTGCCGGTCATCGCCATTGACGACGCCAAGAAGGCTGTGCCCCTGGCCAAGGCCCTCGTAGCCGGCGGCCTGCCCGCGGCCGAGGTCACCTTCCGCACCGCCGCGGCAGAGGAGGCCATCCGCGCCATCGCCGCCGAAGTGCCCGAGATGGTTGTCGGCGCCGGCACCGTCACCAGCCGTGAGCGCCTTGACCGCGCCCTGGCTGCCGGCTCCCAGTTCATCGTCACTCCCGGCTTCAACCCCGACACCGTGAAGTACGGCCTTGACAAGGGCGCGCTCATGCTTCCCGGCACTGCCACCGGCGGCGAGATGGAGCAGGCCATGACCCTGGGGCTCGAGGTGGTCAAGTTCTTCCCGGCGGAGGACAACGGCGGCGTCAAGAAGCTCAAGGCCCTCGCCGGTCCCTACCGTGAACTCAAGTGGATGCCCACCGGCGGCGTCAACACCAAGAACATGATGGACTACCTCTCCTTTGACCAGATCGTCGCCTGCGGCGGCACCTGGATGGTCAAGAAGGACCTCATCGAGGGCGAGCGCTGGGACGAAATCACCGCCATCTGCAGGGACGCCGTCAAGGTCATGCTGGGCATCGAGCTTGCCCACATCGGCGTCAACACCGAAAGCCGCGACGAGGCTGAGCGCCTTGCCAAGCTTGTCAGCTGCATGCTGGGCCTGTCCCCGCGCGACACCGGCAAGTCCTGGTTCGCCGCCGACAACGCCATCGAGTTCATGGCCCACAAGGGCCCCGGCACCAACGGCCACATCGGCTTCCGCACCAACAGCGTCGAGCGCTGCATCTACCACCTGGGCCTGCAGGGCGTGGAGTTCAACGAGGATTCCATCACCTACAACGACAAGGGCGCGCCGAAGTTCGTCTACCTCAAGGGCGAGTACGGCGGCTTCGCCATCCACCTGGTCAATAAGTAATCAAAAACGATAAAGAAGAGGCGGGGCCGTGCGGCTTCGCCTCTTCTTTATCACTTCCTGATCGGAATGATTTCGATCCAGTACCCGTCCGGGTCTTCCAGGAAATAGATGCCCATTTCGGGATTTTCAAAGCAGATGCAGCCCATGGCTCTGTGCTTTTCATGGGCGGCTTCAAAGTCGTCGGCACGAAACGCAAGGTGGTATTCCTGCTCGCCCAGGTCATAGGGCTCCGTGCGGTCGCGCAGCCAGGTCAGCTCCAATTGAAAATCCGTCCGCCCGTCGCCGAGGAATACAATTTTGTAATGCCCGTCGGCGGCGTTCTTTTCGCGCACGGGCTTGAGACCCAGCGCCTCGTCGTAGAATTTCAAACTGCGCTCGAGGTCGAAGACGTTGAAATTAAAATGGTTAAAGGTGAACATGGCTCGTCCTCCCGTTGATTTTTGGTATATGTATTATACAAAAGCGACCGGCTCCGGGTCAATGCTTTTTCGGCGTGATCTCGCTCAGGATCATTGCCCCGATCACCAGCACCGCGCCGAAAAGAGCGGTCGGGCTCATGGGCTCACGCAGCACGGTCAGCGACAGCAGCACCGCGACGATGGGGTCGATATAGCTCAAAAGCGCGGCGGTCTGGGCAGGGACATGCGCAATGCTGCCAAAGTACAGCACATAGGCAATACCCGTGTGCACCACGCCCACGATCAGCAGGAGCAGCAGCACCCGCGGCGTTGCCTCGAGCGCGGCGAGGTTTTCCGTCAGCAGCACATAGGGCAGCATCACAAGCGACGAGGCCGCAAACTGCATGATCGTCCGATCCTCGGCGGAGATGTCCTTCAGCGTCCGGTTGATGATCACGATGACCGCGTAGAGAACCGCGGCAATGAGGCCGAAAACCAGACCCTTCGCCCCGTGCAGCCCGGTGGTCAGCACGTCCGAAACCAGTACCATGCCGAACACCGCCACGGCGGCGCAGATCCCCTTTCGGGGCGTGATCTTTTCGCCGAACACCGGCACGGAGAGCAGGATGATGAACACCGGCGCCATGTAGTAGCACATCGTGGCCGCGGCGACGGAGGTGTAGTTGTACGCCTCAAAGAGGAAGATCCAGTTGGTGCCGAGCATCGCGCCGAGCAGCAGAAGCTTCGGGAGATTCCGCTTCACCGCCGCGCGGTCGATGGGTTCCCGCCTGATTGCGCGCACCAGCAGCAGAAACACCAGCCCGATCACCGAGCGCACCAGCGCCACCACGCTTGAGGGGTAGGGGATGGCGCGGCGAAAGAGGCCGATGGTGCCGAAAATCAGCATGGACAGGATGAGCTGTGCGCGGGGAGAGAGCTTTTTCATGGGGCATCCTCTTTCTGTGTCAGAGCTTTTCCCGCATTATAGCAAGTTCGCAGACAGAGGGCAAGGGAAAACTGCTTGCATCGAAGCGGAAAATGGATTAAAATACAGCCATTATGATTTTCACAGCACAGGAGGCCCCTATGGACAAAACGGAGATGACGGCGCTGCTGCAGCAGGTCGCGGACGGGACGGTCAGCCCCGCGGACGCGGCGCTCAGACTCAAGATGCAGCCCTTTCAGGAGATCGGCGAATATGCGAAGGTGGACTTTCACCGCGGCATCCGCCAGGGTGTGCCGGAGGTGATCTACGGCGCGGGCAAGACGAAGGAGCATATCCTCGGCATTGCAAAGGCCATGCGCGACAACGGCCAGCAGACGGTGCTGATCACGCGCCTTGACCAGGCGGCTGCGGACTTTGTGTCGGCGGAGCTGCCGCTCAAGTACGATCCGCTCTCCAAAACCGGCGTGATCGGGGAACTGCCGAAGCCCACCGGCAAGGGCCGCGTGGTCGTCGCCACGGGCGGCACCAGCGATATTCCCGTCGCGGAGGAAGCCGCTGTCACAGCCGAGGTGCTGGGAAACGACGTTCTCCGCCTTTATGATGTGGGCGTCTCCGGCATCCACCGGCTTTTGAGCCATATGGATCTCATCATGTCCGCCCGCGTGATCGTCGCGGTGGCGGGCATGGAGGGGGCGCTTCCCTCCGTGATCGGCGGCCTTGCCGACTGCCCGGTCATCGCCGTGCCCACCAGCGTCGGCTACGGGGCGAGTCTCGGCGGAATCGCGGCGCTGCTCTCCATGCTCAACTCCTGCGCAAGCGGGGTCTCGGTGGTGAACATCGACAACGGCTTCGGCGCGGGCTACATGGCCAGCATGATCAACCATCTCGACTGATATGAATTTGCAAGAGTTCTTTACCCGGCACCCGCGCGTGGCCCTGGCCTTCTCCGGTGGCGCGGACTCGTCCTATCTTCTGTGGGCGGGCCTTCAATGGGCTGAGAAGCTGGGCGTTTACTACGTGAAGTCCCCCTTCCAGCCGGAGTTTGAATACCGCGACGCCCTGCGCCTTGGCAAAGAGCTGGGCGCGGAGGTGACGGTGATCCCGGCCGATCCGCTCTGCGATCCGAAGGTCGCCGCCAATCCCGCAGACCGCTGCTATTACTGCAAAAAGGTCATTATGGCCGACGTCAAAGAAGCGGCGAAGCGAGACGGCTTTGATCTCATCATCGACGGGACGAATGCCAGCGACGACATCTCCGACCGCCCCGGCTTCAAGGCGCTGGGGGAGGAGGGGGTACTCTCGCCCCTGCGCATGTGCGGGATCACGAAGGCGAGGCTGCGGGAGCTTTCCCGTGAGGCCGGACTTTTTACCTGGAATAAGCCCGCCTATGCCTGCCTCGCCACCCGCGTTCCGACCGGGGAGACCATCACGACGGAAAAGCTGAACAGGATCGAGCAGAGCGAGGATGCGCTCTTTCAACTGAGCTTTACGGATTTTCGTGTCCGCACAAAAGACGGGGCGGCAAAGCTCCAGTTCATCGCCGGGCAGCACGGCGAGGCGGCGCGGCGCCTGGACGAGATCAAAGCCCTGCTGTCGCCTTACTATACCGAGGTCAGTCTTGACCCGAACCCGAGGGAGAAAAGCAAATGAGAACTTTATATATAGACTGCGGCATGGGCGTCGCCGGCGACATGCTGACCGGCGCGCTGCTGGACTTGCTGGACGAACAGGGGCAGGCGGCATTTCTGAAGGAGATCAACGCCGCCCTCGCTGGAAAAGCCGTCGTCAGCGCCGAGCCGGACATAAAGTGCGGTGTGCGCGGCCTGCATGTGCATGTCACGATTGACGGCATGGAAGAAGGGCACGAGCACCACCATCACCACCACGATGAAGAGCACCATCACCATAACGGCATCAGGGAGATCCGGGAGCTGATCGACGCCATGCCGATCTCCGCCAATGTGCGCTTTCACGCGCGCGAGGTATTCGACAGCATCGCCGGGGCGGAGGCCGCCGTTCACGGGCAGGACATGGAGCACATCCATTTCCACGAGGTCGGCACCCTCGACGCGGTGGCGGACGTCGTGGGCGTGTGCCTGCTGATGGAAAAGCTCAAGCCGGAGCAGGTGATCGTCTCGCCCATCAACGTCGGCGGGGGCACGGTCAGGTGCGCCCACGGCATCCTCCCGGTGCCCGCGCCCGCGACGGAGATCCTGCTGCGCGGCAAGCCGTGGTATGAAAGCGACATCAAGACCGAGCTCTGCACCCCCACGGGCGCGGCGCTTGCGGCGCATTTTGCCGATCGCTTTGACAACGCGCCCATCCTCCGGGTGGAAAAGAGCGGCTACGGGACGGGGACGAAAAACTTTGACCGCCTCAACGCCGTGCGCGTCCTGCTGGGCGAAGCGGCGGGCGAGCCGGATTATCTGCTGGAGCTTCAATGCAATCTGGACGATATGAGCGGCGAAGAGATCGGCTTTGCCATGGAGCGGCTTTTTGACGCCGGGGCGCTGGACGTCTGGACGACCGCCATCGGCATGAAGAAAAACCGCCCGGGTGTGCTGCTGTCCGTATTGTGCCGCCGTGAGCAGCACGACGCCCTGCTTCGCTGCCTTTTCAAACACACCACGACGCTCGGTGTGCGTGAGCTGCTCTGCCCGCGCTATCCCCTGGAGCGCTCCTTCCGCAAGGCCGAGACCCCCTGGGGCGCGGTGACGGTCAAGCGGGCCGAAGGCTGGGATGTACGGCGCGAGAAGCCCGAGTATGAGGATCTGGCGCGCATCGCGCGGGAAAACGATCTGAGTCTGCGGGAAGTGAAGGAAAAGATCAGATAACATTGACACCGCCCATCGGGCGGCGTCAATACGTTTAAAATAACAAAAGCAGAGTGCCTGACCACTCTGCTATCTGTTAAGGAAGATCCATTATGAAGTTCTTTCCTGCTTGCAAGTTTATGATACACAAAAGTTATTTCATGGATAAGCGCAATTCTGTTTCCCGTTTGTAAAATAAGACTTTTCAATTGCGAATAACTGTGCTATACTCTGGTTAGCTAAAACTAACCAGAAAGCGAGAAGGAACATGAACAAAACCACACTCAAGCTCGACGGCATGGCCTGCACCATGTGCGAGGCGCATATCAACGACACCATCCGCAAGGCGGTACCCGGCGCAAAGAAGGTCAGCGCCTCCTTCAAAAAGGGCGAGGCCAGCTTTCTCACCGAGGACGCGATAGATCTCGACGCACTGCGCGAGGCTATCAACAAAACCGGCTACACCTGCCTCTCCGCGGAAACGGCTCCCTATGTGAAGCGGGGCCTCTTCGGTTAAAAAACGCAATCAGGGGACGCCCGGACGGGCGTCCCCTGAGACTGTCAAAAACCTTGTGACAACGCACGATAACAGAGCCGCAGGGGAGCTCGAGGGGGCAAGGCCCGCCTCGAATACAATAAACCGCCGTCTGAAAAGACTTGATTTTTCAAGGCTTTTCAGATAACAGCATTTTGCCTCAAGCAAAATGCTCGGCGGCGAAGCGCAGGCAAAAAAGTCCATATAAGGACTTTTTTGACAAGCTGAGGGGACGCCCGAACGGGCGTCCCCTGAAACATTTCCCTGTTATTTGAGACCCTTGATCAGCGCCAGGTCGCCGTAGAGGATGGAGTCGTCCCCGAGAGAGGCGACCTTGAAGTCCACGATCGGGCGGATCGAGGTCATGCAGTAGCGATCCACCTCCGCCAGAATTTTCTCCAGGAAGAGATCGCCCATGGCCTCCATGACGCCGCCGCCGTAGAGCACCAGATCCGGCGCGATGGTATTGATCATGTTGCCGGTGGCGATGGCCAGGTAATGGCAGGCGCGCTCGACCGCCTCCATGGCGACCTGGTCGTTCTGGGCCAGCGCCTTCTTGAGCCGCTTGCTGCGGAAAATGCCGCCGTCTTTCACATCCTCGGCCAGCATGCACGGGCGCTTGCGGTTGACTTGCTGGCGGATATAGTCGGACATGCCGCGCTTGCTGGAGAAGACCTCCAAACAGCCGCTCTGACCGCAGCCGCAGAGGGGCCCGTCCGGGTCGAGAACCATGTGCCCGTACTCCGCCGCCATGAACTGTGTGCCGGTAAAGAGCTTGCCGTTCAGGATCAGGCCGCCGCCCATGCCGGTGCCCGGAAAGAAGGCGACGATATTGTTGTAGCCCTTCGCCGCGCCGAACTTGTATTCGCCCAGTACGCCGAGGTTTACGTCGTTGCCCACAAAGAAGGGTACGCCGAATTGCTTCTTGATGGCTCCGGCGATGTCATAGTTGCGCCAGGGGAGGTTCGGCGTGAAGAGCACGATGCCCTTGTCCTGGTCGATGACGCCGGGGGCGCAGGAGGCGATGGCGTTGAGCTTTTTCCTGTCAATGCCGGACTCCCTGATCATGTCCTCCACCACGCTGATGATGACCTTTTCCACGTCGGCCGTGCTGTCGCCCTCGCTCTTGGAGCGTTTTTTGAGACGATAGATGATCTCATCCTTTTCATTGAAGATGGCGCCGAGCACCTTGGTTCCGCCGACGTCGAGACAGATGTTGTAGCGTTCAGCCATGGGTGTTTCCTCCTGAATGTCGTTATTTGGAAGCGGTTCCGGCCGCGCGGCGGCCGCGCTTGGCAGGAGCCTTGGGGGCTTCTTCGGCGCTGCGGGCTTTCGTCCCCCGCCGGCCGGTGCGCTTCGCGGGCGCGGGCTCCGGCGCTGCGGGCTTTTCATCCAGCTTCACCTTGTAAGTGCTGAAGTAGCGGTACAGCGCCTCCTGAGAGCTGGTGCCCTTGCCGCCCTTTTCGCGCACGTAGCTTCCGTCCGGCTGCATGAGGCGGGACTTCTCCCGGTCGCGGCGAAGCGCGTCGAGCACGGTGTTGATCTGCTCGCGCGTCTCGGGCGTCACAACCTCGATAAAGGCCTCCACGCGCCGCTCCAGGTTGCGGTTGAGCAGGTCGCCCGAGCCGATGAAGAGACGCTGCTCGGCCCCTTCACCGAAGCTGTAGATGCGCGAGTGCTCCAGCCAGCGGCCCACGACGCTTGTGACGGTGATGTTCTCGGTCTTGCCCTTCACGCCGGGGCGCAGACAGCAGATGCCGCGCACAAAGAGCTCGATCTTCACGCCTGCCTGGGAACAGGCGATGAGCTTTTCCATCACGTCCACGTTGTTGAGGGCGTTGCACTTGATGGCGACGCGGCCCGCGCTTCCCTTTGCCATTTCCTGATCGAGAAATTCCATCACGCGGGATTTGAAGCTTCGCGGCGCGATCCAGAGGCAGTGTGCCTCCGGCGGCAGCTCCCCGTCCCGGAGGGCGGCGAAGGTGGCCTCGGCCTCCAGGCCGGCCTCCGGCTTCGCGGTGATGAGGGAGAGGTCGGTGTACTGCTCGCCTGTGACCTCGTTATAGTTGCCGGTGCCCACCTGGGTGATGCGGCTGAGGTTGCCGTCGTGCTGGCGGGTGATGACGCAGAGCTTGGAGTGCACCTTGTGGCTTGGCAGGCCGTAGATCACATGGCAGCCCGCGTCCTCCAGCATCTCGGAATAGTCGATGTTGTTCTGCTCGTCAAATCTTGCGCGCAGCTCGAGCAGGCAGAGAACATCCTTGCCCTTGTCGGCGGCATAGGCCAGGGCGGCGGCAATCTTGCTGCTGCCGGACATGCGGTAGAGCGTGATCTTGATGCTCAGCACCTCCGGGTCGTCCGCCGCTTCATAGATGAGATCCACAAAGGGCATCATGCTCTGGAAGGGGAAGCTCATCAGAATATCATGCTTTTCTATATAGGAAAAATATTCGCCTTTTTTAAGGCCGATGTCCCGGGCGGGACGCCGTTCCTCATATTTGAAGTTGTCGTGTCCGCCGATGCAGGAGCGGAAGGAGAGATCGAAGGGCACGTTCTGGGTGAAGACGCAGCGCTCCGGCACCCGCAGCTTTTTGATGAGCAGGGCGCGGTTTGCGTCGGACAGCTTGCCGTAGATCCTGGCGCGCACGGGCATCTCCCGCTTGCGCTTGGAGAGCATGGAGGACACCTCGTTGCGCAGATCCTCGTCCGCCCGGTCTGCCGCGTCCGCAAGGAAGACGTCGGCATTTCGCGTGACCTCTACAATGGCAGACTGCAGAATGTTTTCCTTCTTGAGCAGCAGGGGCAGAAAGTGCCGCACAAGCTGGGCCGTGAGCACGATCTTCTGGGTGCCGTTGATTTCAAAGCTCAGGTAGGCGGGCATCCGGTGCAGGGGGATCACGGCGAGCTTCTGTACGCTTCCGCGGCCCAGGAAGGCAATGACATTGGATTCCCCGTTCCAGAGGAAGGGGAAGGGCTGGTTCAGGCTGATGATCTTGGGGAAGAGCATGTCCCGGATGTCGCCGAAGAGCTTCTTGCTCATCAGCTCGTCCACCTTGCTGATCTTTTTGAAGTCCAGCACGTCCACGCCGTTTTCGCGCAGCTCGCTTCGGATGTTTTTCCAGATGCTCTCCATCAGGGTCTGCTGCTCGCGCGTGATGCGCAGCACCTCCCGGATCGTCGTATCCGGCAGCATGCCGGACAGCGGATCGCGCTTTTCCGGGGTCAGCAGGACGCGGTGGGTCAGGATGCCGATGCGCACGCGGTAAAACTCCGCAAGGTTGGACTGATAGATCATCAGGAACTTGAGCCGCTCCAGCAGCGGCACCTTCCGGCTCGAAGCCTCCAGCAGCACGCGCTCGTTAAAGGCCAGCCAGCTCAGCTCGCGGTTGATGTAGATGCTCTCCGCGGCGGCCTTGCGCTCGCTCTCAAGCTGCTTTTCGGCGAGGGCGGCTTTTTTCTCCGCCGCCGTCAGCTTCTTCTGGACGACGGATTTCTTCTTGGAGGCTGCCTTCTTCTCGGAAACGGCCTTCTTCTCAGAGGCTGCCTTCTTCTCGGAAACGGCCTTCTTCTCAGAGGCCGCCTTCTTCTCGGAGACAGCCTTCTTCCCGGAAGCCGCTTTCTTCTCGCTCGCCGCTTTTTCGGCGGCGTTCTTCTTTTCTTTCTGCGCCATAAAGATGTTTATCTCCTTATGCAAGCCGTTCCCTGCAGGCTTTTTCCAGCGCGTCGATCACGATGCGCAGCGCCTTGATGCGGGCGTATTTCTTGTCGTTGGATTCAATGATGAACCAGGGGGCGTTCTTCGTGCTGGTCTTCTCCAGCATCTCGTCGATGGCCTCCTCATACTGCGGCCACTTCTCGCGGTTGCGCCAGTCCTCCTCGGTCAGCTTCCAGGCCTTCTCGGGGGTGTTCTGGCGGTCGGTGAAGCGCTGGAGCTGGGTGTCCTGGTCGATGTGGATCCAGAACTTGAGCACCACGGCGCCCCAGTCGGTGAGCTGCCGCTCAAACTCGTTGATCTCGTTGTAGGCGCGCTTCCAGTCGTCCTCTTCGCAGAAGCCCTCCAGCCGCTCTACCATGACGCGGCCGTACCAGGTGCGGTCGAAGATGCAGACATGGCCGCTGCGGGGCAGGCGGGTCCAGAAGCGCCAGAGGTACTGGCGGTTCTTCTCATGGGGTTCGGGGGAGGCGATGGGCATCACGTCAAAGCCGCGGGGATCGAGCGGGCGCGCGATGCGGCGGATGTTGCCGCCCTTGCCGGCGGCGTCCCAGCCCTCATAGCAGAGAATGACCGGAATCTTCTTGAGATAGATGACGTTGTGCAGCTCGCCCAGGCGCTTTTGCAGCCGCTTGAGCTCTTTGTCGTATTCCTCGTCCGTGAGGGCGGGGGAGAGATCCACATCCCTGAGCTTCGGCATGTTGAGCAGCGGGAAGCTCTCCTTGAAGGGTTTGCCCACATAGCGGCCCTTGCTGAGCGCCTTGTCGATCAGCTCCAGCAAAAGCTTCAGCGCGTCGCGCGCGGCGAGGGTGCGCTTGCTGCCGTCCAGCACATGCCAGGGGATGGGATCGCCGGTCTTATCCATGAAGGAGGCGTAGGTCTTCTCAAAGTTCTTATGCTCTCTGAGCTGCCACATGTCGTCGTCCGTCACGCGCCATGCGGTCTCAAAGCTCTCGCGCAGGCCGGCCAGACGCTTGTACTGCTCTTTCTCGCTGATGTCCAGGAAGAGCTTCAGGATCACATAACCGCCGTCGCGAAGCTGGCGCTCGAACTCCGTCACGGCGCGCACGCGTTTTTTGTATTCGTCCTTGGTGATCTCGCGGTGCAGAACCTTGCGCACACAATCCTCCATCCAGCCGGAGTCGTAGAACATGATCTTGCCGTTTTCCGGGATGGCCTTGGCGTAGGGATAGAGGAAGGGATAGCGGCTCTCCGCCTCGGGCGTGATCACGGGGGAGGTGACGTTGTAGTTTCTGGGGTCGATCTCGCTGATGAGCTCGTTGATGAGGCTGCCCTTGCCGGCGGCAGCCCAGCCCTCTACCAGTACGATGATGGGCAGACCCTTCTCGCGGATGACCTGCTGCTGTGCCATCAGGCGGCCGCGCATCTCCTTGATCTCGGCCTTGAGGGCGCTGTTCTCCTTTTTCCGGGCTTCCTTTTCGGGGTCTTTTTCCGCCTTGGCGGCTTTCTTTGTCTCTTTTTCTCCGTGGGTCTCTTTTTTCATGTTTATAACCTTCCTTCTGCTATGAAGCTTGATCCTGTGGAAAAAGTACTTTCATTTTCTATAGCTTACTGGTTATTTTACGATAAGAACAGAGGGAAGTCAACACAATCGTTGTGCATTTTCCATACTTGCGGGGGGAAAAATTTCGCTTTATACTGTCTGCATTGCTTTACCGGAGCTTCCTTATTTATAACTCCGGCAATTCCATAATCGCACACGGAAAGCTTGTGCAGCCGGAGTAATAACATCCTGTTATGCCATTTTTCTCGCCGCTGACGCGGCAACCGAAAAATTTGGCAAATGGGAATGCGGCAATGTTTCGCACAGTCAAAAAGAATTTGCGATTATCTTATCGCCGCATTCATAAAGTGAGTGGATGAAAATGAAAAACGAAAAAATGCTCGGCAATATCCTTCTGCTTATCACGGCCATGATCTGGGGCACGGCGTTCGTGTTCCAGCGGGTCGGTATGGAGAGCATCGAGCCTGTCACCTTCACGGCGTCGCGCATGTTCCTTGCGGCGCTGGCCACGGGGCTTGTCTCCGTCCTTCTGGGGCGCAGGGAGAATCACGCAGCCGCGGAAAAGCAAAGCTTCAAAAGCGCGATCCCCGGCGGTATCTGCTGCGGGCTTTTCCTCGGCGCGGCAAGCCTCTTTCAGCAGTTCGGCATCGTCACCACCACGGCGGGCAAGGCGGGCTTTATTACCGCGCTCTATATCCTGCTTGTGCCGGTACTGAACCTGCTGCTCTTCAAAAAGCGCAGCTCCCTGCATGTGTGGGTCGCCATCGCCATCGGCGTCGTGGGCATGTATCTTCTCTGCGTGACGGAGGACTTCCGCCTCACCGGGGGCGACGCCATGGTCTGCGTCTGCGCCGTCCTCTTCAGCGGGCACATCCTCTGCTGCGACTATTTCTCCCGCAGGGCCGATCCGGTGAAGCTCTCCGCAGTGCAGTTTGTCACGGTGACGGTGGTCACCGGCATTATTGCTTTTCTTGTCGAGGAGCCGAGCTGGGACAAGATCCGCGCCGCGGCGATCCCGATCCTCTACTGCGGCGTCATGTCCGGCGGCGTGGGATACACCCTGCAGATGGTGGCCCAGCGCATCACCGATCCCACGGTGGCCTCGCTTCTCATGAGCCTGGAGTCGGTCTTTGCCGCGCTTGCCGGGGCGCTTCTCCTGCACGAGCGCATGAGCGCCCGGGAACTTCTCGGCTGCGTGATCATGTTTGCGGCGATCGTCCTGGTGCAGCTTCCCGCGCCGGGCCGAAAAAAGACGGCATAGGACAAAATTCCCCCGGAATAGGATAAATCGGGGGTGCGTTTATGATGAGCTATTATTCCGAGCTGCGCTACAAGGAGATCATCGACATCCACACGGGCTATCGCCTGGGCTATGTCTGCGATCTGGAGTTTGACGACCGGGAGGGCTGTATCGCTTCCCTGGTCACGCCGGGCAAACCGCGCTTTTTCGGCCTGTTCGGCAGGGAAGACGACTACATCCTCCCCTGGAAGAACATTGTCCGTGTGGGCAGCGACATTATCCTTGTGGAAATCAAGGGTGAATTCATGCGCCGGAAACGACAGAGCCGCTGGTTTTAAGACCTTTAAAACCTTGGCAAATATGAGATAATAAGGTATAATCTTCTTTCAGAAAACGATCCCGGAAGGGAGGACGGATTATGAAACGAATGATCGCGCTGCTGCTGGCAAGTTGCCTGCTGTGTCCGCTTTTGAGCGCCTGCGGGAGGGAAGAGCCGCTTGAACCCTGGCAGATGCCGACGGTGGACTCCAAGCCCACGCCGGTGCCGACGGCGGCCCCGTCCTTCGGCGGCGGCAGTCCCGAGCACTATATCTGGAACGAGGCGGCGCTCCTTCTGATGAATAACCCCGGCGCCGCGCCGGGCAGCGCGCAGGAAAACTACACCCACAAGCAGTGCGCCGCGCTCTTCCCCTATAACTTCCTGCCCGCCGCCGTTTTCGGGGAGAGCTATTCGGGCTATGAGAAGCTCAGCCTCAAAAAGACCGCGCACGACGTGCTGCTGGACGAAAACGGCCAACTTGCCGAGCATTCTTATATCGAGTTCCGCTACCTGCCCAAGAGCGGGAAGGAGGACGAGGGACTCTATGTCATGGCGGAGCTCTGCTCGCTGGAACAGGCGCAGGAGATCTACAACGGCCTCTATCCCCATCTCATGATGCCCCAGGGGGTGCGGCTGCAGACCTCGACCTATTACCTCAAGGACTTCGTGCTGGCAAAGGTGGAGGATCAGCGTATCGCGCAGATCCTTAAGCTCACGCCGAGCTCGTATTTTAACGACGCCCGCCGCATGATGGCGGAGGATGCATCCTACGTTCCCCAGCGGCAGATCCTGCTGACGGTGACCTGCGGTGTCAACATGAGCGATGAGGAGTTTATCGCCGCGGCCTGCTATCTTCTGCGCTACAGCGACGGCAGCGAGATCGTGACGCCCGAGCCGAGCAGGCTGCCCACCTTCGGGGAAAAAGGAGCGGCATAGCGTCAAATGAGAGACTGTCAAAAAACCTTGCGATTGTACGACATCAGAGCCGCAGGGGAGCTCGAGGGGAAGATTCCCCCAGCGGGGGAAATGTCCGCGCAGCGGACAAAAGGGGGGAGGGAGCGCCCCTCTGAACTCCCCCGGCTGATAACTATTTTCAACGGAGAACACATGGAAGCAAACGAAACGAAAAAAGAACGGGCTGTGCTGGCGGGGCTTGCCGCGGCCAGTATGGACGTGCATGAGCGCTCGAGCGACGTGACCATGGAGGAGCTTGCCGCCCTTGTGGAGACCGCGGGGGGCGAGGTCGCGGCGACCATGATCCAGGCGCGCCCCACGCCCGAGCCGCGCAGCTTCCTCGGCGACGGCAAGGTGAAGGAGCTCAAGGAGCTGATCGAGGCAAACGAGTGCGACCTCGCCGTCTTCGATAACGAGCTGTCCCCCTCGCAGATGCGTGTACTGTCGGAAGAGCTGGGCGTCAAGGTGCTGGATCGCTCCGGCCTCATTCTGGACATTTTTGCCCAGCGGGCGAGGACGCGCGAAGGACAATTGCAGGTGGAGCTTGCGCAGTATAAATACCTGCTGCCCCGCCTGACCGGCATGTGGACGCACCTGGTGCGCCAGACCGCCTCGGGCGGCTCCTCGCCCATCGGTACGCGCGGCCCCGGCGAGACCCAGCTTGAGACCGACCGCCGCCACATCCGCCGCAAGATCCAGAAGCTGGAGGAAGAGCTGGCCGAGGTGCGCAAGGTGCGCGGCACCCAGCGCAGAAAGCGCGAGAAAAACGCCATGCCGGTCGTGGCCCTGGTGGGCTACACCAACGCGGGCAAGTCCACGCTCTTAAACTGCCTTACGGGCTCGGACATCCCGGCAAACGACCGCCTGTTCGATACCCTGGACACCACCACCCGCCGCCTCAAGGTGGACGAGACGCAGGAAATTTTGCTTTCCGATACGGTTGGCTTTATCCGAAAGCTCCCCACCCATCTCATTGAGGCGTTCAAGGCAACACTGGAAGAATTACAGTACGCAGACGTGCTGCTGCATGTGATCGACATCTCCAATCCGGAGTGGATCGAGCAGGCACGCGTGGTGGACGAGCTCATTCGTCAGCTCGGCGCCGAGGCCACGCCCTGCATCCGCGTCTACAACAAGTGCGACGCCTATTTCGGCATCCTGCCCCATGGGGAGGACACGGTCTGCATCTCTGCCAAGAGCGGGGAAGGGGCGGAGGAACTCATGAAGCTTCTCTCGGCGCGCCTCGACCGCGGCAAGCGCCATGTGAAGATAAAGCTGCCCTATGCCGCCGCGGGACTTCTCGACAGCCTCAACCGCGAGGCGGCGGTACTCAAAAGCGAGTATACCGAGGACGGGATCGAGCTGGAGGCCATCGTCCCGCCGGAGCTCTTCGGCAGGGTCAAGGCCTATATCCCTGGCTATGTGGAGCCCAAAGAGGAATGGGAGACATGAGCGAGTATTATATCCCCACCGGCCCCGGCGAGGCGGAGTTCACCGAAAAGCGCTCCCGCTTTCTCGGCCATGTGCGCATGGTGGAGAGCGAGGACGAGGCCCGCGCCTTCATCGCCGACATGAAAAAGAAATACTACGATGCCCGGCACAACTGCTGGTGCTACAGCATCCGCGGCGGGGCCGAGCGCTACAGTGACGACGGCGAGCCGCAGGGCAGCGCCGGCATCCCCATGCTGGAGGTGCTGCGCCGCCAGGGGGTGACGAACGCCGTGTGCGTCGTGACGCGCTACTTCGGCGGCGTGCTGCTGGGTACGGGCGGGCTTCTGCGCGCCTATACGAAAAGCACCGCCGACGCACTCGAGGCCGCAGGTATCTCCGCCGTACGGCGCTGGGTGGAGACGGAGCTTCCCTGCTCCTACGCCCAGCTCGAGCGCATGAAGCAGGAGGCCACGGCCGCCGGCGGGGTCGTGGAGGATGTGGAGTACGGCGCGGGCGTCACGCTCAAGGTGCTGGTGCCGGAGGAAGCGAGCGACGCTTTCGCCGCGCGCATCTTCGATCAGAGCGCCGGGAGCGTCAAACTCCGCGTCACGGGGGAGAGCTTCCGGGCTGTCCCGGTGAGATAAAAGGCAAAAAAATTTTTTTTTGAAAAAAATAAAGGGAAATAACAATTCGCGTCGTATAAGAGTAAGGGAAGGAAAGATTCCTTTACTCTTATTGCTTTCAAAAGGCGGTGGCGGCATGGCCTGTCCGAGAGAAGAGAGAGAACAGCTTGAGCGCCTGATTGTCGGCCCCAACGGGGTGCTGGCGGTGAATTCGCGCGGCCGGCTCCAGCCGGAGGATGAGTGCGAAATCCGCACCTGCTTTCAGCGGGATGTGGATCGCATCACCCACTGCAAAGCCTTTCGCCGCCTCAAGCACAAGACCCAGGTTTTTCTCCGGCCCGAGGGGGATCACTACCGCACACGCCTGACCCACACCCTGGAGGTCACGCGCCTTGCCAGGACCGTCGCCCGCGCCCTGGGTCTCAATGAGGATCTGGCTGAGGCTATCGGCCTCGGGCACGACCTGGGCCACACGCCCTTCGGCCACGCGGGGGAGCGGGCGCTGAACGTCATCTATCCAGGCGGTTTCAAGCACTATGAGCAGAGCCTGCGCGTGGTGGATGTGCTCGAGCGGGACGGGCAGGGCCTCAACCTCTGCTATGAGACGCGCATGGGCATCCTGAACCATACCTACGGCAAGCCCGACGATACACGCGAGGCCACCTGCGTGCGTCTGTGCGACCGCATCGCCTACATAAACCACGACCTGGACGACTCCATCCGCGCCGGCGTCATCCGCAGCTACGCCGTGCCGGAGCGCATCCGCCGCGACTGCGGGGAGCGCAACAGCGAGCGCATCAATTCCCTCATCACGGATCTGATCCGAAACAGCACGGACGGGGTACTGAAAATGTCGCCCCGCATGCAGGAGACCTTCGACTTTTTCCACCGCTACATGTTCTCCGACGTGTACACCAACCCCGTCGCCAAGGGAGAGGAAAACAAGGTGCAGGGCGTGATGGAAAAGCTCTATGAGTATTATGTGAGATACCCCGAAAAAATGCCCCGCGAGCTGCAGATCATCGCCGAGCGCGAGGGCAAGGGCCGCGCGGCGGTGGATTACATCTCCGGCATGACCGACGGCTACGCCATGGAAAAGTTCGGAGAGGTGTTCATCCCATTTGCGTGGACGGTAAAATAAATTCGACGACTTGGCTCCCCCCCTCCGGGGGAGCTGGCACGGCGCGCGTCCGCCCGCGCCGTGACTGAGAGGGCGTACATTGATGCGCAGCCCTCTCCGCCCCAGTGTGAGCACTGGGGCACCTCCCCCTTGGGGGGAGGCAAGCGCTTGCGAGGCTTTTGAGAAGGTGAGGCTATGCCCATCCCGGAAAAGTTCATACAGGATCTGGTGGATCGCTCTGACATTGTGGACGTGGTGTCGGGCTATGTGCGCCTGAGTAAGCGCAGCGGGGCCAACATGTTCGGCCTGTGCCCCTTCCACAGCGAGAAGACGCCCTCCTTTTCCGTCTCGCCGGACAAGCAGATTTACCACTGCTTCGGCTGCGGCAAGGGCGGCGGGGTCATCAGCTTCATCATGGAGATCGAAAACCTCTCCTATCCCGAGGCCATCGCCTTTCTCGCCAAGCGCGCGGGCATGCAGATGCCGGAGGAAACCGACAGCGCCGAGGGGCGAAAACGCGCAAGGATGCTCTCTCTCAACAGGGAGGCGGCCCGCTGGTTCTATGCCCAGCTCTCCGCTCCCGCGGGCAGGGGCGCGGTGGACTACATAAAGCGGCGCGGCATCTCGCCCGCCATGACGAAAAACTTCGGCCTCGGCGCGGCGCCCGACACCTGGGACAGCCTTCGTAACGCCATGCACGAAAAGGGCTTTACGGATAACGAGCTTTTTGACGCGGGTCTTGTTAAACGCGGCAAAAACGGCGGCTTTTACGACGCCTTCCGAAACCGCCTCATGTTCCCGGTCATCGACGTGCGCGGAAACGTGATCGGCTTTTCCGGCCGTATCCTCGGCGACGGGGAGCCAAAGTACCTCAACAGCCCCGAAACGCTGGTTTTTAACAAAAGCCGGAACCTTTTTGCCCTGAATCTGGCTAAAAAATCGAAAAGCGGATATATCATTTTATCAGAGGGCAATATAGACGTGGTGAGTCTGCATCAGGCGGGCTTCGACTCGGCGGTGGCGTCGCTCGGCACCTCGCTCACAGCCGAGCAGGCGCGGCTCATCTCGCGCTATACCGGCGAGGTCATCATCGCCTACGACAACGACGGGGCGGGCCTCAAGGCCTCCCAGCGCGCCATCGGCATTCTGGAAAAGCTCGATATCAAGGTGCGCGTTCTGCGCATGCAGGGCGCGAAGGATCCGGACGAGTTTATCAAAACCAAGGGCCCCGAGGCCTTCCGCAAGCTGCTGGAAGGCTCAGAGAACCAGATGGACTACCGCCTGCGCGCCATCCGGGAGAAGTATGATCTGAATGTGACCGAGCAGAAGTCCGACTATCTGCGCGAGGCGGTGGATCTCCTGGCCCGCCTGCCGGACGAGGTAAGGCGGCAGGTCTACGCGATGGATCTCGCGCGGGAGCTGGGGCTCCCGCCGGATGTGATCGTGAGTGACGTGGAGCGGCGGCGCAAGCGCGTGGTCAACAGCATGTACCGCGAGGTGCAGAAGCAGCAGACCCAGCCGGAAAAGCTCATGCAGCCGACCGCGCGCGAGCTGCACTATGACGATCCGGCTTCCGCCGCGGCAGAGGAGGGGCTCATTCGTCTGCTGTATCTGGAGCCCGCGCTGATCGGCACCCCGGGCCTGCCCCCGCCGGAGGACTTTTCCGCCCCAGGACTCGGGCGCATCTACGGCGTGCTGAGAAAACGCATCGAGACCGGGCAGCACGTCAGCACCGACCACCTGGCCGGAGAACTCAGCGGGGACGAGCTGGGACTTCTCGTCGCCATCCTGCAAAAACCGGAGCTGCTCAGCCGAAGCCGGCAGAGCATATCCGATTACATAAATAAAATAGAAGAACGCAAACAACTCCGTGACGGCGGCACCGATCTCATGGCGCTGCGCGACCGACTCAAAAAGAAAAAAGGATACGAGGGATAAGAAATGGCAGAAGACAATATCTACACCGAACAGGAACTGAGCAAGATGGCGGACGAGCTGCTGAACGCAGCGGGGGAGACCGAGCTGATCCCCGAGCCGCCCAAGGCCAAGCGAAGCAGCCGCAAGAAAGCAGACCCCCAGGAGAGCAGCAAGACCCCGGAGGAGCGCCTGAACGAGCTGCTTGAAAAGGGCAAGAAGGCCGGCAAGCTCACCGCCAAGGAGCTGGAGCTGCTGGAGGAGCTGAACATGGACGGCGAGGCCGTGGATAAATTCTACGAGACGCTGGAAAAGGCGGGCATCGACATCGACGTCGGCGCCGACGATCTGCTCCCGCCCCTGGACGACGCCATGCCCGAGGCCGAGGATCTGGCCAATATCGAGGAGGTCACAAGCTCGGATCTGGCCGACACCGACGCTTTGATGGACAGCTTTTCCACGGACGATCCCGTGCGCATGTACCTCAAGGAGATCGGCAAGGTGCCCCTGCTCACGCCCGAGGAAGAAGTGGAGCTTGCCAAGCAGATGTCCCTCGGCGACGAGAATGCCAAGCACCGCATGACCGAGGCAAACCTGCGTCTTGTGGTCTCCATTGCCAAGCGCTATGTGGGCCGCGGCATGCTCTTCCTCGATCTCATTCAGGAGGGCAACCTCGGTCTCATCAAGGCGGTCGAGAAGTTCGACTACACCAAGGGCTACAAGTTCTCCACCTATGCCACCTGGTGGATCCGTCAGGCCATCACCCGCGCCATCGCCGACCAGGCCCGCACCATCCGCATCCCCGTGCACATGGTCGAGACCATCAACAAGACCATCCGCGTCTCCCGCCAGCTCCTGCAGGAGCTGGGCCACGATCCCTCTGCCGAGGAGATCGCCAAGGAGATGGACATGCCCGTGGACAAGGTGCGCGACATCCTCAAGATCGCCCAGGAGCCCGTAAGCCTTGAGACCCCCATCGGCGAAGAGGAGGACTCCCACCTCGGCGACTTTATCCCCGACGAGGACGCGTCCGAACCCTCGGAGGCCGCCTCCTTCTCCCTCCTGCGCGAGCAGCTTGAGGAAGTGCTGGACACTCTGGCCCCGCGTGAGAAGAAGGTGCTGGAGCTGCGCTTCGGCATTGTGGACGGGCGCACCCGCACCCTCGAGGAAGTGGGCAAGGAGTTCAACGTCACCCGTGAGCGCATCCGCCAGATCGAGGCCAAGGCCCTGCGCAAGCTGCGCCACCCCAGCCGCTCCAAGAAGCTGAGAGATTTTCTGAACTGAGAGCATATAATACGCCGCCTTGCATGGAGGAAATGACCTCCATGCAAGGCGGCGGTTTCTTGTGCGCCGTTTATGTTTTTATCTTCTCGGGCGCAACGCGGGCGGTGAGGATTTCCCATGCCTTTTCGGTTTTCTCGCCATCCGGCAGGAGAAAGGCGCGCGTCGGGCTCACATAGAGATAGATGCAGCCTTTGTCCCGATAGACCAGGTGTACCGCGTCCCAGGCAAAGTCTGCGGCCTCCTTGCCCTTGGTGACGTGGATTTTGTCCGGCGCAAGCGTTACCTCATACTGTGACTTTGAGGGGGACAGGCCGCTCTGCTTTGCCTGCCGGTTCACGGAGGCGAAGAACATGCCGAACCAGATCAGCGGCAGCAGCAGCCCCACGCCCAGCAGCACCCCGCCGATGAGCGTCGCCTGCGCGTGCGTTTCGCGCCCGGCAAAGCACACGGCGGCAAAGGCCGACATGATGAGCGCAAACAGCACCGGACTGCGCCAGCCCTTCTTGCGCCCGAGAGAATCATATACCGCGAAGCGAAAGAAAGTCCTTTTGTCTATATTGCATGGGATGGTAAGTGACGGGAATTGCCGGTTATCTGCCATTTTTCTCTCTCCAATCTGCCAGAAAGTGACTGCGCCCCATTTCGCGGACGCTCTGTTTTCTGCATGAAAGTACTCCAAAAATTCCATATAATTTATGGACAATTTTTGAACTTGCTGTTATAATATAACACAGAAGTTCGTTTGTGTACAGGGAAACGGAGACTTTCAGCCTGCTTTTACCTGGCACGAAAAAGGACTGCGGAAAAAATTTATAATGGAGGAACAAAGATGAAAAAGTTTCTGGCACTCACCATGGCACTGTGCATGATCTTCGCGATGTGCGCATTCTCCGCCTCCGCAGATGAGCCCATCACCCTCACCTATGCGGAAGTCAACCCCCTCGACGGCACCACTGTCGGCGACATGGCCAAGGCCTTCAAGGAGAAGGTTGAAGAGCTCTCCGGCGGTCAGGTCCTCATCGACATCCAGGCCAGCGGCGTTCTCGGTTCCGAGGATCAGATCCTCGACAACCTGCTCGGCTACGGCAACATCTGCGACATCAGCCGTATCTCCGCCTTCGCCCTGACCCAGTACGGCTGCGATAAGGCCAGCCTTCTGTCCATTCCCTACACCTTCGTCAATGAGGATCACTTCTGGAAGTTCGCCGACAGCGAGCTTGCTCAGGAGTTCCTGAACGAGCCCCAGGAGATCGGCCTGCCCCTGCGCGGCCTCTGCTACGGCGAGGAAGGCTTCCGTCACTTCTTCTTCAAGAATGAGGTCAAGGGCCTCGAGGATCTGAAGGGTCTCAAGATCCGCGTCTCCTCCGACCCCGTCATGACCGGCATGGTCACGAACCTCGGCGCTTCCGCCACCAGCGTTCCCTTCACCGAACTCTACAGCGCCCTGAACACCGGCGTTGTCGACGGTGCTGAGCAGCCCACTGCCAACTACCGCTCCAACGCTTTCCAGGAAGTCGCGCCCTACCTCCTGCTCGACGGCCACACCCTCGGTGCTCTGCAGATCGTTATCTCTGACGCCGGCTGGGCCAAGCTCAATGAGGAGCAGCAGGGCTGGATCATGGAAGCTGCCAAGTACGCTTCCTCCGTCTGCCGTGAGAAGGTTGCCGAGAACGAGCAGAAGACCTTCGAGCAGCTGAAGGAAGACGGAGCCACCGTCATCCCCGTGGAAGACAAGACCCCCTGGATTGAGGCTTGCCAGCCCACCATCAAGGCCAACACCGAGAAGCTGGCTGACCTGTACCAGCAGATCCTCGACATGGCCAAGTAATTCAAGCACAATCAAAAGCCTGAGGGGCGCAGGGGAAGTCCCCCTGCGCCCCGGTTTTTTTATCTGTCAAGAACACGTAAAGAAAGGGGCCTGTCAATGCCTGCATTTTTCCGCACCCTTGAGAAGATCAAGCCGGTGTACGACTGGACGTACAAAGTCCTGATGTTCATCTGCAAGCTGCTGCTCATCGGCGATATCCTGATCACCTCCTGGGCGGTGGCCGGGCGCTATATCCCGTTTATCACCGATCCCCACTGGAGTGAGGAAATCGTCCTGACCTTCATGGTTTACATGGCGGTTCTCTCCGCGACCCTCGCCATCCGTAAGGGCGCGCATATCCGCATGACCGCCTTCGACACTTATCTGCCCGCAAACATCATCAAGGTGTCCGACGTGCTTGCAGACCTCGCCGTCATGGCGCTCGGCGTCGTGCTGCTGATCTACGGCGTGAAGTTCTGCAACTCCCCGCTGAGCATCCGCGGCAAGTACGCTTCCATCCCGACTCTGAGCAAGGTGTGGCAGTATCTGCCCGTCCCCGTCGCCGGCGTCGGCATGATCATTTTCGAGCTGGAGCAGCTTTTCCAGCACATTGAAGCATTCTTTGTAAAGGAGGATAAAAAGGCATGAGTGGTGAAGCTTTATCTACGCTGATCCTTCTGGGCAGCTTCTTTGTCATGATCTTCCTCCGCTTCCCGATCGCCTACTCCGTCGGCATCTCCACCGTCCTGTGCATGCTCTCCATGGGACAGAACCTGGTCTCCCTGCCGCAGCAGATGGTCAAGGGCGTGTGGTCCTTCTCCCTGATGGCTGTTCCCTTCTTCATCACCATGGGCGTTCTCATGGGCACCGGCGGCATCTCCGACAAGCTGATCGCGTTGGCAAACTCCCTGGTCGGCTGGATGCGGGGCGGCCTTGCGATGGTGAACATCGTCGCCTCCTACTTCTTCGGCGGCATCTCCGGCTCCGCCTCCGCCGACACCGCCTCCCTCGGCTCCATCCTGATCCCCATGATGGTCGACCAGGGCTATGATGCCGACTTCTCCACTGCCGTCACCATCACCTCCTCCTGCGAGGGCCTGCTCGTCCCGCCGAGCCACAACATGGTCATCTACGCGACCGCTGCCGGCGGCGTGTCTGTCGGCGCGCTCTTCATGGCCGGCTACGTTCCCGGCGCCATCCTCGCCATCGCGTTGATGGTCGGCTCCTACATCCTCTCCGTCAAGCACAATTACCCCAAGGGCGAGCCTTTCTCCTTCATGAATTTCCTCAAGCAGATCGGCAAGTCTATCTGGGCCCTGCTCGCGGTGCTGATCGTGGTCGTCGGCGTTGTCGGCGGCGTCTTCACCGCCACCGAGTCCGCCGCTATCGCGGTTATCTACTCCCTGCTGGTCTCCGTGTTCATCTACAAGGGCCTTGACTGGAAGGGCGTCTGGAAGAGCCTGGAGCAGTGCATCGACACCCTCGCCATCGTCCTGATCCTCATCGCCATGAGCGCGGCCTTCGGCAACTGCCTCACCCTCCTGCACGTCCCCGCCAAGGCGGCCGCCTTCATCACCACGATCTCCTCCAACCGCATCGTGGTCATCCTGCTGCTGAACCTGATCCTGCTCATCCTCGGCATGATCATGGACATGGCCCCCATCATCCTGATCGCTACCCCGATCCTGCTGCCCGTGGCTCAGAGCGTCGGCCTGCACCCGGTGCAGTTTGGCATCATGATGGTGCTCAACTGCGGCATCGGCCTGCTGACCCCGCCTGTCGGCGCGGTGCTGTTCATCGGCTCCGCCGTTGCCAAGCGCCCGATGGAGAAGGTCGTCAAGGCCACCCTGCCGTTTTACCTCTGCATGATCATCGCGCTGCTGCTGATCTCCTTCATCCCGGACATCAGCCTGTGGCTGCCGAAGATCACCGGCTCTCTCGTGAGCTGACAGGAGAAGCGCATGTTTGTGGAAAACAAAAACGTCCCCGCCAAGGATCTTGGCGGCGGCGTGGAGCGCAAGGTGCTCGCTTACAGCCCAAACCTGATGGCCTGCGAGCTGTGCTTTGAAAAAGGCGCCGTCGGTGCGCCCCACTCTCACCCGCATGAGCAGATCGGCTATATCATCTCCGGCAAGCTTGTGTATCAGGAGGCGGGCTGCGAGGACAAGATCCTCGGCACCGGCGACACCTACTATGTCGCGCCGAACGTGGTGCACGGCGTACAGATCCTGGAGGACACCAAGCTCCTGGACATCTTCACCCCCATGCGGGAAGACTTTGTATAATAACAACCAAAGGGGCCGCCCCAGAACGGAAACACCGTTTTGAAGCGGCCTCTTTCTTATCACAGGAGAAAGCCATGAAATACGATTTTACCACCGTCCTCGACCGCCGGGGCCACGACTGCATCGCCGCAAACCAGATCCCATTTGAGGGGGTGGAGGTGGACGCGGGCTTTGACGCTATCCCCATGTGGGTGGCGGACATGTCCTTCCCGACCGCCCCGCCCATCCTGGACGCGATCCGAAAGCGCCTCGAGATGCCGAACTTCGGCTACTTCACGCTGACGGAAGAATACTACGGCAGCATCATCAGCTGGCACAAAACCCGAAACGGGGTGGAGGGGCTGGAGCCAAAGCACATCGGCTATGAAAACGGCGTGCTCGGCGGCCTGAGTTCCGCGCTGGAAGTCTTCACCACACCGGGGGACAAGATCCTTGTCCACTCCCCGACCTACGTGGGCTTTACCCACACCTTTGACGACGCGGGCCGAGCCGTCGTCCACTCACCGCTTGTGCGGGATGCGGACGGGATCTGGCGCATGGACTACGCGGATATGGATCGAAAGCTGAAAGAGAACAGGATCCACTTCGCCGTCTTCTGCTCGCCCCACAATCCCTGCGGCAGGGTCTGGGAGCGCCGGGAGATCGAGAAGGCCATGGAGGTCTACGCCGCCAACGACTGCATCGTTTTCTCGGATGAGATCTGGTCGGACATCATCATGCCCGGCCGGCGCCACATTCCAACACAGAGCGTCAGCGAGGACGCGAAAAATCGCACCATCGCGCTCTACGCGCCCAGCAAGACCTTTTCCCTCGCGGGCCTGGTCGGCTCTTACCATGTGATCTACAACGATTATCTGCGCGACCGTATGCAGCGCCGGGCGGCCCTGACGCACTATAACGAGCCGAACGTCCTCTCCATGCACGCGCTGATCGGGGGCTATCGGGACAGCGGCGACTGGGCGGATGAGATGATCCGGGTCATTGACGAAAATCTGGAATACGCCTGCCGCTTCATTGGAGAGCATTTCACGGGCGTGTCCGTCATGCGCCCCCAGGGAACCTATATGCTCTTTCTCGACTGCGGCGACTGGTGCAGGGCGCACGGCGTCACGATCGGCGAACTGCAAAAGCGCGGCGTCCGCTGCGGCGTCATCTGGCAAAACGGCGAGTTCTTCTTCCTGCCGGACAGCATCCGCATGAACCTCGCCCTGCCGAAGTCCAGATTGGTCGAGGCCATGGACAGGCTGAAAAAATACGTGTTTCTATAAACGGCAAAGAGCCCGGATCGTTCGATCCGGGCTCTTTGCCGTATTGGCTTTTATAAAACCAATTACTTGATGCCGTACTTCTTGTTGAACTTATCCACGCGGCCGCTGGTGTCGACCAGCTTCTGCTTGCCGGTGTAGAAGGGGTGGCACTTGGAGCAGATTTCAACCGTGATGTCCTTCTTGGTGGAGCCGGTCTCGATGACGGCGCCGCAGGCGCAGCGGATGGTGGTCTGCTGGTAATTGGGATGGATGCCAGACTTCATTTCAAATTTCTCCTCAATCTCAGGCTGTCTTGATTGTGTCGGAAAACATAGTTACAAGACGCGACAAATATAATAACACAGCCGTTCCCGCTTTGCAAGGGCTTTATCAAGAAAAAAATTTTTCAATAAACATATTGACATACCGGATTTATGGGTGTATATTCAACCCAGCTAACAAATAGATTTAATATGTTGAAAGGAACCGAACGACATGACCATATACGCAGACAACGCGGCAACCACAAAGATGAGCCGCGCCGCCATCGACGCCATGCTCCCCTGTATGGAGGCGGATTTCGGCAACCCCTCCAGCCTCTATTCCCTCGGACAGCGGGCGAAGGAGATTCTCGAGCAGGCCCGCGCCGATGTCGCCTCTGTCATAAACGCCGAGCCGCGCGAGATCTTCTTTACCTCCGGTGGGAGCGAGGCTGACAACCAGGCCATCCGCTCCGCTGCCGAGCTTGGGCGCAGGACAGGCAAGACGCACATCATCTCTACCGCCTTTGAGCACCATGCCGTACTGCATACGCTCAAGAAACTCGAGAAGGAGGGCTTCACGGTCACGCTGCTGGACGTGCATGAGGACGGCCTTGTGCGTGTTGAAGAGCTGGAAGCCGCCATCCGGGACGACACCTGTCTCGTCACGGTGATGTTTGCCAACAACGAGATCGGCACCATCCAGCCCATACGCGAGATCGGCAGGATCTGCCGCGCGCACGGCGTCCTCTTCCACACGGACGCGGTGCAGGCCATGGGACATCTGCCCATCGATGTGCAGGCGGACAACATCGACCTGCTCTCCGCCTCGGCTCACAAGTTCCACGGGCCGAAGGGTACGGGCTTCCTGTACGCCCGAAAGGGCATCCGCCTGACGAACCTCATCGAGGGCGGCGCACAGGAGCGCGGCAAACGGGCCGGCACGGAGAACGTCCCCGCCATCGTCGGCATGGCGGCGGCGCTCAAGGAGTCGGCGGCAAACATGGAGAAAAACGCGGCGCATATGAGCGCCCTGCGCGACAGACTCATACAGGGCATCGGCGCGATCCCGCACTCGGCGCTGAACGGCGATGCGGTAAAGCGGCTGCCCGGCAACGTGAACTTCTGTTTTGAGGGCATCGAGGGCGAGTCCCTCCTCCTGCTGCTGGACGACCGGGGCATTTCCGCCTCCTCCGGCAGCGCCTGTACCTCCGGCTCCCTGGATCCGAGCCATGTGCTGCTGGCCATCGGGCGCGTGCATGATGTGGCCCACGGCTCCCTGCGCCTGAGTATCGGGGAGGACACGACGGAGGAAGAGGCCGATTATATCATTCAGAACGTGAAGGAAGTTGTGGAATACCTGCGCGGCTTCTCGCCGGTGTGGCGGGATCTCATGAGCGGCAAAAGCAGCTTCATACTCTAAGGAGGACAGGACAATGGCACTTTACAGCGAAAAGGTGATGGATCACTTCCGCAATCCCCGCAACGTCGGCGTCATTGAGAACGCGGACGGCGTCGGAGAGGTGGGCAACGCCATGTGCGGCGATATCATGAAGATGTACCTGAAAATTGACGACGACTGTATCAGCGATGTGAAATTTGAGACCTTCGGCTGCGGCAGCGCCATCGCGTCAAGCTCAATGGCAACGGAGCTCATCAAGGGCAAGCCCGTGCGCGAGGCGATGCAGCTCACCAATAAGGCCGTGGCCGAGGCGCTGGACGGTCTGCCCGATTATAAAATGCACTGCAGCGTCCTGGCTGAGGAGGCCATTCAGTCGGCGCTGGAGGACTACTATCAGAAGCATCCGGAGAAACGCCCGGAGGCATAAGCGGCTTCATGAATGGGGGCAACCCCTCAGTCGCTTCGCGACAGCAAGCTCGGTTCGTCGCACGCTTCCCGCGCGTCGATATGCTCCCCTTGCAGGGGAGCCAATAAGGAAAGGAAGTATTAAAATGTCCAATATCTATAAAGGAACGCTTGGTCTCATCGGCAACACCCCGCTGGTGGAGGTCACGAATCTGGAAAAGGAGCTCGGTCTGGAAGCAAGACTGCTCGTCAAGCTGGAATACTTTAACCCCGCCGGCAGCGTCAAGGACAGGATTGCCAAGGCGATGATCGAGGACGCGGAGGAAAAGGGGCTTCTGAAGGCGGGCTCCGTCATCATTGAGCCGACCTCCGGCAACACCGGCATCGGCCTTGCCGCCATCGCGGCGGCCAAGGGTTACCGCATCATCCTCACCATGCCCGAGACCATGAGCGTCGAGCGCCGCAACATCCTCAAGGCCTACGGGGCCGAACTGGTGCTGACCGAGGGCGCGAAGGGCATGAAGGGCGCCATCGCCAAAGCCGAGGAACTGGCGGCGGAGCTGCCGGACAGCTTCATCCCCGGTCAGTTTGTAAACCCGGCAAACCCGGCGATCCACAAGGCCACCACCGGCCCGGAGATCTGGCGCGACACAGACGGGAAAGTGGATATCTTCATCGCGGGCGTCGGCACCGGCGGCACTGTCACCGGCACGGGCGAATACCTCAAGGAGCAGAAACCCGGTGTGGAGGTTGTGGCGGTGGAGCCCGCCGATTCCCCCGTCCTCTCCGAGGGGCGCGCGGGCGGACACAAGATCCAGGGCATCGGCGCGGGCTTTGTGCCGCAGGTGCTGAACACCGCTGTGTACGACAAGGTGTTCCCTGTGCGCAATGAGGACGCTTTTGCCGCCGCGAAGCTCCTGGCCAAAAAGGAGGGGATCTCTGTCGGCATTTCCTCCGGCGCTGCCCTGCATGCGGGCATTGAACTGGCAAAGAAACCGGAGAACAAGGGCAAGACCATCGTGGCACTGCTCCCCGACAGCGGCGACCGCTACTACTCCACGGCTCTTTTCCAGGATTGATTGAAGAAAAAACAAATCTCAGGGGCAGGGGCCGCGCGGCTCCTGCCCCTGAGATTTTCTGCCGTCACCAAATACCCTCCCGCGATCGGAATGATACTAATCTCAGACAAGGAGCTTTGCCGGATAGACGGAAAGGGCTCTATTTAAGATTAGGGAAGCGCTGATTAAATCGAAGTGTGCGGATTGGCGAACGGATTTTTCGGCTGTCGAAGCCTGAAAAGTGCAGGAATACTTTGTGTATTTCAAGCTTTTCAGGCAAAGACAGACGGGGAATACGCCGTCAAGACGTGCGCGGCGATTTATTCAGCGTTTCCTTAGTATTACGTTGACAAGAAGCCGGAAGCTGTAATACAATACGGACAGTGCATTTTTACAAATTCGGCTTTACAGCGAAAGCTACTGTAACAATCATAGACTGGGAGGAAAAGCACATGAAAAAATTCAAACGCATCGGCGTGCTGACCAGCGGCGGCGACGCCCCCGGCATGAACGCCGCCGTGCGCGCTGTTACCAGGACGGCCCTCGCAAACGGCATCGAGTGCATCGGTATCCGCAGAGGCTGGCAGGGCCTCATCAACAGCGACTTTGTCCCCCTCACCCGCGAGAGCGTGGGCCACATCCTCTCCCGCGGCGGGACGATCCTCTTCACCGCGCGCAGCGAGGACTTCATGAACGCCAAGGGCAGACAGCGGGCCGTGAACACCTGCAAAATGCTGGGGCTTGACGGCATCGTTGCCATCGGCGGGGACGGCACCTTCTGCGGCGCGCTGGAGCTTTCGCGCCTCGGCGTCCCCGTGGTCGGCATTCCCGCCACCATCGACAACGACGTCGGCTGCACCAACTACACCATCGGCTTTGACACCGCCTGCAACACCGCCATCGAGTGCATCGACCGCCTGCGCGACACCATGCAGTCGCATGAGCGCTGCTCCATCGTGGAGGTCATGGGCCGCAACGCGGGCTTCCTGGCCCTCTATGTCGGCATCTCTGTCGGCGCCACGGCGGTTCTCGTGCCCGAGCATGAGATGGACTTCCAGCGCGACGTGGTGGAGCGCATCCAGGGCTCCCGCCTTGCCGGCAACACCCACTTCATGATCGTCGTGGCCGAGGGCGCGGGCAGCGCTGTCGAACTCGGCAAGAGGGTCAAGGAGGCTGTCGGCATGGAGCCGCGCGTCACGGTTCTCGGCCACATCCAGCGCGGCGGCTCCCCCACCGCCCGTGACCGCGAGACTGCGACCCGCATGGGCTACTATGCGGTCAAGTCTTTTGTGGAAGGCCGGGGCAACTGCATCATCGGCACCAAAGAGGGCAGCATCGTGGAGATCCCCATCGAGGAAGCCCTTGCCATGAAGAAGCATCTGCAGATGGATCGCTATGAGATCATGGAGGCCATGCAGTTCGGCAGCACCATCAACAAGATAAACTGACAGGTATCACAAAATATTCGACGGCCCGAAGGAAAATACACCCTTCGGGCCGTTTGCGCTGTCAATACTTTTTGCTGAGGATCAGATAGGAAAAATAGTAGGCCGCAATCAGAAGACACACGGAATACGCGAGCATAAGCTGCACGGTCTCCTGCTTCATGACCATGGCGACAACACTGCCGATCCCTTCCACCAGGATGGTGATGTATCCGGCCCAGGACCAGCTTTTCATGCGCAGAAAGCGGTTGCGCTCGTCGCCGACCTCGGTGTCGATCTTCTCCCGATAGGCGGCGTCACGCCTGTATTTCAAATGCTGAACAATTTGCAGCGCGCCCACGGCGATGAGCGCACCGCCCATCCCGGCATACCGGGCGGAGTCCAGCACCTCCGTCATGGACAGCACCAGCAGCACCGCCCCCAGAATGACCCAGAACACACTCAGAAACAGTCTCTTGTTGTCGTACATGTTCATTCCTCCTCAAAGATAAAAACCTCTTCGATCGTCATGCCGAAATACCTTGCAATTTTATAGGCCAGCAGGATCGAGGGATTGTAGCGTCCGTTTTCAAGCGAGCTGATCGTCTGCCGCGAAACGCCCATCAGCCTTGCAAAATCCTCCTGCCGGATGCCGCGCGCGTTTCGGATTTCTTCTATGCGGTTTTTCAATCCTTCACCTCCGTGTAAAGTTTCCTTTACAATCACAGCATAGCACAGAGCAAGCAAAATGTCAAGCACACTTTACATCATGCCCGCCTTGACACGCATCGGGGCGCATGATAGCATAGGGAGAAAACACCACCGCGACAGGGAAGAAGGGGAGCAAATGCACTTTGTTGAAGCAAAAACGCTGTTGTCCGGCCGCAACGGCATGAATCTGTATCGCGGCTGCACGCACGGCTGCGTCTACTGCGACAGCCGCAGCGCCTGCTATCGCTTCACCCATCCCTTTGAGGATATCGAGGTCAAACAGAATGCGCCCGCGCTTCTGGAGAGCGCCTTGCGCAGCCGGCGAAAAAAGGTTGTGATCTCCACCGGCTCCATGAGCGATCCCTACCAGCCCTGTGAGCGGGAGCTTCGCCTCACGCGCCGCTGCCTGGAGCTGATCGAGCAGTACGGCTTCGGGGCCTCAGTCATCACCAAATCCGATCTGGTGCTGCGGGATCTGGAGCTCTTCGACCGCATCAACCGGAATACGAAGAGCGTTCTGCAGATGACCCTCACGATTGCCGACGATACCCTCAGCCGGGTGCTGGAGCCGAACGTCTGCCCAACGACGCGGCGCTATGAAGTCCTGAAAGAATTTCAGCGGCAAAGGATCCCGACCGTTGTGTGGATGACGCCGCTGCTGCCCTTTCTCACCGATACGCGGGAGAATGTCCGCCGGATCCTGGACTGGTGCTTCGACGCGGGGGTGAAGGGGATCGTCTGCTTCAACGCAGGCGTGACGCTCCGGGAGGGCGACCGGGAGTATTTTTACCGCGCGCTCGACCGCCATTTCCCCGGCCTGAGCGATCAGTATCGGAAAACCTACGGCAGCGCCTACGAGGTCAACAGCCCCGATCAGGAAGCGCTCATGCGGCTTTTCCACACCGAATGCGAAAAGCGCGGTGTGCTCCACGATCCGGACGCCTGCTTTCGCTATATTGCAGACATACCCGAGCGGGAAGAGCAGCTGTCGCTCTTCGGCTGAGCCGCCGGGGAGAAAAAAATGCGCAGGGCCGTCTTAAAAGGAGACGGCCCTGCGCATTTTTATTGCAACTACGCCGAGCGTTATTCTCTTGTCGTGCCGCCGGGAGCGTACTCCACCGGCAGGCACACATTCACCGACGAGGAGGCCCCGCGCCCTTCCAGCAGCAGCTTGACGGCGGTCTCCGCGATCTGCGGGATCGGCTGCACGATGGTGGAGCAGTCATAGCGCCCGGTGGCGTAATTGCGGATGCCGTCATAGCCGATGAGCTGCACATCCTCCGGAATACGCACACCGCACGCCGTGAGAAAGTCCCGCACACGGCAGGCCAGCCTGTCCGTATTGCAGAAGATCCCGTCAAAGTCCAGCCGCCCGTCACGGATATGCTCCCGCAGATAAGCGTAGAAGGGCGCTTCGGTGTCCGCGTCGTGAAGGATGATCTGCTCATAATCAGTGCCGAGACGGCGGCATGCGGCTTCAAAGCCTTTGCCGCGCTTGTCGACTTCGCCGGGAATATCGGATGCGACCGCCATGAACAGCAGCCGTCCGCACCCGAGCTCCGCCAGCTTTTCCGCCGCCATCTCTCCGCCGCGATAGTTATCGGAGGAGACACAGGGAATCCTGTCCCCGCAGTGGCGGTCGATCGTCACCATGGGGGTGGCGTCATCCGGCCGCAGATCCGGGCTGTAGGTCAGGGCGATCACCCCGTCAACTTTGTTCTCATGCCCGAGGATCAGGCACTTTTCCTCCGCCTCCGGGTCGGAATTGGTGATCATCAGGGTACTCCGATAGCCGTACCGCATGAGACAGGCCGTCAGCTCATCGGTCAGCATGGCGAAAAAAGGGTGATACAGCGACGGCATCAGCAGCGCCACACAGTTGGTTTGATTCGTTTTCAAACCGCGGGCGTAGCTGTTGACGCGATAGCCCAGCCTGTTGATCGCTTCCTCCACGCGCGCGCGATAGCTCTCGCCGACCGGGATGCCGTTGATGACCTTGGAAACGGTGCCGAGGGCGACGCCCGCCTCCCTGGCCACGTCCTTCATGGTGGGATTGTCGTTTTTCTTCAAGTGGCACACAACCTTTTGCTTTTCTTTCTCATGTGGAATTATACCAATGAAGCTTTCAAAAGAAAAGCCCATTTGCCGCATCTGCCGGGGCGGCGGGATGCTTTCGTCAATTTGCAAAATTTGAAGCGGTACAATTGATGCAGGTTACCGAAAAAACAGACTGAAGAGCAAAATGCTTTGACATGCGCTTTGCGCTATGTTATCTTTTTATCGAGAAGATGTGTAACGTTTCACGGATCGCTGTTTCTTTCCACGTGCAGTGAAGCGCGGCACAAAATCGACATATTTCATTTCAGAAAGGAAGCAGAAAATGAAAAGAGTTATCGCAATGATCCTCATGCTTGCCATGGTTACTGCCATCGCCCTGTCCGGCGGCAGCGCCTACGCGGCAAACAAAGTCACCCTCACGATCTTCAACTCCAAGATGGAAATCCAGAGCCAGATGGAAGAAATGGCAGAAGAGTACATGGACACCCACCCCGACGTTGAGGTAGAGGTCTACTACTCCAGCGACACCGTTGCAGCCCACATGTCCACCAAGTACGCCTCCAAGGATCCCTACGTCCTGTCCATGGTCGACGCGAAGGACATCTTCTCCCTCGGCCCCGACCACGCCCTCGACCAGACCGGCGAGCCCTGGGTCGCTGAGACCACCCAGGCCATCTCCGTTGACGGCAAGGTTCTCGGCTTCCCCTTCTGCGTGGAAGCCCGCGGCATCCTCTACAATGCTGACGCCATCGAGAAGATCACCGGCGAAGCCTTCGACCCCGCAGCTTACAAGACCACCGCTGATTTCCAGGCCCTGTGCGACAAGCTCGTTGCGGGCGGCATGACCGGCCCCACCGGCCTGCAGAAGGAAGACTGGTCCCTCGGCGCCCACTTCATGCAGGAAATCTACGAGATGCAGGATGATCCCGACGCTTTCATCGCCGGCATCAAGGACGGCTCCGTCAAGCTCGGCGAGGATCCCGTCTTCAACGCCATGATGGACACCTTCGACGTTCTGAAGGCCTACAACTGGATGAAGGAAGCTCCCCTCTCCGCTGTCCGTGAGGACACCGAGATGAACCTTGCCCACGGCGACATCGCCTTCAAGTTCGGCGGCAACTGGGACTGGTCCGACATCAAGGACTTTGACCCCACCGAGCACCTCGGCATGATGCCCGTTCCCAGCACCCTCGAGGGCTACAATGAGAAGCTCGTCGGCGGCGGCTCCAAGTACTTCTTCATCGACAACTCCGTCTCCGCCGAGCAGCAGCAGGCCGCGAAGGACTTCCTCAACTGGCTCGTTTTCGAGGAAGACGGTCAGAACTTCCTGGTCAATACCTGCGCGCTGGTTCCCGCTTTCGGCAACATCACCCTGCCTGTCTCCGATCCTCTCGGTGCTTCCGTCAAGCAGTATGTTGACGCCGGCGCCATGATCGCCGACTACCGCTACGCTCCCGACGACCACTACGCCAAGGTCGGCATCTCCTTCCAGAAGTACCTGGCCGATCAGATCGACCGCGCCGGTCTCGCTGACGAGATCACCGCTTACTGGGCCACCGCTGAAGTCGGCGCTCACTGAGTCTGTTTGAATCCATACCGGGCATCAATCCTTTGGTGCCCGGTTTCCTGACTTATTCCGGGTCAGCACCGCCGCCTGCGTCCCGGCGTTTCAATCTGAGCGGCAGTAAGGAAAGAGAGGCTTTATGAAACAAAAAACCTCCGAAAAGGTCAAACAGTACCTGATGTTCGCAGGCCCCGGCACGATCCTTTTCTTCTGCGTCGTGATCGTCCCCTTCGTCTACGGCCTGTATCTGACCTTCACGAGCTGGGACGGCGTGAGCCGTGCCAAGCCCTTCGTGGGCTTCCAGAACTTTGCCGACGCCTTTAAGGACACCGTCTACTGGCAGGCAATGGGCCGCACCGCCATCTACTCCATCTTTGCGGTCATCCTCATCAACATCGTCGCATTTTTCCTGGCCTACCTCGTCACCAGCGGCGTCAAGGGCCAGAACTTCTTCCGCGCAGGCTTCTTCGTGCCGAACCTCATCGGCGGCATCGTCCTGGGCTATGTGTGGCAGTTTGTGTTCAACCGCGCCTTCGTCGCCATCGGCAAGGCCATCACCGGCGGCACTGCCACCTCACTCCTGGCTTCTCCGTCCGGCGCCATGTTCTGCCTGATCCTGGTGTCGGTGTGGCAGTATGCCGGCTACATGATGCTCATTTACGTCGCGGGCTTCATGAGCGTCTCCAAGGACGTGCAGGAGGCTGCCGAGATCGACGGCTGCACACCCTCCCAGGCCATGTGGAACGTCACCGTTCCCCTGATGCGCTCCTCCTTTGTGCAGTGCCTCTTCCTCAGCATTACCCGCTGCTTCGTTGTGTACGACGTGAACCTGTCCCTGACCAAGGGCGAGCCGTTCGGCTCCTCCGTCATGGCGGCCATGCACGTGTACAACCAGGCCTTTACGTACAAGAACTACGGTCTCGGCCAGGCTGAGGCTGTGATCCTGTTCCTGGTCTGCGCCATCGTCGGTGTCACCCAGGTCATGGTCGGCAAGAAAGGAGAGGTTGCAGCATGACCGACAACGAAAGAGCCGGACGCAATGCCAAGATTCTCCACGCTGTCAAGTGGATCGTTCTCCTTCTCCTGTTCTTCTGCTTTATTTTCCCCTTCCTGATGGTCATCATCAACGTCTTTAAGTCCAAGGGCGACATCATCTCCGATCCTCTCGCCCTGGTCGGCGCCCATGGCTTTACACTCAAAAACTTCCCCGAGGCCATGAAGAAGATGAAGTTCTGGACCGTGTTCGGAAACTCCTTCATCATCACCGTCAGCGCAACCGTCCTGACGATCCTGATCTCCTCCATGACCGCGTTCGTGATCGTGCGCAACAACTGGAAGTTCTGCACCATCGTCTTCTCCCTGATGATCGCCTCCATGGTCATCCCCTTCCAGGTGCTGATGGTTCCCCTGGTGTCCGTCTACGGCGGCATTTTCAACGTGCTCAACCACAGACTGACCCTGATCCTGATGCACGTGGGCTTCTCGGTATCCATGTCCACCTTCATGTTCCACGGCGCGATACGCACCAATATCCCGCTGGAGCTGGAAGAGGCGGCCACCATCGACGGCTGCACCCGCTGGGAGACCTGGTGGAAGGTCGTCTTCCCCCTCTTAAAGCCCACCATCGCAACCGTCGGCATCATCAACGCCATGGCTTACTGGAACGACTACCTCCTGCCGAGCCTGGTGCTGACCAAGAAGAACCTGTACACCATCCCCATTGCGACCCAGGCCTTCTACGGAACCTACTCCACGGACATCGGCCTTGTCATGGCGGCCCTGCTGCTGGCCATGCTGCCGATCCTGATCCTGTATGTGTTCCTCCAGCGCTACATCGTCGAGGGCGTTGCCTCCGGCGCCGTGAAGGGCTGATTTGCCACATTACCCCGCCCCCTGTCGGGGCGGGGCTTTTTTAATTAAAAGCAAAAAACGGATTGACAGAAGCGCGGCTTTTGATTATTGTATCTCGTCGGGAGGCGGCAGAGTATGAAATGGTTTTTTGATATGAACAATCCCGTCATGCGCACACTCTCGACTCTGGCGGATATCGTGATCCTGAACCTGCTGACGCTTTTGTGCTCGCTGCCCGTCATCACCGGGGGCGCTGCGCTGACGGCGCTGAACGATGCCTGCATCCGCCTCGTGCGCGGAGAGGACAACGAACTTGCGCGGGACTATTTCCGCGCCTTCAAGGGAAATTTCAAAAAAGCGACGCTGGCCTGGCTGCTGTTTCTCCTGGCCGCGGCGCTCCTGTATATTGACTACCTCGCGGCGCTGGCCTATGTGCCGCCGCTTCGCGTCGGGATCTTTGCCATCGCCCTCATCGGGCTTGCCATTGCGTTTTATTTCTTCGCCCTGCTTGCCCGCTACGAAAACACGCTCAAGGCCACCTTTCAAAACGCGGTGCGCCTTGCCATCGGCTTTTTCCCGCGGACGCTCATCATGGTGGTGTTTGCGGTGGCCTTCTGGCTTGCCTGCTTCCACTGGTTCAACTTCGGCTCCCTCGTTCTCATCCTGGTCGGGCTTTCGCTGCCCGTCTATCTCAACGCCACCCTGCTTGACGGCGTGTTTCAGAAAATCGAAAACAACACACAAAAGTGATCAATATATCGGAGGATCTTATCCATGGGCATTGCCTATCACAAAGAAAAACGCGTTTTCACCCTGACGACAAAAAACACCGTCTACCAGATGCAGATCGGGCCGCTCGGCTACCTGCTGCACCTCTACTACGGCCGCAGGGCGGAGGGCTGCTTTGACTATCTGCATCTTGAGCGCGACTGCGGCTTTTCTCCGAATCCCTACGAAATCCAGGACGAGCGCGGCTGGTCGCTGGACACCATGCCGCAGGAATACAGCGGCGCAAACGGCGGGGACTTCCGCCTGAGCTCCGTCGACGCCGAGACAGGGCGCGGACAGCGCGGAGCCGATCTGCGCTATGTGAGCCATGAGATCCGCGCCGGAAAATACGCGCTCAGCGGCCTGCCCGCCGCCCTTGACCGCGGGGACGGGTGCGAGACGCTCAGCGTCACGCTGGCCGACGCCGCCTCCGGCATGCAGGTCGAACTTCTGTACGGTGTGTTCGCCGAGAAGGACGTGATCACCCGCGCATCCCGCATCACAAACGGCGGCGGCGAGACGATCCGTCTATACAAGGCCGCCTCCGTCTGCCTGGATCTTCCCTTCGGAGACTGGGAGCTTATTCACTTCCACGGCCGACACACGCTTGAGCGGCAGCCTGAGCGCCGCGCACTGATGAACGGCATCCAGAGCGTCGCGTCCAGGCGCGGCGGCTCCAGCCACCAGCACAACCCCTTCGTGATCCTGTGCGAGCCGGAGGCAACGGAGGACACGGGTCTCTGCTACGGCGTAATGCCCGTATACTCCGGCAATCACCGCACGGACGTTGAGCTGGATCAGTCCGGCTCCGTGCGCGTGGTGTCAGGTATTAACAGCGAGGGCTTCTCCTGGCAGCTTGAGCCGGGACAGTGCTTCGAGACGCCCGAGGTTTTGCTTTCCTGCAGCACGGCGGGTCTCACAAAGCTCTCCCATACCTATCACCGTTTCATCCGCGAGAACATCTGCCGCCGCTACATCCCCCTCGCCGAGCGCCCGATCCTGCTCAACAGCTGGGAGGCCATGTATTTTGACATTGACGAGGAGAAGCTCCTGGGCCTTGCGCGCGAGGCAAAGGAACTGGGCGTCGACATGCTGGTGATCGACGACGGCTGGTTCGGCCGCCGGGACGACGATCACTCCAGCCTCGGGGACTGGTTTACGCACAAGCGCAAGCTCCCGCACGGCCTTGGCGCGCTGTGCGAGAAAATCCGCGACATGGGGCTGAAGGTCGGCCTCTGGGTAGAGCCGGAGATGGTCAACGAGGATTCCGAGCTTTTCCGCGCGCACCCGGACTGGGCGCTGCGCGTTCCCGGCAGAAGCCCCGCCGTTGGCCGCAATCAGCTTGTGCTGGATCTCTCCCGGCCCGAGATCGTGGACTGGCTTTTTGACACGCTCTCCGAACTTCTGGGCAAATTGCCGCTCAGCTATATCAAATGGGACATGAACCGCCACCTGACGGATCTGTATTCCGCCGCTCTGCCCGCCGACCGGCAGGGAGAGCTTGCCCACCGCTATGTGCTCGGCCTGTACGACCTGATGGATCGCCTGACAAAGGCATTCCCGGAGGTGCTGTTCGAGGGCTGCGCCGGCGGCGGCGGGCGCTTTGACGCCGGGATGCTGGCGTACTGCCCGCAGATCTGGTGCAGCGACAATACCGATCCCGTCGCGCGCCTCACCATCCAGTACGGTACCTCCTTCGGGTACCCGATCTCCGCGGTCGGGGCGCATGTCTCCACCGCGCCGAACCATCAGACCGGGCGCACCACCCCCTTCGGCACCCGTGCCACGGTCGCCATGGCGGGCACCTTCGGCTATGAACTGAACCCGGCAAAGCTCACGGCGGGGGAGAAGGCGGAGATCCGCCAGCAGCTTGCGCGCTTTCGCAGTCTCCGTACTCTGATCGGCGAGGGAGACTATTACCGCCTCGCAGAGCCCGGAAAGGGCCGCTTTACCGCCTGGCAGAGTGTGGCCCCGGATCGGAGCGAGACCCTTGTGAGCCTGGTGCTGACCGGGCCGGAGGCAAACCCCAGGCCGCTGCATCTGCGCCTGAAAGGGCTGGACGAAAATGCGGACTATACGCTGGAAGCGGCGGATTTCTACGGCTGCACTGCCGAAATGCCCGCGCTGCGGCTCAGCGGCGCGGCGCTCATGTACGCGGGCGTGACGCTGCCCATCCTGCTCGGCGATACGCCGAGCGTACAGATGATCTGGAAAAAAGCGGATTAACGACAGGGAGAGTTATCTATGCAGAGTGAAATGCTGCGCAAGGCGCGTGAATATGAGGGGGAGATGAGACCCCGCGTTCTGGATCAGCTGCCGGCCTTCCATGTGACGGGCGGTATCGGCTGGATCAACGACCCCAACGGCTTTTCCGTTTACAAAGGGGAATACCACCTGTTTTTCCAGTACTACCCCTATGACGTCACCTGGGGCCCCATGCACTGGGGCCATGTGAAGACAAAGGACTTTATCCGCTGGGAGCAGCTTCCCGCCGCCCTGGCGCCCGACGCGCCTTACGACAAGGACGGCTGCTTTTCCGGCAGCGCCGTGGAGCTTCCGAACGGGCAGCATCTGCTGCTCTACACCGGCGTGAGAAAGACGGACGACGGGGACGAGTACCAGACCCAGTGCATCGCCGTCGGCGACGGCACGGATTATACCAAGTCCCCCCTCAACCCGGTGATCGACCAGACCATGCTGCCTGCGGGCGGCAGCCATGTGGACTTCCGCGATCCGAAAATCTGGCGCGCGGGCGACAGCTTCTTCGCCGTCGCCGCGAACCTCTGCCCGGACAACAGCGGCGCGATCCTGCTGTATGAGAGCGCGGATGCGCAGCACTGGCGCTATGCGGGCGTACTCGCCGCGGGTCACGGTCACTACGGAACCATGTGGGAATGCCCGGACTTCTTCACGCTCGACGGGAAGGCCGTCCTGCTCCACAGCGCCCACGAGATGAAAAACGAGGGGCTGGAGTTTCACCCCGGCGACGGGACGGTCTGCCACATCGGCCTTTTCGACGATGCAGAGAAACGTCTGCTGGACGAGCGTGTGCAGACCATCGACTACGGTCTCGACTTCTACGCGCCGCAGACGATGGAGACTGCCGACGGGCGGCGCGTCATGATCGGCTGGATGCAGAGCTGGGCAAGCTCCCGCGTGGGGCACCCGGATCTGCCCATCTACGGTCAGATGACCCTGCCGCGTGAGCTGCATATCCGGGACGGACGCCTGTACCAGCAGCCTGTGCGCGAGTTGGAGGCTTACCGGCGCAGCGCCGTCAGCCATGAAAACATCAGCGTCACCGACTGGCAGCGCCTCCCCGGCGTGTCAGGCCGCATGCTGGACATGACGCTGTATATCCGCCCGGCGGAAAAGGAAACGTATCGCAGCTTCTGCCTTCGCGTCGCGGAGGGGAACGGCCTGTATACCGAACTCACGCTGGTTCCGGAGCGGGGCGTCCTGCGCATGGATCGCCTCAACAGCGGTTTCCCGCACGATGTGGTGCATGTCCGGGAGTTCCCGGTACCTGTGCAAAACGGGGAGATCAGGCTTCGCATCGTCATGGACAAATACAGTCTCGAGCTTTTCGCGGGCGAGGGAGAGTGCGCCGCCTCCATGACGCTCTATACCCCGCTGAGCGCCGACGGCATCCTCTTTTCCGCCGACGGTGCGGCGCTTCTGGATGTGGAAAAGTACGATATTGTGATCGAAGAGTAAAAGGAGAACGCGATGAACAAAGCCGTGCAGCCATGGTGGAAATCGGCGGTCATTTACCAGGTCTATCCCCGCAGCTTTATGGACGCCAACGGGGACGGAATGGGCGATCTGCCTGGCGTCATTTCCAAACTGGATTACCTGGCCGAACTCGGGATCGACGCGATCTGGCTCTCGCCGGTGTTTCGCTCTCCACAGGATGACAACGGCTACGACGTCTCCGACTATCGGGACATCGACCCGCTGTTCGGCACGCTTGCGGACATGGACCGCCTGATTGCCGAGGCAAAAAAGCGCGGCATCCGCATCATCCTGGACATGGTGCTCAACCACTCCTCTGACGAACACCGCTGGTTTCTCGAGGCAAAGAAGAGCCGGGATAACCCGTATCATGATTACTATATCTGGCGCGACGGGGAACCCGGTACCCCGCCGAACGACATGGCGGCCTCCTTCGGCGGCTCGGCCTGGCAGTGGGTGCCGGAGCTCGGGCAGTATTATTTCCACCAGTATTCCGTCAAGCAGCCGGATCTCAACTGGGAAAACCCCGCCCTGCGGCGGGAGCTGTATGAGATTCTGCGCTGGTGGGCGGCGCGCGGCGTGGGCGGCTTTCGCCTGGATGTGGTGGATCACTTCGGCAAGCTCCCGGATCAGAAGATCCGGGTGGCGGGGCCGCACCTGCATGAATACATCCGGGAGCTGAGCCGCGCGGCGCTGCAGGGCACGGAGCTTGTCACCGTGGGCGAAGCGTGGAGCGCCACGCCGGAGAGCGCGGAGCTCTACAGCAATCCGGACGGGAGCGAGCTTTCCATGGTGTTCCAGTTTGAGCACATCAAGCTCGACCGTGTACCGGGGCGGGAAAACCGGGCGCTCATGCCACTGCCCTTCCTGCAATTTAAAGAGGTTCTCAGCCGCTGGCAGACGGAGCTTTACGGCAGGGGCTGGAACAGCCTCTTCTGGGAAAACCACGACCTGCCCCGCTGCGTCTCCCGCTGGGGTAATGACGGGGAATACCGGGTCGAATGCGCGAAGATGCTGGCAATGCTGCTCTTTGGCATGCAGGGGACGCCCTACATCTATCAGGGCCAGGAGCTGGGCATGACGAATGTGGACTACACGCTGGGCGATTACCGCGACATCGGCGCCCTGAACCACATCCGGGAAATGCGCGCGGAGGGTTACAGCGAGGAAGAGATCCTCCACTCTCTGCACACCGTGAGCCGGGATAACGCCAGAAGCCCCATGCAGTGGAGCACGGATAAAAACGCGGGCTTCACCGCCGGGACGCCGTGGATCCGGGTGAACCCCAATTACCGCACCGTCAATGCCGAAGCGCAGATCCGTGACCCGGACTCAGTGTACGGCTGCTATCAAAAGCTGATCCGCCTGCGCAGAGAGTACCCGGTTTTCGTCGATGGGCGTTATGAGCTGCTCCTGCCGGAGCATGGGGAAGTTTTCGCCTATACCCGCACGAACGGGGACGAGTGCCTGCTTGTGATCTGCAACTTTTATGGACACACCCTGAAAAACCCGCTGTATTCTGACGCTTCCGGCATGCATCTTCTGCTCTCCAACTACCCGGATACACAGGCGCCGGATATGCTCCGCCCCTATGAGGCAAGAATCTATCACATGGGAAATACACCGTAAGCGCATGCGCGCACGGAGGCGGGAGCGGCAGCTCTCGCCCCGTGCGCGTTTTTCTCTTGCTATTATTCCGCAAAGAGGCTATAATCTCCAACATATCAGAGATGCAAAGGAAAAACAGCATGATCCGGAGAAAACACGTTTTGGCGGGCGCGTTTTCATCGGTTTTAAAGGAGTAATCTCATGAGACATATACATTGCAGGGCCGAGGTATCAGGCAGACCCGGCCGTTCCGGAATGTACACAAGCCTTGTGCTGGCGCTGGCGCTCATGCTGCAGCTCGGCTGCGCAGCGCTGGCAGCGGATGCCGACACGGCAAAACATATCTCCGTGGATATTGTGAACCGGACGGAGGGCTATTCCGAGGTGCTGTATGACAACACAAACGGCCTTCCCACCTCTGAGGCCAATGCGATCGTGGAGACCGACGACGGCTTCATCTGGATCGGCAGCTATGCCGGCCTTATTCGCTATGACGGAAATACCTTTGAGCGCATGGATTCCACCAACGGTCTCACCAGCGTCAAATGCCTGTTCACGGACAGCCGGGGCAGGCTGTGGATCGGCACGAACGATAACGGCGTTGCGGTAATGGAAAAGGGCCGGCTTCGGATGTGGGGCAAGCTTGACGGGATGAAGTCGGCGCACACGAGGGCCATTGCGGAGGATACAAACGGCGTCATTTACGTTGCCACCGCCGGCGGCATTACGATGATCGACGATGAGTACAGGCTCAGCTCCATCGAGGATGAGCGCGTTGCCGACGCGAACATGCGCAATCTTCGCCTGGGAAATGACGGCGTACTCTATGCCACCACCGATCTGGGCGACCTGATGACCATTCGTGACGGCAAGGTGCTCAACTATATCAGCCTGGAGGACAACCCCCTGAAGGGCGCGGGCTCCATTCTCCCGGATCCAGCGGCGCCGGGCAAGCTCTATCAGGAGGCGGTGGACTTCGGCCTTTACTACATCGATGTGTCCGATGGGTTCGAGATCCTTGAAAAGATCGACATCGCGCCGCTCAAGTATCTGCTGAGCATGGAGTACATCGACGGCAAAATCTGGATCTGCGCTGGCAACGGCGTCGGTGTTCTGGAGGACGGACACTTCACGCTGCTGGATAATCTCATCATGAACAATAATGTGGGCCATGTCATGATGGATTACCTCGGAAACCTCTGGTTCACCTCAACCCGTCAGGGCGTGTTGAAGGTGGTGCCGAATCAGTTTTCAAACCTGTATGAACGCTTCGGCCTGCCCGAAATGGTGGTCAATTCCACCTGCATGTGCGAGGACAAGCTGTTTGTAGCGACGGATACCGGGCTGACCGTGCTGGACGAGAACGGCCCCGTGGAAAAAATCCCGCTGACAAAGGCAGTTACCGCCGGCGGCGTCGATCTTGAGGCGGACGACCTGATCACGCTGCTTCAGGGCTGCCGCATCCGCTCCATTATAAGGGACAGTCGGGGGCAGCTGTGGTTCTCCCTCTGGCGCGCCCACGGCCTGCTGCGCTATGCCCACGGCGAGCTTACCGCCTTCACCGAGGACGACGGCCTTCTCTCCAACAGCATCCGGAGTGTCTGCGAAGGTCGGGACGGCAGGATTCTGGTGGCGCTCACCGGCGGCGTGAATGTCATTGAAGGCGACAAAATCGTGGCTGCCTATGGGAAGGAAGACGGCGTCGCCACCCCGGAGAGCCTCACCGTGGAAGAAGGCCTCAACGGTGAAATCATCCTCGGCAGCAATGGCGGCGGCCTTTATGTCATCGACGATTCCGGCGTGCGGAATATCAACGTGGAGGAGGGGCTTCCCTCTGACATCGTCATGCGCCTCAAGCGGGATGAGAAGAACGATGTGGTCTGGATCGTCACCTCCAGCGCCATTGCCTGGCTGACAAGCGATCATCAGGTCACGAAGGTGCAGAAGTTCCCGTACACCAACAACTTTGACATGTACGAAAACAGCAAGGGCGATATGTGGGTGCTCTCCTCCAACGGCGTCTATGTCGTTCCGACTGCGGAGCTTCTGGCAAACGGCGACATGAACCCCGTCTATTACAGCGTTTCCAGCGGGCTGCCCTGCATCGCCACCGCCAATTCCTACAGCGAACTGAGCGAAGACGGCGATTTGTACATCGCCGGCAGCACCGGTGTATGCAAGGTCAATATCGAGCAGCCCTTCGAGGACGTCAACGACCTGAAGGCCGTGGTTCCCTATGTGCAGGCAGACGGGACAGACATTTATCCGGACAAAAAGGGCGCCTTTACCATCCCGTCCGGCACACAGAAGCTGACGGTGTCGAGCTTTGTCTTCAACTATTCCCTGAGCAATCCCCAGGTGAGCTACCGGCTGGAGGGCTTTGACCGCAGCACCACCACCGTCAGCCGCAGCGACCTCGTGCCCGTGGACTACACCAACCTGCGCGGCGGCGCTTACCACTTTGTCATGCAGCTGAAGGACGCCATGGGACGGGGCGGCAAAGAGGTCTCCGTTGAGATCGTAAAGGAAAAGGCGTTCTATGAGCAGGTCTGGTTTTACGTGATTGCAGGCCTGGCAGCGCTGCTTGTTCTGGCGGGGGGCGTGCGCTTCTATGTCCGCAAAAAGACGCGCACGTTAGAGAAAAAGCAGCAGGAGACCATGGCGCTTGTCGGCGGCATTACGGAGGCGTTTGCAAAGGTTATTGATATGAAGGACCGCTACACCAACGGCCATTCCTCCCGCGTGGCAAAGTATACGGCCATGCTTGCAAGAGAACTGGGGTATGACGAGGAAACGGTCGAGAAATATTATCGCATTGCGCTTTTGCATGACATCGGCAAGGTCGGCGTACCGCCGGAGGTGCTGAACAAGCCCGGCAAGCTCACGGACGAAGAATTTGAGATCATCAAATCCCACACGTCAAAGGGCTACGACGCGCTGAAGGAAATCACCATCATGCCGGAGCTTGCGGTCGGAGCCCAGGCCCACCATGAGAGACCGGACGGCAGGGGCTATCCCAATCACCTGAAGGGGGACGAGATCCCCCGCGTTGCCCAGATCATCGCGGTGGCGGACTGCTTCGACGCCATGTATTCCAACCGCCCCTATCGCAACCGCATGAACTTTGACAAGGTCGTCTCCATCATCAAGGAGGTTTCCGGCACCCAGCTTACCGCTGATGTGGTGGATGCCTTCCTGCGCCTGGTGGAGAAAGGCGAATTCCGCGATCCTGACGACAAGGGCGGCGGCACGACGGAGAACATTGACAATATCCGCAAGTGATATTTTTCGTAAAACCCCATGTTTTATGAAAAGCAGTATCCGTGCGGCAAAAACGAGGGCAGGAGCCACGGCGCCTGCCCTCGTTCTTTTCGAATAATGTTAGAATGATACTATCCCCCGATAGAAATCTGACAGTCCTTCCGGCAACATTTGCGCCATTCTTCGTTGAAGCCCTTGACCATATATCTCCATTATGCTCTGCGGGCTTCGCCTCGCCTGACACAAATTTTGCTCGGAATTCCTTGTCCGCTTTCTATCCGGGAATAGTATGAATACTGAAAATAAAAGTTGACACGATGTCAGAACACTGCTATACTATGTTTTGACATCGTGTCATTATAATTTTCAAAGGGAGTATCACAATGAAAAAGAATACGGGAGCGCAGCTTGCGCTGTATCCGGCGCCGGTGATCGTGGTCGGCGCGATGGTGGACGGAAAGCCGAACTGGACACTGGTGGCCCACGCGGGCATCATGGCGCACAGTCATCTGATGCTCTCCATGGTCAAGGCGCATTATACCAACAAGGGCATCCGGGAAAACAAAGTCGTCTCCGTCAACGTGGTGGACGCCTCCTGGCTCAAGGCTGCGGACAAAATGGGCTGCGTCAGCGGAAACAAAACGGACAAGTCCGAAGCCTTCGCGTACACCCTCGGCGAGAAGGGCGCGCCGATGATCGATGAGGCCAAGGTCACCATGGAGTGCGAGGTTGAGGATATCTACGATCTGCAGGGCTTTGACAACTTCATCTGCCGCATCACGGGAACCTACGTGGATGAGGACGTCCTGACCGAAAAGGACAAGATCGACTATCGCAAATTCAAACCCGTGCTGTTCCAGTTCCCAACGTATGAGTATCTGGAAACCGGCGACATCCTCGGCGCCTGCATGAAGATGAACTGAGCCGATCGCAAAACAAGAAGGGGAGATCGATATGAAAAAGCTTTTCGCTTTGCTGCTGGCGCTGTCTCTTGTGCTGGCGCTGTCCGTGCAGGCGGCGTCAGCGGAGGAGAGCGCCCCCACGGTCTATTTTACCGCGGACATTTCACCCGAAGGTTTGCAGCGCGTGTATGACGCGCTGAATTGGACGCCCACCGACAAGCTCGCTGTCAAGGTCTCCACCGGGGAGCCGCCCGCCAGCAATTATCTCCGTGCAGAGCTGATCGGCCCGCTGGTGCAGTCCATCGGCGGCACGATTGTCGAGTGCAACACCGCCTACGGCGGCTCGCGCGCAAGCTCCGCCCTGCATAAGCAGGTGGCGGCGGATCACGGCTTCACCTCCTTTGCCGACTTCGACCTCATGGACGAGGAGGGCGAGGTGCAGTGGCCTGTCACCGGCGGCAGGCGTCTCGAGTACGCCATTGTCGGCAGCCACGCAGAGAATTACACTGACTGGCTGATCCTCTCCCACTTCAAGGGCCACGCCATGGCGGGCTTCGGCGGCGCGATCAAGAATGTGGCTATCGGCATGTCCTCGCCCAGCGGGAAGGTCTATGTCCATTCTGCGGGAACCCGTACCAGCGGCAGCATCATGCACAGCGACCAGGACGCCTGGCTGGAGGCTCTGGGCGAGATGGTGACCGCCGTGCGCGACCATGTGGGCGAGGAGCATATCGTCTATATCAACGTGATGAACCGCCTCTCTGTGGATTGCGACTGTGATGGCAACCCCGCCGAGCCGGACGTCCACGATATCGGCATCCTCGCCTCCACCGACCCGGTGGCGCTGGATCAGGCCTGCATCGACCTTGTCTGGCAGGCGGAGGGCAATGAATCCCTTGTCCGCCGGATCGAATCCCGCGACGGCCTGCACACGCTGGAATACGCCGCCGAGATCGGCCTTGGCAGCAGAACCTACAATCTGGTAGACCTGGATGCCTGAAACACCGAAAAATAAATAACGAGGGATAAAGATATGCCGAAAGGATCACCGGAGCTGACCAATGCCCGCAAGGAAGAGATCATTTCTGCCTGCCGCAAGCTCTACGAGACCATGAGCTTCAAGGACATCACAATCAAGGAAATCGGGCAGCAGACCTCCTTTACCCGCACGTCGATCTATAATTATTTTGAGACGAAGGAAGAAATCTTCCTCGCCCTCTTTGCCCAGGAATACGAACGCTTTACCAGAGATCTTGACAGCCTCTGCGAGCAGGATGAATGCCTGACGGTGGATGAACTGGCCTCCGCGCTGGCTCACGCACTGGAGCGGCGGCCGCTGATGCTCAAGCTCCTGAGCATGAATATGTTTGACATGGAAGCAAATTCCCGCATGGAGCGCCTGGTTGCGTTCAAGAAAGCTTATGGAGCCTCGAAAGACGCGCTGGATCGCTGCCTGAAAAAGTTCGTGCCCGCCTTGGGCGAACAGGGGCGCCAGACCTTTCTGTACGCTTTCCTGCCCTTTGTATATGGCCTTTATCCTTATACCATGGTAACGGAGAAGCAAAAACAGGCCATGGCAGAGGCTGGGATATCCTACGTCTATATGAGCACTTATGATATGGCGTATGACTTTATTCGGACACTGTTGGGAGGACTGCAATGATTACCGTCAATCTCTATTATACCGGCACAAACGGCAGCGCCAGGGCCTTTGCGGAGGAAATGGTACAAAGCGGCACCGTCGCCGCGATCCGCGCCGAGGACGGCAATGTGCGCTATGAATACTTTTTCCCGATGGACGATCCCGAGACGGTGCTTCTCATTGACCAGTGGCGGGATCAGGCTGCCATCGACATACACCATGCTTCCCCTATGATGGCGCAGATCGCCGCGCTGCGGGAGAAGTACGACCTGCACATGAAGGCGGAGCGCTTTGTGAGCGACGACGCCCTGCCGGAAAAGGATATGAAATTTATAAAACGATAAAAGGGGAGTGTAGTATGAACAAGAAAATCACACAGACTGCGGGACGCGCGCAGCTCGGCGAGTTTGCGCCGATGTTTGCCCACCTCAACGACGATGTGCTGTTCGGCGAGGTCTGGAACGCGGAAGCGCTGGACGTAAAGACCAAGTGCATCATCACCGTCGTGTCCCTGATGGCGTCGGGAATTACGGATTCCTCCCTCGGCTATCATCTGCAGAACGCAAAGAACAACGGCGTGACGAAAGAGGAGATCGCCGCCATCATCACCCATGCCACCATGTATGTGGGCTGGCCCAAGGGCTGGGCGGTGTTCCGCCAGGCCAAAGAGATCTGGAACGATTGACAGAAGGGAGTATATAAAATGAACACTTTAGTCGCATATTTTTCTGCCAGCGGCAGCACCGGCAAACTTGCCCAGACCCTCGCCGCGGCGGCAGATGCAAAGCTGTATGAGATCAAGCCCGCCGTTCCCTATGAGCACAAAGACCTGAACTGGATGGACAAGAAAGCCCGCAGCACCGTGGAGATGCAGGATCCAAACTGCCGCCCGGCGCTTGCCGATACCGCCGCCCCCGCTGCCGGGGCCGACGTGATCTTCCTGGGCTTTCCCATCTGGTGGTACCGCGAGCCCAGCATCATCGACAGCTTTCTGGACGCCTATGATTTTTCCGGCAAGACGATCGTACCGTTCTTCACCTCCGGCGGGAGCGGGCTCGGCGAGGGTCAGGAGCGTATCGAGAAGCTGGCCAAGGGCGCAAAAGTAGTAAGCGGCAAACGTTTTTCAGCCCGCGCGTCCGAGCGGGAGCTGAAGGCATGGATTGAAAGTCTGCGGTTGGCATAAGGCGTTATGAGAATGAAAAAATTTACTGCACTATTCCTCCTGATTGTTCTGATGCTGGCCTCCGCGGGCTGCGGCAGCACCCCGGCGCAGGCGCAGGCCACCCCGGCACCGACAGCTGCCCCGACGCCCGCGGCGGCTCCCGAGACTGCTCCCATGGCGGCGGCCGCTTCGGCCAGAGCCTGACGGCGATTGCCAAGCTCGCCCCTGACGCAAACTTGGGCGAAGGCCTCTCCGTCCACTACTCCGGCGGCGCCGGCTTACCCGATAACGTGAGCGCGTGGCTTGAGAAAAACAACATCGACCACGGATAAAACCAAAACTGAGCAAAATAACTTATTGCAGACGTGCAAACGAGGGCAGGAGCCGCAGCTCCTGCCCTCGTTTTTTCTGCTTTTTTTGCTTCATGCGCCGTTTTCCTGCCGATAAACCTCACATACAATCTCCCGCAGGGCTTTCGCCGCCAGGGAATGATACTCCCGCGAAGGCAGCGCAACGCCGAGGTTCAGAAACACACCCTTTTCCCCGATCCGAAACGTCTCCAGATGATCGTCCGGATCAATACAGGAGGCATAGGTGAAGGCAATGCCGATCCCGGCTTTGGCCATGGAAACCGCCATGGCGGCCGAAATGTCATCATGCTCGGCTGTATATCTGACCTTCTCCTTTTGCAGTAAATTCCGGCTGATATTGCCGAGAATGGTACTCTGTCCGCTGAGAACAAAGGGGTATTGCGCAGCCTCCTTCAAGCTTACCCATTGGCTGCCGTCGGGTGCTGCATGAGCCGACTCACGCAGCGCGTGACCCTTCGGCGCGACAAGGAACACCTCGTCCTTTGTCAAGAGACTTGCCTCGTTTTTGAGCTTTGCCGCAGGGAGCGCGATCACCGCCACATCCAGCCGACCTTCCAGCAAAAGCTCTTCCAGCTTTAAGCTGTGCTCCTCCACAACATCCACATGTACCTCCGGGTACTTTGCGGAAAACGCCTTTAAAATCTTCGGCAGCGTCTGCGCGTCGCGTTGGTGTGGCAATCCGCATCTCTTTATCGCTGTTTTGTTGTTTCGCTTGTACAAAGGAGAGACGGATTCCCACGCCAGTGTTGCGACACTGGCTCGGAATGACAGGGGTGGACTGAATAGTTACCTTTTACTTTCTCGGTCAATTCCTGATACATCCGCATGAGCGCCGCCACGCAGTCGGACTCGGTGAAGCCCTTGACCGGGAAACCGTAGGCGGCCATGACCGCACGGTCGTTCTGCTGGTGGGCCCTGCGAAGCTCCGGCGGCATGGTCAGCTCGTCGTAAAGGTCGGCCAGACTGGCGTCGGGATACAGGGCCCGCGCGTCCAGAATGCCCTGCGCCGTCTGCTTGATCAGTGCCTTTTGTGCATCGGTGGGGGAGGGCCAGGGGAAGTTGTTGTAGACGATGGTGTTGGAATAACTATAATCGCTTTTTAGGCGTCCTGCGACTACACGCATCCACGCCATATGAACATTAGAAGTCAATACGCCAAAATGATACAAAGATGAATTTTGAATCATAAACAGTTTGTCACCAGGAATAATTTCAGCGGATAAATATTCCATTGGAATATAACGTCTTTTCTCTGATGAGACTTTCGGAATGGCTACATAGTCAGATTTGCATTCTCGAACTTCGTCGAAAAGCATAGGTGTTTCGGCTTTTTTCTGTGTTGCTTCCTTCGGACTTGCTAAACGATAAGCTCTTACTTGTTCAATTCGATGCATTACATTCGGGCACTTTTTGATTTGTGCCGGATTTGCGCCAACCATCCATAGACAATAACGTGGTTTTCGATCTATGAAGTCTTTGCCCATCATATAAGGGCGAATAAATGTGCCCGCAATCGGTTCATTTTTTACTAGTTCATCTTTCTCTGCTTCTGTGAGAATTAGAAATCCGCCTTCGGTTGGTTTACCTCCATTTTGAAGTGGAGGGACAGAAGATAAAGGCTTTGTTCGGCCTTCGATGAAAACAATATCTGCGTCCACAAGATAGGGATTTATTATGTTCACTTTTGACATGCGTTCGCTGGAGTATAAAGCTTTTGGAGCAGTATTCTCACCGCAGCTAAACCCGACAATCACGCAATGCACATGCGCCTTGATGCTGGCCTCACTGTCCCAGCGGAATGTCCTGTGCGCAAAGTCGATGTGAATACCAAAGCGTTCATACAGCGGCTTCCAGACACTGGCGACCTGCTCGCCCTGCGTGATGCTGTTGGTGGAGACAAGCGCCGTGCGGATTTGCGTCCCGTGCATGAGGCTTGCGGCTTTCCAATACCAGCCTGCAACATAGTCAATTTTTCCGGCGGTTTTATAGGGCTTGCCCTTCTCGTCCACATATAGGGAAAGAATATCATCTTTCTGTGATTTGCTTTGCAGGCTGTACCCCACAAACGGCGGGTTGCCCATGATGTAGTTCAGCTTGGTCTTATCGACGACGCTTTCCCAGTCGATGCGCAGGGCGTTGGCCTCAACGATGTTGGCGTTGGTTTTCAGCGGCAGAAAGTCCAGATCCAGCAGCAGGATCTTTTCCGTCTCCTTCATCATCTGGCTCTCCGCGATCCAGAGCGCCGTCTTCGCCACCGTCACGGCAAAGTCGTTGATCTCGATGCCGTGAAACTGCGCGATGCTCACCTGAATGGGATCGGTCACGGCGTCCATACTCATCTGCCCGCGGTGCAGCTCGTCGATCACGATGTTTTCCAGCCGCCGGAGACTGAGATAGCTCTCCGTCAAAAAGTTGCCGCTACCCGCCGCCGGGTCCAGAAATTCAAGCGAGGCGAGCTTCTTCTGAAACGCCGTCAGGCTCTTTTCCTTTGTCTTCCAGACCTCAATGGCCTGTATCTCTTCCAGTTCTTTTTTCAGCCCGTCCAGAAACAGCGGGTCGATGACCTTGTGGATGTTCTCAATGCTGGTGTAGTGCATGCCGCCTGAGCGCCGTGTCTCCGGGTTCAAGGTGCTTTCAAACACCGCGCCGAAAATGGTGGGGCTGATCTCCGACCAGTCAAAGTCCGCCGACGCACGGCGCAGCAAAAGATCACGCAGCTCCTCCGTAAAGGGCGGGATCACCGCGTCCTCGTCCGCAAAGAGTCCGCCGTTTACATACGGGAAGGCCGCGAGCAGAGGATCGTCGTCGGCCAGATATTCGTCCCGGTCCTCCGCCCTCTGGTTTAGGACCTTGAATAACTGCCGGAGCCCCTTGCGCATGTCCTTGACGGCAAACTGGGCCATGTAGTCGTGGAACATCAGGTGTTTTCCGAAGATGCCCGCATCCTCGGCATACAGGCAGAACACCAGCCGCACACACAGCTTGTTGAGCGATTTGAGCGTCTCCGGGTCCTCGGGGTTCTTGTACTGCTTCAAAAGCCCGTCATACAAAAGACCCACGACCTCGCCCGCCTTGATGGAAATCTCCATCTCCCGCTGCACATGGGTGTTGCCCTGCTCCACCAGAAAGGCCAGGCGGTAGTATTCCTTCTCCAGATCGGATAGCTTGATCTTCTCCGGCTCCCCGTGGGGCTTTTCCATGTCGTAGACGTAGAACTCCCGAAAGTTGCAAGTCACAATCCAGCGCGGGCGGTCGGAGTAGGGAAGCTCCGCCGAATAGCGCTTGGCCTGCTGAAACGGCGTCAGCAGTGAGCCGTCGGACTGCTTGATCGCCCGGTTGAGCTCCTTGTCCGCGCCCTTCTGCTCGATCATGACATGGGTCTGGGCGATGAAGCCGTCAATAAAGCCGGTGGATTTATCCAGCTTCACCTGATCCTCGAAGCGGATCAGCTTCTCCGGCTCGCTTACACCGAAGACTTCACGCAGCAGCGAGAGCCAGAACGCCTGGCTTTCGCCCTTTTCATAGCCCTTGTCCTTCCAGTATTCCGCAAACGCCTTTGCGGCGCTTTTCTGTTTCGCGTCTGTCATGTCCGGCACCTCGAAAGATTTGATGCTGCTATTATACCCGATCGGCGCACATTGTTCAAGCAGTGCTAAAGCGCCTCACCCGACACATATACATTACCCAGAGAACGCACGGTCAACGATGACCGTGCAGGGGAGTGGTGTGAGTGCGAGAAAGCTTAGAGGAACGGGCCTGCGATCTGGCTGCGTACATCATTGAGAATCGGACAACAGTGCGCGCCGCCGCCAAAAAATTCGGCGTGTCGAAGTCCACCGTACATAAGGATTTGACAGAACGTCTGCCGCATGTGAATCCGGGCCTGTATCGGCAGGTGCGTGAGCTGCTGGATCTCAACAAGGCCGAGCGGCATATCCGCGGCGGCCTTGCCACCCGGCGCAAATATAAAGGAGTAAAGGCAGAAGCCTGAGAGAAACAGACAGAGCCGCCCGCGGGCGGCTCTGCTTATCCAAAGCATACAGTATTACATGAACCTGTCCAGAAACCACGTCATCTCGTCAAACCGGTTCATAAGTTCCGCGGTGTGCAGATCTTCTTCGGCCTGCAGATCGACACTGGTGCGATTCTGCGCGTTCTGAAACTCCGCATAGCGCTTCTGACCCTCCGCCATCAGCTGATCGTACAGCTTGCGATAGCTGCCTGTCAGTGTGCGCATGGTGGTCTTCTGAAACGCGCGGCTGCGGTTGTAGCCGTCCATGCTCAGGGCAATGTTGTGGATCAGATCCTCCGTGAGACTGGAGTGCTTGGGATACAGGCCGCGGCGGTAATTCTCGACCACCGTCTCATAGCGGCGGCAGGCATTGGCGACGGCCTCGTCCCAGGAGATGTACAGCTCACGCAGCGCGCCCGCGCCGACGGCCCTGACCGCCTCCGGCTTTGTGCAGAGCTCTTTGAGCTTTGCGGCCATGCTGTCGGCATTCTCCTCAATGAGAAAGCCGCTGACGCCGTCCTCCACATCCTCCGCCGCGCAGCTGCCCGTGATCAGAACACTTGCGAGAGAGCAGGCCGCAGCCTCGCGCACCACAAGACCGTTGGTGTCGAAGGTGGAGGGGAAGAGAAACAGGTCGGCCCGGCAGTACCAGGCGCGGATGCGGTTGCGGTCGCGGATGGGCTCGGCGAAGAAGACAAGATCCGTGAGTCCCAGCTTTTCGGCATAGGCGACGATCTCCTCCTTGTCGTTGCCGCCGCCGACAAAGACCATGCGAAAATCCTGCCCGGCCTCGCGCAGACTCTGCAGTGCGTCGAGAATGATGCGGATGCCCTTGTACCACATCATGCGCCCGACAAAGAGAAACACCGGCACACCCGCGGGCAGATCATATCCGCCGGTCACCTCCGCAATGAGGCTGTCGTCGACCCGCCCCTGGGGAAAGTCCACGCCGTTCGGCATAACGATATAGTCGCCCTTGTAGCCGAGGGAACGCAGATTCTCGCCCGCGCCGCGGCTGACTGTCCAGATCTCGTCACAGGCGCTGATGTTCTCCACCAGCATGCGCTTGGCCTCCTCCTGCAGGAGCTTGCTGGAGATGGCGTTGGCGATGTCAATGTCAAACTTGGTGTGATAGGTCAGCACAATGGGCACGCCGATTCTGTCGCGTAAGGAGCGGGCCAGCATGGTGGAGGTGATGGGACAGTGGCTGTGGATGAGGTCAAAGCCCTCTGCGACAAGCTTTTTCTGCACCTCCGGAGAGAAGGGAAAGCCGGCGTAATAGCCCACCAGCTTGGTGAGGTCGACGCTCGGGTAACGCAGGACGGGGAACGAAAAGACGCTGTCGTCGGCTCCGGGATTGTCAGGGGTGACGACGGTGGCCTTCCCGTGGCTGCGGGTGATGATATCGGCGTAATTTGTGACGGCGTTGGCCACCCCGTCGATCTCCGGCGGGAAGGAATCGTTGATAAGGCAGATGTTCAGGTTTTCAGACATGGTTTACTCCTATATTGTGCCGGGCGAGGTGTGCGCACTCGCCCGGCATTGTTGTGTTATCAGGTGTCGCTGCCCTTGTCCTGCTTGACCATGCCCGTGCGGTAGGCCTCCAGCAGCAGCTTGAGATCCTCGATCTGGGCGGCGATCTCGCGCCCGTCGTCGGTGTCGGCAATGGTGACGCGCTTGACGTAGGTCTTGACCGGGATGATCCGCGATTCCATGTCCCGGTTGTTGTGGATCATATCCTCGGCAGAAGCAAAGGGCTCATGCTCCGACAGATACATCAGGTGCGAGTTGGAGACGAGAGAATACCCCGCAATGCCCGTCACCGACTGGTAGGCCTTTGACATGCCGCCGTCGATGATGAGGAGCTTTTCCGGCACCTTGATGGGACTTTCGCCCTTGCGGATCTTGACGGGGATGTGACCGTTCACGATCACGGCGTCGGGATCGGTGATGCCGAACTCCTCCAGCACGCGCACGCAGCCCTCGGCATTGTAGGCCAGGGTGAAATAGGGGTCGGAGGTCTCCTTGTGCGTCTTCTTATCGGCGATAAAATAGCGCTCAAAGGTGGCCATTTTATCCTTGCCGAACAGGGGCGACTTGCTGCCGCACCAGAGATACCACATGAAGTCCGCGCCGCGCTGCCGCAGGGCCTTGTCCTTGGAAAAGCGGCCCTGGCGCACCAGCTCTTCACAGCGGTCAAAGAGGCTGCGGCCGCGGCACTTAACGCCGTAGATCTCCAGCTCGGTAAAGCTGCCGTCCGGCTCCATGGGGATGCAGCCGTGAAACATGAGGACACTGTTGTAGTAGCGGTACATGGCGCCCTTCTTGTACAGGAAATCCACATGGTGCTGGAGCTTGTCGCAGTTGAGGAAAGAAAGCTGCAAACCCTCCAGTACCTTCTGTTCTTCCGGCGTGAGGGCGTAGGGATCCTTCGGGTCGATGGTCGGGAAATGCGCGTCCAGCAGGGGATAGGTCTCCCCGTCAAGCGTTACGGCGCCGTTTTCGAGATCCAGCGCGTCCAGCAGCAGGCGGTTTTCCATCCGGTACTCGGGATGGGCCTTGGCGGCCTGCCCTTCGATCTTGAACTGGATGACGGCGATGGCCTTGTGCATCTTGGCGATGACCTCGTCGTTCTGCGGATCGGCGGCGTCCTGGGGCCCCTTCTTCGGCATGAAGAGGGTGCAGGGATCGTCCGCGTAGGTTTCCAGTGCGAAGAGGGAGAGCGGGCGCATGTTGATGCCGTAGCCGCCCTCCATGAAGTCGTAGTTGTTGTAGCGCAGGCAGATGCGCACGGCGTTTGTGATGCAGCAGAGGTTGCCCGCCGCCGCGCCCATCCAGAGAATGTCGTGGTTGCCCCACTGAATGTCGATGTGGCGCTGCTTCTCCAGCTCGTCCATCACGAGATGCGGGCTGTCGCCGCGGTCGTAGATATCGCCCACCACGTGCAGACGGTCGATGACGGAATCCTGCACCAGGTGGCACATGGCGATGATGAAGCTGTCGGCGGCTTCCGTCTCAATGATGCTGTGGAGGATCTGCTCAAAATACTCCTCCTTGTTGAAGTCCTTGCTGCCGGTGGTCATGAGCTCACTGATGATGTACTCGTACTCCCTGGGCAGGATGCGGCGCACCTTGGAGCGGGTGTATTTGGAGGTGGTGATCTTGCAGATGGCGATGAGCTGCTTGAGCGTGATGATGTACCACTCGGCGTTCAAAAGCCCATGGTGGCGCATATGGCTCAGCTTGCGCTCGGGATAGTAGATCAGGGTGGCCAGCGCGTCCCGGTCGGCGGTGGAGACATAGTCGCCCAGCGCCTGGTCGATCTTGCGGCGCACGGAGCCGGAGGCGTTTCGAAGAATGTGGCGCAGCCCCTGGTATTCACCGTGAATGTCGCTGATATAATGCTCGGTTCCTTTGGGGAGGTTCAGCACCGCGCGCAGGTTGATGATCTCGGTGGTGACAGCCTGGGTGTTGGGATAGCTGCGGGAGAGCGTTTTGAGATAGCGCAGCGTCTTTTCGTCAAATTTCATGTCCGCCATAGCCTGCTCCTTTTTTAAGGCAGCACCGCACAAGACGCCTTCGGCGCCTCACGGAACAATTGCGCTCTGCTTTTGCCAGTTTTTCTTGAAATACACACAGTATTCCTGCGAAAAACTGTCTTCATCAGAACCCAATTTTTCCTCGGGATTCGCTCTCGCCGAATTATGCGGTGTTGCCTTGGATTCATTCGTGGTAATGTCTGCTCTTCAGTATACCGTAGTTTCCGCCGTCCCGCAAGATATAATCGGCGCTCCCGTGGGAAAAAGCGTGACAGAGAAGGGTTCTTGTTGTATAATAATAAAAAAATACATCGTCTCTCTCCGCCCGCGGAAGGCGGAGCATGGAATCGGGTGCAAGTCCCGGCGAGTCGGTCACTGTGAAGCCCTGTTAAAAAAACGCGTCATCCTGAGCGAAGCGAAGAATCTGAAAGATTCTTCGCCGCAACGCTCCTCAGAATGACATGCTGTCCTGTCAGGGATCAGTCAGATACATGGGAGAGAGGCGCTGCTTCTGCCGGAACCGGAAGCACGGCTTAACGGGCGCAGAACGCGCCCGCCTTTGACGTGCCTTTTCGGGCGCGTCTTTTTCTTTTGGAGGATCGCCATGGTACACTTCGTCGGCGCCGGACCCGGCGCACCTGACCTCATCACCCTGCGGGGCGCCGCACTTCTGGAGCGGGCCGATCAGGTCATCTATGCGGGCAGCCTTGTCAATCCCGCCCTGCTGGAGCGCTGCAGGCCGGATTGCCGCGTCCGCAACAGCGCGCACATGACGCTTGAGCAGGTGATCGCCGCCATCGAAGAGGCGGAGGCCGAAAACAAAATGACCGTCCGCCTGCACACCGGCGACCCCAGCCTCTACGGTGCGATCCGGGAGCAGATGGCGGAACTGGACGCGCGCAAGATCCCCTATGACGTGACGCCGGGCGTGTCCAGTTTCTGCGCGGCGGCGGCGAGTCTGAACGCGGAATACACCCTGCCGGGCCTGAGCCAGACCCTGATCCTCACCCGCATGGCGGGGCGCACCCCGGTGCCGGAGCGGGAGAGCATCGAGCTGCTTGCGCGCCACGGCGCGTCCATGGCGCTGTTCCTCTCCGCCGGGATGCTGGACGAGCTGCAGGAAGAACTTCTCAAGGGCGCTTATACCGAAGACACTCCCGCCGCCATCGTGTATAAGGCGAGCTGGCCGGAGGAAAAGACCCTGCGCTGCACCCTCGGCACATTGGCAGAAACTGCGCGCTCTGAGGGAATCAGCAAAACGGCGCTGGTGCTGGTGGGTGATTTCCTCTCAGCGGATTTTGCGCGCAGCTGCCTCTATGCACCGGGCTTTACCACCGGGTACCGAAAGGGGACTGATGCGACATGACCATCACGCTCATCGGCTGCGGCTGCGGCGATATTACGGAAGCGGCCCGCGCCGCGATAGACAGCGCCGATCTTCTGATCGGCTCCCGCCGCCTGCTGGCGCAATACGGCGGGGACAGGCTTCAAATCGAGGCCGTGACGGCGGACGCGATTACGGCGGCGATTCAGGATGTGGATGCCGGGCAGATTGCCGTTCTCTTCAGCGGGGACAGCGGCTTTTATTCCGGCGCGCGCCTGCTGCTGCCGAGGCTGGAAGCCTATGAAGTGCGTGTGATCCCAGGCGTTTCCAGCGTTCAGCTCTTCGCCGCGCGGCTGGGAAGGCCCTGGCAGGACTGGCGCCTCTGCTCCGCCCACGGGACCGACTGCGACGTGCTGGCGGAGGTCTGCCGGGAGAACCCCGCCTTTTTCCTCACCGGCGGCAAAAATACCCCTGCCGCCCTCTGCCGGGAGCTGACCGAAGCCGGACTCGGTTTTCTGCAGGTGAGCGTGGGGGAAGACCTCGGCACAGCGCGTGAGCGCGTGACCGTCGGCAGCGCGGCGGAGCTTGCGGAGTGGAGCTATTCCCCGCTTGCGGTGATGCTTGTCGAGCCCGCGCCGAGGCTGCCGCACCGCGCGCCCGGGATCCCGGACGGGGAGTTTCTGCGCGCGGAAAAGATCCCCATGACCAAGCAGGAGATCCGCGCCGCGGCGCTCTCCAAGCTCGCGGTCGGGCCGCAGGATATCTGCTGGGACATCGGCGCGGGCACGGGCAGCGTCTCGGTCGAGCTGGCGCTTCAATGCCGCGCGGTCTGGGGCGTGGAGCGGGAGGACGCCGCACTCGCCATCGCGGGGGAAAACCGCATCCGGCACGGCGCGTGGAACCTGCGTCTTGTCAGGGGGGAAGCGCCGGACGCCCTCGCAGGGCTTCCAAAGCCCGACGCGGTTTTCGTCGGCGGCAGCGGCGGCAGACTGCGGGAGATCCTGCAGACTGTCCATACCGCCAATCCCGCAGCGCGGATCTGCGTTGCGGCGATCACGCTGGAGAGCCTGCATCTTGCCTGTACCGCACTGCGGGAGCTGGGCTGCGACACGGATGTGACGCAGCTTTCCGTCAGCCGTGGGAAGGCGGCGGGCGGCCTCACGCTGATGCTGGCGCAAAATCCCGTCTTTCTGATCACGGGGTGGGCTCCATGAAAACGCTGATGATCGCCGCCATGGCAAGCGGCGCGGGCAAGACCGTGACAAGCTGCGCCATCCTTGCGGCGCTGAAAAAACGGGGCGTGAAGCTGCAGGCATTCAAGTGCGGCCCGGATTACATCGACCCCATGTTCCATGAGCGGGCGCTGGGCGTCCCCAGCCGAAATCTCGATCTGTTTTTACAGGGAGAGGACGGTGTACGAAAGACACTCTCCCGCGCGGATGGGGACTTTGCCCTCATCGAGGGGACCATGGGCTATTACGACGGGCTGAGCAACACGGACGCCGCCAGCGCCTACCGTCTCGCAAGACTGATAAATTCGCCTGTTATACTTGCCGTATCGCCCAAAGGCAGCGGGCTGACCCTCGCGGCGCAGATCCGGGGCATGCTGGCTTTTCGGCCGGAGAGCGGCATTGCGGCTCTGATCCTTACAAGCTGCCCGGAAAAGCGGGCGGCGGCGCTCTCGCCGGTTCTGGAGCGGGAGACGGGACTGCCTGTGCTGGGATATCTCCCGCCGATGGAGGCGGCCCGCTTTGAAAGCCGCCACCTCGGCCTGATGACCGCGCAGGAGATCGGGGATCTTGAGGCGCGGCTTTCTGCCCTCGCCGAAGCGGCGGAGCGGTATATTGACCTTGAGCGGCTGATGGGACTTGGAAAAGACCCCAACTTACAAACCCGCATAAATCGGCTTCCCCTCAAGGGAAAGGCGAAATGCCGTATCGCGGCAGCGCGGGATGAGGCGTTTTGTTTTACCTACGCAGACAACCTGGACGCTCTGCGCGAAGCCGGGGCGGAGCTTTGCTTTTTCAGCCCCCTGCATGACACGGAGCTCCCGGACGCAGACGGGCTGTATCTCCCCGGCGGCTATCCGGAAGTGCACGCCCGGGCGCTGTCGGAGAACGAGGCGATGCGCCGCAGCATCGCGGAGGCCATCGCTCTCGGCCTTCCCACCGTGGCAGAGTGCGGCGGCTTCCTCTATCTCCAGCAGAGTCTGGAGGATACGCAGGGTCGGCGCTTCCCCATGTGCGGTGTGCTGCCCGGACAGGGCTTCCGAACCGCCCGGCTGCAGCGCTTCGGCTACCTGAGCCTCGGCGCGGCGGCGGATTCCCTGCTTTTTCGCGCGGGGGAGACTATCCCGGCGCATGAGTTCCATTATTGGGATTCCACAGAAAACGGCGATGATCTCGACGCGGCGAAGGCCGACGGCAGGGCATGGCGCTGCGGATATGCTTCGCAAAGCCTGTACGCCGCATTCCCGCATCTGCATTTCGGCGGAGCGGCGCCCCTTGCCGAACGTTTTGTAAAGGCATGTGAACGATGGAAAGCATCTATGACATAATCGAACAAATCACCCCGCCGGACGAGGCGGCACGGGCACAGGCAAAGGCGCAGTGGGACAGCCTCGCCAAGCCCCTCGGCAGTCTCGGCCTGCTGGAGGATATGGTCACAAGGCTTGCCGCCCTGAAGGGCAGCGCCGATGTGCGCATGGGCGACCGCCGCCTGCTGGTCTTCTGCGCGGATAACGGCGTGGTGGCCCGGGGGGTGACCCAGTGCGGCAGCGGCGTGACGGCAAAGGTGGCCGCCGCCCTCGCGGAAAAGCGCAGCAGCGTGAGCCCCATGGCAGCATACGCAAACTGCCGGGTGATCCCGGTGGACGCGGGCATTCTGAACTTTCCCGGTCATCCCGGCGTTCTGAACCGCCGTATCCGAAACGGCACGGAGGATATCAGCCTTGGCCCTGCCATGGGGCGGGACGAGTGCCTTGCCGCCATGCTGAACGGGGCGAGGCTTGCTGCGGATAACGCGCGGGACGGAGCCCAGCTTCTGCTCATCGGGGAAATGGGCATCGGCAACACCACAACCGCCGCGTCGGTCGTGTCCGCACTTCTGGGCCTTGACGCGGCTGTCACCGCAGGGCGCGGGGCGGGCCTTTCCGATGCGGGACTCAGGCGAAAACGTGCGGTTATTCAGCAGGCCCTCGACCGAAACAAACCCGACCCCTGCGACCCGGTCGATGTGCTCGCCAAGGTCGGCGGACTCGATCTCGCCGCCATGTGCGGGGCATATCTCGGCGCGGCGGCTGCCAATACGCCCGCTTTGATCGACGGCTTCATCAGCGCGGCGGCGGCGCTCTGCGCCCTGCGCCTGTGCCCTGCGGCGGCAAAGGCGCTCTTTGCAAGCCATGCTTCCGCGGAGCCAGCCGGAGGGCTCCTGCTGGACGCGCTCGGCCTCAAAGCGCCGATCCGCGCCGATATGCGCCTGGGAGAGGGCGGCGGCGCTGTGCTGCTGCTGCCGATGCTCGACATGGCGCTCACACTCTACCGCAGCGGACAGAGCTTCGAGCGCCTCGGCATCGAAACCTACACGCCGCAGAATTGAGGAGCCTATGCTGACACTTGTGATCGGCGGCGCGGGCAGCGGCAAAAGCGCCTTTGCCGAGGCGCTGGTCTGCCGACGAAACGGAAAGAAGCTCTATCTCGCCACGATGCTCCCACACGGCGCGGAGGCGATGACCCGCATTGAAAAGCACCGCGCCCAGCGCGCTGGCCGGGGCTTTGAAACCCTGGAGCGCGGTCTTGACCTGGAACACGCCGCCATCCCGGCCGGAGCCGATATCCTGCTGGAGGATCTCTCCAACCTGCTGGCAAACGAAATTTTTGATCCCGCAGGCGGCGGCGTCGACGCTGCTCGACGTGGCATAGAACACCTGATATCGGAATCCGATAATCTCACCGTTGTGAGCAACGAAATCTTTTCCGACGGCGCAGATTACGACGCGGAGAGCCTTCGCTATATGCGTCTGCTTGCCGGGCTGAACCGGGAGATAGCCGCCCGCGCCGATCTTGCCGTAGAGCTTGTGTGCGGCCTGCCGAACGTCCTGAAGGGAGAACTGCCGTGATCGTACTGGAAACTGTCGCTGTGGCCTTCGCCATGTTTTCGGCGATCCCCATGCCGCAGTTTGCGTGGAATGCGCGGAATATGAAATACAGCCTCTGCGCCTTTCCGCTTGTCGGGGCGGTGATCGCCCTTGCGCTTTGGAGTTGGGAGCTTTTTTGCGCGCGCTTCCTGCTGCCCGCGATCCTGCGCGGCGCGGGGCTTTGCCTGCTGCCGGCGCTCATTACCGGCGGCATCCACCTGGACGGCTATGCGGACACCTGCGACGCGCTTGCCTCCCACTCTGGCATCGAAAAACGGCAAGAAATACTGAAAGATCCCCACCTTGGCGCATTTGCGGCAATCCGTCTCTGCGTGTATTTCCTCGCGGATTTCGCCTTGTGGACGTCGACGGATGACCTGCGTCTGCCGGTGCTGTTGGGGCTCTTCTGCCTCTCGCGCGCCCTGTCCGGCCTTGCGCTGACGCTCTTTCCCCTCCGCCCCGGCAGCGGGCTTGCCCGCTCCTTTGCCGAGGCTTCGGATCGAAAACGTGTGCGCACCGTCCTGACGGTGAGCGCCGTCCTGCTCGCACTTTTGCTGATCTCGCAGCGGGCGGGGGAGACCGTCCTTGCTGCGGGTCTGGTGTTCCTTTATTATCGCCGCATGTGCGTGAAGGACTTCGGCGGCCTCTCGGGCGATCTCGCCGGGTGGTTTTTGCAGACGGCGGAGCTCTGGATGCTTTTGGCACTTGTTATAAGACAATGGCTCCCCCTTTGAGGGGGCTGTCAGCGCCGTTTGCGGCGATGACTGAGGGGGCTGCATTACTATGATTTTTGTTACCGGCCCGCTGTATGCGGGGAAAAGAGAATACATTCGCACAGTCCTCGGCCTGGACGAGACAGAGCTTGCCGCCCGCGCCGTCTGGGATGTGCAGGCGATGGCCTGCAATGCGGATCTCACGGCGCTGGCGGACACGCTTGCAAAAAAGGAGATCGTCATCGCCACGGAAATCGGCGGCGGCCTGATCCCCGTTGACCGTGAGGCGCGCGAAAAGCGCGAGGCCGCGGGGAGGCTTGCCTGCCTGCTGGCGGAGCGCGCCGATACCGTGATCCGCGTCTGCTGCGGTCTGCCGCAGGCTTTGAAGGGGGAGCTCTTGTGAAGGTCTTTCTCATCCGCCACGGCCTCACGCGCCTCGGGGAAGAAAAACGCTATCAGGGCGCACTGGACGAGGGACTTTCCGTGCATGGCCACGCCGCGCTGAAGCCGGCGGACTTTGCGCCGGAACAGGTCTATGTCTCGCCCATGCTGCGGGCAAAAGAGACGGCTTCGATCCTGTTTCCAAACTCCGAACAGCGCGTGATCCCCGACCTGCGGGAGATGGACTTCGGCGCGTTTGAGGGGCGCGGCTGGTGGGAGATGGAAAACGACCCCGCTTACCGTGCCTGGGTGGACGGCGGATGCACAGGCCGCTGCCCCGGCGGCGAGGATCGCACGGCGTACACCGCGCGGGTCTGCGGCGCGATGGAGCCGCTCCTGCAAAGCGGGACAGATCCGCTTGTGATCGTTGCCCACGGCGGCACACAGATGGCGGCGCTGGAGCGCTGGGGCGAGCCTGAACGGGCATACTGGCAGTGGCAGCGCCCCTGCGGCTGCGGCTGGGCACTTGCGTGGGACGGCGCGAAACTGCATGTGCTGCAGGAGGTAGACTATCTGAAATGAGGATTCTGCTTGCCGCCGTCTGCGGCTTCGTTCTGGATCTGCTGCTGGGCGATCCGCCCCGGTTCGCGCCTGTGCACCCGGTCGTGCTGATGGGCAGGGCGATCAGCGCCCTGGAAAAGCGCCTGCGCACCCTGTTTCCCAAAACGCCGAAGGGAGAATATCACGCGGGGCTGCTCCTGGCGCTCGTCATGAGTATCGGAATATATGCGTTATGTAAACTTACGATCCGCGCCCTGAACGCTGTTTCTCCGCCGCTGGCTTTTGCGCTGGAAGTGATCTGGTGCTGGCAGGCGCTGGCGATCAAGGATCTGCGTGTGGAGGCCATGCATGTCAAGACCGCGCTGGAAACTGACGGTCTGGACGCCGCCCGCAAAGCCGTCTCCCGCATCGTCGGGCGGGATACCGCGAATCTCAGCGCCGAGGGGGTTGCCCGCGCGGCGGTGGAGACCGTGGCGGAAAATTTCTCCGACGGGGTGATCGCGCCGCTTTTCTGGATGATGCTCGGCGGCGCGGCGCTTTCCCTGTGCTATAAGGCCATCAACACTATGGACAGTATGCTGGGCTACAAGAACGAGCGCTACCTCCACTTCGGGCGCGCCCCCGCAAAGCTGGACGACGCGGCAAACTATATCCCCGCCCGCCTCGCCGCGCTGCTGCTCATTGCGGCGGCACGGCTTCTGGGAGAGGACGCGGCCTCGGCTCTGCGCATCTGGCGGCGGGATCGCCGAAAGCACGCAAGCCCCAACTCCGCCCAGTGCGAGGCGGCCATGGCGGGGGCGCTGGGTCTGCGGCTCTGCGGGCCGGCGAGCTATTTCGGCGTAAAGCATGACAAGCCCTGGATCGGAGATGAGCGCCGCAGGATCGTCCCAGACGATATCCGCCGCGCCTGCCGCATGGAATACGCCGGGGCTGTGCTGGGCCTCGCGGTTCTTGGACTGCTGAGACTGATGTTTATAACGTGATAAAAGGAGATCGAATTGCTTTACCGGTGACGTCGGTCAAAGGTTAGCAATATCGTATATAACTGTGCATGAATCTCATCCACGGCGGCGATTGGGCCGGATTTGAAAGGGAATACGGAACAAGGCCGCTGGACTTCTCGGCAAACATCAGCCCACTCGGCCTGCCAGACGGGGTGCGCGCTGCGGCGATCATGGCGCTTGCCGACGCGGATCGCTACCCCGATCCCCTGTGCCGCGCACTCCGGGCGGCGCTTTCGGAGCGCCATGGTGTGCCAATGGAAAACATTGTCTGCGGAAACGGGGCGGCGGATCTCATCTGGCGGCTTTGCCAAGCCTTGAAGCCGAAAAAAGCGGCGCTCTTTGTCCCGACCTTCGCCGAATACGAAGCTGCCCTGCGGGCGGAGAACTGCGAAATCGTGCAGATTCCGCTGGCAGAAGCGGACGGTTTTCGCCTGACGGAGAAAAGCGCAGCCCAGATCCCGCAAGGCACGGAGCTGCTGTTTCTCTGCAACCCGAACAATCCCACCGGACGCCTGGCGGAGCGAGACGCCGTGCGCCGCCTGCTGGCACTGTGCCGGGAGCGGGACATGACGCTTATCGCGGACGAGTGCTTCCTGGACTTCTGCGAAGAAGCGGATATCCACAGCCTGATCGGAGCGCTTGCGGAAACGGCGCGCCTTGTGATCCTCAGGGCCTTTACCAAGACCTATGCCATGGCGGGGCTGCGCCTGGGCTGCGCCCTCTGCGGCAGCGCGGCTCTGGCAGAGAAACTGCAAGCCTGCGGGCAGCCGTGGGCTGTGTCCGATGTTGCCCAGGCGGCGGGAATAGCGGCCTTACAGGATAAAGATTATGTAAACCGACTGCGCGCCCTGATCAGCGCCGAACGAAAACGCATGATCCCGGCGCTTGAGGGCTTGGGCCTGCGCGTGATCCCGGGCGAGGCAAACTTCCTGCTCTTTCGCGCGGACGATCCCGCGCTCTGCCAAAAGCTGCGGGAGCGGGGCATCCTGATCCGCGGCTGCGGCAATTTTGCGGGTCTGGACGTAAACTGGTACCGCGCCGCCATCCGGACAGAAAAAGAAAACGATCGACTGCTCCGGGCGCTGGGGGAGGTGCTGCATGGCTAAACAAATCATGATCCAAGGCACCATGTCCGGCGCGGGCAAGAGCCTGCTGGTCACGGCCCTGTGCCGCATCTTCGCGCAGGATGGTTACCGCGTCGCGCCCTTCAAGAGCCAGAACATGGCGCTCAACAGCTATGTCACCCCGGACGGGCTTGAGTTGGGCCGCGCCCAGGCGGTGCAGGCAGAGGCGGCAGGGCTCGAGTGCGATGTGCGCATGAACCCGATTTTATTAAAGCCCTCCAGCGACACGGGCAGCCAGCTCATCGTGAACGGGCAGGTGCGCGGGCATTATGATGCGCGGGAATACTTCAAAATGAAGCGCGGCCTCATCCCGGACATTCTCTCGGCGTACAGGAGTCTTGCCGCCGAGAATGACGTCATCGTCATCGAGGGGGCGGGCTCCCCGGCGGAAATCAACCTCCGGCAGGACGATATCGTCAACATGGGGCTTGCGGAGCTTGTGAACGCGCCGGTACTGCTCGCGGGCGATATCGACCGGGGCGGCGTCTTCGCCCAGCTCTACGGAACCGTTGCCTTGCTCCAACCCGAAGAACGGCAGCGCGTGGCGGGGACGATCATCAACAAATTTCGCGGCGATGTGGAGCTTCTGCGCCCCGGCCTTACTCAGCTCGAAGCGCTGACGGGCGTCCCGGTCCTGGGCGTGGTGCCGTATCTTTGTGTGGACGTCGACGACGAGGACAGTCTTGCCCCGCGCCTGACAAAGAAGCGGACGGACAGGGCGATCCAGATTGCAGTGATTCGCCTGCCGCATATCTCAAACTTCACGGACTTCTCCCCGCTTGAAGAGCATCCCAATATAGGAACTTATTATGTAAATCGAGCGGACGAACTCGGCAACCCGGACATGGTCATCCTGCCGGGGACAAAGAACACCATGGCCGATCTTCAATGGCTGCGGGCGTGCGGCCTTGCCGAGGCGATCATCCGCGCGGCAGCGGGCGGTATGCCGGTTCTCGGCGTCTGCGGCGGCTATCAGATGCTCGGGCGCACACTCTCCGATCCGGCAGGGATCGAGTGCAAAGGGGAACTGCCCGGTCTCGGCCTGCTGCCGGTCGATACGGTGTTCACCGGGGACAAGATCCGCACACGCCGGAAAGCGGTCTGCACTGCGGAAGTGTTTTCCGGCGCGGCGCTTGCCGGGTATGAGATCCATATGGGCAGCACGGACACGCATGGCGCCTCCCCCTTCTGCCGCTTTGACGACGGCAGCACGGACGGCGCGGTCTGCGGAAATGTTTTCGGCACCTATCTGCACGGGCTTTTCGACAGCGGTGCGCTTGTGGAGAAGCTGGCGGCGTATCTGGCAGAGAGCAAGGGAATCGAAATTTCACACGTGCCCATCGAGACCCGTGCCGCCTGCCGGAACCGGCAGTACGATCTGCTGGCTGACGCGGTGCGAAAGGCGCTGGATCTAAAGCGCATTTATGAGATCATGGAGGAATACGCCGATGAAGACCCGGCCCGCTGAAATCGAAAACGGCAGCATGGCGATCATCCGCGCAGAGCTCAAGGCGCGGGGCGTCACGCTCCCGCCGGAGAATGCCGCCGTGATCCTGCGCTGCATCCACGCGAGCGCGGACTTTGACTATGCCGAAAATCTGCGCTTCACCCCCGGCGCGGTGAGCGCTGGGGTGGAGGCTCTGCGGCATGGCGCGGAGATCGTGACGGATACCAATATGGCCCTCGCCGGGATCAGCCGACCCGGGCTCCGGAAGCTGGGCGGCGCGGCACACTGCTTCATGGCAGATGAGCGAATCATCGAGTCCGCAAAAGCGCAGGGCACGACCCGAGCGGTCGCCGCCATGGACTGGGCGGCAGCGCATCACCCGACGGCGATCCTTGCCGTCGGCAACGCCCCGACGGCGCTTCTGCGCATTGCGGAAAAGATCGAGGCGGGCCTTCGTCCGGCGCTCGTGATCGGGGTTCCGGTGGGCTTCGTGAACGTGGCGGAGAGCAAGGAGCGCGCGCTGGAGACTTGCGAAAAATACGCTGTTCCCGCTATTGTGGCTCTCGGGCGCAAGGGAGGCAGCAGCATCGCCGCCGCCGTCTGCAACGCCCTGATCTATACTGCGGCGGACATGCTGGATCCGAAGGATCGGGGCTGGCAGTAAGCACCGTCATTGCGCACACTGGTGCGGCAATCCGTTTCTTAACGAGTGTTTTGGGTGACAAGGAAATGAAGCATTATCAATTTTTTCAACACCGGGAATGTGAATATTTCCCCTGCCATACAGGGGTTCAGGAGGCGGAGTTCAACTGCCTTTTCTGCTATTGCCCCCTCTATGCCTTGGGCGAAAACTGCGGAGGAAATTTCACCTATACCAAGAAGGGCGTGAAGAGCTGTGAAGCCTGCGCTTTCCCGCACAGGCGTGAAAACTACGCCGCCCTGCTCCGGCGCTTCCCGGAGCTGTGCGCACTCGCCGCGCGGCGGGAGGATCGGACATGAGCTTTGATCACTTCGTCCGCAGCGGGACAAAGCTTCTGCGCTGCGGCTACACCACCGGCACCTGCGCAGCGCTCGCCGCAGCCGGGGCGGCGCAGCTTCTGCTCACAGGCGAAGCGCCTGCGGCGCTCAGCCTTATGACGCCGAAGGGCTGGAGCGTGGAGACAGAGCCGGATTTCTGCCGCCGGGAGGGGGACGCCGCTGTCTGCGCTGTGCGCAAGGACGCGGGGGACGACCCGGACGTGACCGACGGCATGCTGATCTGCGCCGAAGTCACGAAAACGGAACAGGGTATTTTCATCGATGGCGGTGCGGGCGTCGGGCGCGTGACGAAGCCGGGACTCGACCAGCCGGTGGGCGCGGCGGCCATCAACGCCGTACCCCGGCAGATGATCCGGGCGGCGGCGGAGAAGATCTGCGCGGCCTGCGGCTATACAGGCGGGCTTCGGATCCTGATCTCCGCCCCCGGCGGGGAAGAGATCGCAAAAAAGACCTTCAACCCCCAGCTCGGCATCGTGGGCGGCATTTCGATCCTCGGGAGTTCCGGCGTCGTTGAACCCATGAGCGAGCGGGCCATTGTGGATACCACCGCGCTGGAGATCCACCAGGCGGCGGCAGACGGCGGCAGACGCCTGATCCTCCTGCCCGGCAACTACGGCATGGATTATCTCACGCAAAAGCTGCCGGAGCTTGCGGCGATCCCGCGGGCCAAATGCTCCAACTATATCGGGGAAGCCATCGACGCGGCGCAGACCGAGGGCTTTGCGGAAGTGCTGCTCGTCGGGCATATCGGCAAACTTGTGAAGCTTGCGGGCGGGATCATGAACACCCACTCCAAAATCGCCGACTGCCGCCGGGAGCTGTTTGTTTGCTATGCGGCCCTCTGCGGTGCGGGGACGGACGTTTGCCGCGCCCTGATGGCGGAGGTCAGTACCGACGGCTGTATTGCGGTTCTCGACCGCGTCGGCCTGCGGGAGCGCGTGATGAAGAGCCTGCTGAAAGCCGTGCAGGCGGCGCTCACCCATCGGGCGGGGGACATGCGCATCGGCGCGCTGCTTTTTTCCAATGAGGCGGGGCTTCTCGGCTTCACGGAGGGCGCGGCGGAGCTAATCACAGAATGGAGGGCGACATGAGTGAAACGATCGCCCTGACCGCATTCACGGAAAAGGGGAGAGCGCTTGCCGGAAGGCTGGCGAAAGCCCTCGGCGGAAGTGTCCGAGGGATGGATCAGCCCCTTGCGGACTGGACAAGTGAGAGCTTTGCAGCCTGTGACGCACTTGTTTTTGTCGGGGCGGCGGGCATCGCGGTGCGCTCCATTGCGCCGTATCTCCAAAGCAAGGCCGCCGATCCCGCCGTGATCTGCCTGGATGAGAGCGGGCGCTATGTGATCCCCATCCTCTCCGGCCATCTGGGCGGGGCCAACGCCCTGGCAAGGCGTCTCGCCGCCCTCACCGGGGGCGAGGCTGTGATCACCACCGCCACCGACTTAAACGGGCGCTTCGCTGTGGATCTCTGGGCAAAGCGGCAGGACATGGCGCTTTTGCAGCCGGAGCGGATCAAAAATGTTTCGGCAAAGATCCTGCGGGGGGAGACAGTCACCATCGACTGCCCGTGGCCTGTCGTCGGGCCGGCGCCGGAACTCACGCGCCTCGGCAGGGGGGCAGACGTTGTCGTGTCGTATCGGACACAGGAGGGCGGCGCTTTGCAGCTTGTCCCGCGTGTGCTGACTCTCGGCATCGGCTGCAAACGCGGGACAGGCGCGGACACGCTGGAAGCCGCCTTTCAGACCTTTTGCGCCGAGCGCGGCATCGTGCCGGAGGCCATCGAGTCCGCCGCCAGCATCGACCTCAAACGGGACGAGGCGGGACTTTCGCGCTTTTGCCAAGCTCACGGCTGGGCGCTGCGTTTTTACAGCGCCGGGGAGCTTCGCGGCGCGCCGGGGGAGTTTACCGCCTCTGCCTTTGTGGAGCGCGTGACCGGCGTGGACAATGTCTGCGAGCGGGCGGCGATGCTCGGCGCAGGCAAAAGGCTGATCGAAAAGAAATACGCCCTCGGCGGGGTGACCTTCGCCCTGGCCGAGCGGCAGAGAGAGTATGATTGGAGCTGGCAGGATGGCTGAACTGTACGTGGTGGGCGTCGGCCCAGGCGACGCCGCAAACCTGACCGGGGCGGCGCGGACGGCGCTGGACAAGGCGGAGCTGATCTGCGGCTACACCGTCTATGCGGAGCTGCTGCGTCCCCTGTACCCGGACAAGAAATACTACACCACCGGCATGACCGGTGAAATGGAGCGCTGCCGCCATTGCCTGGAGCGCGCGGCGGCGGGGGAAACCGTCGTCCTCGTGTGCAGCGGGGATGCGGGCGTCTACGGTATGGCGGGCCCGGTGCTGGAGCTTGCCCCGGCGTATCCCGACGCGGCGGTGACGGTGATCCCCGGCGTCACGGCGGCGCTCTCCGGCGGGGCGCTGCTCGGCGCGCCGCTGGGACACGATTTCTGTGTGATCTCCCTCTCCGACCGGCTGACCGACTGGGCGCTCATCGAAAAGCGCCTGCGCATGGCGGCGCGGGGGGACTTTGCCATTTGCCTGTATAACCCGGCGTCCAGGCAGCGGCGGGACTATCTGCAAAGGGCCTGCGACATCCTGCTGGAGGAAAAGCGCGGCGACACCGTCTGCGGCCTTGCGCGCATGATCGGGCGGGACGGGGAGAGCTTTCGTGTCCTCAGTCTCAAAGCCCTGCGGGATGCGCAGGCCGACATGTTCACCACCGTGTTCATCGGCTCCTCCCAGACACGCGAGATCGGCGGGCGCATGGTGACGCCCCGGGGGTATCGCAAATGAGAATCGTCATCTTCGGCGGCACCACCGAAGGGCGGGAGCTGTCGCGGCTGCTCGCAGAAGCCGGGGCGGCGATCACCGTCTGTGTCGCCACCGGGTACGGCGAGGAAGAGCAGGGGAGCATCCCCGGCGTCGAGACGCGCATGGGGACGCTCACGGCGGAGGAAAAGCAGGCGCTCCTGTGCGGCGCCGACCTCTGCGTCGACGCGACGCACCCTTACGCAAGGCATGTGAAAGCCTCGGTCAAAGCCGCCTGCGAAGCGGCTGGGGTGGAATACGTGCGGCTCTTGCGCGCAGCCTCCGAAACGGACGGCGCCATTACGGTCGAGAGCGCGGCGGAGGCGGCGGCCTGGCTGCAAACGCATGAGGGACGTGTCCTGCTCACCACCGGGGCCAAAGAGCTGCCCGCCTATGCTGTACTTGACCCTGAGCGCCTGATCCCCCGCGTCCTGCCGAGCCATGAGAGTCTTGCCGCCTGCGAGGCCCTGGGCATCCCCCACCGCAACATCATCGCCATGCAGGGGCCGTTCTCAAAAGAACTCAACGCGGCGATGATCCGGCAGTACGGCGCGCGCTATGTCGTCAGCAAGGACGGCGGCGGGCCCGGCGGCTTTCCGGAAAAGGCGGCGGCCGCGAAGGAGACCGGGGCGCAGCTCATCGTCCTGCGCCGCCCGGAGGAGAGCGGCCTGCCCTTTGACGAGGTTTTGAATCTGTGCACAACGCGATTGAGCGATGCAAATAAAAAGGAAATGTAAAAGGAGAAACAACATGAGTACCATCAAGAAAATCCTGTCCTGCATCCTGAGCCTTGCCCTGATGCTGAGCGTAATGAGCGTCTGCGGCGCCCTGACCGCCTTTGCCGAGGGGGAGGACGAAGAAAACTACGAGACCGGCGACGCCTCCCTGGACGATCCCCGGAACCAGGACAATATCGGCGAGAAGGAGCTTCTGGTCGTGTCCTTCGGCACGAGCTACAACGACAGCCGCCGCCTGACCATCGGCGCAATCGAGAGCGCGCTGCAGGAGGCGTTCCCGGACTGGAGCGTCCGCCGCGCCTTTACAAGCCAGATCATCATTGACCACGTGATGCAGCGCGACGGTGAGGCCATTGACAATGTCCGCGAGGCCCTTGACCGCGCGGCGAACAACGGCGTCAAGACTCTGCTGGTGCAGCCGACCCACCTGATGCACGGCTTTGAATACAACGACCTCAAGAACGAGCTTGCCGAATATGCCGACGCCTTTGACAAGATCGTCCTGGCCGAGCCTCTGCTGAACATCGACCGCGACTTTGACATGGTGGCCGAGGCGGTTGTCGCCGCCACCGCCGACTACGATAACGGCGAGACCGCCATCTGCTTCATGGGCCACGGCACCGAGGCCGAGTCCAACGAGGTCTATGCCAAAATGCAGGCCATCCTCACCGAGGCGGGGTGCGAGCATACCTATATCGGCACCGTCGAGGCAACGCCCTCCGTGGAGGATGTGCTCAAGCAGGTGCAGGCAGGCAGCTATAAGCGCGTTCTGCTGCGCCCCCTGATGATCGTGGCGGGCGACCATGCCAACAATGACATGGCGGGTGACGAGCCGGGTTCCTGGAAGAGCGTCTTTACCGACGCAGGCTATGAGGTCGAATGCGTCGTTGAGGGTTTGGGTCAGCTCCCCGCGATCCGCGAACTGATTGTGGAGCACACCCGCGAGGCTATGGCGGCAAACGGCCTTGAGGCGAGCGCAAAATGAGAAAAAGCCTTGCACTGATCCTCACGCTGTTTACACTTTTGAGCGCGGCGCCCTGCGCCTTTGCCGATACCTCCGACGTGGCGGACAGCTCCCAGATGACCACGGTGGAGGAGGTCGTGGAGGATGGCATGACTCCCGTTTACGCCGCTGACCTTTTAAACGGGGAGTACCCCGTCGCGGTGGAGAGCAGCTCCTCCATGTTTCGCATTGAAAGCGCTGTTCTCACGGTGAAGGACGGGGAAATGACCGCAGTTCTCACCATGGGCGGCAAGAGTTATCTCTATGTCTACCCCGGCACCGCGCAGGCGGCGGCAGCGGCGGACGAGGACGCGTTTATCCCCTTTGCCGAAAACGCGGACGGCGCACACACCTTCACCGTCCCGGTGGAGGCGCTGGATGCGCCTGTCTCCTGCGCGGCCTACAGCAAAAATAAGGAGTTATGGTACAACCGCACACTGCTCTTCCGGGCGGATTCCCTGCCCGTGGGCGCGTTCCGGGACGGCTTTTTTACCACGGCGGAGAGCCTCGGTCTTGTCGACGGGCGCTATATCGTTGATGTGAAGCTTGCAGGCGGCAGCGGCAAGGCCCGTGTGCAGAGCCCGGCGGTACTGAACGTCAGGGACGGCAAGTGCACTGCCGTGATCGGCTGGAGCAGCAAAAACTATGATTATATGAAGGTGGAAGGGGAAAAGTACCTGCCCGTCCCGAACGAGGACAATGCCGCCTTTGAGATTCCCGTTCTGTTCTTCGACCGGCCCATGGCGGTGATCGCAGATACTGTCGCCATGAGTGAGCCGCACGAGATCCGCTATACCCTCCGCTTTGACTCTGAGAGTCTGGAGGCAGCCCCGTGAGGCGGGCGCTGTGTGTCTGCCTTGCGCTGCTGACGCTGCTGTTTTGCCCCGGCGCGGCCTTCGCCGCGGAAGGGGAAAAGCCTGCCGGCAGCATGGAACTGAGCTGCGCCGAGAACTTTTCGGTGGACTATTACGACGGCGGCGCGGCCCGACTCAGGATCGGGCAGGCTCAGGATTTCCTGCTCCTGCCCGCGGGGGCGGCTGTCCCGGCCGGACTGGAGGCTCTGCCGCGCATCCCGATCCCGGCGGAGAAAATCTATCTCGCCAGCTCCTCCGTGCCCGATCTCTTCCTGCAGATCGGCGCGCTGGACACGGTACAGTACAGCTCCACCACGGCGGAGAACTGGCGCATCCCGGAACTGCGTGAGGCCATGGAGGAAGAAAAAATCTGGTACGCGGGCAAGTACAGCGCACCGGATTATGAGCTGCTGCTTTCCGAGGGCTGCGGCCTTGTTGTGGAGAACACCATGATCCTCCACAACCCCGCCGTGAAGGAAAAGCTGGAGGAACTGGGGCTTCCCGTGCTGATCGAGTATTCCAGCTACGAGCCGCACCCCCTGGGCCGCGTGGAGTGGGTCAAGCTCTATGGCCTGCTGACCGGGCGGCTTTCGGAAGCGGAGGCGTTCTTTGACCGCCAGATGGAGACCTTCCGTGCCGTTCAGGACGCCGCGCCGAGCGGGAAGACCGTCGCCTTTTTCCACATCACCCCCAGCGGCGGCGTTGTGGTGCGGCGCGCGGCAGACTATGTCACCCGTATGATTGAGCTTGCGGGCGGCAAAACCGTCTTCACCGATCTCCCGGGAGAGGGAAGCACCCTGTCCTCCGTGACCATTCAGTTGGAATCCTTCTACGCCCAAGCGCGGGACGCGGATGTGCTGATCTACAACAGTACGGTCGCCGGGGATGTGGAGGATATGGAAGACTTTCTCGCCCTCAGCCCGGTATTAAAGGACTTCAGGGCCGTGAAGGAGAACAATGTCTGGTGTACGGAGATGAGCATGTTTCAGCGCACCTCCGCCGCGGCGGACATGATCGCGGACGTCCGCGCCGTCCTGGACGGGACGGGGGACAATCTGCACTATTTGCACAGGATCAAATGACATGAGCACAAGCCGGACAAAACGTTATCTGATCTGTTTCCTGTTTCTCGCGGCGCTGACGCTGGGATTGGGCTTTCTCAATCTCGTGGTGGGCAGCACGCGCATCGGGGCAGGGGCGCTCTTTCGTGCGCTTTTTTCCGGGGACAAAAGTGACAGCGCCGCCCGCATCGTGTGGAGCATCCGCCTGCCGCGCCTGCTTGCGGCGGCGATCCTCGGCGGGGCGCTGTCGGTCTCGGGCTTTCTGCTGCAGACCTTTTTTGCAAATCCCATTGCGGGGCCTTTTGTGCTGGGCATCTCTTCGGGCGCAAAGCTCACGGTGGCGCTCGCCATGATTGCCTGCCTCAGCCGCGGTGTAAACATGAACGCCTGGGGCATGGTCGGCGCGGCCTTTGTCGGCTCGCTTTTCGCCATGGGCTTTATCCTGCTTGCGGCGGGGCGGACGCGGGGCATGGCGCGGCTCATCGTCTGCGGCGTGATGATCGGCTATATCTGCTCTGCCATTACGGACTTCGTGGTGACCTTTGCCGACGACAGCCACATCGTGAACCTCCACTACTGGTCGATGGGCAGCTTCTCGGGCGTGGCCTGGGCGGAGTTGGGGACGGCGGCGTTGGTCGTCTTCGCGGCGCTGGTCGGCTGTGTGTTTCTCGCAAAGCCCATGGGAGCTTATCAACTGGGGGAGGCCTATGCCGCCAGCATGGGCGTGAATATCCGCCGCTTCCGCCTTGCGCTGATCGGGCTTGCAAGCCTCCTTGCCGCCTGCGTGACAGCCTTCGCCGGGCCTGTCTCCTTCGTGGGGATCGCGGTGCCGCAGCTCATGAAGGGGCTGTATAAAACCGCAAGACCCCTTGTCATGATCCCCGCCTGCTTTTTCGGCGGGGCGAGCTTCTGCCTGGGCTGCGATCTGATTGCCCGTACCCTCTTTGCGCCGACGGAGCTTGCCATCGGCTCGGTGACGGCGCTCTTCGGCGCGCCGGTCGTGATCTGGATTCTGCTGCGGCGCGGAAGGGAGGGCGGCGCATGAACGGGCGTATTCTGTACACGGTGGGACTCTCCGTGGGTTACGGAGAGAAAGCCGTGGTCTCCGGCATCGATTTTTCTGCCGAGGCGGGGCGCATCCTCTGCCTGATCGGCCCGAACGGCGCGGGGAAATCCACCCTGCTCAAGACACTGATCCGCGCCCTGCCGCCCGTTGCGGGATCGGTTTTCCTGGACGGCAAAAACCTGCGGGACTACCGGGAGCGGGAACTTGCAAGGCACTCGGCGGCGGTGCTGACTATGAGACCCGAGCCGGAGCTGATGCGCTGTGAAGAGCTGGTCGCCGCCGGACGCTATCCCTACACGGGCCGCCTTGGCATCCTCACGGAGGAAGACCGCCGTATCGTGCGCGAGAGCATGGAGAAGGTGGGCATTCTCGCCCTTGCCGATCTGGACTTCAAATGCATCAGCGACGGGCAGCGCCAGCGCGTCCTGCTGGCCCGCGCCCTCTGCCAGCAGCCGCGGCTGCTGGTTCTGGATGAGCCGACCTCGTTTCTGGATATCCGCCATAAGCTGGAATTTCTGAAGCTGCTGCGTGAATTGGCGCGGGAGCGGGAGATCGCCGTGGTCATGAGCATGCACGAGCTGGAGCTTGCCGCGCGCTTTGCCGATCGCATCCTCTGCATCAAAGACGGGCGTGTTGACCGCCTGGGAACGCCGGAGGAAATTTTTACCGGCGGGTATATCGACGCCCTCTACGGCATGGAGCCGGGAAGCTGGGCGGGACTGTTCGGAGAAATAAACGGAAAAGAAGAAGTACAGGCGTGACTGCCTGTGCTTTTTCTTGACATTTGCGCGTGAAACGAATAGACTATATAATTGGATAAAGATAATCCAATGTTACCTATATCAAGGAGGGACTCCCTTTGGCTGTAAGAGAGAATCTGATCAAGCTCTGTGAAAAGATCAACGGCGGGCATTACAAAATCACGCCCGACTGCGCCGAGTACAAGGTTTTCGAGAAGTGGATCACGGATGAGCAGATCACCGTTATGCTGGCCCTGACCGATATGAAGCCGGCGTTTGTGCCCATCATTGCCTACAAGGCCGGCATGAGCATCAAGCGCACCCGTGAGGTTTTGCATGAGATATTTGATATCGGCCTTGTGGTTCAGGTCGTGGTGCCCGTGGTTGAGCTGGAGCTTTACCTGCTGCCGCCCTATACCCCCGGTATCTTTGAATTTCTGCTGATCAATGAGAAGTTCTGTCTCGCCCACCCCGAGATTGCCTACGCCTTCCATCAGCACGCCACCACCAGTCAGATTGAGCATGCACCCAATACCCCCATGGGCGCGGGCATCATGCGCGTCATCCCCATTGAGAGCGCCATCCCCGCCGGTACGCAGAAGATCGATAACGAGCGCGTCAGCAAGTACCTGGAAGAGAACGAAGGCCACCTGAGCATTACGCCCTGCCAGTGCCGCCGCGTGCGCAAGCTGATGGGCGAGGGCAGCGGCGATCTGGACGAGGGTCTTTGCATCTTCATGGGCCATGTGGGCGACATGTTCAACCGCTCCGGCAAGGGCAAGCCCTGCACTTTGGAAGAGGCCAAGGCGCTGGTCAAAAAGTGCGACGAGCGCGGCTGTGTCCACCAGATCACCACCCTGCACCAGGGGGAGACCTTTGCCATCTGCAACTGCATGCCCGAGAGCTGCCTTGCCCTCGGCGTGAGCCAGTATTACAACACCCCCGCCACCTCCCGCAGCAACTATGTTGCCGAGATCGACGAGGCCAAGTGTGTCGCCTGCGGCCAGTGCACCGACCGCTGCGCCAACAACGCCATCCAGATGGGCCAGAAGCTCTGCGCCAAAACGCCCATCGTACATGAGCCGCATGAGCTGCCCGACGATATCGAATGGACGCCGGAGCACTGGAATCCCGAGCACCGCACCAACCGCGAGTATATCGCGCCCGAGGGCACCGCGCCCTGCAAGACCGCATGTCCCGCGCACATCGCCGTACAGGGCTATTTGAAACTCGCCGCCCAGGGCAAATACCTGGAGGCGCTCGAGCTCATCAAGAAGGAAAATCCCCTGCCCGCCGTCTGCGGCCGCGTCTGCAACCGCAAGTGTGAGGACGTCTGCACCCGCGGCGACATCGACCGCGCCGTCGCCATCGACGAGGTCAAGAAATTCATTGCCGACCGTGAGCTGGAGCGCGCCACCCGCTTTGTCCCCAAGAAGCTCTATGACTTCTCGGACAAGAAAATCGCGATTATCGGCGCGGGCCCTGCAGGCCTGAGCTGCGCCTATTACCTTGCCGCTGACAACTATCAGGTCACCGTCTTCGACAAGAACGACCAGCCCGGCGGCATGCTGCGCTACGGTATCCCCAACTTCCGCCTGGAAAAGCCCGTCCTCGACGCGGAGATCGACGTTCTGAAGGAACTGGGCGTTGTTTTCCACTGCGGTGTGGAGATCGGCAAGGATCTTACCATCCAGGATCTGCGCGATCAGGGCTACAACGCCATCTATCTCGCTGTCGGCGCGCAGAAGTCCGCACCCCTCGGAATCGCGGGCGAGGAGCTCAAGGGCGTCTGGGGCGGCATCGACTTTCTGCGTGAGGTCAATTCCGGCGCGCGTCCCGCTATCGGCAAGAAGGTCGTCGTCATCGGCGGCGGCAACGTGGCCATGGACGTTGCCCGTACCGCTGTCCGCCTCGGCGCGCAGGTCACGGTTGCTTACCGCCGCAAGGAGAGCGACATGCCTGCCGACCCCGCCGAGGTTCAGGAGGCCAAGGAAGAGGGCGTGAAGTTCCTCTTTGAGCATAAGCCCGTCATGATCGAGGAGAAGAACGGCAAGGTCGCCGCCCTGATCTGCGAAGGGGACAAGCGTGTCCGCTGCGACGCGATCCTCGCCGCCGTCGGCCAGCGCATTGACCTGAGCGGCCTGGATCTGGGCGAGGCGAAGTACGACGAGAGAAACCGCGTGATCGCGGATGAGTTTACTTATCAGACTGCACAGCCCGACATCTTTGTCGGCGGCGACGCCTATACCGGCCCCAAGTTCGCCATCGACGCCATTGCCGAGGGCAAGCAGGCGGCCATCTCCATCCACCGCTATGTCCAGCCCGGCCAGAGCCTGACCATCGGCCGCGACCGTCTCACTTACCGCGCCTTCGACAAGGACAATGTGGACTTTGACGCCGTCAAGCACAGCTATGACACGAGCGCGCGCCAGGTTCCCGGCAAGGATGCGGCCAAGGCGTCCACCTTTAAGGATGACCGCAAGACCTTCACCGAGGAGCAGATGAAGATCGAGACTGCCCGCTGCCTCGGCTGCGGCGCCTCCTTCGTCGATCCCAACAAGTGCCTGGGCTGCGGCGTCTGCACGACCCGCTGCAAGTTTGACGCGATCCACCTGCGCAAGCGCACCTTTGTGGAGAGCATTGACTACTTCGACCGTCCCAAGGAGCTGCCCGTCTTTATCGAGGGCCGCCGCAAGCGCATCGAGATCCGCAAGATGAGCGAAGGAAAGTAATCATAAAGTAATCATATCAAGCATAGAAAATGCCCGATCCATCGAGATCGGGCATTTTCATTATACGCTTTTTCTTTACAGCACATGTACCGATGCCGGGTCGAAGACCAGGTGGCAGTTGTCGCCGACCTGATAGATGTGCTTGTTCTTGGGGTTGTGCTCTTCCAGCTTGACGAGGGTATTGCCCACCATGACGTGGTAGTTCTGGTAGGAGCCCATGAAGCAGCTCAGCACCACCTTGCAGGGCAGCCCGCCCGCGTCGGCCAGCGTCGCGGCCTCGGGACGGAGCACCACGGTGTACTCCTTGCCCTTCTCCATGCCGTCGTGCCCTTCCACACGCAGGCTGTTGCCCTCAATGTTAAGGGTGACGAACTTGCCGTCGCGCCCGGTCATGGGGCCCTTGAGGAAGTTTGCCTCGCCGATGAAGTCTGCCACGAACTCGTTGACCGGGTGGTAGTAGATCTCCTGCGGCGTGCCCATTTGGGCCACGACTCCCTTGGACATGATGATGATGCTGTCGGACAGGGCCATGGCCTCGGACTGGTCATGGGTGACGTAGATGGCGGTGATGCCGACCTCCTGCTGGATGCGGCGGATCTCGGTGCGCATCGTGACGCGCAGCTTCGCGTCGAGGTTTGAAAGCGGCTCGTCAAACAGGAGGACCGACGGCTCGATGACCAGGGCGCGCGCCAGGGCGACGCGCTGCTGCTGACCGCCGGAGAGCTGGTTGGTCATGCGCCCCTCCATCCCGGTGAGCTCCACCAGGTCGAGGATCTTCATGACGCGCTCTTTGATCTCGTCCTTCGGCACCTTCCTGAGCTTCAGACCATAGGCCACATTGTCGAACACATTGTAGTGCGGCAGCAGGGCGTAGCTCTGGAACACCATGGCGGTGTCGCGCTTGTTGGGGGTCAGCTCGTTGATGGGCTCGTCCCCGAGGTAGATTTCGCCCTCATCCGGGCTTTCAAAGCCCGCGATCATGCGCAGGGTCGTGGTCTTGCCGCAGCCGGAGGGGCCCAGCAGCGTCACGAAGGAGCCCGGCTCAATGGTGAGGGAGGTATCCTTGACCGCGTAAAATTCCTTGCCGGTTTTCGGGTCGTTGTAGATTTTGGAGATATGCTCGAGGCGAACGCCTTTTTTGACTTTAGCCATGGACTCAATCCTCCTTCTTCATGGTTCTGCTGGTGCCGAAATGCTTGATGAACAGGTTCATCAGCAGCACCGCACTGTAGGTGATGATGATCAGAATGGTGGCAAACGCGCAGGCCAGGCTGTAGGCGCCCTTTTCCGCAAACTCGTTGATCTGCACGGTGATGAGCAGGTAGCTCGGCGTGACGAGCAGGATGATGGCGGAAATGGCGGTGATGCTGCGGACAAAGGCGGTGACAAGACCGGAGAGGAAGGAGTCTTTAATCAGCGGCAGCGTCACGGTCATGAAGACCTTGAAGCTGTCCGCGCCCATGTCGTAGGCGGATTCCTCAATCGACTTGTCGATCTGCCGCAGGGCGGAGATGCCGCTTCTGGTGCCGGTGGGCAGGGAGCGCACCACGAACACGATGACGAGGATCAGGCCCGTGCCGTAAATGCCCTGCAGGAAGCCCGTGTGGAACACGCCGCCGGAGAAGCCGCGGATATAGCCGACGCCGAGAACGGTGCCGGGCACAGCCATGGCGAGCATCGACACAGCCTCAATGAAGCCCTTGGCCTTGAACTTGCGCTTGACGACGAGATAGGAGATGATCATGCTCAGAAGCGCCGTGATGGGGGCGGAGATAAAGCTGAGCACAAAGGAGTCCTTGAAGGCCTTGAGGCCCTTGTAGCGGGTGAAGACCTGGGTGAACCACTTGGTAGTCAGCGGGAAGAACTTGTAGCCCCAGGTGGGGAAGAGCGCGCCGATGGGCACACAGATATACATCATGATGACGAAGGCAGCGGCAAGTCCGCAGAAGATGGTCAGCGGGATCTTGACGCTCTTGTCCTCAATGAGCATGCGGCCGCGGCTGGCCTTGCCGGTGAGGGTCGCGGCGGTCTTGGCCTCCAGGTAGTACTTCTGCACCGCGAACATGGCGAGCGTGATGCACAGCAGCACCACGGCCATCGCGGCGGCGCCGGCCTTGTCGTAAGCGCCGGTGATCTGCAGATAGATCGTGGTGGCGAGGGTGTCGTAGGAGCCGCCGATCAGCATGGGGTTAGCGAAGTCCGCGATGGACTCGATGAAGGTCACGAGGAAGGCGTTGCCGAGGCCGGGCAGCATCAGCGGCAGCGTCACGTCCGCGAACACCTTCCAGCGCCCCGCGCCCATGTCGCGCGCGGCCTCCTCCAGGGAGGGGTCGATATTTTTCAGCAGGCCCTTGAGCATCATGTAGCACACGGGGAAGAAGGTCAGCGTCTGCACGACGACGATGCCCCAGAAGCCGTAGACGTTGTTGTCATAGATATGCAGCAGAAAACGCGTGATGATGCCGGCCTTGCCGAAGAGCATGATCATCGAGAGGGACAGCACAAAGGGGGGCGACACGACCGGCAGCATGGACACGACCTTGAAAAGCCCGCCCACAAACTTGTTCATGCGCACGTAGACCTCCACGTACGCAAACAGCAGACCGATCAGGGCCGACAGAATGCCGACCAGAAAGCCGACCTTCAGGGTGTTGGTGATGGCGCGGGTGAAGCTTGGCATGGCGAAGATGCGCTTAAAGATGGACAGGCCGAACTTGCCGTCGCCCACGAAGCTGTCCACCAGCAGGATCGCCAGCGGGTAGAGGATAAACAGGGTCAAAAAGGTAATCAGCACGACGATGGTGGTGACCATGATGGGGTCAGCCATCAGCTTTTTTCGGTCCAGCGCCGCGCCCTGGCCTCTTGCCATAGGATTCTCTCCTTTCTATTTACCTGTCATTCTGAGCGCAGCGAAGAATCTTGCTTTCTTTTTTCATGAAGATCCTTCGCTTCCGCTCAGGATGACGCGGGACAGAGCCTATTAAAAGAGGGATGGCGGAAAACCGCCATCCCTTGCGGAATCGTTATGCGTTCGCGTTTATTCAGATCACGAGGTCTTGAAACGACCCTCGCCGGTGTCGCCGCCGGAGGCAGCGATCGCCGCCATGACGTCAGCGACGTTCTGCTCGGTATCGGTGACAGCCTTGCCGAAGTCGTAGCCGTCCCAAACGAGGCTGGGATCCAGACCAAACTCGGCGGCAGCCTCGGGCTGCTTGGCGTTGTCGATGACCAGGAACTGGTAGGAGCCGTGCTCGGCGGCCAGCTCAACGCAGTCGGGGCTCAGGGCGTACTCCATGAAGAGGCGGGCGGCATTGGGGTGAGCCGCACCCTTGAAGATGGCCACGGGGCCGATCTCGCAGGCGGTGCCGTCGGAGGGGACGACCAGGCCGACGTTGTCGTAGCCGTTGTCCACGATCTGGGTGATGCCGTCATGCAGGAAGCCGATGCCGATGACGCACTCACCGGTGCCGACGTTCTTGGACGGGCCGGAGCCGGACTTGGTGTAGACCTGGATGTTCTTGTCGAGGTCGCACAGGTACTGGATGCCCTCGTCATGACCCTTGAGCTGGATCATGAGGTTGGCGACGAGCTTCGGGGTGCCGGCGGTCATGTAGTTGGAGAGCCAGATCAGACCCTTGTACTCGGGCTTGAGAAGATCGTCCCAGCTCTGGGGAGCCTCAAGATTCATGCGCTTGAGCTCGTCCTTGTTGACCATGAAGCCCAGAAGGCCGGTGTAGATGCCGTACCAGTAGCCGTTGGGATCCTTGTAGATGTCCTTGGTCAGGTGAGAGGCGTTCACGGGGACATAGGAGTTGTCCAGGAAGCCCTTGGCGGCCAGACCGTCATAGGGGTTGTTCGTGCCGCCGAACCAGACGTCGGCAGAGGGTTTGCCGTTCTCTTCCTCGATCTTGGCGGGAACCTCACCGGTGGACAGGCGCTGATAGGTGGTCTTGATGCCGTAGAGCTTCTCGAAGTTCTCGCATGCGGCGGCGAGATAGTCCTCTTCGCAGGAGCCGTAAACGACCAACTCACCCTCGGCCTTGGCGGCGGCGATCAGATCGTCCATCCCGTCGGCATAGGCGGCGACATGGCCAACCGTAAACAGCGCGAAGACCATGACCAGCGTGAGAATCAATGCGATGGTTTTTTTCATGATAATCCTCCTTTTAACAATATATCCCGTACAGCCGCGGCAAAAGCCGCGCGCCGTTGAGAACAAGAAACGGGCTCTTTTGAGGTTTGTCCCCCAAAAGATACCGTCATTATAGCACGATTTAACCAATGAAACAAGAATATTTGAGATGCAGCTTGTACAAAATGCACATCAAATTCTTGTAGTATTTGACGATTGACAAAAAGCAGGCAGGCGCCGCGGCGCCTGCCTGTTGAAGCATATGGTTTACTTTTCTTCTTTGACTTCTTCGACTTGCTTGGCTTCCTTCTTGGTTCTTCTGGGCTTCTTTTCGGCCTTCTCTTCCTTCTCGACCGTTTCCGCCTTGGCGGGCTTTTCGTCCTTCTTTTCTTCCTCGGCCGTCTCGTCCTTGGCGGGCTCTTTTTCTTCTTCGGCCTTCTCGTCCTTGTCGTCAAGCTCCAGCGCCTTGATGGCGGCGTCCTTCACGTCGTCGACGAAGCCCTGCGCCTTGGCTTTGTACTCGGGTGCGTTCTCGCGCACATCCTCGACAAACTCTTCTACCTTGTCGATGACGCCGGGGGCGTACTCGCGGATGGTCTCAAAGACCTCGCTCACCTTATCGTTCTCGGGCGCGGCATCCTTATATGCATAGCCGTTCTCGCCCTTGTCGGAGACGCGGTAGCTGTCGTAGTATTTGCCGATCAGCCCCTTCGCGGCATTGGCGGTCAGCTTGATATTCGTGCTTGCCTGTGCTTTGAAGTTGCCAAGGAACTTATCCCATTTGAAGCTGCCGCCCTGCTTTTTGGTCGTCTGCGCGGCCTGATAGGCGGTCACGGCACCGCCGATAACCACGCCGGTTCTGAGCGCCTTTTTCACAAGATTTTTGAGATAACGAAACATTCTTCTACCTCCTGAAAGATCGCTTACTTTGCGTCGGTCTCATCAGCCTTGGGGGCCTCTTCAGCCTTGGGGGCCTCTTCAGCTTTGGGGGCTTCTTCGGCCTTGGGGGCCTCTTCAGCCTTGGGAGCCTCTTCGGCCTTGGGAGCCTCTTCGGCCTTGGGAGCAGCGTCCTGATAGGTGTAGCCGTTCTCGCCCTTGTCGGAAACGGTGTAGTCGCTGTTCTGACCGCTGATCGTGGACTTGACGGAATCAACAACGAACTTGGAATTCTCGGTCGCCTGATCCTTGAAGTTGCGGATAAACGCATCGGCCTTAAAGCCGCCGTTTTCCTGCTTGGTCTTTTCGGACGCCTGGTAGGCGGTGTAGACAGTGCCGAGGACAAGGCCGGTCTTGATAAGTTTGGAAAGGAAACCCATGATTTTTTACCTCCTGATATCAGTTGATTTTGGATTGACTGAAATTAAGTGAGAAGATTGGCCGCGGTCTTGAGGAGCGCCGCGGAATTTTTGAAGGTCTGGCCTGCGAGATTTTTGGCGAAGGGAAGCGCCTTGATGCCGCCGGTCTCCTTCTTGGTTTTGACCAGCGCCTGAACGGCAGTGACGCCTGCGCCGAGCGCAAGACCGCCGACAACAAGCGCGGGAATGACAGAAAGCTTGGGTTTGAGAACCGAACTCGATTTGGATTTGATGTAGATGCCCATGATTCTTTACCTCCGGTTCAATTTATAGCTGCCCGGTACAATATACCAGCAAGAGAAAAAATTGTAAATGCATTTAAGAATTCTTTATGAATCCGATCAGAACGCCAGCCAGTAATGGTTCCCGTAAAGGTCGGTGATGCGGTAGCTGGCGACAAGCCTGTCGGTCACCGGGAGATTGACCAGCGTCAGATTGCCCGTGACCGTAAAGCCGGTACCGAAGGTGTGGCTGCTCTTGTAGCTGCCGTCGTAGCCGTAGTAGTCGCAGGTGAAGAGGATCTTGTCGCCGGGCTGGATGGGAACAAGACCCTTCGGGGCAGTCTCGGTCTCGCCGTGATTATAGAAGGGATAAGCGCCTGTGACAGTACCCAGGGGGTTCTCATTATTAAAGATGACCTGCAGATTCATGAGCTGACCGTTCAGGTATGCCGGGATACGGCCGATGGTCGTCCAGCTGCCGTCGGGATTCAGCGTGTCGGACACCATGTAGTAGGCCGCAAGCTGTCCGTTGACGGTGACCCAGGTTGAGTCATGCGTTAACAGCAGGGCATTGCCGTCAAACTCGAACACGTTGTCAAAGCCGAGGTCGATGTAACCCTCGCCGTCGTCCAGGAAGAGGTTGAGCTCCACGCTCTGCACCTTTGCCCATTCCTCATCGCTCAGCTCCAGGACGGGCTGATCGCCCCGATAGCTCACGGCGATGCGGCCCGGATCGAGGAAATCGTCCGCCAGCTGTCCGGCATTGGCCGCGATCAGATCCGCGTCGACCCAGTTGAGCTTGGCGGGCATGCTGCGCCCGGAGAAGGCGGAGAACAGACCGACAAGGTCAGTGAAATCCACGCTGTAGCCGGCCGAGCTTTGACCGCCCGCGTTGTAGTAATTGCCGGAGAGCGCGTCCACGGGCCCGGAGCTGCCGTAGGGGGAGCCGCCGTAGGCGCTGCTGTCGGCGTAGGAGTAGGAGCCGAACAGACTCTCCAGCAGGCCGCCGTAGCCGGAACCGAAGAGGCTGTCCCAGCCGCCGTAGCCGTAGCTCTGGGAGGCGCTGCCGCCGAGCTGGCCGCCGTATTCGAGGCTTGCAAAGCTCTTGATGACCTTCGCGTACTCCTCGTCCAGCCCCAGCGTGTCGTAGGTGCTGACAGCGGAGGAGACGGAACTCATGGTCTCGTAGGGAAAATAGATGCTCAGACCGTAGCACTTGGTGATGGTGGTGCCGTTATACTTGACGCAGTTCTGGATGGTCTGTGCCAGAGCCTGTCCCTCCGCCGAGCCGATGCGCATTGCGAGATCCGCGAGGTCTACCTGGTTGATGCGGGTTGTCTGGGCAAACTGCCTTGCCCCGGCGCGGGCGTTGGAGACCTGTTTATAGTCGTTGTTGCAGATCATCTCATAGGTGGAGACGGAGAAGTCCCGGAAGGACGCGGGGATCCTGCTCTCCAGCTCAGCCAGATCCGTCATCGCGAGGGTGACCTGGGCGTTGTAGGACTTCTGACGGCAGGCGGTGACGTAGCTGTCGATGATCGTCTTGCCGAGCGTTTCCGTGGGGATGGAGGTGTTCTTCGACAGGGCGTTGAGCCAGTCGGTGTAATACCAGCCGGTGCCGGGCTCCACTTCCTCCGAGGCGATCAGGTAGTCGGCATAGCGGGCGGAGACGAGCGCCGTCTCCAGCGTGGACATGAGGCAGGCGTCGTAGCCGATCCAGTCGAACACCACGTTCGCCTTTTCAAGGGCCTGGTCGACCTGCGGCAGCGTCATGGCGCTGCGGCTGCCGGTCTTCTCATCGTAGCCGTACCCAGCGATGGAGCCGCCGCCGTGATCCCAGAGAATGAGGATGTTGCGGTTGGCGGGAAAATTCTTGGCGCAGTACTGGATGAATTTCGTGAGGTTTGCAGGATCGGTCATGGAAGCCTTGCCGAAGTTCGACTCCAGCCGCTCAAGACCGCCCTGCTGAACGCGGTAGATCTGGTTTGCGGAGTTGGAGACAATGCTGTTCTTCCAGCTTCTTGCGCCGCCGGTCTCCACGATGACGTTGACGTTGTCGGAGATCCTGGCCTTTGCCATCTCGGTCAAATCGGAGGTGGCCATGCCGTACTTCGATTCGAGATCCGTGCCGCACATGTAGATCATGACGGTGACGGTGTCCCTGCCGCCGCCGAGGGGTGCGAAGCGCTTAGCGCGGGTTCCCGCCGCGAGGGGCGCCGCCGTTGCCGTGGGTTTCGGCGTCGCTGTCGGCTTTGGCGTGGGCGTTGCTGCCGGCGCCGCGACAGCGCCGGGCAGATCCTGCAGCAGTCCGCCGCCGGAGGCGTCGGAGCTGCCTGCGGGGTTCACGCCGGAGTAGCTGTCGCCATAGCCGAAGAGGGATTCAAACAGGCCCGACAGATCGCCCGAATCGGCGGAGAAGGGCATGTTCGCGTCGTTGATGCTCTGCAGGCCGCTGCCCTGGGGCGCCGCCGTCACATAGGCTGTGGGTCTCGGCGTGGGGCGCGGCGTCGATACGGGGACGCTCTGCGCGTCATTGGAGCCGCAGCCGCGCAGCAGGAGAAAGAGCACGATGATGAGAATGCTGCTGAGACTGATGCCGCCGCCCGCGCGGCGCGCACGGGTACGGCGGGGAGCGCCGGAAAAAGGAGCCTGGCCGACGGGCCGCTGCCCGTCCGTAAAGGGACGCCGGCTGCCGTACTGTCCGGAGCCGCCCGCCGACTGCCCGGGCCTGCCGGCCTGTCCGCCGCCTACCGGGCCGCCGGTGTTGATCTGCTGGCCCTTCCGGCCGCTGACGGAACCCTGGCCGACGTATTTTTCCCTGCTGTGAGGTTTGTTGTTTTCCATAACTTCTCCTCTTTTGCGATTACTCGACGAGTGTGAACAGGTGGCTCGTAAAGCAGTTCAGTCTGTCGCCGGCGCGCAGGACCGGGGAGGGGAAGCCCCAGTGGTTCATGGCGTCGGGCCAGAGCTGGGTCTCAAGGCAGACTGCCCCGCGCCGGTGCATCACGACGCCGCCCTTGCCGACCTGGTCGCTCAGGCCGTTTGCGGTGTAGAGCTGTACGCCGGGCATGTCGGTGAATACCGTCATGCGGATGCCGGTCTCGGGACTTGTGAGTTCGGCGGCAAAGGGCTTGTTGCCGAGGCAGAAGTTGTGGTCGTAGCCGCCCGCCTGTTTAAGCTGCGCATCGTCCGCGTCAGCATCGCGGCCCACGACCTTTTCCTCCGTGAAATCGAAGGCAGTGTCGGCGACGGGCAGGATCGTCCCGTTGGGTACGCTGCCGGGAGTCAGGGGCAGGAAGGACGAGGCGTTGATCATCAGCTTCTGTTCCATGGCCTTGCCGCAGCCGGAGAGGTCAAAGTAGCTGTGATTGGTGGGGTTAAAGAGCGTGTCGGCGTCGGAGACGGCGTTGTAGATCATGTGAAGGCACATACTGCTGCCCGCGGTTTCCAGATGGTAGGTCACGGACACATTCAGATTGCCGGGGAAGCCCTGCTCCCCGTCCGGAGAAAGGCGGGAGAAGCGCACGCTTTCCTCGTCCACGATCTCCGCGTTCCACATGTAGTGGTCGTAGCTTTTGAAGCCGCCGTGCAGGCAGTTGCCGCCGTTATTCCTGTCGAGGGAGTATTCCTTGCCGTTAAGGGAAAAACGCGCGCCGCCGATGCGGTTGGCAAATCGCCCGATCATGCCGCCGAGGTGGCCGTGTCCGGTCTCGTATTCCGCCGCCGTGTCGTAGCCCAGCACAACGTCGGTCAAACCGCCGTCTTTGTTGGGGACGCAGACAGCCTGGACGATGGCGCCGTAATCAAGCACGGTGCAGCTTGCGCCGAGGGTGTTTGTGATGGTATAAGCCTTTACCTCCTCGCCGGTGGAGAGGGAACCGAAGGGACGAACAGTAACAGACATAGTGCGCCTCCTGAAAAAGTATTTGAAAAGATTGTAGCACAAAGGGTGAAAAAAGAAAATCATTTTCGATCCCCATTGACAAATGTTAACATTCTTTTTATAGTTATTGATGTGCCAATTGAATCTTAAATCAAGACGCAGCATTTCTCCGGCACATCAATAACGATTAATTGCCGTTTCGCTCGCCCCTTAGCGGGGCACCCGCGAAACATGGCAAAATTGCTCCCCAAAAATTCAAAAATTTATTGGGGAGCAATAATACCATCAATGATATACAGGAGGATACGCTATGGCTATCGTGGTTGTGGGCGCTGTGTTTGTGGACGTGAAGGGCTTTCCGGAGGATCTGTATCTGCCGACCGGGCGCAACGCCGGGTCGATCGAGTTTGTCCACGGCGGCGTGGGCCGCAATGTCGCGGAGGATATCGCCAATGTGGAGCTGCGCCCCACCTTTGTGAGCGTCGTGGACGAGAGCGCCCAGGGCGAGGAGGTTCTGCGCAAGCTGAAAAACCACAAGGTCAACACCGATTATATCCGCAAGGTGCCAAACGGCATGGGCATGTGGCTTGCGGTGTTTGACGCCACGGGGGATCTCGCGGGCTCCATCTCCCAGCGGCCCGACCTCAGCCGGATCAGCAATATCCTGGACGAGAAGGGCGATGAGATCTTCCGGAACGCCGACAGCGTGGTCATCGAGACGGACATCGGCAAGGACATCGTCAAGCGCACACTGGACCTCGCGGAGAAGTACGGCAAGCCGGTTTACGGTGTGGTGGCCAACATGGGCATCGCGTCCGAGCGGCGGGACTTCCTGCAGCGCATGGACTGCTTTGTCTGCAACCAGGCGGAGGCGGGCATCCTCTTCGTGACGGACTACTCCAAAATCACGCCCGAGGAGCTCTGCGCCGATCTGCCCCACCGACTCAAGAGCGCCAACATCCCGGCCATCGTCGTCACCATGGGCAGCCGCGGCTCGGTCTACGCCAATCTCAACGGGGAAGTGGGCTTCTACCCGGCAGAGCATGTCAAGGTGCGCGATACCTCCGGCGCGGGCGACGCCTTCTGCGCGGGCGTTTCCATCGGCCTGACCTATCACAAGACCATGCGCGAGGCGGTGGAGATCGGCACACGCCTTGCCGCCTCGGTCATCAAGGTGTCGGAGAACGTCTGTCCGCGCTTCCGCCCGCGCGAGCTGGGACTCGCCGTCGATGTGGAAGAGGACTGATCCAGAAATACACATAAGATAAAAACGTGTCCGGAAAAGGAATACCTCTGGACACGTTTTTGTGTTGCCTTTTGCGAAACGTTATGTTAATATCGTTATGTTAAGAAGATATCGAAAAAATAGTAAAAACTGTAAAATTTGGTGACTTATATGAAGGAAGCTCCCTTTACGAATATCCGCTCCCTGCTGGGGGCGCTGGCCAAGGCGCTGAACCTCATCAATCCCGAGGTGGAGCATCACCATGAGCAGACGGCCTATTTCTCCTTCTTCATCGCCCGGGAGCTCGGCTTCAGCGAGGAGGAGCTGCACACCGTCGTGTACGCGGCTCTGCTGCACGATATCGGCTCCATCATTCTCGAGCGCCCTGCGTCCATCGAGGAGATCGAAAGCCACGCAAGTGATTATGCGCATATCGGGGCGGATATGATCCGGGATCTGCCTGCCTTTGAAAAAATCGCCGGAGTGATCGAGCACTGCCAGACCGACTGGGCCACGCTGCAGGCCGAGGCAAAGGGCACGGGCTGCGAGCGCTGCGTGGAGCTGGCCGCGGTGATCCACCTGGGCGATGTGGCGGCGACCTGTCTCGACCTGAACCGCCGCATACTCAGCCAGGTGGAGAGAATTTTGAATATCGCCCGCGCGGGCAGCGGCACGGAGTTCATGCCTGCGGCTGTGGACGCGCTCGTCTCGCTTAAAGACTATGAGGTGATCTGGCTGGACGCGGCGAACAATCCAAACTTTCTCCTGTATTTCACGGGGGAGTTCCACAGCATCACGCTGGAGCAGACCGCGGAGCTCACCCGCCTCATGTCCCGCATCATCGACTATCGCAGCGCCTTCACCGCTATGCACTCGGCAGGCGTCGCCGCCTCGGCCAGGGAGCTGGCAAGGCTCTGCGGCATGTCGGCGGAGGACTGCGTGAAAATGGAGATCGCCGGAAACCTCCATGACGTCGGCAAGCTGGTGGTGCCGCGCGAGATCCTGGAAAAGCCCGGGAAGCTCGACGATCTGGAGTTCAGCATCATCCGCGAACATACCTATTACACCCGCCTCGTCCTCATGGATATCGACGGTTTTGAGCAGATCCGCGACTGGGCGGCTCTCCACCATGAAAAGCTCAACGGCAGGGGCTATCCCTTCCACGCCGACCGCACACAGCTCGACCTGGGCTCGCGCATCATGGCGGTGGCGGATATCTTCTCCGCCATCACGGAGGATCGCCCCTACCGCAAGGGCATGCCGCGGGAACAGGTGATCGCCGTTCTGCGCGAGAACGTGGAGCGGGAGGCCATCGACGGCGAGATCGTGGAGATCCTGATCGCGCATTTTGACGAGGTGGACGCGGCCCGCGCGAAAAATTCCCGCGAGGCCGGACGGCGCTACTACGACTCCATGAACAAGGCCGGGGAGTGACAGCGGCTTCGCCGGGGGAGTTTATTTCCCCAGAAGCGGCTGCGCGACGCGCCTGTTGAAAAACGCGATGAGCGGGCCCATGAAAAAGGCCGTGACAAGGGTGCCGACATTCACCACACCGAGGATCTGTCGGACGCTCATGCCCGCAAGCAGGCACATCGACACGCCGAGCAGCACACACACGCAGTCCGTGATCATGCGGCAGACCTGGAAGGGAAGGCGCTTCTGCCGTTCCGACCACACCAGGGCGATGGCGTCATAGGTGGACACGCCGAGATCTGCCGTGAAGTACAGCGCGGAGGATAGACTGACGATCACGAGCGCCGCGAGAAACAGCGCAAAGCGCCCCGCAATACTGAGTTCCGGCATGAGCCGCGCGCACACACGCTGTGAAAACTCCGTAATGTAGCCTAGCAGGAAGAGATTGATGAAGGTGCCGAGGCCGATCTTGCGCCGGTCGAAAATCAGCGCAAAGCTCAGCAGCAGGAGATTTGCGATCACATACAGCGTCCCGAAGCGGATGGGGCTGAGCGCGTCAAGACCGCTCATCATAGACTGAAAGGGATCGACGCCGAGAGCGGCGTGCTTCAACATGCCGACGCTCACGCCGCAGATCGTGACGCCGAGGATGCACATGGGGATTCTTTTGGCAAGCTTGTTCATAGGCTGACCCACCTTTACCGGAATACGGCGAAAAACCGCCGACCGGTATCATAGCGCAGATCCGACCTGCTGTAAATAGTAAAGGCAACACTGCAAGCTTTACAAAATGTTTGCTTTATATAAACGGATTTGTGCTATACTGGACTGTAAAACAAAACGACTCTGTATATAGGTAACCAGGACACGCCTGCCGCCGGCACAGAAAGGATGATCCTTTATGGACAAGTACCAGTTCGACAAGCAGATAAGAGAAGAGATGGAAACGTCCTGCGTACCTTTCGGCGTCTATCAGTTCCTTCACAACCGGATCGTTCCGGTCGTACTCTCTGCCGGCTTCTGCGACATGTTCGGCTTTGAAGACCGCGCGGAGGCCTACCGGATCATGGAGTATGACACCTACCGCGACACGCACCCGGATGATCTTGCCCGCGTGGCTGAGGCGGGAGTCCGCTTCGCCAGGGAGGAGGCGGAGTACGATGTGGTCTACCGCACACACTTGCCGGGGGAGGGGTATTACCGCATCATTCACTCGCAGGGAAAGCATATCTGGCCGGAATCGGGTGTACGCCTTGCCTACATCTGGTACACGGACGAGGGGCGTTATTCTGACAAGGGCGGCGGTATCGAGTCGAGCCTTGCCTCTCTGTTCAGCAAGCTCCTGCATGAGCAGAGCGCCATTCGCGGCGCATCCTATAACTATCTGACGGGCCTGCCCAACATGGGCTACTTCTTTGAGCTGTCCGAGACCGGGCGTGAAAAAATCATGGAGGCCGGCGGAAGGGCCGCCTCGCTTTTCATCGACGTCAACGGCATGGGAAACTTCAACCGCATCTACGGCTACGCGCAGGGCGACGTACTGCTGCGCGAGATCGCAAAGCTTTTGTCCCGGCACTTCGGCTGCGACAACTGCGGCCATGTGGGACAGGATGGTTTCGTGGCCTTTACCGAGGCGGCAGGGCTGGAGGAGCGCCTGAAAACCGTCTTTCAGGAGTGCGACCATCTCAACGGCGGGCGCTCGCGCACGCTGCGCGTCGGCGTCTATGTGGAAGATCAGGAGCCGCTTGTGGATTCCGGCACAGCCTGCGACAGGGCAAAGCTCGCCTGCCAACTGATCCGGGGCACAAGGCTTGCCGCCTTCAGCTATTTCAGCAAAAAAATGATTGCCGAGATCGCAGACGCCCAGTATGTGGCGGAGAATCTGGAACGCGCCATAGAGGAGGGCTGGATCCGCGTATACTACCAGCCGGTGGTGCGCGCGGCCACCGGGCGTGTCTGCAATGAGGAGGCCCTGGCCCGCTGGGTCGATCCGATCCGGGGCATGATCATGCCGGACACCTTCATCCCCGTTCTGGAGAAGAGCATGCTGATCTACAAGCTGGATCTCTTTGTTCTGGAACAGGTGCTGGCGAATATACAACAGAAGCGGGCCGCAGGGCTGCATGCGGTGCCCGTGTCCATCAACCTCTCCCGCGCGGACTTTGAGGCCTGCGACATGGTCGAGGAGATCCGCCGCCGGGTGGACGAGTCCGGGATCAGCCGCAGCATGATCAAGATCGAGATCACCGAGAGCATGGTCGGACGGGAGCCAACCTATATGAAGCAGCAGATCGAGCGCTTCCATCAGCTCGGCTTCCATGTGTGGATGGACGACTTCGGCAGCGGCTATTCCTCACTGGATGTATTGCAGAATATCGACTTTGATCTCATCAAGTTTGACCTGCACTTCATGCGCCGCTTTGCCGACTCGGAGAAGAGTCGGAAGATCCTGGTCGAGCTGATGAAAATGGCGCTCTCCATCGGCGTGGATACGCTTGTGGAGGGCGTGGAGACGCAGGAGCAGGTGGACTTTCTCAACCGCATCGGCTGCGACAAGGCCCAGGGATACCTGTACAGCAGGCCCATCCCCATCGAAGACATGCTGGACTGCTACGCCAGCGGGCGCGGCATCCGGCAGGAGGATCCTGCCCAGGCGGAGTATTATACCACCGTCGGCACCACGAATCTCGGCGATCCCGCCGTGATCCGAAACGGGGATCTGGAGATGCGGAATACGCCGGACGCGGTGCCCATGGCGGTACTGGAAAAAGACGGGGATGAGCTGCGCCTGCTGCGCTGCAACCGCTCCTATGGGGAGTACCTGAGGCAGATCGTGGACGACGCGGAGATCGAGAACAGAGACGGGGAGATCTACCTTGTTTCCCAGGCGCTGGCCCGCATGGCGGAGAAAGCCATGAAATCGGAAAAATGGATCCCTGTGCGCGAGCGCAATGAAGACGGCTATACCTCCCGTTCCTATGCGCGGCGCATTGCGGTGAACCCTGTCACCGGCGCGGCGGCCATTGTGCTGGTCGTGCTGGCCATGATGTGACGAGGAAACGCAAAATTCCGGCTGAGTCTATCAAAAATTCTTAACATTATTTATGATTTGTTTTCAAGGGCGGCACTTGACGTGAACTGACCCTTGTGATAAAGTGTGGTCATATTCTGGTCAATGATATAGGAGACGTTAAAGAAATGAAAAGATTTGTCAGTATTCTTTTGGTTCTCTGCCTCAGTGTCAGTATTGCCGCCTGCAGCGCTTCCAATAACGCTGCCGCCGCAACGCCTGCGCCGGCGGCCGCGACAGAGACTTCGCCTGCGCCTTCCGCTGAAGCCGCACCTGCCGCCTCCGCCGCACCCGAGGCCTCTGCTGCGCCTGCGGCAAGCGCCGCGCCCGCAGCTTCCGCTGCACCTGCGGCAGCCCGCCTTCAGCCGCTCGTGGATTCCCTCAACGAGGAAGAGGTTTCCCAGCGTACCGAGGATGACCCCTCTATCGGTATCTTTGAGCTTGGCAGTGAGGAGAATACGATCGTTTACAAGTTCGCCATGGACATCTTCCAGTATGTCATCATGATGGCCGAAGCCGGCGACACGGAGAACCTCAACGCGTATAACAGACTGCTTGATTCCCTGCCCGGACTGGAGAACTCCCTGGAGAACGCCCTGCGCGAGTCCGAGCCTGATCTGAAGGTCATCGTGTACCTGATGACGGACGAGTACTCCACGACGGTCACGGCCATCGCCGAGAACGGCGAGATCGTATACGATATGGTCAACGGCATCGGCACTGCGCCGAAGGATATCACGCCTATCCGCGAGCCCGAAGAGCTCCCGCCCGAGGTTCAGGAAAAGCTCGATGAGCTGAAGAACAATCTCGCGGCCGGCGCTGAGAGCGCCTCGGCGGAGGGCAGCGCGCCCGCGAACAACGGCTGATTTTCGCGCACGGAAAGCAGAATAACCCGAAACGGGCCTTCCGAGAGGGAGGCCCGTTTTGCATGCCTTTTGGTGTTGACAAACGCTTGCCCGACGGGTTACAATTTCATCAGGGCACAGCCCTGAAATTCTATATATTAAAGGAGGAAACGTCATGGACGCTGGAGGCAGTACCGGCACATCGGCAGGCCGAAGTAGGCTGCGGAATACGTATGGCGTTTCCGCGGCATAATATTCTGTCCTTGCTGAAAGCCAAGGGTTCTGAGCGGGGAACAGTATACAATCAAATTGCCGGACTTTGGCCTGCGTGTCGGCTTCCTACCCTGGACGGTACCTGAAAGGAGGAATCCCCGATGGCAGAGCACACTGTTTCACTTGTGAAATCCCTGAAAAAGCTGCTGGATGATAAAAAGTACCAGACGCTCAAGGATATTCTCACAACCATGAACGGGGCGGATATCGCCGCCGTTTTCGAGGACATGGATGAGGAGCGCACACCGCTGCTCTTCCGCCTGCTGCCGAAGGAGCTGGCGGCAGAAACCTTTGCTGAGCTCAGCCCCGAGCTGCAGGAGCATTTGATCCGCGGCTTTTCCGATAAGGAGCTGCGCGAGGTCGTAAGCGAGCTCTATGTTGACGACGCGGCCGACCTTGTGGAAGAAATGCCCGCAAGCGTCGTCAAGCGCATCCTGGCGCAGGCAGATCCCGAAATGCGCCGGGAGATCAACGAGATCCTGCGTTACCCCGAAAACTCCGCCGGGTCGATCATGACCACGGAGTATGTTTCCCTGCGCCCGAGCATGACCATTGCCGAAGCCCTGCAGCGCATCCGCCGCACGGGCGTGGACAAGGAGACCATCTATACCTGCTATGTCACCGAGGAAAGGCGCCTGATCGGCACCGTGTCGGTGAAGGACATGCTCCTTGCCCCGGATGAGAACACCCCCGTCTCCGAGATCATGGACGAGAATGTGATCTCCGTCAATACCCTGACCGACCAGGAAGAGGTCGCGCAGATGCTGGCGAAGTACAATTTCCTCGCCCTGCCCGTCGTGGATAACGACAAACGCATGGTCGGTATCGTGACCTTCGACGACGCCATCGACGTTCTCGTGGAAGAGACCACGGAGGATATCGAGAAGATGGCCGGTATGCTCCCCTCGGAGAAAACCTATCTGCGCTCGACGCCCTGGGATCTGTTCAAGCACCGTATCCCCTGGCTCCTGCTGCTGATGGTGTCGGCGACCTTCACCGGCATGATCATTACCGGCTTTGAAAGCGCCCTTGCCGCCCAGGTGGTGCTGACGGCATTCATCCCCATGCTGATGGACACCGGCGGCAACTCCGGCTCCCAGGCCTCCGTCACCGTGATCCGCGCCCTCTCGCTGGGCGAGCTGGATCTGAGCGATCTGCCAAGAGTCGTCTGGAAGGAGATCCAGACCGCCGTTCTCTGCGGCGTGGCGCTCGCGACGCTGTGTTTTGTCAAGATCATGGTGTTTGACCGCCTTGTTCTCGGCAACAGCGACATCACCGTGATGACGGCTTTCGTCGTATGCCTCACCATGGCGGTCACTGTACTGGTGGCCAAGATCGTGGGCTGCACCCTGCCGCTGGTCGCAAAAAAAATGGGCTTTGACCCCGCCGTCATGGCCAGCCCCTTTATCACCACCATCGTCGACGCCCTGTCCCTGCTGGTCTACTTCGGCATCGCAAACGCATTGCTATTTTAATATTGTATTCAGGAGGTTATATTTATGGCAAACAAGTACGCCGGTACGCAGACGGAAAAGAACCTGGAGGCCGCCTTCGCGGGCGAGTCCCAGGCCAGAAACAAGTATACCTATTTCGCCTCTAAGGCCAAGAAGGAGGGCTTTGAGCAGATCGCAGCCCTCTTCCTCAAAACCGCCGACAACGAGAAAGAGCATGCCAAGCTCTGGTTCAAGGAACTGGACGGCATCGGCAGCACCGCTGAGAACCTCGCCGCCGCAGCCGACGGGGAGAACTACGAGTGGACCGACATGTACGAGGGCTTTGCCAAAACCGCCGAGGCGGAGGGGTTCCCGGAACTCGCCGCCAAGTTCCGCGGCGTCGCCGCCATCGAGAAGCACCATGAGGAGCGCTACCGCGCGCTGCTGAAAAACGTGGAGATCCAGGAGGTCTTCAAAAAAAGCAGCGTGAAGGTCTGGGAGTGCCGCAACTGCGGTCACATCGTCGTCGGGGAAGCCGCGCCGGAAGTTTGCCCCGTCTGCAATCACCCGCAGGCCTACTTCGAGGTCAACGCCGAAAACTACTGAGGACAGGCCATGAAGGAAATCGAATTGTTTTACCTCAAGTCCTGCCCCTACTGCCGCAACGCGAAGAGGGCCATCGGGGAGCTGACGGAGGAAAACCCCGCCTACGCCGATATCAAAATCGACTGGATCGAGGAGAGCGAGCAGCCCCAGATTGCGCAGGCGCGCGACTATTACAGCGTGCCCACGATCTTCTGGGGCGGGGAAAAGCTGTACGAAGCCCACTTCACCCACAGCTACGCCGATATCAAGAGCAACATCAGATCGGCCTTTGACCGTGTGCTTGCGGGCTGATCCGACACAGGTCCGACAAAGGAAAGCGAGAGCCCATGTCAAGAAAAACTTGACATGGGCTTTTTATGTGGCTAAAATACCATATCATGTACGGCAGGGAGGTCGAAAGGATGAAGCGCCAGAATCTGCATTGCCATACCACCTTCGACGACGGAAACAACAGCCCGGAGGAAATGATCAACGCGGCGATCGGGGCCGGCCTGACCGGCATCGGCATCAGTCTGCACTGTCCGCTTGAGGGGGAAGACGCCTGGAGCTGTCCAGCCGGGGAGGAGCAGCGCTTTATCGACGAGATGCACCGCCTGCGTGAGAAATATGCCGGACGCATCGCCGTCTGGTGCGGGCTGGAATACGACATGGACGCCCAGCGCCGCAGCGTTCCGCCCTATGATTACATCATCGGCTCCTGCCATCTGCTCAGCGGCATCCCCATCGACTGCGACCCGGACACCGCCTCCCACCTGATCTCCTACCACGGCGGGGAAGCGCGCGCGGCACAGCTCTACTATGATCGCCTGAGCGCCATGGCGGCCTACCCGGAGATTGCCATCGTGGGCCACTTTGACCTGCTCACCAAGTATAACGAGCATGCGGTGCTTTACGACACCGCCGCCCCGGCTTATCGGGACGCTGCCTTTGCCGCGATGGAAACACTCAGCGCGGCGGGCAAGATCTTTGAAATCAACTCCGGCGCCATCAGCCGCGGCTGGCGCACCACGCCCTACCCGGACGCGGAGCTTCTGCGGCATCTGAAGAGCATCGGCGGGCGCGTCTGCATCAGTTCCGACGCCCACTCCGCCGCCGCCATCGACTGTGCCTTTGACCGGTGCGAGGCGCTGGCCCGCGACTGCGGCTTTGAAGAGCTCTGGCAGTTTGACGGGCGGGACTTCGCACCTGTCCCCTTCATATAATATATAGCGTAATATATAGCGGTTTTTGCAATTTTATTTGGGAATGAGGAATAAAGAATGAACAAGTATCTGTCAATGTCCAAGGATGAAATGCGAGCCGAGCTCGCTGAGCTCATGACGCAGTATGAGGCTGTGAAGGCCCGCGGGCTCAAGCTCGACATGTCCCGCGGCAAGCCCGACCCCACGCAGCTCAACCTCAGCATGGATATGCTGAGCCAGAACCCCTATGAGCTGATCTACAGCCGCAAGGGCACCGACGTGCGCAACTACGGCGAGCTTGCCGGCGTCGACGAGGCCAAGGAGCTTTTCGGCGACGTGCTGGGGCTGCCGATGGAGAACATCATCATGGGCGGCCAGTCCAGCCTTGCGCTGATGTATGACTGTGTGATCAAGGCGCTTGTGCTCGGCGTATACGGCGGCAGCAAGCCCTGGGGCCAGCAGGGCCAGCTTCGCTTCCTCTGCCCCGCGCCCGGCTATGACCGGCACTTCCGTATCTGCGAGGAGTTCGGCATCGAGATGATCACCATCCCCATGACGCCGGAAGGCCCGGACATGGAGCTGGTGCGCCAGTATGTGGAATCCGACCCCTCTGTCAAGGGCATCTGGTGCGTGCCCAAGTACTCCAACCCCCAGGGCTACACCTATTCCGCCGAGACCGTCCGCGCCTTCGCAGCCCTCAAGCCCGCGGCGGACGACTTCCGCATCTTCTGGGACAACGCCTACCTGGTGCACGGCTTCCGCGAGCAGGACGACGAGCTGCTGAACATCTTTGATGCCTGCAAAGAATACGGCAGCGAGGATATGGTTTACGAGTACATGTCCACCAGCAAGATCACCTTCTCCGGCGCGGGCGTTGCCGTCCTCGCCGCGAGCAAGAACAACGTCAAGCACCTGCTTCGGCAGATGGGTGTGCAGACCATCGGCTACGACAAGATCAACCAGATCCGCCATGTCCACTACCTCAAGAGCGTGGACGGCATCAAGGCCCACATGAAAAAGCAGGCCGACTACCTGCGCCCGAAGTTCGACTACGTGCTCACCGCGCTCGACAAGGGCCTGGGCGAGTACGGCATCGGCTCCTGGACGAAGCCCAACGGCGGCTACTTCATCAGCTTTGACGGTCTGCCCGGCACGGCCAAGCGCTGCGTCTCCCTGTGCGCGGACGCGGGCGTCAAGTTCACCGGCGCGGGCGCGACCTTCCCCTACGGCAAGGATCCGCAGGACAACAACATCCGCATTGCCCCGTCCTTCCCCTCCATCAGCGACCTGCACGGCAGCATGGAAGTCTTCTGCCTCTGCCAGCGCATCGCCGCGCTGGAGACCCTGCTCGCGCAGTAAGGCCATGAAAACCGTCATTGCCTCCGATATCCACGGCTCGGCGTATTACTGCCGGAGGCTCCTGGACTTTGTCCGCGCGGAGGGCGCCGAGACGCTGCTGCTCCTGGGCGACACGCTCTATCACGGGCCGCGCAACGATCTTCCGCGGGACTATGCGCCCAAGGAGGTCACCGCCATGCTGACGGGGCTTGCGATCCCCGTCTTCGGTGTGCGCGGCAACTGCGACGCCGAGATCGACCAGACTGTGCTGGGCTTTCCCATCATGGCCGACTACAGCCTCTTTATCGACGGGGCGCACAAGGTTTTCGTCACCCACGGACATCTCTACACGCCGGAGGAGCACCCGGCGCTCTGCCCGGGGGACGCGTTCCTCTTCGGGCATATCCATGTCCCCGTCTGCGAGGAGCGCAGCGGCGTCCTGATCCTGAACCCCGGCTCCGTCTCCATCCCGAAAGAAAACAGCCCCCACAGCTGCATGTGCTATGAGGGCGGCGTCTTCCGCTGGATCGACCTGGAGAGCAGGGAAGCCTATAAAGAATACCGCTGGGAATAACGAAAAAAGATTACGCCGCCCCACCCGGGGCGGCGTACTGATTATATTTACGACAGATACCCGTCGCCGTTGGCGTTGCCGTTAAAGTACACGGCGTCGCCGCGATACCCCTCGTCCGAGTAGGCGTCGTAGGAGGGCGCAGGCTCGTAGTTGATGACGGGCTGACCGCCGCCGTTATTCTGAGCGGGCGCGTTCTGCTGGCCTGCGTTCTGCGGGGCGGCAGTGGGCGCGGGCGTGGCGGACGGCGCGGGGCTGGCGCTCGGCGCAGGCGTCGTTGTTGCGGCGGGTGCGGGGAGGGAGACCGTGGTCGCCACGGCGCCGGCGCCGGAGTTGGAGGAAGACGTGGCGCTTGCGCCGGAGGAAGTGCTGCTGCTGTCAGTCTGCTTTGTATCGAAGAAATCCTCGTCCGTCATGGTAAAGCCGACGAGCTGGATATGCGTCCAATCCTCAAGGCAGGTATAGCAGGTGTAATCCTCCTCGTGGTGCCAGCCGCCGTCCTTGTCGGTGATGCCGTAGCCGGTGTTGACGCCGTCGGTCACGAGATCGCAGCGCAGGGAGACGATGCGGTCACCGGACAGGATATAGGCGGCGTCGCCCTCCTTCACGTTCGTGAGGTTGGCGAAGTCCTGCGTGGAGTGGTCGGCGATGATGTTGCCGACAGGGGGATCGTAGTAAAGCAGGGCGCTGTCGCTGTTGTCCACGACAGCCTGGCGCACGGCCTCCACGTCCTTGTCCGGATCGGAGCTGCCGTTGGGGTTGGTGCCCCAGTTAAAGAGCGCCACGTCGATCCCTGCGGACGGGATCACCAGGCGGCCCTCCATATACTGGCGCTGGCGCAGCTCATCCATAACCTTCTGGTTTTCCTCGGTGAGCGCCTGCACCTCGGGGGACAGGGGCTTGGCGGTGGGCGCGGGCTCCGCCGTGGCAGAGGGCGCGGGCGTGGGCGTGGCCTTGTCAGCCTCAGCGGCTGCGGTGGGGATCGGGGCGAGCGTGGCCGGCGGGGGCGTGGTTTCCTTCGTGCTGCATCCGCACAGCAGCAGGGCGAGGGCCAGCGTGAGCATGAGAATGTTTTTCTTATTCATAATGTACACTTTTCTTTCTGTATAAAGTTTTTCCTATCATACCATAAAAAAACAGTTTTTTCTACAGGAAATAAGATTTTACAATTGCTTCATAATTCTGCGCTTATGTCTGAAATATCTGTGCGATATATTAAAGCTGCAAGCAGTGAAGAACTTCAATTGAATCCTTCTTAACTTTGCAGAGTGGTCAGGCGCTCTGCTTTGTTATTTTAAAAGCTGTGCCCCCGCCGTTGACAAAAGGCCGCGGCGGGGATATAATAACAATGAAGAGCGAACCACGCACACGGTTAGCTCCTCAGTTGAAAGTTATATATGTGGCAAGGCCACAAAAACAACCGTCACTTGTCCGGAGTGGCGGTTGCTTTTTTTGCGTTTTGTGACCTTGCCTTTCGGGAAGTCTTCCGCACGATGACCGTGACAGTCCACTTCTTTATGTGAAAGGTAAGACGCATACGCACCACCCCCTTTCGGAGGGATGGAGCCAACCGCCTGCGTGTTTGTATGAACGCTCTTCATCGTACCCTTGCGGGTGCTTATATTCTACATATTCTGCTATAATCTGTCAATAAAAAGCTGTGCCCCCGCCGTTGACAAAAGCGCCCGCCGGGGCTATAATAACAATGAAGAGCGAACCACGCACACGGTTAGCTCCTCAAAGATTTAAGTTGCTATTGTGGCAAGGCCACAAAAACAACCGTCACTTGGCTGGAGTGGCGGTTGCTTTTTTTGCGTTTTGTGACCTTGCCTTTCGGGAAGTCTTCCGCACGATGACCGTGACAGTCCACTTCTTTATGTGAAAGGTAAGACGCATACGCACCACCCCCTTTCGGAGGGATGGAGCCAACCGCCTGCGTGTTTGTATGAACGCTCTTCATCGTACCCTTGCGGGTGCTTATATTCTACATATTCTGCTATAATCTGTCAATAAAAAGCTGTGCCCCCGCCGTTGACAAAAGCGCCCGCCGGGACTATAATAACAATGAAGAGCGAACCACGCACACGGTTAGCTCCTCAAATGTTTAGCTGAAAATGTGGCAAAGCCACAAAGTCAACCGTCACTTGTCGGGAGTGGCGGTTTCTTTTTAACAATTACGAAATATTTACCTCAAAGTTACCCTAAGATTTTAACAATTGTAAAAGCCTCGGCAGGCTGCGCGAAAAAGGTTTTCCGGAACAGGATGCGGGCAGGCCCCGGAGCGAGCAAAAAACAGGTATATTATCTCTCTTATAAGTGCTCTTAAAACGCGTTCTTTTTCAATTTCAGAAACTATTTGCAGGACTCAATACAATATTGTAAACATTGGGAGCGCAGCGTCACCTGTTTGTAATTTTTAAAAAACTATGAACGATATAAAAAATACGAAACATTTACTTGACAAATACGTAATGACACGTTATACTGAGCCTGCACACAGGGAAAAACCCTGGTGACATATTTTAAGGAGGACATATCCAAATGAAGAAACTGCTTGCACTGATTCTTTGCGTGATGATGTTCGTCGCGGTCATCCCGACGGCAGCATTCGCAACCGAGACCTGGGATCCTGAGTTTGAGGTCGGCGGCACCAATAACACTGAGGTCAATGGCTGGTTCAAAGCCTCTGTCAACAAGGACGCCATCGACGACCTGAACGACGCCATCGCTGACATGTACAGCGCCCTGGCCGCAAACCAGACCGTTTTCGCCACCGCACAGGGCATGCACAGCCTGGCCGATAACCTGGCCAAGGGCCTGCTCGCCAACATCGACGACTTCACCTTCACCGTTAAGGTCGACAACGAGAAAAAGGACATTACCTTCAGCCACGACCAGCTGGTCGACAACTCCAGAGCTTTCCTGAAGGCTGTTATCGGCGCTGAGATCAAGAGCTACATGGACAAGAGAGCCGCTGCCTACCTGGACGATGAAGATGAGATCGACGATTACGACGCTTACCTGAAGACCTACATCGCTGCTGTCAACAACGCGCTGACCAGCTCCAAGGCTCAGAAGGGCATCGAGGCCTTTGCTTACGCTCTGGCCACTATGGCGATCTATGATGACGTCAACGACAAGCTCGACGACCTCAGAGACGAGCTCATTGCCTGGAACGACTACGGCGACACCAAGTGGGGCGAGTTCGGCTTCACTCCTGCCGCTGACGATTTCGATGATCTGTTCAACGATATCGACAGCACCGTCTTCGTGCCCGGCACCGGCCTGACTAATGACCAGCTCCAGACTGCGTATGATATCGCTTCCGGCGACGCTGCTAAGCTGATCCGGGAATACGCGCCCGTGCTCTGATTCACGCAAAAGAACAAATTACCGATCCTGACAATCGGTGAAAATGGCACACCCCCTGCATACGCAGGGGGTGTGTTTTTTGTGTATGTGGGGATTTAATAAATACGAAATATTTGACTTGACAAATAGGTAATGACACGTTATACTGTGCCTGTACATAGGGAAAACCCCTGGTGACATATTTTAAGGAGGACATATCCAAATGAAGAAACTGCTTGCGCTGGTTCTTTGCGTGATGATGTTCGTCGCGGTTATCCCGACGGCGGCTTTCGCAGGCCCCCCCCCCCCCCCAGCTGGAATCCCGAGTTTGAGGTCGGCGGCACCAATAACGCTGATGTCAATGGCTGGTACAAAGTCTCTGTCAACAAGAACGCGATCGACGACCTGAACGACGCCATTGACGACATGTACAACGCTCTGGCCATCAACCAGACTGTTTTCACCACCGCACAGGGCATGCACAGCCTGGCCGATAACCTGGCCAAGGGCCTGCTCGCCGACATCGACGACTTCACCTTCTATGCGGATGATGATGTTACTGAGATCCCCCTCAGCCACGACGATCTGGTCGACAACTCCAGGGCTTTCCTGAAGGCTGTTATCGGCGCTGAGATCAAAAATTACATGGACAAACATTTTGACGCTTACATGGATCCCACCGTATTAGTGCCGGTCGATAGCGGCAAGACTGCTACCTTAAATAATAACGATTACACGCTCTACACTCTTGGCGGTGATATCTTCTTCCAGAAACAGAATGGCGATTGGTTTAGGTACAAGGGTGGCTCGGATCTCGATGGTATTACGAAAATCAAGAGTAAAGAATGGACAAATCTTGGCAAAAAGCAGCCCACTCTTAACGGTTACAGTTACGACTACGAAGATTACCTGAACACCTACATTGCTGCTGTCAACAACGCGCTGACCAGCTCCAAGGCTCAGAAGGGCATCGAGGCCTTTGCTTACACCCTGGCTGCTGTTGCGGTTCAGGATTCCGTCAACGACAAGCTCGACGACCTCAGGGACGAGGTCGTTGCCTGGAACGACTACGGCACCTCCAAGTGGGACGAGTTCGGCTTCACGCCTGCTTCTGCTGATCTCGATGATCTGTTCAACAATGTCACCAGCAACGTCTTCGTGCCCGGCGCCGGCCTGACTGATGACGAGTACGCCACTGCGAGAGATATCGCTACCGGCGACGCTGCTAAGCTGATCGTGAACTACATGCCCCAGCCCCCGGTGCTCCCCTGATTCACGCAAAAGAACAAATTACCGATCCTGACAATCGGTGAAAATGGCACACCCACCTGCATACGCAGGGGGTGTGTTTTTTCGCGCCCGCAGGGTGGGCGCATAACAAAACGGGGCGCACATGCCGCCCTGTTCTGTTTCAGCGTATCGTATTAGCGTAGATCGTGAGCTGCTGGCCGGCGGATAGCGCGTCGCCCTCGGCCATGCCGTTCCAGGACGCGATCTGCCCGGGTGTGACGCTGTACCGGGCTGCGACGGCGGAAAGCGCGTCGCCCTCGGCGGCGGTGTACACAATGTGATCCCCCGCGATGGTAAAGCTGCCTCTGGCGCTGCGCTCCCACATGGCGGAGCCGCCCGAAACCTGTTCGACATCTGCGTCGGCAAGGGGAAGCTTATGTTCAGCCATTATCCAAACCTCCGAATGATGATAATTTTATTATACACCATTTCCCCCAAACCGCAACTTAGGTTTTCTTAATAAACGAAAATTGCAGCAATCTGCGCCGAAATTTTGCTCTATTGACATAGTCCGACAAATACGATACTATATGTCTGCCCGCAAGGGTACGATGAAGAGCGTTCATACAAACACGCAGGCGGTTGGCTCCATCCTCCGGCAAGGAGGTGGTGCGTATGCGTCTTACCTTTCACATAAAGAAGTGGACTGTCACGGTCATCGTGCGGAAGACTTCCCGAAAGGCAAGGTCACAAAACGCAAAAAAAGCAACCGCCACTCCCCAAAAGTGACGGTTGTTTTTGTGGCCTTGCCACAATATTCAGCCTAAAACTCTGAGGAGCTAACCGTGTGCGTGGTTCGCTCTTCATTGTTATTATAGCCCCGGCGGGTATTTTTGTCAATATGAGCGTTGAGATTCTCAATGGCAATTGAAATAATCCACCGCGGTGCTGTCGGTGATCACAACGTCGCATTTGCCTGCGTAGAGGTACTCGAAGCACTCCGTCGTGCCGCCGGCAAGCCGCGTGATCTGACCGAGGCGCTTAATAAGCCGCGGATCCTCGTCCAGGGCGGCGCGCGCCTCCGGGGTGGAGGGCATGCACATCTTGCGCCCGCTCAGGCGCATCTTGTTCCACACGGCGGAACCGTTTCGCGTCGCGATCACGATGTCGTTGTGAATATAGGGCCCGTACTGCGTGTACTTGCCGGAGGCCGCCTCCTTCGGATCGAGGGCTATGCCGCCCCACGCCACGTCGATATTGCCGGAGGAAAGCTCCACATACACGTTTTCCTTTTCAATCGGCTGCATCTTCAATGTCCAGCCCAGCTTCTCGCACACGGCCATGGCCAGTTCCACGTCCAGTCCCCAGTACTCCCCGTTGGAAAGATAGGAGAAGGGGAAGGCGTTCACGTCCAGCCCGATGATGAGATCCTGCGGCTCGGGCGGGACAAGCAGCTCCAGCGCGTCCGCCTGCTTGGCGTAGGCGAGCGCCGGGCTTCCCAGCCATTTGGTCGACAGTTGATCCACGCGCCCCTCCGCGGCCAGGACGCTCAGCGCCGCCGTCACGTAGAAATACAGGGGATCGTTGTTGCGAAAGGCAAGGGAATATTCCTGCGGCACCAGCACCTGCACAATGTTGATGCCGTAGCGGTAGCGGTTGGCGCAGGCGCAGAGCGAAAGGATCATGCACAGAGCCAGGAGAAAACAGATCAGGCGTTTCATTCGTCTTCGTCGTCCTCTTCCCAGAGTGATTCGTCAAAGCTGGGCCGCGCCTGCGGCTGCTTCGGCTGTACCGGCGGGCGCTGTACCGGCTTTACGGGCGGCTGCACACTTTGACGCACAGGCCGCGCCGGGGCTGCCGCGCGCTTCTGCGGCGGGGCCTCGGCCGGCGCCGCGGGCGCTCTCGGCCTCTGGGTCTGCTGCGTGCGCATGGCGCGCTCGCGCTCCATGGCTTCCTGCCGCAGCTCCGCTTCAAAGCGGCGGCGATAGGATTCGTAGCGCCTGCGCTCCTTCTCCTTAACGATGATCACGGCCGCAATGCCGCCTGCAATCGCCGCGACCAGCAGGATTTCCAGCACGATGATGCCCGTGCGGCGCGCCCGGTCGGAAAGCTCCAGGGCGTGGGTGCGGCGCTCGGCCTCGGTCTGCGGCTGCTGCGGCGCCGGCGTGGGTCTGGGCTTCGCCGCGGCATTCGGCGTCTGCGCGGCCTGTTCGGCTGCTGCGGCCAGGGCGGCCTGCTCGGCGGCAAGGCGCTCGGCCTCCTGAGCCTCCTGCTCCTTCTGGTAGGCGGCATACTGCGCGTCCACGCCGAGGGTGTAATCCTTGAACAGGGACGCAAGCTCCCCGATGAAGGACTCCGAGCCGCCCACGTTCTTGGTCATGACCGTCAGGATGAAGGGATTTTCGGTGTAGACGATGCCGGCGGTGTGGTTCCAGTCGCTGCCCTCGTTGTCGAGATAGCTGCCGTACTTCTGCGCGACGTCATAAGGGTGCATGGCATCCGGGAGCCGGAAATAGTGCGCCTGCTCCGCCTTGAGAAGCTTGTCGGTCACATTGGGGAACTTCTCCGGCGCTTTGTACAGCGTCTCAAAGACCTGGGTCATATAGCGGGGGGAGAAGTAGCAGTAGAGCATGTAGCGCTCATCGTAGCTGTCAAGGCGCGCGTACTGCTTGGCCTCCTCGCGCCAGACCTCGTCTCCGCCCAGGAGGGTGCGCACCTTGTGGGCGTAGTCGTTGTTGGAGTAGACCAGGATGTATTCAAACACCGTGTCCAGATCCAGCCCGCCGATCTGCGTGTCGGGAGAGACCTCGCCGGAGCGGACGCGCTCGGACAGGATCATCATCAGCGGCACCTTGTACATGCTGCCGGGATAAAACCAGCTGTCGGGGTTGTGGAACCACTCGTCTCCGGTCGCCGTATAGCAGTAGCCGATGCCCACCCGGTCGGCGGGGACGTTCTTTTTCGCGAGATAATCCTCCACCATAGCGGTGATGGCTGCGTTGTCGAGTATGCTGTCGTGACGCGCCGTCTCCGCTGCCGCTTCCGGCGCCTGCGTGCCGAGCGAAGCCGACTCGTCAGGCGACACGCCGCGGATCTGAATCTCCTGCGCGAAAGCCGGCGCAGATACACCAAGGGTAAGCGCCAGGCACATCAGCCAAGCGAAAACACGAATCCAATTTCGCTTCATTCCGACTAATTCCCCCCAGAAACGCATTCCATGCGTACAATACTACAAATTACAGTATATCACAGAGTTCGCCTTTTTGGTACTGGAAATTTTAAAAATGCGAAGGGCAGAAAATCTCTTTCCTTTTTTCACAAAACTGCTATAATAATCTTAACGGTATTCTGCAAATTTTCACAATCAAGGAGGGTACAGCATGGAACACACCCATTTGATCGAACGCCTTCGCGCGGGCAACCGCAGCTATCTGCGCGGCGAGTTCGCGGGCGACGTTTCCGCCGAAGCCCGGGCTGAGACAGCCGACCACGGCCAGCACCCCCAGGCCATCGTCATTGCCTGTTCCGACTCCCGCGTGATCCCGGAGGCGATTTTCTCCGCCGGCATCGGGGAGCTGTTTGTCATCCGCGTGGCAGGCAATGTCCTGGACCGCCACCAGCTCGGCAGCATCGAATATGCCGCGGCGCACCTGCACTGCCCGCTGATCCTTGTGCTGGGCCACACCGGCTGCGGCGCGGTGGGCGCAGCCCTCACCGGCGGGGGCGAGGGGTATATCCAGTATATCACGGATGAGATCCTGCTGGCCGTGGGGGAGGAGCGCGATCCCGATCTCGCCTGCCGATTGAATGTGAAGCACGCGGTGGACACGATCCATCAGGCCTTTGTCGATCACCCGGAAATCCCCTCAGCCGATCTGGATATCCGCGGCGCGGTGTACGATATCCGCAGCGGCGCGGTCGAATGGCTGTAAACAAGCTGACGCAACGGAGGAATTCAACATGAAAATAACCTTTCTCGGCGCGGCACATGAGGTGACCGGAAGCTGCACCTATCTCGAGGTGGGCGACAAGCGCGGTCTTGTGGACTGCGGCATGGAGCAGGGGAGAGACCTCTACGAAAACGCGCCGCTGCCCGTAACCCCGGATCTGCTGGACTTTGTGCTGCTGACCCACGCCCATATCGACCACTCGGGTCTGCTGCCGCTGCTGTGGAAGCAGGGCTTTCGCGGCTCGGTCTATACCAGCGCCGCCACGGTGCAGCTTTGCGATATCATGCTGCGCGACTCCGCCAACATCCAGATACAGGAGGCGACATGGAGAACCCGCAAGGCCCTGCGCGCCGGTGACGAGCCTGTCACGCCGCTCTATGATCTGGACGATGTGCAGGGCATCATGTCCAGGATGATCCCCTGCTCCTATGACACGGTCGTGCAGGTCAACGACTGCGTCTCCATACGCCTGACGGACGTCGGGCATCTGCTCGGCTCCGCCGCCATCGAGGTCTGGCTGCGTGAAAACGGGGAGCAGCGCAAAATCTGCTTCTCCGGCGACGTCGGCAACCTGGACCAGCCCATCCTGCGCGATCCGCAGTTTGTCCGGGACGCGCAGTACCTGGTCATTGAATCCACCTACGGCGACAGGCTCCACGCCCATGAGCGGGTGGACTATGTGCAGGCCCTCGCCGCCCGCATCCAGGAGACCTTCGACCGGGGCGGCAACGTGGTCATTCCGAGCTTCGCTGTGGGCCGCACACAGGAGATGCTCTATTTCCTGCGGGAAATCAAGGAGCGTGGCCTCGTCACCGGTCACGGCAACTTCCCCGTGTACGTGGACAGCCCCCTGGCCGTTGAGGCCACCGGCATCTTCCTCCAGTGCGACACACAGTTTCTGGATGAGGATATGCAGGCCATGATCCGCTCCGGCGTCAATCCCATCTTCTTCCCCGGGCTGGAGGTCGCCGTCTCTCAGGCGGAGTCCGTCGCAATCAACGAGGATCGCACCCCCAAGGTCATCCTCTCCGCCAGCGGCATGTGCGAGGCGGGCCGTATCCGTCACCACCTCAAGCACAATCTGTGGCGCCCGGAGTGCCGCATCCTCTTCGTGGGCTACCAGGCCGACGGCACCCTGGGCCGCGCCCTGGTGGACGGGATCAAAATGGTCAAGCTCTTCAATGAGGAAATCAGTGTCAACGCGCAGATCGACGTGCTGCCCGGCGTCAGCGGCCACGCGGACAAGATGGGTCTGATCGCCTGGCTCAAGGGCTTTGAGCAGAAGCCGGAGCTGGTTTTCGTCAACCACGGCGACCCGGACGCCGCCGAGAGCTTCACCGAATGCCTCAACAAGGAGCTGGGCTATCACGCCTATGCCCCCTACAGCGGGACACGCTTCGATCTTCTGCGCGGCGAATTTGAGTATGTCGCCGAGCCCAGACCCATCGAGACAAAGCGCGAGCCGAGCAGCAAGGCGGCCCGCCTCTTTATGCAGCTTCTTGCCGCGGCGGAGCGTCTTGTGCGCGTGTGCAGACGCATGGAAGGCCACCCCAACAAGGATCTGATACGCTTTGCCAAAGAGATCGAGAAACTGTCGGATACAATGGAAAAATGAGGGTTCCTGCGGTTTTTGCGTTGACATAATTCCTTTGCTGTGCTACCATAACGGTAACGTATTTGACAGCAGGCACGTTGTGCAACAGGAGGAACAGCATGGCAGGCCCTTCATTTGTACCTGAAAAAGCATTGGGAAAAAAGCTCGCGGAGATGGATAAGCAGGAGCTGTGCGCCTTTATCTCCGACCTTTGCCGCACGGTGGTGGCGGAGGTCGGCTCCAGAGGACGCAGGGGCGGCATCTATCCCGAGAATATCTGCATCGGCGATCAGGGGGAGATTGCCATCGGCCCCGCCGGAAAAGGCCCCTGGCAGGGGCAGGAGCTGGACTTCATCGCCCCGGAGCAGTACTGGAACGGCCAGCTCTCCGCCGCGTCGGACGTGTATTCCGTGGGCCTTCTCATGTACTATGCCGTGAACGGCGGCAAGCTCCCGCTGGAAGGGGAGTGCAAGGATCCCCAGCTGCGCCGCATGGGCGGCGGCAATCCCCTGGCCCCGAAAAGCGCCGGCAGGCGCCTCGGCGCGATCATCGAAAAATGCCTGCGCTTCAAACCCGCCGAACGCTATCAGACGCTGGAAGAGGTGCGCGTCGTGGTGGACAGCTGCCTGAAAAAGCTCTATCTCGGCGGCGTGCCCAGCTCGGAGGCCATTTTCAAAAAGAGCGACGATGATCTCAACGACGTGGAGCGCATGATGGTCGGCATCATCGAAAAGGACGAGGACGCCGCCATCGAAAAGGCGGACTTTCCGACAGAGGAACCAGAGGACGGCGTCAAGGTCTACAAGCCCGCACCGAAAGCGGCGCAGAAGGAGGTCATCTCCAACAAGCAGGCGGACATGCTGGCAAAGAAGATGAAGGACACCTCCAGCCCCGCCGTGCCGAAGCTCGGCGACAGCAGCAGCGAGGTGCTGCGCCCCGTGACCATTTCGCAGAATGCGGCCCGCACTTCGCCTGCGGTGCAGTATAAGCTAAAGACAGACAGAGAAAGGAAGATTGCAGAAGAGGTGAAAAAGCGCAGAAGAAGACCGCTGGCCGTGATCCTGGTGCTGTGTGCGGTTTTGGTTATGGTGGCGATCATCATGAACGCCATGCTGAAAGATTATGAGCGGGAGAGAAAAACCCCCGACCCGATGCTCCAGACCACAGCGACGGTGACAGCAACGGATGATCCCTATGCCTCTTTGCCCACGTCCACGCCGGAGCAGATCCATCTGGAGGACTTCAACTCCACAACGCCCGGACCCAGTGTGACGATGGACATCGGCATTCTTCCGGAGCCTGAGATCGTCACGCCCGAGCATGGCTATCAGGTCATCAAGGACAATGTGAGCTGGACGAAGGCACAGGCGGCCTGCACCAGACTCGGCGGACACCTTGTCATCATCAACGATGAGGAGGAGTTCAACGAGGTGACGCGCCTTGCCGACGCGCAGGGCCTCATCTACGTCTGGATCGGCGCGCACCGCGTCGGCGGCGTGGAGAAATGGGAAGACGGACGGGATCTCACCGACGGCTATGTCAAATGGGCCCGGGGCGAGCCCACCTATATCGACCGCAACGACCAGGTGGCCGAGGATTATATCATGCTCTGGAAGAACAACGGCGAATGGGTCTACAACGACAACCGCGACGACCCCTATGCCGACTACCCCAACATGTTTGAGGGCATCATCGGCTACGTCTGCGAGTTCAACGACAACGCAGCGTAATACCAAAAATGACTCACGGGAATACTCCTGTGAGTCATTTTCCTTCCTAAATCCGAAAAGAGCCCGTCCCTTTTGGGGACAGGCTCATTTCGGGTAATTTGTTTCAATTACACAGCGCGGGCGACCTTGCCGCTGCGCAGGCAGCGGGTGCAAACGTAGACGTGCTTGGGAGAGCCGTCGACGATGGCCTTGACGCGCTTCACATTGGGCTTCCAGGTACGGTTGGACCGTCTGTGAGAATGGCTGACCTTGATGCCAAAGGTAACGCCCTTATCGCAGAATTCGCACTTCGCCATGGATGAAGCACCTCCTTGCATGTGTTGACTGCCAGCAAGACAGCTCATTTATAATAGCAGATACCCCGCACAAATGCAAGGAAAATTTTGAAGTTTGGCAGAAAAAAGTTTTTGCGTTCAACGCCCGGATGCGTGGAAAGGTCTTGCCAAAAAGAAGAAAAATGGGTAATATATATCTAAAGAAGTGCCGTGCAGCGTATCGCGTAAGTCCGGGTACTTCCAAAGAAAACCGGAGGTGCTCATATTGAAGAGAAACAGATTTCTGGGTGTGCTGCTTGCGCTACTGCTGGCGATGGGCGTGCTCAGCCCCGACGCGTGGGCATCGGACTCGCCCCTGCCGAACGCCGGCGGGGAGATGGCGGATCTGCGCACCGCGCCGGAGACAGGGCTTGAAGGCTGGGCGGCGGATTCCGAGGCGCTGGCTTCGCTCATGCAGTTTGTGCGTGAGAGCGTCGACGAAACGTCGGAACACTACATTCCGCCCGTGGATCGCATTGCGGTTTTCGATTTCGACGGCACCTTGTACGGAGAACGTTTCCCCATCGGTTTCAACCTGTGGTTCAATGTCTGGCGCGCTCTGTACGATGAGGGCTATACCGCGCCGGAAGAGCTGAAGAACTATGCTGCTCAGAAGGAGGCGTATTATCTGTACGGGACGGAAATCATTCCGCCCGATGCCCGGACCCTGGAGCTCTTTAACGGATCGGGACTCTTCGAAGGACTCTCATGGGAGGAATACACGGATCTGGTGCGCCGGTTCAAGGAGCTGCCGGTCTGGGGCTTTGAGGGCATGACCTACGGTGAGGGCTACTTCCTGCCCATGCTCTCCGTCGTCAGATATCTCTGCGAAAACGGGTATAGTGTCTACATCTGCAGCGGTAGCGACCGCGACACGGTGCGCGTTATGCTCGAGGGTACGCTGGATCAATACATCCCCGCCGATCACGTCATCGGAACGGATTTCCTCTACGAAGCTTCCGGGCAGGGCGATCAGGCCGGCTCCGCATACCATATGGGCACAGATGAGACGCTGATCATCTCCGGGTGCAGCGACGAGCGGACCGTGAAAACCAATAAGGTGTTTGCCATAAAGCGTGAGATCGGCAGGCAGCCCGTTCTGGCCTTCGGAAATTCATCCGGTGACTTCGCCATGGCAAATTACGCGCTGCAAAACACGCGGTACGGTGGGCAGGCTTATATGCTGCTGTGCGACAATATCAGGCAGGATTACGGCGACGTCGGGATGGCGGAGGCCTTTGCCGCCAAATGCGAGGCGGCGGGATATCACAAGATCTCCATGCGCGACGATTTTCTGACTGTCTACGGTGAGAACGTCTGCAAGATACCGTTGAAGACAGAGCTGCCCGGGTCCTCTGACGTAGCCGCTGAACTTCCTCATGCGGCCTGACGAAACGCAGATCAGTACGAGGTGCAAACAATGATAATGAAAAGATCAAAAGCAGTGCGGCGGGGTATGAGCCGTTCATCAGGCTTGTTCCTTACAACTGGTCGGATGAGCGCAGCCCGGAGGAAATGGCCGAAACTCTCTGCCGCCGGTATTACGGAGTGTATGGCACCTATAATGCGATAAAGGGCGCAGGTGCTGTAGCTTGATTGACAGCTTAGAGATATGTATCCCTGGATAAGAATGCTTGTGCTACTAACAAGGCAAGCGTTCCGGCTTTTGAGCTGGTCAGCTGTTGGACTCGGGATGACAGAGATCACCGAGTGTTAGGGCAACACCGCACAGAAAATGAGTAGTGCGGAAGCGGGCTAAATATGGTAAAATAACAGTATGAATAAACAGATAACGCTGTCCGCGTTCAACGATCAGTTGGCACAGGTACGGACAAAGAAAAAAGAATTTCTGGCATAGATGGATCGCATCATCCCGTGGGGCGAGTGGAAAGCACTGATACAGCCGTACTACTATAAAGGAGAGCGCGGCAACAAGCCCTATGAGTTGGAACTGATGCTTCGGCTGTTCATACTGCAGAACCTCTACAACCTGTCAGATGAAGGTACGGTTGGGGAGGTCATAGACAGTCGCGCATTTTCTGAGTTTTGCGGAGTAGATTCCAGTAACCAAGTACCCGACGGAGATACCCTGGGACGCTTTCGGAATCTGCTGATGAAGCATGGACTGCAACAGCAGTTGTTTGCACAAGTGGTCACTATGTTGATGGAACGCGGTCTCATTCTGAAAAAGGGAACGATCGTAGATTCTACGATTATAGCAGCTCCGTCTTCCACGAAAAACGAGGAAAAGAAGCGTGATCCCGACGCCCATCAGACAAAGAAAGGCAACACTTGGCATTTCGGGTATAAGGCGCATATTGGTGTGGACAGGGACAGCGGTATCGTTCAAACTGTTAAGGCTACAGCAGCCAATGTATCCGATGTGACCATGACATCCGAACTCATGCACGGAGAGTAAGATACACTCAACGGAGACAGCGGGTACCTCGGCGCAGAGAAGCGAGAAGATGCCAAAGTACGAAACAAATCCGGCAAGAAGATACGGTATGAGATCAACCGTCGCCCCAGCCAAATGCGCAAGCTCAGCAAAAGCGGTCAGTACAAGGCCAAGAAGCGGGAACACGCAAAGTCCTCTGTACGGGCCAAGGTAGAACATGTTTTCGGTGTCGTGAAGGGACTTCTTAAATTCAAGATGACGCGATACCGAGGGCTTCAAAACAAGAAGCAAAATTCAACATCATGTTTGCGCTGGCAAATCTGATTCTGGCTGACAGGCCCTGCCTGGCAGTCTGATTCGGTTTGCCTCCGCATAAAAAATACGGGGGCATCATCGGCATTTTGACGCTATACAGAGAGTTCGGTTCTTGCTTTGCGAATTGTGCGGTGTTGCCCTAATATACTGTACACAGAAAGGATAAGTGTGAAGAGCATGCGCAGCAAGTATTCCGTCCCCCTGAAGAAGATTATTGAGAGGCACGGCGGCATCACGCCCCTGCACCTGGCCTCCGATTACGAAGAAGCGCTTGTGACCACCTCGGACGTGAACCGCCCCGCCCTGCAGCTCACGGGCTTTTACGATTACTTTGACGCAAGCCGCATCCAGATCATCGGCCGCGTTGAGAGCACCTATCTTGACAGCCTTTCTCCGGAGGATCGTCTGCGCACCTTTGAGCGCTTTATGCAGCATGATATCGCCGCGCTGGTGTTCTGCCACGGCGTGGATCCTTTCCCCGAGTGCATCGAAATGGCGCGCAGGTTTGACCGCAACGTGTTCATCACGGATGAGGACACCTCGGAGTTCCAGGCGGATCTGATCCACTCGCTGCAGAAATATCTGGCCCCGCGCGTGACGGTGCACGGCGTGCTGGTCGAGATCTATGGCGAGGGTGTGCTGCTCATGGGCGACAGCGGCATCGGCAAGAGCGAGACGGCGCTGGAGCTTGTCAAGCGCGGCCACCGCCTCATCGCGGACGACGCGGTGGAGATCCGCCGCGTGAGCCGCCACTCCCTCATCGGCAGCGCGCCGGAGCTGATACGCTATTACATGGAGCTGCGCGGCATCGGCGTTGTGAATGTGCGGCATCTGTTCGGCATGGGCGCTGTCAAACCCGAGAGCAATGTGGATCTCTGCATCCAGATGGAGCCCTGGGACAACACCAAGGCCTATGACCGCCTGGGCCTCACCAACGAGAGCGCGAGCTTTGTGGGCGTCGACATTCCGCAGGTGACGATCCCGGTGCGCCCGGGGCGCAACCTCGCCGTCATTATGGAGCTTGCCGCCATGAACAACCGCCAGAAGAAGATGGGCTACAACGCCGCGGAAGCTCTCGCCATGGAACACGACGCCGCCATCGACGCGGGACTGCTCTGAGGCAACACCGCACAATACGCCTGCGGCATCTTCCGGAAAATTTGAGCCCTGATTTCGTCACTTTTTCTTGAGGTACACAAAGTACATCTGCGAAAAAGTGCCATCATCAGAACTCAGATTTTCTCGGAATCTGCTCTTGCCGCATTGTGCGGTATTGCCCTAACACTTATGAAACGTTGTTTCACAAGTGGGGCCTCGCGCTGATCGCGCGCGGCTTCGCAATGCTCAACACGCGGCGTTTTGATTGAAAAAAGGTTAGGAGACTGATATGGAGCAACTGGAACTTGCCATACAGGAGATCAAAAAGGAGATGCCGGGCCTCGCGCTCTATGAGAACGAGCCCATGTCCGCCCACTGCTCCTTCCGCATCGGCGGGCCCGTGCGGGCGCTTGCCGTGCCGCAGGACGTGACGGGGCTCACACAGATCTGCTACCTGCTGAAAAAGCATGAGCTGGCCCCCTACATCCTCGGCAACGGGACGAATATCCTCTTCCCGGACGAGGGATTGAAGGATCTCTTCATCATCTCGACCGAGAAGCTCACAAAGCTTTTCCTTCTGCCGGACGGCTCCGTCTATGCCGAGGCCGGGGTGTCGCTTGCAAAGCTTGCAAGCTTTGCCCAGCAGAACGGCCTTGCCGGGCTCGAGTTCGCCTCCGGCATCCCCGGGAGCGTCGGCGGCGGCCTGATGATGAACGCCGGCGCGTACGGCGGAGAACTCAAGGACGCGGTGGCAAGCGTGGTCATCCATTTCCTGCCCGAGCAGGCGCTCTATGAGCTGACGAACGAACAGTGCGCCTTCGGCTACCGCAGCAGCTTCTTCCAGAAAACACCGGGCTGTGTGATCGTGAGCGCCGTTTTCAAGCTGGAAAAGGGCGAACCGGAGGCCATCTCCGAGAAGATGCGGGAGCTCAACGCAAAACGCCGCGAGAAGCAGCCGCTGGATCTGCCCTCGGCGGGCAGCGCCTTCAAGCGGCCCGAGGGCGGCTTTGCCGCCGCGCTGATCGACGAGGCGGGCCTCAAGGGCTGTACCGTCGGCGGGGCGCAGGTATCTGAGAAGCACGCGGGCTTTGTCGTGAACATCGGCGGCGCCACTTCTCACGATGTGCACGAGCTGATGAAGCATATCCGCCGCACGGTCTATGAACACAGCAAGGTCGTCCTTGAACCGGAGATGATCCTGCTCCCGCCCGATTACAGGCTTGAAGACCACGGCCCCCAGGTTCCGCTGCACAGGGTCTGGGGCGCAGAGTAAAAGGAAAGAGTGGAAAGTGAAATTATGGCGTCCCCTTTGGGGACGGAAAATAATTTTGCCACACTGAAAAGATAGAGGAATATGGTATGGACTTTCTGATTATAACCGGGCTCTCCGGCGCGGGGAAGAGCCGCGCGGCGGACGTGCTGGAGGATCTGGATTACTACTGCGTGGATAATCTGCCGGTGGCGCTGATGCCGAAGTTTGCAGAGCTGTGCATCGCGACGGGCGGCCGCTATGAGAAGGTCGCCCTGGTGACGGACGTGCGCGCAAAAAACGGCTTCGACGAGCTTTTGAAAACCATCGACCAGCTCCAGGAGATGAACTGCAACTGCCGCATCCTGTACATGGACGCGGACGTGCCAACCATCGTGCGCCGCTATAAGGAGACGCGCAGGCCCCACCCTCTGGCAAAGCGGGGCGGCAGCATCGAGGAGGCGGTCTATCAGGAGATTGACCTTCTTGCGCCCATCCGGGAGCGGGCGGATTTCATCGTCAACAGCTCCAATCTCACCCTCGGCCAGCTGCAAAGCAAGCTCTTCGACCTCATTTCCCCTGCCGGGACGAAGCGGAGCCTGGAGGTCACGGTGGAGGCCTTCGGTTTTAAACACGGCATCCCGCTGGACGCCGACCTCGTGTTCGACGTGCGCTTTCTGCCGAACCCCTATTACATTGAGGAGCTGCGTCCGCACACCGGGCTTGACCGGCCTGTCGCACAGTACGTCTTCGACAGCGTCGAGGCTCGCACCTTCATGGAAAAGGTGGAGGATCTGCTGAGCTTCCTCGTGCCGCTGTATGTGGAGGAGGGCAAGCTGAACCTCACCATCGGCGTGGGCTGCACCGGCGGCCGCCACCGCAGCGTCGCTATCGCCGCGGCCCTGACCGAGTATCTCAAGGCCAAGGGCATCAGCGCCACGAATGTCAACCGAGACATCGAAAAATAAGGGGGAGCGGCATGTCATTTTCCTCAGACGCAAAAAAAGAGCTCTGCCGTGACCGGATCGAGCGGAAGGACGACGCCGTGGCCGAGTGCTACGGCGTGCTGCTCTACTGCAACAGCTTCTCACCGCGCGAGATCCGCATCATCACCGCAAGCCCCGATTTCGCCGCGCGCCTGCCGCGGCTTTTGAAGCGCGCTTTTTCCCTCACGTTTGACACGCTCCCGCCGGAGAACGCCTCCGGCAAGCGGAGCTTTACCATCACCGACAGCGATAAGCTCCGGCAAATCTTCTCCGCCTTCGGCGCGGAGATCGACGGCACCCTCTCGCATCATGTCAACTTCGGCGTGCTGGAGGAGGAGCATTGCCGCGCGGCCTTCATCCGCGGGGCTTTTCTCGCGGGCGGCAGCGTCACCGATCCTGAAAAGCGCTATCATCTGGAGCTCGCCACCGCGCACCAGAGCGTCAGCCGCGAGGTCTATACCATCCTGCTGGATATGGGTTTCTCGCCCCGGGAGACGCAGCGCGCGGGCAACGCCCTGCTGTACTTCAAGCAGGCGGACGCCATCGCGGATTTCTTCACCGCCGTCGGCGCGCCGACGACGGCTATGGGCGTCATGACCGCAAAGGTGGAAAAGGAGATGCGCAACACCGTCACCCGGCAAATCAACTGCGACAGCGCCAACACCGACAAAACCGTCGCCGCCGCGCAGGAGCAGCTTGCCGCCATCCGCCGCATCGTAAAGGAGTACGGCAGTCTCGACGTGCTGCCGGAGACCTTGAAGGACGCAGCCCTTCTGCGTGTCACAAATCCGGAGGCGAGCCTTGCGGATCTTGCACAGCTGAGCTTTCCACCCGTCAGCAAGAGCTGTCTCAGTCACCGATTAAAAAAGCTTCTGACCTACACCCCGGAGGAATAACGCCATGGCCTTTGTCCATTTACATGTTCACAGCGAATACAGCCTGCTCGACGGCGCGTGCCGTACGGACAGGCTGCCTGCGCGCGCGAAGGAGCTGGGACAGACCGCCGTCGCCCTCACGGATCACGGCGTCATGTACGGGGCGGTCGCCTTTTTCAAAGCCTGTGAAGCGGCGGGGGTCAAGCCCATCATCGGGTGCGAGGTCTATGTGGCGCCCCACAGCCGCACCGACCGCGTCCACGGTGTGGATAACGAGTATTCCCACCTGATCCTTCTCTGCCGCAACGAGGTGGGCTATCGCAATCTCTGTTACATGGTGTCCTCCGCCTTTACCGAGGGCTTCTATGTCAAGCCCAGGATCGACTGGGCGCTCCTGCATGCCCATGCCGAGGGGCTGGTTTGCCTCTCCGGCTGCCTCGCGGGGGCCATTCCCCAGATGCTGATCCACAACGATTATGAGGGCGCGAAGGCCAAGGCCCTGGAGCTGCGGGATCTCTTCGGCCCGGAATACTTCTTTCTCGAAATCCAGAACCACGGCATCGCCGAGGAAGAGCGCGCCGCCCAGGGACTCGTGCGCCTCAGCCGTGAGACCGGCATCCCCCTGGCCCTGACCAACGACGCGCACTATATCGACAAGTCCGACGCCTATTATCAGGATGTGCTCATGTGCATCCAGACCGGCAAGACCGTGGACGAGCCGAACCGCATGCGCTTTGAGACGCAGGAATTCTACCTCAAGGACGAGCGGGAGATGCGCGAGCTGTTCCCGGAGCTGCCGGAGGCCGCGGACAATACCCAGAAAATCGCGGACATGTGCGATTTCCGCTTTGAGTTCGGCAACTACAAGCTGCCGCGCTTCAAGCTCCCGGCGGGGGAGACGGACAGCTGGGAATATCTGCAGAAGCTCTGCGAGAAGGGCTTCAAAGAGCGCTTCCCCGACCGGCCCGAGATCCACAAGCAGCTCGAGTACGAGCTGGATATGATCCACCGCATGGGCTTTGTGGACTATTTTCTCATCGTCTCGGACTTCATCGGCTACGCCAAGCGAAACGGCATTCCCGTCGGCCCCGGGCGCGGCAGCGCGGCGGGCAGCGTCGTGTCCTACTGCCTGCACATTACCGACGTCGACCCCATCAAATACAGCCTCTTCTTTGAACGCTTCCTGAACCCCGAGCGCGTATCCATGCCGGATATCGACGTGGACTTCTGCGTCAACCGCCGGGGCGAGGTGATCGAGTATGTGAACCGTCTCTACGGCCACGACCATGTGGCGCAGATCGTCACCTTCGGCACCATGGCCGCCCGCGCCGCCATCCGCGATGTGGGGCGTGTGCTGAACATGAGCTACGCCGAGACGGACGCGGTGGCAAAGCAGGTGCCCATGGCGCTCAACATGACGCTGGATGAGGCCCTGCGCCTATCCAAGCCCCTGCGCGAGATGTACGAGGGGGACGAGCGCGTTAAGCGCCTCATCGACGTAGCCAAGGCCCTGGAGGGCATGCCGCGCCACGCCTCCACCCACGCAGCGGGCGTGGTCATCACGGACAGGCCCGTGTATGAATACGTCCCCCTCGCAATGAACGACGAATCGGTCGTCTGTCAGTACCCCATGACCACACTGGAGGAGCTGGGACTTCTCAAGATGGACTTTCTGGGGCTTCGCAACCTCACGGTTCTGGACGACGCGGAGCGCCTTGTGCGGGAAAAAGAACCGGACTTTCGCGTAGCGGAGGCCCCGGTGGACGACAAGGAAACCTTCGACATGCTGGCGGCAGGCCACACCTCGGGCGTGTTCCAGCTCGAAAGCGTGGGCATGACCGCTGTGTGTACCGGCATCAAGGCCAAGAGCATTGAGGATATCACGGCCATCATCGCCCTCTACCGGCCCGGCCCGATGGACTCCATCCCGAAGTTTATCGAGTGGTCGCAGCACCCGGAAAAGATCCAGTACAAGCACGAGAGCCTGCGCCCCATCCTCGCCGTCACCTATGGCTGCATCGTGTATCAGGAGCAGGTCATTGAGATTTTCCGCTCCCTTGCCGGCTTCTCGCTGGGACAGGCCGACAATATCCGCCGCGCCATGTCCAAGAAAAAGCACAAGATCATCGACGCAGAGCGCATCGCCTTCGTCCACGGCGACGAGAGCCGCAGCATCGACGGGGCGGTGAAGCGCGGCATCCCCGAGGCGGTTGCAAACTCCATCTATGACGAGATCCTGGATTTTGCAAGCTACGCCTTCAACAAGGCCCACGCGGTGAGCTACGCCATCGTGGTCTACCGCACGGCCTACATGAAGCGCCACTATCCCCAGCAGTATATGGCGGCGCTTCTGACCTCCATCCTCGATAACAGCGGCAAGGTTGCCGAGTATATTGCCGAGTGCCGCGAGATGGGCATCAAGCTCCTGCCGCCGGATGTGAACGCCTCCGGTGCAAACTTCACGGTCGCCGGGCAGAATATCCGCTATGGCCTCGTTGCCATCAAGGGCATCGGCTGGGGCGCCATCGACTCCATGGTCGCCGAGCGCAGCCAAAACGGCCCCTTCCGCGACTTTGAAGACTTCTGCCGCCGCATGAACGGCAAGGAGCTCAACCGCCGCGCGGTGGAAAATCTCATCAGGGCGGGCGCGTTTGACTCCATGGGCTATAAGCGCAAAGCACTGATGGCGGTGGTCGGGGCGATCATGGACTCCATCGCCCAGTCCGCGCGGGACAACATCTCCGGGCAGCTCGACCTCTTCGGCGACCTGGACGACGCGGGCGAAAAGCCCCCGGCGGTCATCCCCATCCCCGAGGTGGAGGAGTACACCCCCATGGAGAAAATGGCGATGGAGAAGGAGACCACAGGTCTCTATCTCAGCGGCCATCCCATGGACGCTTACCGGGACGTGGTGCGCCGCATCGGGGCGGTGCCCATCGGCGCGGTGACGGGGGACTTTGCCGCCGAGGACGGGCCCCGCCGCTTCCAGGATAACCAGATGATCACCGTGGCGGGCGTGGTGGAATCGGCCCGCACACGCACGACCAAGAACAACACCCTCATGAGCTATATCCAGCTTGAGGATGACACCGGCAGCATGGAGCTTATGGCCTTTCAGCGGGCGCTGGACTCCGGCGGGGCCTATGTGAAGGAAAACGCCGCCCTGCTGGTCAAGGGCCGCATCTCCGTGCGCGACGAGAAAGAGCCCCAGCTCATGGTGGACAGCATCCGCCCTCTTTCGGACGCGAACGCTCCCGGCGAGAAGCTGCCGCCGCCGAAGGAAGCCAAGCTCTGGGTAAAGCTCAAAAGCGCGGAGGATCCCGAGCTTGAACGGATAAAGCTCATCCTCACCATGTTCCCCGGCAATCAGCAGATGATCCTTTACTGCGAACGGGAGAAAAAGCGCATCGGCGCAAGCTGCATCATTCACGAGGGGCTGGTAGCGGAGCTGGAGGAGCGGCTTGGGAAGGAAAACGTGGTGGTGAAGTGATGGCGAAAAAACACGATATCAATCTGGACTTTGTCCGGGCGGTTGCGGCGCTCTTCATCGTCTTTTCCCACTTTTTCGACAATACCGGTCTCTATGAGTTTGACACAGCCTTTCCCATCAAGCTGGCCTCCGTCGGCCTTCGCATGATCGTTGGCACCTGTGTCGCCATGTTCATTATGCTGACGGGCTATCTCTGCTCGGAGAAAAAGCTCTCGGCGCGCTACTATCTGGGCTTTTTGCGCATCTATATCACTTTCCTCGTGTGCAGTGCCTTTGCCTTTCTCGCGCGCATTTTCCTCCTGCATGAGCCGCTTGGTCTGCACGGGATGATCAGCGAAATCATCAATTTCGAGAGCATCGAGTATGCCTGGTATCTGCTCATGTACCTGGGTCTCTTCCTGATGATCCCGTTTCTGAACCTGGCCTTCAACGGCCTGGAATCGAACAAGCAGCGCCTTGTGCTGATCGGCACCTTCCTCTATCTCTCCGTCCTGCCGAGCTTGCTGCACCGTCCGGTGCACCTCATGACGCTGTGGTGGAAAAATCTCTCGCCGATCGCCTATTACTTTACCGGCGCGTATCTGCACCGCACCCGGCCGAAGGTCTCCGCCGGAAAAGCGGCGGGGCTGCTGCTGGTGCTTGTGGCGGCGTTCGTCGGGATCGACGTGCTGCTGCTCGGCCCCGGCGGGGAGTGGACGATCGACGTGACGCGCCATGACCACTACCAGGGCTATGTCTGCGCGCTGCTGTGCTTTCTGATCCTGCAAAACGCCGGGGCGGATCGCCTGCCTCAGACGGCGCAGGCGTGGGTCACGCGCATGGCAGGCCTCTCGCTCTCTATTTATCTTATGAGCTGGATCACCGACGCGCTGATCTATCCCCGCTTCAAGGCGGCGGTACCGGATCTGAACCGGCAGTTCTGGTATATGCTGCCGATCGGGCTTCTGAGCTTTTTCGGCGCGGCGGCGCTGGCCTGGCTTGCCGAGCGGATCATCAAGCCGCTGGACAAATGGCTCCGGGATTTACTGATAAAGAACATCCCGGCTCTGCGGCAATAAAAAGGCAACGTCAAAACGTTTCCAGTTTTGTCATCCTGAGGAACAAAGTGACGAAGGATCTTTCTTTGAGGTTCTTGCAAACTCTCAGAGAAAGATCCTTCGCTTGCGCTCAGGATGACAGGCGTTTTGCCGTTGCCGTTTTATTTTAATTCTTTCAGAACCTCGAACACGTCGCGGTGGCGGATGTCCCGGGGATCAAAGCGCAGGAGATTGTATACCAGCTGCATCACCGTGCCTGCGGCGAAGGTGCTGAGCAGGGTGCCGATGCCCACCGGGCCGCCGAGAAGCCAGCCCGCCAGCAGCACCACCGCCCACAGCAGGATCTCCACCACGCCGATGGGGACGCGCGGCATACGCTTGCCGAGACCGATGAGCAGGGAGTCGCGCGGCCCGCAGCCCTGCGCGGCGCGCATATAGATCCACATGCCGAGGGCGTTGAACACATAGCCCGCCAGCATGATCACAATGCCGAACCAGAGCTTGTCGTTCAGCGGCAGGGGATTGAGATCATTGAACATCTGTACGTAATTTCCCGTGAGCAGGGCGTCGATGATTGTGCCGAAGCCGATGCGCTCGTGCAGCAGAAGATCGATCACCAGCACCGCGACCGCGATACAGGTCATGGACAGCCCGTAGTTCAGCGGCGTGTGGTAGGATACGCCCATACCGAGACAGTCCCACGGCGCAAGGCCGATGTTGGCGAAGATCGTCAGATGTACGCCGAAGGAGAAGACCAGCAGCCCAAGGACGATCTGCAGCCATTCAAGGAATACTTTCTTCCTGTTCATGGATGGCTTGTTTACCGCCCCCCGCGCTCCAGGCGCTTGTGCTCCATGACGCGGTTGAGATCGGCGTCCGCACGCTGGAAGAGTTCCTCCTTGGGATGCTCCCGGTCGGCAAAGGCGATGCCGGCGCTGACCGTGACAGCGGGCAGCCCCTCGACCGGCTCCTGCAGCTCTTTGTTGATGCGGGCGATCTTATCCTCGATCACGCTGCGCTTGCTGCTCTCAATGCGGGTGACGATGACGGCAAACTCCTCCTTGCCGATGCGGCACACATAGTCCGCCGAACGGAAGCTGCCGCGCAGCACCTCCGCCACGCGCTCTACCGCGCCATCGGCGCTTGCTTTGCCGTTGCGGGCCTTGATCAGCTCGTAATTGTCAATGGCAAAGATCAGCAGGGCGCTGTGCTCCGGGTCAATGTCCCGCATGAAAACTTCGTAGGCGCTCTCATTGTAGAGCCCCGTCGCCGGATCATGCAGCGCGTCGTAGGCGAGGGATTCCTCCAGATGCTCGCGGCGTCTGCGCTCGGGTACTTTTGTGCGCTCGTCCGGGATCTCGCGGCGCTCGATCAGGAAGCGCTCGTATTCCGCCGCCGGGATCGGGCGCGAGAAGAGATAGCCCTGCCCGATATCACAGCCGATGGAGCGGAGCGTGAGAAGCTGCTCCTCCGTCTCCACACCCTCGGCCACCGTGGGCACCTTGAGGGATTCGGCAATATCGACGACGACCTCAAGGATCTTGGTATTTTTCCGATCGCGGAAGGCGCTGCGCAGAAACTGCATATCCAGCTTCAGCACGTCCACCGGCAGGGTGGTCAGCATGTTCAGCGAGGAATAGCCGCTGCCGAAGTCGTCCATCTCAATGCTGAAGCCCGCTTCGCGCAGGTGGTTGACGGTCTTGATGATATGGGCGGAATCCTCCGTATAGGCGGATTCCGTGATCTCCAGCAGAAATTCCGACGGGCTGAGCGCAAATTCCTCCAGCAGATTCTGAAGGGTATCCAAAAGCCCGGGATCAAACAGATCCACGCGCGAGACGTTCACCGAGACCGGCAGGGAAAAGCCGAGGCGCGTTTTCCAGTCGCGCATCTGCGCGGCAGCCTCCCGCCAGACATAGCGGTCGAGCTGCTGGATGAGGCCGTTGCTCTCAAAGAGCGGGATGAAGACGCCGGGATTGATCATGCCGAGGGTGGGATGCTTCCAGCGCACCAGCGCCTCGGAGCTGTTCAGGATGGGCACATCCGGGCGGATATCGAACTTCGGCTGATGGTAGACAAGAAACTGCTTTTCCTTCAGCGCTGCGGGAAAATCCTCCAGGAGCTGGGCGGCAAAAAGCTCGGACTCATGCAGGGCGCTGTCGTAAATGGCAATGGACTGGGTGAAGCTGCTGCGGATGGTGTCCGCGGCGGTTTTGGCGCGGTCAAAGCGCCGCTCCACATCGACGTTTTTATCGACATTGGGGTAGACGCCCATGCGGATCTGGACGCGGCTGTCAAGCCCTTCGGAGATCTGCCTGAAAAGCTCCGTATACTCGTCCCGGTGGGGACAGTAGACCAGGAAAACGTCCCCCTCGCGGCGGCAGACGATGGCGTCCGGGCCGGCGGCGTCCTGGATCTTTTCGGCAAGCTGCGTGAGCACACTGTTGCCGAAGTCCTTGCCGTAGCGCTCGTTAATCAGGCGGAAGCGGTTGATGTTTACCACCAGCGCGTCCATGGGCTGCTCCCGATGGTGCGCGTCGATCTGATTGGCATAGCTGAAGAAATACTCCTTGTTATAAAGCCCCGTGAGACTGTCGCGCTCGGTCAGGCGGATGATGTCCCGGTTCTCGGTGGATTCGATGGCACGGTGGATGCGGGCAAGAATGACCTTGGCCCGGGGATAGGGCTTGGGAATAAAGTCCGTGGCCCCGCGGTTGAGACTCTCCACCTCAGCCTCGTGATCGGCGGTCATGACGATGACCGGGATTCCGGAAAGCAGCGGATCGCTCTTGATGCGCACCAGAATATCCAGCCCGTGCATGTCGGGGAGCATGAGATCGAGCAGCACAAGGCTGATGGTCTCCCTGTCGCTGTAGAGCTTCTCAACGGCTTCCTCGCCGCTCTCGGCGGTGATGACTTCATAGCTGATGCCGATGATCGCCGTTAAGATTTCACGGTTTATCCGCTCATCCTCCACCAGAAGGATTTTTCGTTTTCCGTTGATAGTATTGCGTGTAGCAGGTATGTCGAGCATGTCAAACCTCCCGCAAAATCAATTCATATCTTTCATTGTAACAGATTCAGCCTGAAAAAGCTACCGGAAATTCGGCGTCTTTCAAAACAATTTGCCTCCCCGAAGGGAGGCAAATGAAGCATGTTGTCAAACGCGCTGCGGTTTGGTGTTCCGGGCCTGACGGCCGGGGGCAGACAGCGGCACCGATTCCACGATCAGCGAGGAGGTATCCAGGCCGTACCAGTGGGCCTGGGAGCCGATCATCTCGCGTATACGGTATTTGGCGGTCAGGATGAATTCCTCAAAGCGCGTCAGCACCGTGCCGGCGGCGACGCTGCGCTTGATGAAGCCGAACTTGAAGGTGCCCACATTGGAGGGGCCGTAGATGGAGAATTTGCGCTCCTGCGGCGGCAGCTCCCCGGAGGCCAGCAGATCGCCGACGATCTGGCGCAGATAGGCGTTGAGCAGCTGGTCGTTTTTGAAGCCAAGCTCCAGCCGGACGCGGAAGATGTAATCCGTGCCGAAGGTCTCCAGATGATAGCGGGCCACGTCCGGCTCATCCATCAGGTGGATGCTGAAAAACCAGTAGGCCTCGGCCCGCTTGGGATCTCTGTCCAGAATGGAATAGAGGATATCGCGGTCAAGAGTCTCGGTGTCGTTGCTCTTGTCAATGTATACCAGGTTCTGCGCGCAGATCGGGGTCGTCTCGTCCCGGCGCAGGGCCTCAAAATTCTTGAGGTAATCGCGCACCCGCAGGCGCACGGTGTATTTCTGCTCAAGCTCTGTACCGCGGTACCAGATGACCATGATGGCAAACAGCAGCATCGCCATGATGACCGCGACATACCCGCCGTGGGCAAACTTGGCAAGGCTGGAGAGGAAGAAGACGCTCTCGATAGCGCCGAAGACAATGAGTACGAAGCCCGCAAGGAGCGGCTTTTTGCGGATACTGCGCAGGTACACCGCAAGCAGCAGCGTGGTCATCAGCATCGTGACCGTGATGGCGAGACCGTAAGCGGACTCCATGCGGCTGCCGGAGCGGAAGTAGAGCACCACCAGCGAGCAGCCGATCCAGAGCACGGTGTTGACCGTGCCGATATAGAGCTGGCCCTTCGTGTCGGAGGGGTAGCGGATCAGCATGTGGGGCATGAGGTCGAGGCGGATCGCCTCGGACACCAGCGTGTAGGAGCCGGTGATCAGGGCCTGGGAGGCGATGATCGCCGCAAGCGCGCCGAGCAGCACCGCAAAGGGGCGCAGCATCTCCGGCAGCATGAGGAAGAAGGGGTTCATGTCCTCAATGGCGGCGAGCAGACTGCTCCCGCGATTTTGGATGATCCAGGCGCCCTGACCCAGATAGTTGAGGATCAGGCAGATCTTGACGAAGGGCCAGCTGCGGTAGATATGCTCCCGCCCGACATGGCCCATGTCGGAGTAGAGCGCTTCCGCGCCGGTGGCGGCGAGAAAGACGCTGCCGAGGATCATGAAGCCGCGCTTGTTGGTGGGGCTGAAGAGTACGCGCACCGCCCGCACGGGGTTGAACGCCGCGAGAACGACGGGGTTTTCAAAGATGTGCAGCAGGCCCGTGACGCCGAGAAAGCTGAACCAGACCAGCATGACCGGGCCGAAGGCCTTGCCGATGCGGCTGGTGCCGGCATGCTGGATGCTGAAGAGGGCAGAGATGATGAGCAGCGTGATCAGAATGACCTTGCCCTGGCCGGAGCCGAGCAGCCTGTCCACAGACTCGATACTTCGAAGACCCTCGACCGCGGTGGTGACGGTGACGGCAGGGGTCAGCACACCGTCGGCAAGCAGGGCCGAGCCGCCCAGCATCGCCGGGAAGATGAGCCATTTGCCGCACTTTCTCACCAGAGAATAGAGGGAGAAAATGCCGCCCTCGCCGTTGTTGTCGGCCTTCATGGCAATGAGCACGTACTTGACTGTGGTCAGCAGCGTGATCGACCAGATCACAAGCGAGAGCGAACCCACGATGAACTCCGTGTTTACCCCGCCGATGCCGCCGTTGTCAGCGACGATGGACTTCATGACGTACATCGGCGAGGTGCCGATATCGCCGTAGACGATGCCGATGGTCACAAGGAACATGCCGAAGGACAACGGCACTCTCTGTTTCTTCTTTTCCATAAAACCTCCAAAAAGAAAACGCCGATCCAAAGATCGGCGCAGAAAAACAACGCAGCCGCACAAGGGCACAGCTTCCCCTGGGTTTTGCGCTCTTTCCTTACGCCTGCGAGATAAGCTGACGGGTTAGGGCAGAAAGATACCCCGTCGTCCGAAGACGGCTGCACCCCAATAATTGGTTCTCCCGCTGCCCGCGGCGGGCATTCGGCGATATATGATAGTTGATACTTTAGCGCAAACACTCCCAAAAATCCACCAATAAACTGAACAAAATATCCAGGGAAAAGCTGGCATCTTTGCACAATTTTAACGGGTTTTCCTGAAAAATAACCAAAACAGACGGCTAAACCGCACCGTCCTGACGCAGACACAGGGCGTAGAAGGCGACGGCGCTGGCTGCCGCGACATTCAGGGAATCCACGCCGTGGCTCATGGGGATGCGCACAGTGTAGTCGCAGGCGGCGATGGTGGAGGCGGCGAGACCGTCCCCCTCGGTGCCGAGGACGACGGCGAGCTTCTCAATTCCCGGCAGGCGCGGATCGGAAACGCTCAGCGAATCGTCCCGCAGGGCCATGGCTGCGGTCTGAAACCCGAGACCGTGCAGCAGCTCCTGCCAGTCGCCCGCTGGCAGATAGCCCCACGGCACCTGGAAGACCGTGCCCATGCTGACGCGCACGGCCCGGCGGTAGAGCGGATCGCTGCCCTCGCTGGTGAGCAGCACCGCGTCCACGCCCAGCGCCGCCGCTGAGCGGAAGATCGCCCCGAGGTTTGTGGGATTCATCACATTTTCCAGCACCGCCACGCGCCGCGCTTTGCGGCAGAGCTCCTCCGCCGTCGGCAGCGCAGGCCGCCGCATGGCGCAGAGCATGCCGCGCGTCAGGTGAAAGCCGGTGATCTGAATCAGGATCGGCAGCTCGGCAGCGTAAACAGGTACATCCCCGCAGCGTTCCAAAAGATCCTTTGCACGCCCCTCGATAAGCTTTTTCTCCATCAGCACCGACACCGGCACACAGCCCGCATCCAGCGCGCGTTCAATAACCAGGGGGCTTTCCGCAATGAAGACGGCGTTCGCGGGATCGGCGCGGTTGAGAAGCTGGTTTTCCGTCAGACGGGCGTAGAGATCCAGCGCGGGATCTTGAAAGTCGGTGATGTCAATGATGTTCGGCATGTTTCTCTCCTGTCAATAACAGGGCGGGTACGAAACCGTACCCGCCCGGATGGTAATAAGAATTAATATGCGACGCCCCAGTAGATCATGGTCTTGGCGGGCTTGCCGCAGCAGGCACACACCTCGCCCAGCTTCTCCTGGCGGAAGGGGATGCAGCGGGAGGACATGCCCGCCTGTTCCTTCATCTTGAGCTCGCAGGCTTCCTCACCGCACCACATGGTCTTGATGAAGCCGCCGTTTTTCTCCTGCAGCTCCTTGGCTTCTTCGATAGAACTGGCGGCATAGATATGCTCGTCCAGGTTCTTTTTGGCCTTCTCGTAAAGACCCTGCTGCACGGCCTCCAGCAGCTCCGGCACCTTCGCGGTGAGATCGCCGAGGGCGATGGGGGTCTTCTCGCCGTTGTCGCGGCGCACTGCCATGCAGACGTCGTTTTCAATGTCCTTGGGCCCCAGCTCCACGCGCAGGGGCACACCCTTCATCTCGTACTGGGCGCACTTCCAGCCGAGGCTGTTGTCGCTGTCGTCGAGCTTGACGCGGACGCCTGAGGCCTTGAGCGCCTCATAAAGCTCGTTGGCCTTTTCCAGAACGCCGGGCTTGTGCTGCGCCACGGGCACGACCACCACCTGGATGGGCGCCACATGCGGGGGCAGAACCAGACCGTTGTTGTCGCCGTGGGCCATGATGACCGCGCCGATCATGCGCGTCGTGGAGCCCCAGGAGGTCTGGAAGGGGTACTGCAGCTTGTTGTCGCGGCCGGTGAAGGTCACGTTGTAGGCGCGGGAGAACTTGTCGCCGAAGTAGTGGGAGGTTGCGCCCTGCAGAGCCTTGCGGTCCTTCATCATGCACTCGACGGTGTAGGTGGCCTCCGCGCCGGCAAACTTTTCCTTGTCGGTCTTGCGGCCGCGCACCACGGGGATGGCGAGAACCTTTTCAAAGAAGTCGGCGTAGCAGTTGAGCTGCTGCTCGGTCTCCGCCTGGGCCTCCTCGGCGGTCTCATGGATGGTGTGGCCCTCCTGCCACCAGAACTCGCGGGAGCGGAGGAAGGGGCGGGTGGTCTTCTCCCAGCGGATGACGGAGCACCACTGGTTGTAGAGCATGGGCAGCTCACGGTAAGAGTGCAGCACACGCGACCAGTGATCGCAGAACATCGTCTCGGACGTGGGACGGAAAGCAAGGCGCTCCTCAAGCTGTTCACTGCCGCCCATGGTGACCCAGGCCACCTCAGGCGCGAAGCCGTTGACCAGCTCGCCCTCTTTCTTCAGAAGGCTCTCCGGGATCAGAACCGGCATGGCCACGTTGACATGCCCGGTTTTCTTAAATTCGTTGTCCATGATCCGCTGCATATTCTCCCAGATGGCGTAGCCATAGGGGCGCAGAATGGTGAAGCCCTTGACCGAAGCGTATTCCACCAGCTCCGCCTTGCGGCAGATGTCTGTATACCACTGGGCAAAGTCGACCTCCATATCGGTGATCTGTTCGACTCTCTTGTCTTTTGCCATAATCTTACCTCTCAATCGCCAGGGCCCTTGCCCCGCCGTAATGTCGGCCGACGGCCGCGGAAATCTATTGTAAGGCCGTGCCGCGGGCTTGTCAACTGTTTTTCGGCCTGTTTTTCGCAGGAATTCGCAGGATATCTGTATTTTCTCCTTGACCAAATGACGCGGAGCGGGTATAATTTCGGGGAATGCCGTAAGAAGCAACGGAGGTGAAGCCCCATTAACAAGCAGAAGTTTCTGGCTGAGCTCGGAAGATTGCTGACCTTTATGTATGAAGAGGACAGAATCCGGGCATTGGAGCTGTACAACGATATATTCGATGAAGCCGGCAATGAGACGGCAGTGCTGCAGGTGATGGTTTCGCCGACGCGCCAGGCCGTGAATCTTGCCCGTGCATATGACGCGAAGGAGCGAAGGCTTCAGGGCGACGATGAAGAGCCTGCCTATCTGCAGGTGATCGAGCAGCTGCGCGGACAGGTGCAGTCTATCGTGCCTGCGGCGCCAAAAGCGGACGCCGGCCAGATCCACGCACTGGATCAGACGCCCGTTGAAAGGGCTGACACTGATGATTTCGATGATTTCAGCTTTGCCCCGGTAAAGGAAAAGGCGGACGAGCTTCCCGTACCGACGACGCAGGAGATCGGCGCTTTCCCCGATGAGGATCGCGGAAATCAAAGCGCTCCGCTGAGTACCCCGCCCGCCATGGCGCAGGAGGGCGATAAACCGGCTCCCGCACAGAATGTGGATGAGTTCGCGGATGCGGTTGAGGCGTTCCTGGCCGATTTCAAGATCAAAGACGATGCCCTCGCCGGAGAGCCTGCCGGGAACAATGCCCAGCAGGATGCGGTTGATCCCGCGTGGGATCTGCCCGAAACCCGGACGCCGGACGAGGAGCCTGCAAAATGGCCGCTTCCGCCCGCAGCGCCGCCTGCTGCCGAGCAGCTTGCCGCGCCTGAGGAGGTACAGGAAAAGCCTGCTGCCGTCCGGGAGGAGCCGATCGTCCGGCAGGAGCAGCGCACAGTTGTACCGGAACATAAGAAAGCGAAGAAACCCAATATTCCGCTGCTGATCCTGTTTATCATTGCGGCAGTTCCCATAGGCCTTTTCTGCGCGGGAGTGATCCTTGCGGCGGGGCTTCTGTCTCTGGCCCTGGGCGCATCGCTTCTCAGCGGGGGCGCCTTCGGCCTCTATGCCGCCTTTACCGCGTTTATCGTGTTTGCGGATATCCTGCTGGTCTTTGGCCTGTCCCTGGCTGCGCTGGCGTTCGGCCTGCTGTTTGTTTGGATCTTTATCTGGGTGCTGTTCGGGGCTGTTCCCGGCTTGATTCGCGGTATCTGCTCCCTTGCCCGCAAGCTCTGCTATAAGGAGGCTGCGTAATGAAGAAAGCCTGGAGTGTCATTCTTGTCATTGTTGTCATTGCCATCGCGGTCGGCGCGGTGAGCGCCGGCGTCGGCGTGCTGACCGGCGCGGACTTCGACCGGATCGGCGCGACGATGGAAACCATAATCGCGGAGCAGTTCAATGTGGACGCCGACGCCTTTATCCACGAGTGGATTCCCGAGACTGTCCACATCATCCAGAACGAGCTGCGCTGACAGATCAAAAGGGGCTGTCTCAAAACTCCGTGTCATTCGCCTAAAGGGCATAGAGCTTCTAAGCGGCAAGCCGCTGAGAAGCTCTAATGTTCGCGAAGCGAAGAATCTTTCTCGGAAAGATCGCGAAAACCTTCAAAAGAAAGATCCTTCGTCACTTCGTTCCTCAGGATGACAAAACGGTAAACGTTTTGAGACAGCCCCTTTCCTTTTTTATTTGTCTTTTTTAGGAAAAGCACTTGCTTTTCCTTTCACAATTCAGTAAAATCATTTGAGATACTGTCTATGGATGTGGACGGAAAAGGAGCCGTATGAAAGCTGAGCAGCTTGTACGCAGGCATCTGATCTTCTCGGGCGTTGTACAGGGCGTTGGCTTTCGCTGGCGCGCAAGGCACGCGGCCCAGGCCGCGGGCGCGACCGGCTGGGTGCGAAACGATCTGAACGGCACTGTCAGCATGGAGCTGCAGGGTACGCCGGAGCAGATCGCCGAGGTCATCGGCATGCTGGAGCGCGCGCCCTGGATCCGGATCGGGGGCATCAACAGCCGTGACATTCCGACGGAGGCGTCGGAGCGGGGCTTTGTCACAAAAGACGACGGCTGGTAAGGCCAAACTATCATTGGGAGGAAGAAACCATGAATCTGCATGAAAAACTGGTTCTGCACGACTGCCCCTATTGCGGCGGCGCGGGACTTCTGGAGGAAGAGCAGGGCTGGTGCTGGTATGTGATGTGCCTGGACTGCGGCGCACAGACCGCGCAGATCGAATTTAAAAAGCCGGAGGAGCGCGAGGCGGCGGCCCGCAGCGCTGCGAACCTGTGGAACTTCGGCAAGATCATGCGCAGCGGCATCGGCGATTGATGCACAGCGTACCGGATTTGCCGGACAGCGCATTGCGCATTGAGATATAGATGGAAGGACACACTTGCATGATCGGTTTCTATGACTATACTGTTATCCTGACCTATTTTTCGCTCCTGTCCGCGACGTCGGGGATCGTGGTGTCCCTGTCCGGCGGCGGGCACCCGTATTACGGATGCCTGTTCCTGCTGTTCTGCGGCCTGTGCGACGCGTTTGACGGCAAGGTCGCGCGGACGAAAAAGGGCAGGACGAAAATGGAAAAGGACTTCGGCATTCAGATCGACTCCCTGTCCGATCTTGTTGCCTTCGGCGTGCTCCCGGCCTGCATCGGCGCGGCGCTGATCCGTGTCTCGCCCTACCTGACGAATCTTCTGGAGGGGATGCCGGTTCGGTGGGAGATCGCCTCGGGCAAGCTGCTCCTGCATGCGTGCCTTGTGCTGTATGTGCTGGCGGCGATGATCCGCCTCGCTTACTACAATGTCACCGAGGAGGAGCGCCAGGAGAAGGAGAGCGGCGCGCGCAAGGAGTATCTCGGCCTGCCGGTGACCTCGGCCGCGCTGATTTTCCCCTTGGTGCTGCTGATTCAGTACATGTCCAAAGCGGATATCACGCTTGTCTATCTCCTGGTGAGTCTTGTTACGGCGGTGCTGTTCATCAGCCCCGTCCGGGTTCCGAAACCCGGGATGCGCGGCATCCTCATCATGGTCGGCATCGGCGCGGTGGAGTTTATTCTGCTGCTTTTGCGCAAGGTGCTCCTGTAATGGAAAGGCCGGAAATCAGACCCGCGCCGGAGGGCGCGGCGCTGCGCTTTCTCTACGGAAGACCGGCGGGCAGGACGCTTTTGAAGATTGCCGCTTCACGGCCGGTTTCCCAGCTTGCGGGCCGCTTTATGGACTCTCCGCTCTCAAGACCGCTGATCGGCCCCTTCGTGAGAAAAAACAAGATCCGCCTGTCGGAGTATCTCCCTGTTTCGTACCCCTGTTTTAACGACTTTTTCTGCCGCCCCATCCGCAAGGAGCTGCGCCCCATCCCGCAGGAGGACAAGGCCTTCATGGCGCCCTGCGACGGGTATCTGAGCGCATACCGGATCACGGACGGTCTGGTGCTGCCCATCAAGCAGAGCAGCTATACGATCCCGGAGCTTTTGGGCGGCGACAGCGCGGCGGAAGCATTCCGGGACGGGGTCTGTCTTGCTTTTCGCCTGTGCGTCCAGCACTATCACCGCTATGCCTATGTGGACGCGGGCGTGATCCGCGCCAGGCGCTTCCTGCCGGGCGAGCTGCACACCGTGCGGCCCATCGCCCTTGCGGCGCTGCCGGTTTTCACGCGCAACTGCCGGGAGTACATGCTCCTGGACACGCAGCACTTTGGCACCCTCTGCCAGGTTGAGGTGGGGGCAATGCTGGTCGGGCGCATCGAGAACTACAAGGGCGCAGGCGTGAGCTTTCGCCGGAGCGAGGAAAAAGGGCGCTTTCTCTATGGCGGCAGCACCGTGATTCTGCTCCTGGAGAAGGATCGCGTACAGCTGGATGAGGCGCTCTTCGACAACACAGCTAAAGGGCTTGAGACCCCTGTGCAGCTTGGCGAAATTTTAGGGTGTGCGTGTACAAAAGAATAACCTCAAAAGAGATCGACAGATGATTCTGCCGATCTCTTTTTGCGTGTTCACTTTTTTTCTCAGGCCAGGGGCGCCTGAAACGCCATGCTGTTCACAATGCCGTCTACGCTGTCGGTCACAAGCTTGAGCTCGTCGGCATACAGGCCGTCGGGAAGGGTCTTGCCGTCGATTGCATAGTGGGGGTAGAGATAATAGCTGCATCCATCCGAGAGGGCGATTTTTTCCACCAGCTCGTCCCTGAGCGCCATGTCGTAATAGTCTTCATAGGTCTTGGCAAGCGCGTCAAAATCTTTGCCGTCGCGTACAAAGAAGACGGAGAAGATGCGCACATTGTTGCTGAGATATTCGCTGATCTCTTCGGGCAGCGCCTGCTTTGCTGTAAAGAGCGCGTTGTAAAGCGCTTCGTAACGCGCCATCGGCAGGGCGTTATAGTCAAATTCCATCTCCAGGATACTGCCGTCCCCGGAGAGATCAATACCGGCCAGAGAGAGCGTCCCGTTCAGATTGTCAAAGCTCTCGGGCAGAACCATGGACACGCCGAGTGCCGGAAGCTCGACCCAATTGCCGCCCTGCTCAACAGGGCCTTCCACATTAGGCGCAGGCTCTTCGGCAGGCGCGGCAGTTCTGTCTTCCTCGGCGGGCGCAGACTCTTCGGCGGGCGCCGAGGCATCCGCCGCAGGCGCTGCTGCTTCGGCTGCTGCCGGGACAGCTTCCGCTGCGGGAGCGGGAAGCGCTTGCTCAACTGCGGATTCTTCGGCTGTCAGGGCGGGTGCTGCGAGCGCAGGCTCCGCGACGGGGCGTGAGGCCGCGATCAGATCAAGGGCCTCGTCGATGCTCACGGGATACTGATCGGTATAAGCGCCGATAACGGGATTGAGCAGGATGCGGCCCTCACTGTCTACGAAGAAGGAGGTCGGAATGGAATTGACGGGAAGGATCTCGTCGATGTTCGCGGGGGCGATCAGATTGGCGTAAGAAGCGCCGGCACTGTCCAGAATGGCTTGTGCCTGCTGTGCCATGCCCTCTTCACCGGCGTCCAGGCAGATGCCGATGATCCGGCAGTTTTTGGCCTCCAGCTCATCGCTCAGCTTCGCAAGCTCAGGAATCTCCCCGACGCAGGGGCCGCACCAGGTCGCCCAGAGGTTGATCATGGTGACGTCGTGATCCTTGAAAAGCTCCGCGCTGCTGACGGGCGTTCCGTCCAGATACGCGGCGTCGAAGGCAATGAGATCGCCGATCCCGGCAGTTTTGAACTTTTTCGGCTCGGAGAGGGTCAGCGCGCCGAGAAAGCAGTCCTTGCTCGCCAAGAGGGAGACATACTCCGGATAGAGTTCGCCCATGTTTTCCGCGTAGCTTTCCTTTTCCTGCTCAGGCTTCTTATACTGCGCGAGGTAGAAGCGGGTATCGCCCTTCTGCGCGATCTCTTCCAGCAGGGCGTAGCTGTCCTCGTCAATGCCGTTGAATTCCTTCAGCGCGGCTTTCAGTTCCGCTTCGCCGCGCCCGCCGTCGATCCCGTAAACGCCGAAGACGACCCCGGTCTCATAACCGCTTGCCCAGTGGGGATCCTCCGGGACGGGCACCTCTCCGCCGGAAAGAAAGGCGTCGATATACGCATCCCAATAGGCGGTGTAAGCATCAAGCTTATCCTTGGGTACGGCGTAGTAGCTCATTTCCACAAAGATGATCCCGGGATCATAGCCTTCCATGATGTTGCCGTACCAATTGATCGTGCCCTTGAGGTTCTTGTAGCTCTCCGGCGTCACAAAATGGAATCCAAGATAAGGCGCGTCCAAGGTTTCGCCCTCTTCCTCCGCAAAAGCGCAGGTTCCGAGAGAGAGCAGCATGGCGAGCGCCAGCAAAATACCGATCAGCTTTTTCATCTGTATCCTCCTTTATTCCGCGGAAAATCATTCCTGCTTCTTACTATATCAGCTTTTCGCGCAGAGAACAAGTGCTTGCGCAGGAATCATGCGCTGCCGGATTCAGAACAGCGCGCCGGTGAGCAGCGTCATCAGCAGCTTTTCCAGATCCTCTGCCGTGCCGGTGCAGCCGTCAAGGGCATATCTGCGCGCAAGATACGCGATCCCGCCCGCGTAAAAGCTGGCGGCGTAAGCGCGCGTACACGCGTCTGTGCCGGGGAGAAAGCAGGCGCAGCTCTCCATCACCTCGCAGAAGCTGTCGTAGAGCAGATGCTCGATATGGTTGTCGGCCAGCAGCTTGATGAGCTCACGGTTCCGCACGATGTATTCGCTGTAGCCCCGGCAGAGCAGCCGGAGCGCATCCCGGCCGCCGCAGGCTTCCGGAAGACGAACGTCCGGGCTGTCGCAGGAATCGCTCTGCAGGGTAAAGACAATGACGTTTTCCCGGCTGGTAAAGAGACTGTAAAAGGTCTGGCGCGAAATGCCCGCCGTTTTGCACAGCTCGCTGATGCTGATCTGCGCATAGGGCTTTTCCCGGATCAGCTCCATCATGGCCCGGGAGATCTGCCGCTGGGACTGAAGCGCCGTTTTGTTGCTGCCGCAGTACATGATTCATTACCTCTGTCTGTTATTCTTTGTGACATTATAACAAGCGGGTTAGACAGCTGTCAAGGTTAGGAAACGCAAGCGTAAAAAAAGAACACGGGAGGGGCACCCCCCTCCCGTAACGTTATTTGCTTGTAATCTGTGTTCTCACGTTACCAGCTTCCGAAGTCCTGGGATCTTCAGCATCACCCAGGTCAGCGCCGCCGGCAGCAGCAGGAAGCAGAGATAGAACAGCGGATAGAGCAGCAGGGCGCTGTACTGCGTGAGATCCCAGTGCCGGCTGCGCACGGCGTCGAGGAAAATGGGGTGCATCAGATAGATGCCGAAGGAGCAGACGGAAAAGAGCCTGACAAAGCCCGTGAGGCGCGGCGGCAGCGCTTCGATCCGCTTGCAGGCGCAGAAGACAAAGCAGGCCGTGAGCACGGAGGAAACCGTCAGATCCTCATAGAGGCGGGCGGAGGGCTCGCCAATGCTGATGGAGTAGCGGCGGTTGAGCCAGGCGATCACGAGTACCGCCGTGAGCGCCGAGAATCCCAGCAGCCCGAGCTGCTTTTTACTGAGCTCCTTCTGATACAGCACCCAGCCCAGGGGCATCATGGCAAAGTAGCGAAAGTACTGCAGATCATAGGGCTTGATAAGCGCCGCGAGCCAGCCGCTCTCATCCGGCATGACCTTCAAGGTGCTGCATACGCTGACGATCGCCGCCAGCAGCAGCGCGCCGCGCACGGCGTTTTCCCGGTTCCCGTGCGAAAGCCCATGCAGCAGCGGCAGCGCGCAGTAGCACATCGCCATGGTGGGCAAAAACCAGAGATGGAAGTAGCCCTGCAAGACCAGCTTCCAGAAGCTCTCCCCGGGCGTCCAGTAGTGGAGAAAGAGGGCGTCGACGCCGTTGCAGATCAGCGACCAGACATAAAACAGCGCCAGCATGTGGCCGGCCCGCTTCATGTGCTTCTTGAAGTCCAGCTTCTCGCGCCCGAGAAAGAGCGCACCGCTGACCATGAAAAACAGCAGCACGGAGCTGCGCAGGATCACGCACAGCAGATTGTATACCGCCCATGCGGGGGCGGCGGGGTCAAACTCCCAGAAGAGCATCCCCGTGTGTCCCAGCACGACCGCCATACACGCCAGGACGCGGCAGACGTCAAGACTTGCTTTTCTCATGGGCAGGTCTCCTTACGAAAACTTTACGACGATCGTATCGCCGATCTTTTTTACCGAGCCCGCGAACGGATAGACAGGCATGTCGCCAGGCTCCAGATGCGCAAGCTCATCATCCGGGACAAAGGGAATATCGCAGCCGAGATAGCGGCTTACGATCAGCTCGGCGTAGTCGGTCGCGTCAAGCTCCAGACTCGGCAGGATCAGCGGCGCTTCGGTAAAGTGCCGGTCAAGGTCATAGCGCAGCGCGGGCGCGTCGCCGACGATGGCGAGGCGGTCGCCCTCGGCAAAGCCCGGCGTCTCAAACACGCGGGTGAGCATGACAGTATAAAAGCTCTTGAGCTCTTCAAAGCGGAGGTAATAGCGCAGATACAGGGCGTTGGCATAGTAGATGTTGCCGCAGAGGATCAGCGCCATCGCCGCCGCCGTCATCCGGCGCAGCGTAAGGGCGGCCGGGGCCTCCCAGCCGTCCAGCAGCGCCGCACAAAGGATATAGAGCGTTGCAAAGCTGTAGAGCGACAGGGAGTGAATGTAGCTGTTGTCCGCCAGCAGATACAGGCAGTAGCAGCTTAACGGGTAGAGAAACAGGCACAACGACGCCAGCAGCAGACTGCCCGCGTCGCCTTTCTTTCGCAGATGCGCTGCCATGGCGATCCCGATACACAGCAGCAGCGCCAGATGCAGCGCACGCGACGCCGTGCTGTGTACGTAGCCGAAGCGCCCGTCGAGGAAGGTCATGAGCCAGGACTTATAGGCCACGGCAAAGCGCACCGGAATGCTCTGCCTGTCGTTGACGACCTCATGCAGCAGGGGGAAGCCGAAAAGCTTCGTGGCCGCCAGCAGCATGACGCCGTATACGGCAAGCGACGCCAGCAGCATGGCGAGCATCCTGACGCCCTCGCGGAAAACTTCCACTGCCGTTTTCTTCGTCCGACAGAGCAGGACGATCATGCGGATGACGCAGAGGCTTGCCGCAACGGAGAAGTAGCCCTGATAGATGCTGCATGAAAAGCCGATGAGCAGGGGCGCCGTGATCCAGCGGCCTTTTTTCCCGGACGTAAAGAGCCAGAGCCCCGTCACCGTCAGCAGCAGCGCCACGGCATAGGGCGCGGCGGTGAACATGTAGAGCATGGTGCCCGCCTGGGCGGGAAAGCAGATGAACGCGCCCGCAAACAGAACCTGCAGAGCCCGGCTTCGGAGCGGGAAGATGCGCAGGATCACGCACACCGCGGCGGAGAGCAGCACAATGCTCATGAGCCCGTAGATCCACGGCATGGAGGCGTCCGGCATCACAAGACGCAGAAGCTCCAGCCCGTAGCGCCCGGACGGCGTGGTCGAGCCTTTCTCAAAAAGCCCCACCAGATCGTCACCCACGGGGATCTTGTTCGTCATGCAAAAGCCGTAGGCCAGAAGCCCGAAGCCCAGCGCGGAGAAGAAGGGCAGGCGGTCACGCTTGAATTGATCCATATACATTTGTCCAGCCCTCCTTTTGCGATCTCAGTTCCTCAGACTGTGCAGCGGGGCGGGGATGCGCCCGCCGCGGGCGATGAATTCCGCGGCGCTGCCCCGATGCAGGGGCATAATGGGCGCGGAACCCAAAAGCCCGCCGAAGTCCACGCTGTCGCCCACGCTCTTGCCCTTGACGGGAATGATGCGCACGGCGGTGGTCTTGTTGTTGACCATGCCGATGGCGGCCTCGTCCGCGATGACAGCGGAGATGGTGTCGGCGTCCGTGTCGCCGGGAACGGCGATCATGTCAAGGCCCACCGAGCAGACACAGGTCATGGCCTCAAGCTTGTCGATGCAGAGCGTCCCCTCCTTCGCGGAGGCGATCATGCCCGCATCTTCGGACACGGGGATAAACGCGCCGGAGAGCCCGCCCACATGGGAGGACGCCATCACGCCGCCCTTTTTGACCGCGTCGTTCAAAAGCGCGAGGGCCGCGGTCGTACCGTGTCCGCCGCAGCGCTCCAGACCCATGATCTCCAGGATCTCCGCCACGCTGTCGCCGATGGCGGGGGTGGGGGCCAGGGAGAGATCCACCACGCCGAAGGGCACGCCCAGACGGCGGGAGGCCTCCTGTGCTACCAGCTCGCCCATGCGCGTGATCTTGAAGGCGGTGCGCTTGATGGTCTCGGCCACCACGTCAAAGCTCTGTCCCTTGCACTCCTTGAGCGCGTGGGCAACGACGCCGGGACCCGAGACGCCCACGTTGATGACCGTCTCCGGTTCGCCCACGCCGTGGAAGGCGCCCGCCATGAAGGGGTTGTCCTCCACGGCGTTGGCAAAGACCACCAGCTTCGCGCAGCCCATATAGCCGCGCTCGGACGTTTCCTTGATGATCTTCCCCATGAGAGCCACGGCGTCCATATTGATGCCTGCCCGCGTGGAGCCGACATTGACGCTTGCGCACACAAGCTCCGTCTCGCTCAGCGCTTCCGGCAGGGAGCGGATGAGGCGCAGATCACTTTCGGTGAAGCCCTTCTGGGCCAGGGCCGAAAAACCGCCGATGAAGTTCACGCCGGTCTCCTTTGCCGCCCGGTCGAGTGTGCGGGCGATGGGCGTGTAGTCCGCTGCCGCGCAGGAGGCCGCCACAAGGGAGATCGGGGTAACGGAGATACGCTTATTCACGATGGGGATGCCGAATTCGTTTTCAATGTCGCAGCCGGTCTTTACAAGCTTTCCGGCACAGCGGCAGATTTTGTCGTAGATTTTGCGGCAGCAGGCGTCCGTGTCCGTGTCCGCGCAGTCCAGCAGGCTGATGCCCATGGTGATGGTGCGCACGTCCAGGTGCTGCTGGTTGATCATCTGGATGGTCTGCAGGATCTCGCTGCTGTTGAGAAGATAACTCATGCCGCCACCTCAGACCTTGTGCATGGCGTCAAAGATATCCTGCCGCTGGATATGCACGTCAAGTCCGCGCTCGCGGCCCTTTTCCTCCAGCCAGCGGCTGAGCTCCGTGAAGGACATGCCGCAGTCCGTGAGATCGACCAGCATGATCATGGCAAAATACTCCTGCAAAAGCGTCTGGCTGATATCGAGGACGTTGATGTCCTTTTCCGCAAGCAGGGCGGTGATATAGGCAATAATGCCCTTGCTGTCTTTGGCAAATACGCTGACAATGGCTTTCATCATTCAAATCTCCTTCTATCTATACCCTCTCCGCCCCAGTGTGCGCACTGGGGCACCTCTCCCAGAGGGAGAGGCAAGTCCTGGCTCCTCCTTCGGGGGAGCTGTCGCGGCGCGTCTCACGCAAGCGCCGTGACTGAGGGGTGGCGTCTCTTCGGCCTCGCAGAGTTTTTCCGTCCGCGACTCTTGATCGAAGGCTTCAGCCCGAAAAGTGTTTGCACAGGTGTTTGACACAGCAGTTTTCGCAGTCCGGCTTTCTCGCGTCGCAGACCGCCCTGCCGTGCAGGACGAGACAGTGGCAGAAATCCGAAGACCGCTCCGGCGGCAGGATCTTCCGCAGCGCCATCTCAATCTTAACCGGATCCTTGAGATCGTCTACCAGCCCCATGCGGTTTGAAAGGCGGATGCAGTGCGTGTCTACCACGGTGGAACCGGGGACGCGGAACACGTCGCCGAGGATGAGGTTCGCCGTCTTGCGCCCCACGCCGGGGAGCTTCGTGAGCTCCTCCATGGTGCGGGGCAGCTCCCCGTTGTATTTTTCCAGCAGCACCTGGGCGCAGGCCACGATATCCCGCGCTTTGGCGCGGAAGAAGCCGCAGGAATGGACGTACTTTTCCACCTCTGTGACGTCGGCCTGCGCGAAGGACTCCAGCGTCGGGAAGCGCGCAAAGAGCGCCGGGGTGATTTGATTGACGCGCTCGTCCGTACACTGAGCCGCGAGGCGCACGGAAAAGAGCAGCTCATAATCCTTGCCGTAATCGAGGGTGCAGCTTGCCTCCGGATATTCCTCCAGCAGCAGCCGCACGATCTCCTGTACCTGTTCGGGCGTTCTCATGGGTTCACCTCTCTGTGTCTTGGATGCCGCTGCGGCCTCAGCGTGAAAGCTGGATCATGCCGCCGCATTCCACGGTGTCGATCTCGCGGTTAAAGTAGGTGCCGCGGAAGAGATACTGCACCTGTACGGGGAAGCTCTGCGTCTCGCCGCCGGCGAGATGCACGGTGTGCTCCGTGGTGTTCAGGAGACTGCTGTGAATGGCGGTGTTGTCATCCAGATCCACCGCCGGGGTGTTTGCAGAGACAAAGTCGTCGCCGACGCTGACGTGCAGGGCGTTCTGTGAGGCGATGATGTTCAGCGAATAGGACTCGAGATACACGGCGACCTTGACCTTGACGCGGTTTGCGTCCAGCAACTCTGCCGTCCAGTCGGCGCGCACGTTCATGGGCACCCCGGTCTCAGACCGGAAGCTGCCGGAACCGATGACCTGACCCACAGGTACGGGCGTGGGCGTCGGAACGGGCGTGGGCGTCGGCGCCGGGGTGGGAGGCGGCGTCGGCACCGGGGTCGGCGGTACGGGCGTCGGCATGATGGTGGAGACGGGCATGGGCGTCACGGTCGGCGCGAGCGTGGGCGCGGGCGTCGCGGCATAGGGGTCATAGCCCAGGTTCTCGACCTCCTTGCGTTCCTTCTCCATATCCAGCAGCAGGGTGATGGCGGTTGCCATCACCAGCAGAAAAACGACAATAAACAAAAGCGCTTTGATTTTCCCTTTTCGCATATGTATTACTCCTTATGTTTTGCCTACGCATTGCGCATAAGTAAATGACATTATACCGCACAGGCGCGAAAATGTCCACACACAGCTTGTGAACGTTTTCCGCATCCGGAAGAATCTGACAGGTATACAGACGCAAGGCGTGATGAAAAGTTCTGGCCGGATGGGAAAGAATTCTTTTACAAACACGCGCCGTGGTGATATAATCAAACATTATCAGCCGAAACCGAAAGGAGTGTGCGCCGTGTATCAGCCTCTTGCGGACGAGATCCGCCCCGATTCCCTGGACGACGTGGTGGGACAGCGGCATATTCTCGGCAAGGGCGGCATGCTCCGCCGCATCGTGGAGAGCGGACAGATCCCCAACATGATCTTCTACGGCCCCTCCGGGACGGGCAAGACCACCGTGGCGCGCATCATCGCCCAGCGCACCAATCGCTCTCTCAGAAAGCTCAACGCCACCACCGCGGGTATTGCCGATATCAAAAAGATCATCGACGAGCTGGACACCTTCCTCACCCCCGGCGGCGTACTCCTGTACCTGGACGAGATCCAGTATTTCAATAAGAAGCAGCAGCAGTCCCTGCTGGAGTTTATCGAGGACGGGCGCATCACGCTCATCGCCTCCACAACGGAAAACCCCTATTTTACGGTCTTTAACGCCATCCTGAGCCGCTCCACGGTCTTCGAGTTCAAGGCCATCACGCCTGAGGACGCGGCCGCCGCCGCAAAGCGCGCGGTGGACATCATGAACACCCGGCGGGAGAGCCCGCTTGCACTGGAGGACGGCGTACTCAAACATATTGCGACCGCCTGCGGGGGAGATGTGCGAAAGGCCATCAACTCCGTGGAGCTGCTCTTCTCCGCGGCGGATGGGGACACCATCAAGCTCGACGACGCCAAAGCCATCACCCAGCGCAGCGCCATGCGCTATGACCGGGACGGGGATGAGCATTATGATATCCTCTCGGCCCTGATGAAGTCCCTGCGCGGGTCCGATCCCGACGCGGCGCTGCACTATCTGGCGCGGCTTTTGGAGGTGGGGGACCTCATCGGCGCATGCCGCCGCATCCTCTGCTCGGCGAGCGAGGATGTGGGTCTTGCCTATCCGATGGCGGTGCCCATTGTGAAGGCGTGTGTGGATTCCGCCCTGCAGCTCGGGCTTCCCGAGGCGAAGCTCCCCCTTGCCGAAGCCTGCATCCTGCTTGCCACCGCGCCCAAGTCCAACACCGGCGTCATGGGCATCGACAGGGCCCTGGCGGACGTCCGTGCCGGGCACACCGGCAGTATCCCGCGGGAGCTGCAGAACGTCCACGCCGACGGCACAGGCTTTGAGCGGGAGCAGGGGTATCTCTACCCCCACGATTTTCCGAACCACTGGGTGCGGCAGCAGTATCTGCCTGACGCATTGAAGAACACAAAATATTACGAATTCGGTGACAACAAGACCGAACAGGCCGCGAGACGCTATTGGGAGGAAATTAAAAAATAATGGACATTCAGGTCGGCGATATCCTCACCATGAAAAAGGCGCACCCCTGCGGCGCGAAGCAGTGGCAGGTGCTGCGCACGGGCGCGGATTTCAAGCTCCGCTGCCTCGGCTGCGGGCACGAGGTCATGGGCGCGCGCAGCAAGTTTGAAAAGAGCATCCGCCAGGTGCAGCGCGGGGAAGAAGCGTGAACCTGGTCTATATTCTTCGCTGCGGGGACGGGACGCTCTATACCGGCTGGACGAACGACCTGGAAAAGCGCCTGAAGACCCACGCTGCCGGGAAGGGCGGAAAATATACCCGCTCGCGCCTGCCGGTGGAGCTTGTGTATACCGAGCGCTTTGAGACCGCGCACGAGGCCCGCAGCCGGGAGTGGCACATCAAACGCCTCACGCGGGAGCAAAAGCTGCGCCTGATCGGGGAAAAGAAATTTCAGCCTTGACTACCCGCTCCATCTGGGTTATCCTGTCGAAGAAAAGAACGTTTTTCCGATTGAGTACATATAAAGGATAGATAGAATGAAAAGATTTCTGAAGATCACCTGCTTTTTGCTGCTGGTCGCGGAGCTGCTGCTTTTGATCAAGCTCCGCATTGAGACGCCCGCGCTCACCGAATCGCGCATGAAGCCGACACAGCCGGCGGCAAGCGCCGCACCGCAGGATGTGGAATATGTGGCCCTGCCCGCGCTGACGCCGACGCCCGATCCCGCGGCGACGCCGGTTCCGACGCCGGAGCCGACGCCCGCCCCCCCGGAGGAGTATGTGATCTCCTTCGTCGGCGACTGCACCCTCTGGTCGAACCAGAACTATGAGCGCCACCCGGCAGGCTTTGCCGGCGTGATGGGGGACGATTACGCCTACCCCTTCTCCAACACCGTCAAGTTCTTTGCCAATGACGAGCTGACCCTTGCCAACTGCGAGTGCACGCTGACCGACAATCCGAACATGACATACGACTATACGCAGGTGGTCTTCCCGTTCCGCGCGCCGACCGCGTATGCGGAGGTCTTCAAGGAGGGCGGCGTGGACTTTGTCACCACCGCCAACAACCACATGATGGACTGCTACCAGGCGGGCGCGGACAGCACCTACGCCGCGCTGGAGGCCCACGGCATCCCCTACGGCAAGGAGGGCGAAGCGCAGATCATCACCACGCCCCACGGCCTGCGCATCGGCATTTACTGCTCCGGCACGGATCTTGCCCCGAACAAGACCAAGGCCGTCACCGCTGTGCAGCAGTTGGCTGCCGAGGGCGCGGAATACATCATCTGCGCGTTCCACTGGGGCCAGGAGCTCTACTATGAGCCAAACGCCGCCCAGATCGACCTGGCCCACGCCTGCATCGACGCCGGGGCAAACTTCATCTACGGCAGCCACAGCCACTGCCTGCAGCCGATTGAACTCTACAACAACGCGGTGATCCTGTATTCCTGCGGCAACTGGGTCTTCGGCGGCAACACCATGCCCTCCGACCCGGACACTGCGATCTTCCAGCTCCGTCTGAAGCGCGCGGAGGACGGCAGCCTGGTTCCCGCGGGAATGGACATCATCCCCTGCTGTGTCAGCAGCAATATCGAGGGCGCAAACACCAAGGCCCAGAACTACAACGACTACTGCCCGACGCCGTATGAGACAGACTCTCAGGAATATATGCGCGTCATGACCAAGCTCACCGGCGAGTACCAGCCTGCCTCCCAGGGCGCGGATTACTCCAACTACTACGCCAGCCGCGCTGTCGAGTAACGTTTACCAGCGAAACAGCGATACGCCGCCGGGTTCACACTCAGCGGCGTATCTTTTCTTTAAGGAGAAGCAATGAACGGATTTTCACCCGACGGGTACATCATCGATCAGGATTATTTTGACAAGTACGAATACCGTACCATGTCCGCCAGCATCAACGGCTGCGGCTGGATCGCGGCCTATAACATCCGGCACTTTCTCGGCCACGGGATCGGCTTTGAGAACGTTCTGCACGAGATGGACCTGATGCACTCGCTGCGCATTCCGGGGCCGACTACCATGCCAGTCATGCGGGCGTATCTGAAAAAGTATATCCCCGAGATGGCGGAGCACACGGGGAGGGAGGAAGCCCGCGCCGCGGCGCTGGCCTGTCGGGCGGGCATCCTGCGCTATACGGAGGCCGATGTTCCCCACTTTATCTCCTTCATCCGTCAGGAGGACGGAGCTTATCGCTTCTTCAACGTCAACGACGGGCTGGAGGACTATGCCGCCTCCATGGAGATGTTCTTTGAGACACATGTCCTGCCGGGCCACTACGTCTCCGTTTTTGTGCTGAAATGATCGTTTTCAGCCTGATTTTAGCGGAATGACACCGCGTTTTTGTAAAATATTCCAATTGAATCGGGCGGATGCCTGTGCTATAATCTCACGCGTTTTGAAATGAACATAAAGGGGATTATGGTTATATTCAATAAACTGAAACTTTACCTTATGCCGACCGTCCCGACGGATGTGCAGGAGGATATCGACAGAGAAGGCATGCGGAATATTTCCCATGTCTCACTTTTTGCGCTGCTGTTTGAATCGTTTATCTTCCTCGTGTATCTTGTGACTCGCAGCGGGTTCGATCAGAAAACGATGTTCAGCGTGACGAGCGTGGGCTTTGCCATCGTCACCTGCACGATTGCCTATCTGGGGTCGCGGGAGATGCTGTCAAAGCAGCAGATGAGCCATGGCAGCGTGCTTGCCTTCAAGGTCAGCTTTTTCGTCGCCTTTACGACCTGGGCTGTCATTGCGGACTATCGCCAGTACCTCGACGGCAACCAGATGCTGACGTTTTTCACCGTGGAAATGCTGATGGTCTGCTTCATGCTTTTCCGCCCGATTGTTGGTCTGACGCTGATGAGTCTCGCCTTCCTGGCGTTTTATCTCATGCTCTGCAGCTATGACGGGGCTGCGCGGATCGTAATTCCGAATTATCTCATGCTGTGGCTCGTCTCCGTCTTCGGGATGATGGTGCGTTTCCATACGCAGATGAACCTCTCGGCGAAAACGACAAGGCTTACCTATACCAACAAGATGCTGGAAAACGTCGGGCGGCATGACGGCCTGACCGGTCTTCGCAACCGCAAGGCTCTGAATGAAGACATCCTCCACATGCCCGGGACGCATATCTGCGCCTATATGGTGGATGTGAACTACTTTAAGGAGATCAACGATACATACGGCCATATGGTGGGCGACGCCGTACTGCAGACTGTGAGCAGCTCCCTCAGAAAGCTTTACCCGAACAGCCAGTGCTATCGCTTCGGCGGCGATGAGTTTCTGGTTTTGAGCGAACAGCCGAAGGAGGCGCTCTACACGCGGGACACCTATTCCTTCCGCTGGAGATCGGAGGAAGCGAGCTTTGACGTGGGGCTCAGCATCGGCTATGCCGAGGGGACGCCCATGAACCATGAAGAGCTGCTGGATTTGATCGCCCGGGCGGACGGCGCCCTGTATGAGGTAAAAAAGCGCACCCACTCCCCGGCAAACGGAGGCCACGAGAGGCGCGGCCAAAAGCACGTGAAAAAAAGCTTCGCAATATGATAACAGGAGCATCCGGCGACGGATGCTCCTGTTATATTATTATCTGGAAAGCCTGCGGCGGTCACGTCACCGCACCGGTACAGGTTCGTTCAGAAACAGCTTCTCAAAATCTTCCACGGGCAGGGGCTTGGCAAAGAAGAAGCCCTGAAAGAGCTTGCAGCCCATCCCGCTGAGCATTTCATACTGATCCTCAGTCTCCACGCCCTCGGTGAGGGAGAGAATGCCCAGGTCGTGCGTCATGTTCATCACGTTTCTGAGGATCGTCTGCGAACGGGCTCTGTCCTTGGTTTCGGTGAGAAAGACCATGTCGATCTTGACCACGTCCACCGGCATATCCTTGAGCATGTTGAGCGAGGAATAGCCGCTGCCGAAATCATCCATCTCCACAAGGAAACCCTCGCTCTGCAGCTTGGAGAGAATGGCAAGGCGGTTTTCGCTGTCGGTCATCATGACCGTCTCGGTGATCTCTACGCGCAGGCGGGAAGGGGAGACGCCGTATTCCTTCACGATGCTCTGGAGCTCGGCCAGCACATCCATAAAATAGAAATCCTTCGGTGAAATGTTGATGGAGATGAAAAGATCGTTATTGCCCATCTCCTGCCAGCGGGCGAGGATCTCACACGCGCAGCGCCACATGTAACGGTCCACATCCGCGATCATGCCGTTCTTTTCAAACGCCGGAACAAAGCGCGCGGGCGAGAGGAAGCCGAGCTTGGGATGAATCCAACGCACCAGGGCCTCCGCGCCGACGACGCGCCCCGTGCCGTCCACCATGGCCTGCAGGTAAGGGCGGATCTGCCGCTGCGCCAGGGCGTCCGGCAGGAGTGTGGTGATATGCTGATCCCACAGCGCCTTCTCGCGCAAGGTGTCGTCATAGATCGCCACATGCTTTTTATATTCGTTCTTGACGGTGTCCAGGGCCATGTGGGCGCGGTCGAACATCACGGACACGTCGATATCGCGCTCCACGACCTTGTAGACGCCCTGGTGGATGATCAGCGTATGCTCGACGGCGTCCCGCTTTACTGTAAAGTTGCTCATGAGGCGGTCGGCGCGCTCCGGGTCAAAGTCGTTTGCATCCATGAAAAGGCCAAAGCAGTCGCTGGAGAGCCTGCCGTAAACCGCACTCGGCGGCATGTGCTTTTGCAGGTCGGCCGCCAAAGACTTGAGCGTGAAGTCACCGAAGTCCTTCCCGAAAACATCGTTGACCATCTTAAAGTTGTTGATGTCCAGATACGAGATGTAGTAGTCTTTATCGGGATTTGCCTGCAGCGTTTCGCTGATCCTTGCGTACAGATGTTCTTTGTTATAAAGCCCGGTCAGACTGTCGTGGTTTGCGTTGTAGCGCTCACGCTGCAGAGCCAGCACCTGCTCGGTGTCGTCCCGGATGCCCAGCAGGGAGCCGACGATGCGGCCGTTTTCATCAAACAGCGCATGCTTGTTTGTGGTGTAATAGCGCGTCTCGCTGCCCTTTGTCACGATCTGCTCGCGCGCCCACTCGCTGCGCTCAAGATCGAGATCCGGGAAGACCTTGGTGAGACGCTTGACGCACTGCTCAACGTCCTCCTCGCGCAGATCGAGAAAGCGGGCGCCCTGCTTGTTGACCCAGAGACAGCGGCCGCTGTCGTCAAAGAAATACAGAGCCTCCGGCAGACCGGACGCCACATTGGCCAGCATGTGATCCAGCAGCCGCAGCGGGCGGTAATACAGGGCAAAGTAGAAAACCAGCAGCCCGAAGACCCCGAAGCCGATCATGGAGCGGTCGATGGGAGTGCGGGAGAAGATGTAATAGCTCTCCCACAGACCGATGAAAATCATGGTGAGCAGGATGATGGAATACCGCTCGGAATAGATCCGGGGTGAATTTCTGGTTTTGTGAATGAAAATAATAAGCACGGCAAAGAAGATGCCGTAGTCCACCACGCGGTGGAAGGTCTGCCCCGCAAAGGGGACAAGCCGGTAATAAGGCGCGCCGTAAGCCGTTATGGTCTCCACAGTAAAGGCGTGGCCGAAGACGGGGTTTAAAAGAAGCTGGACGCCGTCAAGAATCAGCAGGGCATACACAAAGTTCCGCAGCCGCCTGCTCGGCCAGGAGATACGGCAGTACTTGAGCGTGAAATTCAGCACGGCGAACATGACATAGTTCATGCCGAGAAAATAGATGTAGTACCCGATCTTTGCCACAGCTTCGCTGTCGGCGAGCATGATGATCATATTCCCGAGCACCGGGGGGATCAGGGCGGAGAGAAGAACCACGATCGCGGGCGCGATCGCCTTTTTAGAGCGTCGGGCGAACCAGGCGCACACGCACAGGGAGAGAGCCAGGAGAAGAAGTACGGTTGCAATTACTGTGCGCATGTTCATCACCTTTCCTGATTTGAGCGTTTATTCGCAGACTGAGAGAAACAAACCGAAGCCCTAAAGTGATTTATTTTAACATGTTTCTGAATACCTGTCTACAAAAAAATTGATGTTATGCCAAAAAAATGCGGAAATCATTTTGAAAATTCACTGAAAAATAGGCAGACTTTACAAAAAAGCGGGTAAGGATTATAATATGCACGGAAAAGCGCGGGCAGCGATGGACTTAACGGGAAGCGGCCGCGTTGACAGCGGCGAGTGTTGCGAAAGGAGAGCGGGCATGGAGGAAAGAAAACTGATAGAAGTGTTCCGGTGGCTGCATCGTCATCCGGAGCTTGCGCTGAAGGAGTATAACACGACAGCGTATTTGAGAAACGAGCTATTAAAAAACGGCGTAAGACTGCTGGACATGGAGCTGGAGACAGGCCTGATCGCCGTGGTCGGAAGCGGCGAAGGCCCGGTGGTCGCGCTGCGCGCCGATATAGACGCGCTGCCGATCGAAGAGCAGAGCGGTTTGGAATATGCCTCGGAAACACCCGGCGTCATGCATGCATGCGGCCATGATTTTCATGCCGCGTGTATGTTGGGCGCGGCCTTGCTGCTGAAGGAGCGCGAGGCGCGTCTGCCCGGCACGGTCAAGATCATTTTTCAGCCGGCTGAGGAGATCAACACAGGCGCAGGCAAAATAGCAGACACGGGCCTGCTGGATGACGTGCAGCTTTTTCTGGCCGGGCATACGTATCCGGATCTGCCGCCCTGCTCCCTTGGCATCCGACCCGGCCCGGTGATGGCGGCGGCGGATCACTTTTCCGTGCGGATAAAAGGAAAAGGCTGTCACGCGGCCCGCCCGGAAATGGGGATCGACCCAATTCCTGCCATGACCGCCATCGTCTCGGCTTTTCAGACCGTGATCAGCCGGCAGGTAAATCCGCTTGACAGCGCGGTGGTTTCCGTCACCAGGGTGGAGGCTGGCAACACATGGAACGTCACACCGGAAACTGCGTTTATCGAGGGCACTGTGCGCGCCATGACGGAACCGGTTCGCGGCGGCATCCGCCGCAGGCTCGAAGAGTTAGCCGTAAAAACCGCAGACGCCTATGGCTGCCGGGCGCAGTTTGAATATGAGTCGGGCCCTGCCCCGGTGATCAATGACGCGGCGGTCTGTGAACGGGCGGCAATTACAGCCGGAAAACTCGGCATGAAGGTGGAAGTCAACCCGCCTGCAATGATCGCGGAAGATTTCAGTCGGTACCTGAAGATCGCCCCCGGCGCGATGTTCCGTATTGGCACCGGAGGCGGCTATGATAACCACCACCCGGCTTTTACAGCGGATCCCACGGCTTTGCTCCCGGCGGCGAAATTCTTTGCCGCGCTGGCGGAGGGAGAATTAACACGGCTGAAAGGATAACAAAAAAGTCCGAAAACTCGCATAAATAACGAGTTTTCGGACGAATTGTGGTGGAGAGTGGCGGACTCGAACCGTCGACCTTCCGCGTGTGAGGCGGACGCTCTAACCAGCTGAGCTAACCCTCCATAGCTCGTATATATTACCACAGGCTTTTCACGATTGCAAGAGAAACTTTTCATTTTTCAAAATTATTGAAAAACATGCAGTTTGGTGTTGACATTTTGCTTTGAATCTGGTATATTTCTTATGCTGTTCTCATGGCAAACGGCGGCATAGCTCAGTTGGCCAGAGCATTCGGTTCATACCCGAAGTGTCCCCGGTTCGAATCCAGGTGCCGCTACCAAACAAAGGCGCAGCAAACCGCTGCGCCTTTTATATGGCCCGTTGGTCAAGTGGTTAAGACACCGCCCTTTCACGGCGGTAACATGGGTTCGAGTCCCGTACGGGTCACCATAGCAACGACTCCACCGCTCGGTGGGGTCGTTTTTTTACAACGGGGGAGGTCTTTTCGTGAAAACACGCATTGAAATCGTACAGGGCGACATCACCAGACAGCAGGTGGACGCCATTGCCAACGCTGCCAATACGACGCTGCTGGGCGGCGGCGGGGTCGACGGCGCGATCCACCGCGCCGCAGGGCCGGAGCTTCTTCAGGAGTGCCGCACCCTCAACGGCTGCCGGACCGGCGAGGCGAAGATCACCAAGGGCTACCGCCTGCCCGCAAAATATGTCCTGCACACGCCCGGCCCGGTCTGGCACGGCGGCAGGAACAACGAGGAGGAGCTGCTGGCCTCCTGCTATTTAAGCTGCCTTTGCCTGGCTTCCGACTACGGATGCAGGTCCGTGGCGTTTCCGTCGATCAGCACCGGGGTCTATGGCTTTCCGCTGGAAAAGGCCGCGCCGATCGCCGTCGGCACCATTGCCGTGTATCTCGACGCCCACCCGGAGATCGAGCTTGTGCGCATGGTCTGCTTTGACGCAGGCACGAAGAGATACTATGACAAGGCGCTTGCGGCGCTGGAGGGGCAGGTATGAGGAGGCGCGGCGGCATCAGCATCCAGTATAATTCACCGGTGGTGCTGAGCTTCGCCCTGCTGAGTCTCGGTGTGCTGCTGCTGGATCGCTTCACGGGCGGGCGCAGCACCCACGCGCTTTTCAGCGTGTACCGTTCCTCGTTCCGGGATCTGGGAACTTACCCGCGCTTCGTGCTGCACGTGCTCGGACACAGGGACTATTCCCACTACATCGGCAACATGATGATGATCCTGGTCGTCGGCCCGCCGCTGGAGGAGCGCTACGGCAGCCGCGCCCTCTTCTGGGCGATCTTTGTCACGGCGCTGGTCTCCGGCATGGTGCACTGGCTCTTTTTCCCGGGCACGGCGCTTCTGGGGGCGTCCGGCATCGTGTTCATGATGATCGTCATGTCCTCCCTCTCCGGCATGCGCGAGGGCAGCATCCCCCTGACGCTGATTTTGGTGCTGGTGCTGTATGTGGGCAAGGAGGTTATCGACGGCGTGACGCTCTCGGACAATGTCTCCCAGCTTACCCACATCATCGGCGGACTCTGCGGAGCCTTTCTGGGCCTGAGCATGCGGAGGTGAGGGAATGGAGACCTTGCTGATCAGCGCATGCCTGTTGGGCTTTGACTGCAAGTATAACGGCGGGAATAACGCCCTGCCCGAAGCGGTACTTGAAGAGCTTCGCCGGCGCTACCGTCTGATCCCGGTTTGCCCGGAGACGGCGGGCGGCCTGCCCATTCCGCGCCAGCCCAGCGAACGCCGGGGCGAGCGCGTGGTCAGCCGCACCGGACAGGATGTGACGGCACAGTTTCAAAAGGGCGCGCAGATCGCCGTCGCGCTTGCCGAACGTTTCGGCGCGCCCAAAGCTCTGCTCAAAAGCAACAGCCCCTCGTGCGGAAGCGGGATGGTTTATGACGGCAGTTTTTCGGGGATACTTACCCAGGGCGACGGGGTCACGGCTGAATATTTAAAAAGCAATAAAGTGGAAATAAAATCGGATTATTTTGAACTTTTTCAGCTTTGATTCAAGTTTTGTTCACACTTTTTAAGCAATTATGTACTTGACATTTTACATCGATAGACATACAATTGCAACGAATAATATACAAAGTACGAACGAAAAATGCTACTCATACAGTGTGCGATCAGAGAGAGGGGTATCCATGGAATTAACCAAAAGCGAACTTGAAATCATGAACGTGATCTGGGCAGCCGGAAGACCGCTGACGCGCGGTGAGATTCTGGAACTGTCGACTAACAAGAATTGGAAGGATAATTCCATTCATATCCTGCTCAACCGCCTGCTGGCAAAGGGCGCGCTCGCGGAGAGCGGCTTTGCCCGCAGCGGGAAATCCTACGGCAGACTGTATGAGGCCATGCTCACCGGGGAAGAGTACTACGCTGCAAGCATCTTTTCGGGCGGCCCGGAGCGCCTCACGATGCTCTTTGACGCGCTGCTCAAGAGCCCCGAAATCAACGCGGAGCTTTTGGATCAATTCATCGCAAAGCTCGAAGCGAAAAAAGCGGAATTGAAATAAATACAAGCCGGCGAGCTGCACAGCCCGCCGGCTTTGTATTGAGATGAAGACGAAGACACTCGCTGCGCTCGTTCATGAAGACGGCGGCAATGCCGCCTGGTGAAGCAAAGCCGCCCACGATTCAGAAACTTCCGTTATCATTTCTTCATTAGCGCAGCGTCTTCATTCCTTCATTAGCCCCGCAGGGGCGGCTTCATTGAAAAAAGCACGCTCTCGCGTGATTTTCTCCTGGAGGCGCCACCCGGACTTGACGCCGCTTCGCGGCACTAGGCTGCGCAAGAGCGCAGCCGTCGCCGGAATCTGCCTCCGGCAGACCGGATCAAGATTGGGAGTAACACCGTAAAAACAAAGAACATCCCAAAGGGATGCTCTTTGCTTTTGGAGGCGCCACCCGGACTTGAACCGGGGGTCAGGGATTTGCAGTCCCGTGCCTTACCACTTGGCTATGGCGCCACATATGGGATTTGCGGACGGAAGCGTCCGCAAATCCTTTGTGTGTGGAGCGGCTTACGAGGCTCGAACTCGCTACCTCCACCTTGGCAAGGTGGCGCTCTACCGGATGAGCTAAAGCCGCAAAATGGTGCCTCAGGCCAGAGTCGAACTGGCGACACGCGGATTTTCAGTCCGCTGCTCTACCTACTGAGCTACCGAGGCGAATTGTGTGAGGGAAAGCATGGTGGGAACAACTGGACTCGAACCAGTGACCCCCTGCTTGTAAGGCAGGTGCTCTAACCAGCTGAGCTATGCTCCCGCGTCACAGCTTCGTTATAATACTAAATTATTCCGGATTTGTCAAGATGATTTTTCAAAGTTTTTCATCATCCAGCCGGATGCGGTTTGACGCCGCATCCGGCTGCAATTTGATTTATTTTTCAGCCCTTTCAGATCTTCCGGGCTGAAGCGGTACGTCCTGTCGCAGAACTGGCAGGAAACGGTGATGTCCTTCCCCTCGTCAATGATCTCCTGCAGCTCCTTGGGGTCGATGACGGTCAGGGCCTGTTCCACGCGCTCCCGGCCGCAGTAGCAGCGGTACTCCACGGGGTATTCGCCGACGGTGTGCCAGTCAAAGCCCTTCAGTACCTGGGCAAAGAGGGCTTCGGTTCCGTCCTCGTCCAGAATGGTGGTGAGCTGATCCATCATGAAAATGTTCTCCTCAAGCCTTCCGATCAGCTCTTCGTCGGCGCCGGGCATGAGCTGGACGATGAAGCCGCCGGCGGCGCGGATCGTGCGGTCGGTATCCACCAGCACGCCGAGGGCGCAGGCGGAGGGCACCTGCTCGCTCTCCAGCAGATATGCGGTCAGATCCTCGGCAATCTCGCCGCTGACCAGCTCAACGGAACCGATATAGGGCTCGCGCATGCCGAGATCGCGGCTGACGGTCAGCATCCCGTCACGCCCCACGGCGCCGCCCACGTTGAGCTTGCCGTCGGAGCGAAGCGGCAGCTCGCAGGCGGGATTTTCCACGTAGCCGCGCACATTGCCCTCACAGTCCGAGACGGCCACGACGCTGCCGATCGGCCCGCCGCCGTTGATGCGGATGGTGAGGGTGGCCTTCTCCTCCTTCATGGCCTGCCCCAGAAGCGACGCGCCGCACAGCGTCCGCCCCAGGGCGGCGCAGGCGGTGGGGGACAGGTGGTGGATCTGCCGGGCCCGTTCAACGGTATCTTTGGCGGTGATGACGGCCATCTTGACGAAGCCGTCGGCCGCGGTTGCTCTGATGATTTTATCCATGTTCGTTCCTTCTTGCAATGATATAGAGTCTTCCGGCCCCGCCCTGGGGGCCGTCGCTGCGCAGGCGGACATTCTCAAAGCCCGCTGCTTCCAGCAGGGCGCAAAGCGTTTCCGGCTCGTGCGCGTATTCGATGTGTTCTTCCTCGCTGCGCTCCCAGAGCCGCCCGCGCCGGGTAAAGAGATCCATGCCGTAGACAAGGGCGCCGAGCTCCCCGTCGAAGTCTGCCCGCCAGAGACACAGCACGTCGTCCTTCTCGTCCACAAAGACCTGACCGTCGAGAGAACGCAGAAAGTCCGGCGTGCGGACGTCAAAGAGGAAGAGCCCGCCGGGACGGATGAACAGGTGCAGGCGGCGGAAAACCTCCGTGAGCGTATCCGCGGGGATGTAGTTGAGCCCGTCAAGACAGCAGACCGCGGCGTCCACCGTGCCGTAGAGGTCGAGTTCCTCGGCGCTCTGGCAGAGAAACAGGGGCGGCACACTGCAGGGAACCTGCTTGCTCTGGGCCTGCATCAGCATATCCACCGAACGGTCCGCGGCGATCATCTCGTATCCGCGGCCTGCCAGCTCCCAGGTCATGGAGCCGGTGCCGCAGCACAGATCCAGAAGAAGACGGAATTCCCCGCCGTCGGCGGCGAATTCCGTCTCGTAAAAGTCCGCAATGGCGGAATAAGGCACATCCCCCGTCAGACTGTCGTACCAGGGGGCGAGAGCGTCGTAGCAGCTCACGTTTCCTTCTCCTTCAGTCGCTCAAACACGACGGCATAACCGCCCTTGCCGTACTGCAGGGAGCGGTTGACGCGGCTGATCGTCGCGCTGGAGGCGCCGGTCTGGGCGAGTATGTCGTTATAAATCATTCCTTCGTTCAGGCAGGCGGCAACCTGATAACGCTGCTCCATGGCCATCAGCTCGGACACGGTGCACAGATCGTCAAAGAAGCGCATACACTCGTCCATGTTCTTGAGAGAGAGGATAGCCTCGTACATTTTTTCGTTGCGGGGCTTACGGGAAAGCTTGTTCATGTTGACCTCCGTCTGATTGTATCATAAAGCGTTCAGCAGCATGACATTATTTAATATCTATTATACTTTACATCGTTACACTGAAAAAGTAAAGAGAAAAAACCAAGAGTTTACCGAAAATTCAACAAGCGCCCATACAATCCCACTTGCGGTTTTTGAAGCGATATACTATAATCATATTTGTCATTATATTGGGATAAATCCGGGCGGGAGACGGATCCCGCAGAAAGGAGAAACCATGTTTACCGCTGGCATTCAAATAAGCATGACCGCTATCTGGCTTGCGGCGATGATCGCGCTGCTGATCGTGGAAGCGCTTGCGCCGGGGCTGGTGTCGATCTGGTTTGCACTGGGCGCCCTGGCCGCTATGATCGCGTCCATGCTGGGCGCGCCGCTCTGGCTGCAGATCGTGTGGTTTCTGCTGGTGTCCGTCGTGACGCTGCTGCTCACAAGGCCGCTTGCGAGAAAGTATGTCAACAGCCGCGCCGTCCGCACCAACGCGGACATGGCCATCGGCCAGGACTGCCTGGTGACGGAGGATATCGACAATGTCCTGGGCACCGGGGCGGTGAGCGTCGGCGGCAAGATCTGGACAGCCCGCATGGCAAGACCCGACGGAAAGGCAAAAAAGGGCGAGCTCGTGCGCGCCGTGCGCATCGAGGGCGTCAAGCTGATCGTAGAACAAGTACGTGAAAAACAGGAGGTAAAGGCATGAATTCCATGATCGTTTTCGGCATCGTTCTTCTCCTTGCAATTCTCATTGCCGTGCGCTGCATTCGTATCGTGCAGCAGGCGCGGGCGTATGTCATCGAATTTCTGGGCGCATACAAGACCACCTGGAATGTGGGCATCCACTTTAAGCTCCCGTTTGTCGAGCGCATCGCCAAGGTCGTTTCTCTCAAGGAGCAGGTGGCGGACTTCCCGCCCCAGCCCGTGATAACGAAGGATAACGTCACCATGCAGATCGACACCGTGGTCTATTTTCAGATCACCGATCCCCGCCTCTATACCTACGGCATCGAGCAGCCCATGCTGGCCATCGAGAATCTCTCCGCCACGACGCTGCGTAACATCATCGGCGACCTGGAGCTTGACCAGTGCCTGACGAGCCGCGACATCATCAACTCCAAAATGCGCTCCATCCTGGACGAGGCCACCGACCCCTGGGGCATCAAGGTAAACCGCGTGGAACTCAAGAACATCCTGCCGCCCAAGGAGATCCAGAACGCCATGGAGAAGCAGATGAAGGCCGAGCGCGAGCGGCGTGAGTCCATCCTGCGCGCCGAGGGCGAAAAGCGCGCCGCCATTCTGGAGGCCGAGGGCGAGAAGGAGTCCGCCATTCTCCGTGCCGACGCGAAGAAGCAGCAGCAGATCCTGGAGGCCGAAGGTCAGGCGGAAGCCATCCTCAAGGTTCAGACGGCCACGGCCGAGGGCATCCGCCTCATCAACGAGGCTGCGCCTTCCGACGCGGTCATCAAGCTCAAGGCGATGGAGGCCTTCTCCAACGCCGCCAACGGTCAGGCGACCAAGATCATCATCCCCAGCGAGATCCAGAGCGTCGCGGGCCTTGCGGCGGGACTGCTGGAATCCACAAAGGAAAAGTAATCGAACCCGAAACAAACAAAAGACCGGCGGCGCAGTTCTCCGCCGGTCTTGTAATGAAAAGAGAGGAAAAGCGGACATGACAAACGAAAAAGCCATCGACTTTCTGACAAGACACGGCATGATGCCCGAGAATGTTGATCCCGATGTGTATATCTACAGAATGCTCTCCGAGATGAAGAGCGGCCTTGCGGGGGAAGCCTGCTCCATGGATATGATCCCCACCTACCTCTCCAACGACGGAGAGCTGCAGCACGATGTGCAGGCCGCCGTTATCGACGCGGGCGGAACCAATTTCCGCAGCGCCCTTGTCCACTTCCAGTCCGGCGGCTATACCGTGACCGACATGATCAAGCGTCGCATGCCCGGCACCGAGGCCCCCTGCACCTGGGAGGAGTTTATCCGCTTCACCGCCGACGCCATCGAGCCTCTGATGGATCGGGCCGACGCCATCGGCTTCTGCTTTTCCTACGCCGCGACCATCACCCCCGAGCGGGACGGGCGCGTCATCACGATTGACAAAGAAGTCGTCGTCACCGGCTGCGAAGGGCAGCTGATCGGCGCGTCCCTGCTTGCCGAGCTTGAGCGCCGCGGTATCACCGGCAAGCGCATCGTCATTCTCAACGACACGGTGGCCGTGCTGCTCGGCATGGCGGCGGGCCTTGACAAGAGCAAGTATTCCGGCTTCATCGGCCAGGTCAGCGGCACCGGCACGAACACCTGCGTCTCCCTGCCCGTGTCGGACATCGGCAAGCTCGGCCTGGAGGGGGAGCGCGGCATGATCATCAACCTCGAGTCCGGCAAATACACCGGTATTCAGGGCGGCGACTTTGACCGCATGCTCGACGCTGAGAGCCACAACCCCGGCCAGAAGCATTTTGAAAAGCTCACAGCCGGCGTGTACCTGGGCGAGATCTGCCATCTGATGCTCAACGCCGCCGCGGACGAAGGGCTTTTGAGCGCCGAATGCGCCGAGAAAGTGCGCGCCCTGCCGGTATTCGACTCCGCCGTCATCGACGCCTGGGCCTGCGGCGAGGGCTTTGAGATGCTCGGCGGCGACGAGAACGACCACAGCTTTGCCCAGACGCTGAGTCTGGCCCTGTTCCAGCGCTCGGCCCGGTGCATGTGCATCAACCTCCTGGCCCTGGCGGAGCTCATCGGCGGCGGGCGGGACAAGCCCATCTGCATGCTGGCGGAGGGTTCCTTGGTGCAGAAGGGCCGCTGCTACCGCCCGGAGCTGGAGCGCCTGCTGCAGCTTTACGGCACGGAAAAGCGCGGCATCGCGCTCGAGCTGCACGTCGGACAGGAGACGACCCTGCCCGGCTCCGCCGCAGCGGCGCTGCTGAATACATAAATCTGAGCCAAAAGTGCCAAAATCTTGATAAGTCCTGACAGGACTTGCACTTTGCCTCGCTTTATGATATAATCCCCGGCGATTATTTGCAAGAATACGGAGTGAGTCCATGATCGACTGGCTGACCGGTACCGTGATCGGCAAAATGTGCGCGACCTTTTTCATCTCCATGCTGCCCGTGGGTGAGCTTCGTGTTGGCCTGCCCTATGGGATCGCGCTGGGGTTGGAATACCCCCTGGCTCTGATGGCAGCGCTGTTGGGCAACATGGTCCCGGTACCGTTTATCATTGTCTATATCAAGCGGATTTTCGCCTGGATGCGCAAGCATATGCCACGCATGAACGCGCTGATCACAAAGCTGGAAAACCGTGCCAACCTCAAGGGCGAGACGGTGCATAAGTACGGCCACTGGGGTCTTTTGATCTTCGTGGCGATCCCGCTGCCCGGCACCGGAGCCTGGACGGGCGCCCTGATCGCGGCGCTGCTGAACATCCGCACCTCGAAGGCGGTGCCGGTGATCCTGATCGGCGTGTGTATTGCGGCTATGATCATGACACTCGTCACCTACGGCGTGATTCATGTGGTGCTGTAAAACCGTAAAAAATCCTGAGGCATTGCCTGCCTCAGGATTTTTATTAATCTTTTGTCCGCAGCGCGCGCATGGCGTTGAGCACTGCGAGAACCATCACGCCCACGTCGGCAAAGATGGCTGCCCACATGCCCGCAAGACCCAGCGCGCCCAGCAGCAGGCAGGCAAACTTCACCGCAAGGGCGAAGACGATGTTCTGGTACACGATGGAAATGCACTTGCGGGAGATGCGGATGGCCTTGGCAATCTTCATGGGATCGTCGTCCATCAGCACCACGTCGGCAGCCTCGATCGCGGCGTCGGAGCCCATGGCCCCCATGGCGATGCCGATGTCGGCGCGGGAGAGAACCGGCGCGTCGTTGATGCCGTCGCCCACAAAGGCGAGCTTGCCCTTTCCGCCGCGAAGCTCTTCAAGCAGCGCCTCCACCTTTTCCACCTTGTCGCCCGGCAGCAGCTCGCTGTGGTATTCGTCGATGCCGACGCGCTCGGCCACCTGCTTTGCCGCGCTCTCCGCGTCGCCCGTGAGCATCACGGTACGCTCCACGCCCGCTTCCCGCAGGGCCTTGAGCGCCTCGCAGATATCCTCCTTCTCCACGTCGGAGATGAGAATGTGTCCCGCGTATTTTCCATCCAGCGCCACATGGATCACGGTGCCGGCACTGCGGCAGGGGATGTATTCCACACCGAGCCGCTCCATGAGCTTGTCATTGCCCGCGGCGACTGCGGTGCCGTCGACCTTCGCCGTGACGCCGTGACCGCTGATCTCCTCAATGTCGGACACGCGGGAGCGGTCGGGCTCCTTGCCGTAGTGGCGGCGCAGGCTTTGGCTGATGGGGTGGGAGGAGGCGCTACCGGCATGTGCGGCGTATTCGATGACCTGATCCTCGCGCCCCTCGCAGTGGTGGACGCCGCTGACCTCAAAGACGCCCTTGGTGATGGTGCCGGTCTTGTCGAAGACTACGGTCTTGACCTGGGACAGCGTTTCCAGATAGTTTGAGCCCTTGATAAGGATCCCCTCGCGGCTGGCCCCGCCGATGCCCGCAAAGAAGCTCAGCGGAATCGAGATCACAAGCGCGCAGGGGCAGCTGATGACAAGAAAGGTCAGCGCGCGGTAGGCCCAGGTGCCGAATTCGGCGGGCTGGCCCATCAGCAGACGGACAAGCGGCGGCAGAAGCGCGAGGGCCAGCGCACTGTAACACACCGCGGGCGTATAGACGCGGGCAAATTTGGAGATGAAATTTTCCGAGCGGGACTTATGGGAACTGGAGTTTTCGACCAGCTCCAGGATCTTGCTGACGGTGGACTCGCCGAACTCCTTCGTGGTTTTGACGCGCAGCACACCGCTCATATTGATGCAGCCGCTGATGACCTCGCCCCCCACGGCAACGTCGCGCGGGACGCTCTCGCCGGTAAGGGCGGCGGTGTTGACGCTGGAGCTGCCCTCCACGACGACGCCGTCAAGCGGGATGCGCTCGCCCGGCTGTACCACGATCACGCTGCCGACGGCGACCTCCTCCGGGTCAACCTGTTCAAGTTTTCCGTCTGCCTCGATGTTCGCATAGTCCGGGCGGATATCCATGAGCGCGGCGATGTTTTTCCGGCTCTTGCCCACGGCGATGCTCTGGAACAGCTCACCGATCTGATAAAAGAGCATGACGGCCACGGCCTCGTTAAAGTCGCCGCTGCCGTCGGCAATGGCGAGGGCGATCGCACCGATGGTGGCCACCGCCATCAGAAAGTTTTCATCAAAGACCTGCCGGTTCTTGATCCCCTTTGCCGCCTTGAGCAGGATGTCCCAGCCGACCGCAAGATATGCGGCGGCGCACACGATACATTTGGCCCAGATGGGGAGCGGGATCAGATTCACAAGAATCAGCAGCGCAGCGGATATGCAGATTCGCTGCAGCATTTTTTTCTGCTTTCTGTTCATATCTGTCACTTCCAAATAGAAAAATATACCTCCCTTTGGAAAAAGGGAGGGGGGACCGCTTGCGGTGGAAGGATCGATCCCCCAGGCGCCATGCGGGCAAAGCGGGATCTGTTACATGTAGATCTCGCAGTCGGGCTCGACCTTGCGGCAGGCCTTGAGTACCTCCTGCATGACCTTGGCGGGCTCGGCGCCGTCTTCAAAATCCACGGTCATTTTGAGCGCCATGAAGCTCACCACAGCGTCCTTCACGCCGGGGGTCTTCTTGGCGGCCTGCTCCATGAGATTGGCGCAGTTGGCGCAGTCGACTTCGATTTTGTAGCTCTTTTTCATGTTGTTTTCCTCCCGTAATACACTTAGTGTAAAATAGATGTAGGAAAAATAAAGACAGAGGGCACCTCGAAGTGGTTAAATGTAAGCACCACCAAACATCAGCCACAAGAAAGAGGTGTCCCCTGTGGAAAAGATCATAAACGAAGTA